>Ga0187894_10000452_pt1 | contig 55408 bp, 53 predicted proteins | sample GBC1701081metaG_FD_136650 | JGI IMG/M metagenome (GOLD analysis project Ga0187894, IMG submission 136650) | White microbial mat communities from a lava cave in the Kipuka Kanohina Cave System on the Island of Hawaii, USA - GBC170108-1 metaG ...
CGCCGCGGAATCGCTCGACCATTCGATTCGCACGCCGGAACAGCTCACGCGGCTCACCCAGTTGTCCCCGCTAGCGGTGATTCCCTTCATGCCAAACGAACAGGATCTCTTCAGAGCCGTGAAACGCCGGCGCCTCCTTCAGGGAGCCGGGGTTGGCGCGCTGGTAGCGATTCTCGCACTGCTGCATGTGTTTATGATGCCTTTAGATGTGTTGTGGTTCGCCGCGTTGAGGCGGTTTGGCGTGGATTAGCATTTAGCCTCAACCCCGACCTGAGCTCGATTGGAGACCCTCATGGATCGATTTCGGACTGCGCTGCAGCTTCATAAAGACCAACAGGGTCAGTTTGGTACCAGGCCACAAGCCAGTAAGACTGCCATCGGCCAAGCATTGCCTCGCCCTATCGTGTATACCAGGACGAGGTCGCTGGATATTCCACTCTCTGTGCTTCGTCAACGGCGAGTGATGGCTGCGTACGACAAGGGTCCCTTTGTCGATGCCTTTAAGATTTTGCGGACCCAGATCATGCAGCGCCTTCGAGAACATGGCTGGAATGTGTTGGGCGTCACCAGTCCAGGCCACGGCGAAGGCAAGACGTTGACTGCGGTGAACTTGGCGGTGAGTCTGGCGATGGAGACGGTTCAGACGGTTCTCCTCGTCGACGCCAATCTCCGTAACCCCAGCGTCCATGAGGTCTTTGGCCTCGATGATTGCCCAGGCCTCGCAGACTACCTGCTGGATAACCAGTCGCTCGAAGATCTCTTGGTGCATCCGGGGATCGGCCATTTTGTTTTACTGCCGGGAGGAAGGGCTATTTCAAATTCGCCCGAAATCCTCACGTCGCCCAAAATGCTCGCCCTAGTCGAAGAACTGAAGTATCGCTACCCCTCGCGGATCGTGATTTTTGATCTTCCGCCCTTGCTTCACACCGCAGATGTACTTGCGTTCTCACCCTACACGGACGCGCTTCTCCTTGTCGTGGAGGAGGGTAAAACGACTGCCGAGGAGGTGCAGCGCTCCTTGTCGCTGGTGAAGAATTCCCGACCCGTATTGGGGACGGTGCTGAACAAAGCTGGGCAAATGGCCGCAACTCCTGGCAGTATGCGAAAACTGCTTGCGCACTAGATTCCGGATGCTTCCTGTAGGAAGGCGAACGCTGAATGTACGAGCCGTTTTATAATCTTCGGACCAGACCTTTCGCGCTCCTGCCGGATAGCGACTTTCTGTACCCTGGTGCGACGCATCGTGCGGCCTACAGCATCTTGGAATATGGCCTTGTCAACGAGGCGCCGTTTATGGTGCTCACCGGCGATCCGGGGATGGGCAAGACGTCATTACTACAGAAGCTTATTGCAGAGCACGGAGAGAAGCATTCGATCGGTCTCGTCACGAACGCGCGCTACGACATTGAACATCTCCTGCCCTGGATTCTACTTTCCCTAGGGTTGAGCAAAAAGCAACTTGACCCGGTTGAGGCCTATCACCTCTTCTCGGAGTTTCTGATTCAGGGATCCAAACAGCACCGACGGGTCATTCTTATTATCGATGAAGCCCAGAGTCTTGGTTTCGAGCTGCTCGAAGAACTGCGGCTGCTGTCTAATATGAATGACGGGAAAACGTTGAAGCTGCAGATCATACTTTCCGGCCAGCCGGACCTCCACACATTACTGCAGCGGATCGACATGACCCAGTTTGCTCAGCGGATTGTCGTCGACTATCACCTGGAACCGCTCTCGGAGGTAGAGACGGGGCATTGCCTTCGCCACCGGTTAAAGATTGCCGGCGGACATCCCTCATTGTTTACGAATAAAGCCTGTGCCTTGGTGCATCGTTTGACGAGAGGCAATCCTCGTCTCATCAGTCAGGTGTGCGATGTTGCGTTGACCTATGGCTTTGCAGAGCAGGCTCGGGTCATCACATCCAAGCTGGTCGCTCAAGCCGCTTTTGACCGAAGTAAAGGTGGGATTCTGCCGCTTGCGGCACGAGAGGAACTGAGTGCCTTAGCCAGTGCTCCGGAAGATGCCAGCGAGATCGATACCGTCCCTCCACAACCCAGTTCACCGCAGCTGAAGCTGGAAAGTCCATCTCCGAAACTCAGCTCACCGCAGCCGAAGCCGGTGGGCCCATCCCCTGAACTCACGGCCACGCGTTCGATCGGCACCCCCGAACCTTTCTATTCAAAGGGAGTAGCTATGAGGAAGGACGGCCGATTGAGAGAGGCTATCGATATGTTCGAGCTGGCGGGGAAGAGTCCGTCCTATTGGCTGAAAGCCCAGGCACAGATTGGACTCTGCCACAGGTCTATGGGAGACCATGGGGCCGCGATTCAGGCGTTCCGCGCTGCCTTGAACGGTCAGTCGGACTCTCGGACGGAGGCTATCGATGTCCAGTATTTTCTCGCACGGACCCTCGAATCGGTGGGGCAGGTAGCAGAAGCGGCAACCCTGTACCGCCTTATCACTCAAATGAATCCACGCTTTAAGGATGCTGGCTATCGAGCCAAGGAGCTTTCGTCGAAACCGAAGTATCCGAGCAATGGCAAGCGGGGGAGTGTGAGTAACGGGTCTTGGTTCGGCAATGCCATCGAGAGTTTCAACCAGCTTATCGGCGGTCGCAAGTAACGGATTTGCGATCTATTTTCGCTCAACCTTAACCTCACCCTGCTTCGCCGGTGCAATGCCTTCGAATACCTGCTTGACTCCAGTCAGTGGTTCCCATGCCATGACAGCAAGAGAATCCTCGACATAGTCTCGCGATCTCATCCCATTCAACACAGAGGTCACCCCCGGGGTGCTCGCAAGGATCCACAAGGCTTTTCTTGACAGCGATTCTTTTCGCCTTGCTTCGGGCAACAAAGGATCGAGGGCTGCTGACACCGAAGCAGTTTTGACTCGACTGCGTTCCGTGGCTTCTCTGCGGAGCCCGCCCAACAGGGTGAGTAACTGCGGTACATAGCGATCGCGCCAGGCTTCCCACTGTTCGGCGGCTGTTCCGGTCAGATGTCGTGAAAGCGCCTGTACCACTTGATTGACATGAGGCGCAATCATTTGTTGCTCGATCTGCTCCCAATGTTCCAGCCCCTGGATCTGAGGCCGCACGCGTGTCAACTCAACGGCCCAGGTGAAGAAATCGGCCGGGGCCATCCCTTGACCACTATGTTGAAGTGCCGGGGCAATGGCCTTGCGATACTCTTCTTCAAGCGCCGCAACCGTCCGGCATTGTCGTTCGAAGTCTACCGGATCGCCTTCGATCGGAAAATCCGCCAATCGAAGTACGCCGCTCTTTTTCGTCGGCATGGCATTGAGCGGACGATTGACAAGCACCGCGATCCCTTCTCGTTGCGCCACCTCCAACACCGTCTCATGCTGATCCACTCCGGTATTGGGCGTCACCAGTGCGCCTGCCTCATAGAGATTCATAGGGCATTGCAGCACCGCGAAGTGGTGACTGTCCATGCCCCGTGATGCAGCGGTAGCTCGCGCCGTATCGCACATGCGAGAGAGCGATGTCGCCTCGGCATCCGATGGATCTGCCGTGACCGTATTCGACGACACGCCATAATAGAGAATCCGTCCTGCCGCCACTTGCGACTCGAAAAACATGAAGGCCTGCTCAATCCGGCGATAAAAGGCATCCCGCGCCATCGCGAGATCTCCACCTTCATGATGCGCTGCCTCGGAAAGAAAGTATTCCGGATTATGCAGCAAACAGACGTCGAGAGTGGCTAGTCCAAGCCGATCCAGTGACAGTGTGAGCTGATCGGCCAGATAGTCCGGGTGAATACAATGCCAGATGCCCTCGCCATATTTGACCATGTCAGAGTAGGGGCGCCCGGCCTGTTCTCGTGCCTCCGCCTGTTTCAAGTTGTCACCTTGCACATATCCGATCTTCGTGACGACGATCACCTCTTCACGAGTCAGCTCACAGTCCTTGATCAACTCGCGTAAGACAGAGCCGACCAGGCGCTCACTGTCGCCGTCCATGTAATTCATCGACGTGTCGATCAGGTTCACGCCTTCTCGCAAGGCCTTCATGAGCGCGTCTCGATGCTCTGGCTCCCTCGTATCGACCCGATAGGTACCGAACCCCAGTCGGGACGTCGTCAACCCCCCGTTACCGAACCGACCATACCCATGTTCCATGCGGCCGTCATGGAGTGACTGGCTCACGATACGTGCCGCATACCTGGCTGTCCCCTCGGGACTGGCCGACCCAGGAAGCGCCGCTCCTTGCAAGAGTGTCTGTTGGGTCGTCTGATCCGTTCGTCGTGACGCAGACAATAGCACCTCGGGGACCTCCCGCGCATCGGTGAGGGGATGCTGACAGGAAAAGTTCCGACAGATATAGAGTGCCGCCTTCCCCTCCACCAGCCCCTTGCCCACCAGCAGGGGATGACCAGACGGCGTGCCTGTTCCATCGCGGAAGGCAATCACACGATGAGGAAGGAACACCTCGCGCACTGCGAGCTGCAGTGCCTCCAGACCAGGATCGTTGGGCGACCCGATAAACGCCAATTCAATCGGCCCTTCCGCCAACAGATCCACCGCTGCAAGACTCTTGGCAAAGGCTCTCGGATACCGGGCCATCTGGCGACCATAGGCGCGAATCCCGCTAATCGCTGCCTCGCGCAGATCCTGGCGATCGTAGTGAAACGAGAGTCTGGCGAGGGCTGAGACCGCTACGGCGTTTCCACTGGGAATTGCACCATCCGCCCCCTCACGCGCCCGGATGATCAGCGTTTCATGCGTCTTCGCGGTGGTGTAGAACCCCCCCTGCGCCTCATCCCGAAACGAGTCCACCATCCGCTCTCCCAATTGAAGCGCGGCAGTGAGATATTGTTCCTGCCCACAGGCCTCATAGAGATCGATCAATCCTTCTGCCAGATAGGCGTAATCCTCCAGTACCCCATCGAGATGGGCTCGGCCCTGCCGCGACGTGCGGAGCAGCGCCCCCTCGGAAGTCCGGTGCACTAGCAAGAGAAAGTCTGCCGCCCGCATGGCCCCGTCGATGTAGCGGCTGATCCCTAATACACGGCCTGCCTCGGCCATTGCCGAGATCGTCATGCCGTTCCATGCCGTGATGATCTTGTCGTCGAGTCCTGGCGGTACTCGCTCCTGGCGGGCGCGATAGAGGAGGGGACGCACGCGATGGATCGTCTCGTCCAGTTCATCGATGGTGAGGTTCAACTCCCTGGCCACGGCCTCGATGGGACGCAGCCGATTCGGAATATTCCGATGTTCCCAATTCCCCTGATCGGTAATATCGTAACAGGCGCAGAATCGGCGAGTATCTTCTGCATTCTGCAGCACGGCCTGGATCTCTGTCGGCGTCCAGACGAAAAACTTTCCTTCGACCCCTTCCGAGTCCGCATCCGTCGCGGAATAAAATCCGCCGGCAGGGTCGGTCATCTCCCGGAGAATATACTCGAGCACTTCCGTCGTGACCTGCCGATAGGAGGCCTGCTTGGTCACTTGATAGGCTTCCAGGTAGGTCCGGGCCAGCAGGGCATTGTCGTAGAGCATCTTCTCGAAATGGGGAACCAGCCAGCGCTCGTCGGTGGAGTACCGTGCAAACCCGCCACCGATATGATCGTAGATCCCCCCGGCCGCCATCGCATCGAGCGTGCGTGTGACCATCTGCAAGGTCCGGCTCGCTCCTGTTCGACGGTAACAACGGAGGAGCAACGAGAGCCCTGCGGACGGGGGAAATTTCGGTGCACTGCCAAATCCGCCGTGGCGCTCATCGAAATCCTCGCGGAATTGCGTCACGGCCTCATCAAGCACAGAGGTACTGACGGAGACGGGGGACACCGTTTTGAGTTCGTTCTTCAACCGTTCAGTCAATTGACATGCTTGGCTCATGAGACCGGCGGCATCATGCTCCCACGCGTCTGCGATTTTCTTGAGGAGGCTGGGGAACCCGGGACGGCCCCAGCGATCGTCAGGAGGAAAATACGTACCGGCAAAGAACGGCTGCTGATCCGGCGTCAGAAAGACCGTCATCGGCCACCCACCCTGACCATGATTGAGGGTCACCGTGGCCTGCATATAGATCTCGTCGAGATCTGGCCGCTCTTCCCGATCGACTTTAATACAGACAAAATGCCGGTTCATGAGTGACGCAATGGCCTCGTTCTCGAACGACTCCCTCTCCATTACGTGACACCAGTGGCAGGCGGAATACCCAATCGAGAGGAGGATGGGACGATTGTGCGATTTCGATGCCTGCAAAGCCTCTGGTCCCCAGGGGTACCAGTCGACAGGGTTCGAGGCATGCTGGAGGAGATAGGGACTGGTTTCGTGGATGAGACGATTAGGCATTGCTGATTCTAGCAGGATGCTGAAAAGGTCCGCCAGCATCGTTCTCGCTTCGCTCAGAAGCTCAACGTACCGAAGCGTACGCCTTCGCCCCTTCGCTCGCTGCGGCCTTGCTGAGCGGCTTTTTTGAGCATCCTGCGCGCGGTTCTTCTGCTATTCCAGATGTGGCGCTCTTTGAATTTCCACCGTGCTACAATTGTTTTTCCGCAGACTCCTAGTGAAGGGTGCATGGTTCCACGGTAGCATCGGGGCCGGAGAAGGGTCAATGAGCGGATAAGGGAAGAGGCCTGCGATCGTGAGATCGCAGGCCTCTTCAGAATCGTTCAAGTTAGGCTTGTCTGATCAGACAAACGACTTCCGTCGCGCTTACTTGCCCTTCTCGTCCTTCTTCTTTTCGTCTTTCTTCTCCTCTTGCACGACGACTTGGCCGCCCTTTTTCTCTTCCTTCTTCTTATCTTCGTCACCGTACACGAGGACGTTGCCTTCCTTCTTCTTCTCTTCCTTCTTCTCTTCACCGGCGAATGCTGGAGCGCTGAACGTCACTGCCACTGCCACTGCCATGATTGCCATCAAGATGCGCTTCATAATATGTCACCCCCTTTAAATGTTAGTGTTAGGTTGCTGTGTCCCCACTCAAAGAGGACACATTGCCACAACGGTAGTCAGGATAGGCCGCTGTTGTCAACCGCTAATTTTCTCCCTAAAACAGAGATAGGAATTGGGTGGGAAGCACGAAAAGACCTTGTCGGCCTCGCTGAACGCGGATAGCACGGGTGTACGACCAAACATAATCGGATCGGTGCCCCTACCAAATCAGTGAGCTGTGCGACCCAAAGGAATGGACGGAAGTAAGACTTACATAAGTCTGACATTCATTGTGTCTGTTGTTCGGATCGTCTAGTCTTCTGGCATGTTCGAGCGAATCCCCTCAGATCAACTAATATTAGTCTCGGAAGCCGAGTGCTTGTCATAGGACTCCTTCAACCAGCTGAATCGGTTTGAATAACGTTGGGACACTCCTGAGAAACTATGCTATTGAATCTACAGGAAAAGAGGAAAGGCCAAAGGAACGGGGCGCTGTATTTGAGAAAGGGACGGGATGTTGAGCTTTACAAATCACTGGACAGGCTACATGGCATTAGCGGTGTTTCTGGCCGCCTATGTGTTGGTGATTGTCGAAGAAAATCTTGATCTGCGGAAATCAAAACCTGTCACGGTGGCGGCAGGCGTGATCTGGATACTTACGGCCATCGCGTATGCTTCTCAACACCAATCCCATGTCGTTGTCGAACTCCTGCACCATAATCTGCTGGAATACGCCGAACTGATGCTGTTTCTTCTTTCTGCAATGACCTTCATCAATACCATGGTGGAGCGCAACGTCTTTAAGGCCTTGCGGACACGCCTGGTGTCATTAGGATTGTCCCTTCGCGCGGTGTTCTGGTTGACCGGTATTTTGGCTTTCTTCATCTCCCCTGTCGCAGATAATCTGACGACGGCACTGGTGATGGGAGCCGTGGTCATGGCCATGGGGCAAGGCAACGGACGATTCATCAGTGCGGCCTGTATCAATGTGGTGGTTGCTGCTAACGCGGGCGGTGCGTTTAGCCCCTTTGGTGACATCACAACTCTCATGGTCTGGCAGAAAGGCGTGGTTCATTTTGGCGAGTTTTTCGCGCTGTTCATCCCCTCTCTGATTAACTGGCTTGTTCCGGCAATACTGATCTCCATGACGATTCCACATGAGAAGCCGTCGGCCAGAACAGAATCCGTGCAGGTCAAGTATGGCGGCTATGTCATTGTACTCCTGTTTCTCATCACCATAGCCGGAACGGTACTCGTGCATCATTTTCTTGAAATACCCCCGTTTCTCGGCATGATGACTGGACTGGGTGTCCTGAAATCCTATGGTTATCTTCTCCGGCGCAAGGAATTGGACGAGTGGACGGAAATCCCCGCGTTTAATGACGAGAACGCCGTAAGCCTCAGCACAGTTCTCAAGCCAGCAGTCAAGCCGTTCGATGTGTTCATCAGCATGAAGCGTGTGGAATGGGATACGCTGATGTTCTTTTACGGCATTATGCTCTGCGTCGGCGGGCTCGGCGCACTAGGATATCTGGCCACGCTCTCTGTTGTTCTCTATGGGGATTTGGGCGCCACAACAGCAAATATTCTGGTTGGGCTTCTTTCAGCGTTCATAGACAACATCCCCGTCATGTTTGCCGTATTGAGCATGAACCCGGATATGAGCCTTGACCAATGGCTGTTGGTGACGTTGACAACCGGTGTCGGCGGATCACTGTTGTCCATCGGGTCGGCAGCGGGCGTGGCCCTCATGGGGCAGGCACGGGGAATCTATACGTTTGCTACCCATCTGAAATGGATATGGGCGATTGCCTTGGGCTATGCCGCAAGTATCGCCGTTCATCTAATGATGAATGGAGCCCTCTTTAGTCCATAGGGTGGGGGCTAGCACCTAGTCCATCACAGTAGTCAGGCAGACCTTTCCTCTCCGCAATTGCGCTATCCTGTTTCACTCTACTGGGCCGCCATGCTGTTACAATCTTTTTTGAATGATGTAACTCCGGCACGCCAAACTGCTCAGCGGCGGTGGTGAGGAACGCAGGAACGGTCGGAACAGTGAGCCACCTTGAGATTGCCGTTGGTCGCGTCGTGGTAGCTGATGAGGCCCAAGCCGTCCACCCCGATGGTCACGGAGGTATCCTGACCGACGTCGCCGGCGCTATCCAGTGTGGTAAGGGTGGCGGAGCTGCAGGCCCGATTGGAACAGTGGGCCACCTTGAGGGCATGGTTGGTCGCGTCGCGGTAGCTGATGAGGCCTAGGCCGTCGGCTCCCATAGTGACAGCTGTGTCTTGACCGACATTGCCCACGCGGTCCAAAGTAGTGAGGGTGGCTGAGCCGCAGATCTGGTTGGAGCAGTGCGCAACCTTGAGGGTATGATGAGTCGCGTCGTGGTAGCTGATGAGGCCTAGGCCATCAGCTCCCATGGTCACGGAAGTGAATTGACCGATGTCACCGGCACTATCCAGGATGGTGAGGGTGGCTGAACTGCAGACCTGGTTGGAACAGTGGGCTACCTTGAGGTTGCCGTTGGTCGCGTCGTAGTAGCTGATGAGGCCTAGGTGGTCCGCTCCGATAGTCACGGAGGTGTCTTGGCCGACGTCTCCGGCGCTCTCCAGTGTGGTGAGGATGGTGGCGGTGCAGGCCCGGTTGGAACAATGGGCCACCTTGAGGTTGCCGTTGGTTACGTCGTAATAGCTGATGAGGCCTAGGCCATCGGCCCCTGTGGTCACGGAAGTATATTGACCGACATCGCCTGTGTCGTCCAGGGTGGTGAGGGTGGCGGAGCTGCAGGCCTGGTTGGAGCAGTGGGCCACCTTGAGATTGCGGTTGTTGGTAGCGTCGTAATAGCTGATGAGGCCAAGGCCGTCGGCCCCTATGGTCACAGAGGTGAACAGACCGACATCGCCTGTGTCGTCCAGGGTGGTGAAGGTGGCGGTGCTACAGGCCTGGTTGGAGCAGTGGGCCACCTTGAGGTTGCCGTTGGTCTTGTCATGATAGCTGATGAGGCCCAAGCCGTCGGCCCCCATAGCAATAGAGGTGTACTGGCCGACGTTGCCTGGGCCGTCCAGGGTGGTGAGGGCGACTCTCGGACGCATAAGACCAGTATCGTCCGCTCCGAAACTGAGTGGCAGCCCGAAACCTAAGAGAATCCCGACCCTCAACACGAGAAGAGTCTTTCCGGACATCATGATTGTCCCCGGGTAGAGCAAAGCCCTATAATCAGAAATAGAAATCTTACGGCAGGCAGAAAAAGACCTTGTCGGCCAAAACAGTGACGTATATATGAGGTATAACGGATGCGTCGCCAAACACAACCGTTAACCGGCAAGGTTCTAGAATAGTACGCCATACCGTGTTGCCCTTCAAGCTGGAACTGACAGACCGCTTATTTCCCCTCCCCCGGCACCTCCATGAAAACCACAGGACACAAGTCGCTCTAGCTCATGAACTGTCTTGTGGTAGTCTTTAAAGAAATGGTACCGCCTCTGGTAGATAGGCTGAAGGTTCTTAGGGGTTGGGCTTCTTGCGCAACGAGGATTCATCTGCGAGATCATGCATAGCCTTCAGTCTTTATCCTGAATACCTGAAAAGTTACATGCAATGAAGGACCAGCCATGACTGACATTGGGCCCTATTCCAACTACCGCCTGACCGTTCGCCTCGAACTTGCTAATACACCAGGCATGTTTGCAAGGGTGGCCGCTGTCCTGGCCGAGGAAGGCGCCAACTTGGGCGCGGTGGATATCGTCTCTGCAACGGCCAATTGTATGGTGCGAGACGTGACCTTCGATGTCCAGAATGAAACGCATGGAGAAAAGGTGCTCGCCCGACTCGGGACGCTGCCGGATGTGGAGGTACTCTCTGCTTCCGACCGGATTTTTCTTCTGCATCTCGGAGGAAAGATTCGTGTCCAAAGCAAGTTCCCCATCACAACAAGAAACCTGTTGTCGATGGTCTATACGCCGGGAGTTGGCCGCGTATCACAATCGATCGCAAAGGACAAAACCAAAGCCTATGCCTTTACCAGCAAGGGTAACACGGTCGCCGTGGTCACCGACGGATCCGCGGTGCTCGGCCTTGGCAACCTTGGCCCAGAAGCCGCGTTACCCGTAATGGAAGGCAAGGCCATGCTGTTCAAAGAATTTGCGGGAATCGACGCATGGCCGATCTGCCTCAATACGCAAGATCCTGACGAGATTGTTCGCACGGTTCTGGCCATTGCTCCGGGGTTCGGTGCCATCAACTTGGAAGATATCAGTTCGCCGCGCTGTTTCGACATCGAACGCCGCTTAAAAAGCGCCCTGGATATTCCGGTCATGCATGACGATCAGCATGGCACGGCCGTGGTCATCCTCGCCGCCTTGACCAATGCACTCACCATCACCGGGAAACGGATGGAAGATATCCGCGTGGTCGTCAATGGGCTCGGCGCCGCTGGAACCGCCTGCTGCAGGATGCTGCTTGCCGCCGGCCTCTCGCACCTGGTCGGATGCGAGCCTTGCGGTATTGTCTTACGAGGGGACGGCCAACAGCTGCGGGCCTGCCGAACGGATCTCGCGGCCTGCATGACCAAAGACCGTCCTCAAGGCACGCTCCGTGATGCGCTCAAGGGGGCTGATGTCTTCATCGGATTATCCGTCGGCAATATCGTCACCGCGCAAGACCTGGACCTGATGGCGGCTGATCGCATCGTCTTTGCCATGGCCAATCCCGACCCCGAAGCTCCCCCCGAATTGGCTGCTTCCCACTGCCGGGTCTTCGCCACTGGGCGCTCAGACTATCCAAATCAAATCAATAACGCGCTCGCATTTCCCGGAATCTTTCGGGGTGCCTTGGACGTACAGGCACGCGACATCAACGAAGCGATGAAACTGGCTGCGGCAAAGGCTCTGGCTCAGACCATTCCCCCTGCGGCTCTCAGCGACGACTACATCATTCCGAGCGTGTTCGACAAGGGAGTCGTACCGCGTGTGGCAAAAGCCGTGGCGATAGCCGCACGTGAAACGGGCGTGGCCCGGCGCCGCACTAAACTTAGCGACGACTTCGCGCCACGCTGACCATTAACCCGCATTATTCATGACGGTTCGTCGCGAAATCGCGCAGTCACCACACAAGACAGGCCGCGGAGCCGCGAGGAAGAAAGACATACTTGAAACAGTATGTTGACCGACCGAACGGCGAGCCTGCCTGCCTGGACGCCGGGCTACCGCGTCCTAGCTTGCCGCAGCGGCGAATCCGCGATTGCGGCAGAAGTGCTCATGAATCATGCGGGTTGAACCCACATGATTCCAGCTGTTTCCACTGCCCTTCTGGCATGCGACCTGGCTGTGCTACAATGCGCACCCTGACAGGATGCTGAAAAAGGGGGAGGGGGAGCGGCCAGGTGCCCTTCTTGTTCGCAGAGCCCCCACGATGAAGCAGTGGTCGCTCGATGCGCGCAGTTAAAGGGCAGCCTCGGCCACTCCCCTTAAGAGAGGAATTAGGAGTGGGCAGACCCTCGCTCGGGATAAAGTGCGCCCTAGGGCGAAGAGTCTGTCTTGGCAGACTCAGGGCAAGCGGGTGAAGTATCCGCCGGGGTTGGGCGGGTGAGAAGTCTGGTCTTTTTGAGCATCCTGCGCAAACATTCTTCTCTTGTACCCCACGTGCGGACCATCGACGTTTTGACGTACCCACATAGTTTTCCGCAGCCTGCTGGTAGAGAATACGGTTCACATGCCATTTTCACAAAGTAAATTCATCAAGTTTCAGAAAGGGATGAGACGACGGATCGAGTCGTTGCGCCCGAAAGCCGAAGAGAGTTTGGAGCTCGCCGTCGATACGATGATGCAGGAGCGGGTCGACAGCTTCTTTCGTGTTGAACAAGGGCTGGAGGAAATCATCAAGTCATTGGTCCAAATTGAAGAGGAGATTGGGGAGATCCGTGAACTCTCCGGTGCGATGCGGCTGGAATCCCGTCTCGAGTTTGTCGAAGACCGATGGGACGATTTCGACAGTGAGATTCGAGAGCGCCCTCGTCGTCGGCGCAAGAAAATCAGCCTGGCCGATATGTTGAAAGCCGCCGGTGGGGGAGGGGGCGACCTATCACAAGGATCGAACGGCATCAACAACGCAATGGACGCGTACGCCGTGATGGGCATGGAATTCGGCAGTTCGCTCGCCGATGTCACCGCCGCATTTCGTCAAAAGGCCAAGCAGCTTCACCCTGATTCGAATAATGGCGACCGCAGCGCCGAACCGGAATTGCGCCGCATGTTGGAGGCCTACCAGTTCTTGAAGGAATACTTGAGCCTCAGCAATGTCGAGCCTCCGCGGGCACCAGACGCCACCTACCGTCCAACGGAATGAGACGCAGGTGACACCTCCCATTCCACCTCTGCCATATGTGACTGACCAGCGTGCGCTTGAGTCCCTCTGCCACACGTTGCGGCAGAGTCCGCGGCTGGCTCTGGATACGGAATTCGTCGGGGAAGACACCTTTATTCCACGACTCGAACTGATCCAGGTCGCCACCGCCACCACCGCTGCCGTCATCGACTTTCCTGCCGTGCAGTCCAGCGGATCGCTCGACGTCTTCTGGGCACTCATCTGTGATGCCAAAATTGAGAAAATCGTCCACGCCGGGCGGCAAGATCTCGATCTTTTTGCCATACACGCAGGGCAGATTCCGAAGCCGTTTTTCGATACTCAGATCGCCGCCGCCATGGTCGGGTATGGCACCCAAGTCGCCTATGCGAACTTAGTTCAGCGACTCCACGGCACAAAGCTGGCGAAAGCCCACACCTTTACCAACTGGAGTGCTCGACCGCTCTCGAATGACCAAATTGCTTACGCCTTAGAAGATGTCGAGTTCCTCCTGTCAATCCATACGCATTTGCGGGATCGCTTGAGCACACTAGGCCGTTTGGAGTGGGTCAGTGAGGAATTTGCACGCCTCGAAACGGTAGTGGGAGAAAAAAGTCGAGAGCCGCAGGAACGCTACCAACGAATTCGGGGGTGGGACACGCTCAAGCCTAAAGGGGCTGCAGTGCTTCGTGAATTGGCTGCTTGGCGAGAAGCGGAAGCCCGCCGCCGGAATGTGCCTCGCGGGCGCGTCATGCGAGACGAGGTGCTCCTCCAACTCGCACGCCATCCACCCAAATCGGTCAATGAGCTCCGTGGTCTCCGCGGCGTCCATTCTTCTGAGGTCGATCGACACGGAGGACAACTACTTGCCACCATCACCTCGGCACTGGCACTTCCACCGTATGCTTGGCCGGAGGTCCCTTGCGAACGAAAACCGGATCCTGAGTCAACCGGCATCGTCGAACTCCTACAAGCTGTGTTGAAGGCCCTTGCTGCAGAGCAGGGGATTGCCCCTACTATGCTGGCCACCAGCGCCGACCTACAGACACTCGTGGATGCCAAGCAAAAACGAACAGCCCTTGATGTGCCCATCCTACATGGCTGGCGACGACAATTGGCTGGTGACCTGCTATTGCAAGTATTAGATGGAGCGGTCACCATCACCGTAGACCGAACCTCCGGTGCTCTCCGGATGACCCAGGGACCTCTCTCGAACGCTTCAAACTGACGAGCCGTTTCTCACTCCTCCTGCCTAACCCGGACTATTCATGAATGCCTGCTGCGTCGTCCGATCCTCTTGCCCGGCGGGGCTTTTCTCGTTCGGCCTCCTCGAAGGACTGCATGTACGCCTGTGCCGACCTCACTTGCGAGAAGCCCCAGCGGGCTTCGGGCTCGAACGCCCTGCGACGGCATTCATGAATAATCAGGGCTACCAGCGTCCCCAGACTGTTCAAAAACGGCCCTGACTCAGCCCTCGTTCTCACGGCTATCTCGCAAGACACCTAGCGGATGCCTGATTTTCACTGAAAAAGCCATGGCTTTACAGGATCGTTTTCTTTTCCTCCCTAGGCAAGGACAGGCTGGTATGGATCTGGCAAAAGTCTAGAGGCCCCCCAGACCACTCTATTCACAGGTATGAGCCATGCTAAGCCTGCTTTGGAAATCCTTACTCTCGGCTGTCTTCCCTGGAGGGCTGATTTTTCTCTTAGCGATTGGATTTCTCCGCCCCCAGGGACTTCCTATGTGGCTGCAACAACCAATCGCGGCTCTGCCGTATATCGTCCTCACATTTGGGCTCATCTTTGGCTGGTATTTTTCCAGCAGTCGCATGATTCTCTCTCTGCTTGTACTGGCACTCGCCGATCGAGCCCTGGTCTTATTTCCCACCACCGGTACCGATCAGGAGGCCGTAGACCAGACGATTATCGCCGTAACCGCCTTTCTCGTCCCTCTCAACCTGTTGGCATTTTCCATTCTCAAAGAAGATTCTCTCTCGACACATCGTGGCTTGACGCGTGTAGTGCTCGTCTTGGTCCAACCCTTTCTGCTGCTCTGGCTCTGCCTTCCAGACCAGGCTGACCTGGCCTCCTCCTTTACACGGGAATACATCCCCTCACTCTACATGGAATGGACGCCGATTCCACAGCCGGCGCTGTTTGCCTTTGCCACAGCGTTGCTGCTGCACGTCATACGATTCGCCCTTCATCGTGACCCACTGGAGGGAGGAGCAATTTGGGCTCTGGTTGCCATTTTCGTGGCCTATCATACGATCCACTACGGCTGGCAGCCGACAAACTTTTTCATGGCGGCCGGACTGATTCTCTTTGCCACATTGCTTCAATCCTTCTATCAGCAGACCTACCGCGATGAGCTCACCGGCATTCCCGGTCGTCTGGCCTATGACGAAGCGATCGGACAACTCGGAAAAAGATTTTCCGTCGCAGTCATCGGCATCGACCAGCTGACCCTGTATGCCAATACCCACGGGAGACCTGTCAGCGAACAGATTCTAAAACGGATCGCTCCCAGAGTTCAGGCCGCCTGTGCTGAGGGGCAGGTCTTCCGTACAACTGGCGAGGAGCTCACCGTATTATTCTCTGGAAAATCGACCACAGAAACTTTGAGTACGCTCGAGACTGTCCGGAAAACGATCGAAGCTATCGAACTGTTCCTCCGAGGACGAGATCGGGTCTGGGAAAAGCAGCGAAGGACCCAGAAGGCCGGATCACGCGACCGAGCACTCCCGATCACCCTGAGTGTTGGCGTAGCGGAAAAATCGAGCGACAGCGCGACGCTGACCCTGGTGATCAAGTCAGCCTATCGCGCCCTCTATGAGGCCAAAGGGATAGGAGGAAACGTCGTGAAACGTGGACTGGAGGTGGTTGCCCCGACACGACGGTCTCAATCTGGAACAGGACGAATTGTCGCGAGTGGAGAGTACGGAACGTAGGCTTAGAGAAATCCTTTCACAGACTCCGCCGGTCTGGCCAAGATCACCTTCTCACCCTTTTCGACAAGCGGACGCTGAATGAGATCCGGATGGACCACCATCACATCAAGCCATTCATCATCCGAAAGATTCTTTTTCGCTAAACTGAGCTCCTTGTAGATGTCCTCTTTGGTTCTCAAAATATCCTTTGGTGAGAGACCCGCCTTCTTTAAAAGGTTCTTGAGTTGTGCCTTCGTGAAGGGCTTCTCATAGTAGTTGATGGCCTTGAAGGGCTTGCCGCTCTCTTTTAACAACTGCACCGCCTGACGGCATGTGCTACAGGTTGGTTTCTGATAAATCGTCACCTCAGCCATGTTCAAACTCCTTTCCTAACGTCTCGCCAACCTTGACGCCATTTTTACCCGTGTGATACATGGGGCTCATCTTAGTTCACATGAATGCCAGTATGCCAACGCCAATCTTCGGAACCAGCTCCAACGGTCAGTTTTCTTGCGCTACGGACACCCAGCATGCCTTACGAGACCTCCGCACGAAACGCAAGGGACAGCCGGTATTCGTTCTCGGACATGTATTAGCCAGAAAAGGGAAGGAAGGAACCTTCGAGGTCTTTAACGACCGCTTGGCCATCGTCAAATTCTCCGACGGCGGTGTAATTGGATATGACCCGCAGGAGCTATTACTGCCTACCGATATCGACGACAAGGGAACCGCTTACTTCGAAATTCGCCCCTGCAGGCTGTGCGAACAACTCTTCCCCCTAACCGCCGAAGAGTGTGAGGCAGCAGAAGAACCATCCCGTTGTCCGGAATGCCGCCGCGCCTAACATCCGACTAGTCGACCAGCGGCGCAATCTCGATTGCTTTCTTAATCAAGCAATCGCCCGCAAAAGATTGTAAGGACATCGGCAGCATGCCGGCGTCGATTACGTGCACTGTGACAACCTGAAAGCCTTCAGCGACTTTGTATCCTTCAAGTTTCATGGCATGACAGATTTCCAGTTTTTTCCAAATTAGATTATTCCGTATCGTCTCCGATGCGAGTAGCGTCATATCTGACACTATGTCATTCAACGAGACCTTCGCCGACACCCGCGCCTTATCTTTTGGCACCTCGCTCACGACGGCAAAGCCAAGGAGCTCGCCGTCGGCCTGGACCAAGGAGGATGCCCCCATTGCGACGAGACCGAACAGCATCAGCAGGAGGGACAGACGCGAAGTCATCGCTTACCTCCTCCGCGTATCCAATTCCTCGTGTGAACCTAGCCCACGGGCACATGGGCCTTTCCTCGGTCGTGAACTACTGGCAAATTGAGTATGCCAACCGATAAGAGCCATTTCAAGATCCTGCCTCTCCTGTCTCGTTTATTTGATTGTTTGGTTCATTTGGTCAGTTTGGATCAACCTAAAACCAAATAGACCGGAGAAACCAGATGAACTAGACAGACCGGGCTTTTCCTAGACGTGCAGGTCCTGCTTCATATATCCTGGCACTCAGTTGAAGGAGCACCATCATGCCACATGATTTTATGCCAGGGCTCGCCGGTGTCCCCGCAGCCAAATCCGCGATTAGCGATGTAGACGGGCACCGCGGTGTGTTGGAATATCGCGGTATCCGCGTCGAAGAACTTTGCCTGCGATCGTCCTATCTCGAGAGCGCCTATCTGTTGTTGTTTGGGCATCTTCCCACGCAACCGGAGCTCACGCGATGGAACGAGGACATCGTCCATCACCGTCGAATCAAGTTCAAGATAGTCGATTTATTGAAATGTCTTCCGGAGCAGGGGCATCCCATGGACGCCGTGCAAGCTGCGGTCGCCGCATTGGGCATGTTTTATCCAGGCCGGAATGTCCAGGACGGCGAAAATAACTATTGGTCTATCGTCCGTCTCGTTGCCAAACTGCCGACGATCGTCGCGGCCTGGGCGCGTCTGCGGCGTGGGGACGAGTACATTCCACCGCGCGACGATCTCGGATTTTCAGAAAACTTCCTCTACATGCTGACTGAGGCGGAGCCGGTTCCTTTGTGGGGCAACATTTTCGACGACTGCTTGGTCCTCCATGCCGAGCACACGATGAATGCCTCAACCTTCACCGGCATGGTCACCGCTTCGACGCTGGCCGATCCCTATACGGTCGTCGCGTCATCAATCGGAGCCCTGAAGGGCCCGCTCCATGGCGGGGCCAACGAAGAAGTTGTGCAGATGCTGAAGGAGATTGGTGAGTCACGGCGGGTCCGATCGTACCTCGAAGAACAGCTCCGTGCGAAACGAAGGCTGATGGGCTTCGGTCACCGGGTGTACAAGGTCAAAGATCCCCGTGCGACAGTCCTACAAGGTCTGTGCGAGCGACTCTTCAAAGAATGTGGCAGTTCACCGTTGTACGAGGTTGCCATAGAGGTCGAGCGGGTTGCAGCAGAGTTGTTGAAGGGGAAGGAGATTTATCCCAACGTCGACTTCTACTCCGGGATCGTCTACGACAAGATGGGCATCGAGACGGATCTGTTTACTCCGCTATTCGCTCTAGCTCGAGTGTCGGGGTGGCTGGCCCATTGGCTCGAACAGCTTCGCGAGAACAAACTGTTCCGTCCGGACCAGATTTATTCCGGTGAGCATGGCCGGCCGTACGTGCCCATCGAGCAACGCTAAGACCTCTCTTGCACCACCCATCTCTGAAAGTAGGCAGCCCCCCTTGACTCCGCGGCAGCCAGCGTTATCTGCTATTTCATACAGAGAAATCGGCGCGCGCCTCGAACAGACAGAGAACAACAATGAGAAGGAGGTCTAGCATGACACTCGTACGGTGGGATCCATTTCGTGAACTCGAAGACATGTCGGATCGGTTGAATCGGATGTTTAGCCGTCACTCTCTGCCTCAGATGAACGGCAAGGAAACGATGGTCGTCGCCGACTGGGTACCATCCGTGGACGTCAGTGAAACGGATGGAGACTACCAGATCAAGGCGGAAATCCCTGACGTGAAGAAAGAGGATGTGAAGGTGACACTAGAAGACGGCGTCCTCACGATCCAGGGTGAGCGGAAACATGAGAAGGAAGAGAAAGGCAAAAAGTACCATCGGGTGGAGCGCTCCTATGGCCGCTTCGTCCGGAGTTTCACATTGCCCGATCTCGTCGATGAAGGGAAGGTGAAGGCGGAATTCAAGGATGGTGTCCTGAATCTCCAGCTGCCTAAATCCGAAAAGGTAAAGCCGAAAGCGATTGAAGTCACGGTCGGCTAATCGTCAACCGCCACATTCGGTCTGAATAGAGGCCCGCTCCGGCGGGCCTCTTCTTTTTGGCCCCTACGTCCCGCCGTCGGTCGTTTCGCCCATCACGAGTTCCCAGATGAGATGATCCAGATCGTACCGCAGCACATAGCGATGTCCGTCGTCAGCTTGAAGGCGGAAATAGCAGTGGGTCTCGGTATACCAGCGAGTTACGATCTCGATCACTGTCCGCCGGTTTCCACCATGTGTGAAGGCCCGGGGAGTCTCCTCCCCCTTCGCACCAGCGAACGCATCAACAACAATATGCGACCTGCCCATAGACCAATACCCTTGTGCAAGTAGGGGAGCTGAGTTTATCATGGCGCCCGCAACACCTTTGGACTTTTACACTGGAGTAGGACGCATGAAGAAGATACACATAGCGGCAGTGACTCCGTCATCAGGCGCGACCAGAGTTGAACGCGATACGATGGGCGAGCTGGCCGTACCGGCCACTGCCTATTATGGTGTGCAAACTGCCCGCGCTATCGAGAACTTCCCGATCAGCCCGTTGCGATTTCCCCGCGCCATGATCCGGGCGATGGGGTTGATCAAACGTGCTGCCGCGACGGTCAATCAGTCACTGGGCCTCCTCGACAAGAAACCAGCGGATGCGATCAACCAGGCAGCGACCGAAGTGGTCGAGGGCAAACTCGACGCCGAGTTCCCCGTGGACATTTTTCAAACCGGCTCAGGCACCTCGACGAACATGAACACCAACGAGGTGATCTCGAACCGGGCGACTGAGTTGCTCGGCGGAGCGCGAGGCAGCAAGCTGGTGCATCCAAACGATCACGTCAATCTGAGCCAATCCAGCAACGACGTGATTCCCACGGCGATTCATATTGCCGCCGGAGAGATGATGCAACAGCAGCTCATTCCCGCACTCACGCGCCTACACAAAGCACTCGATCGTAAAGCCAAAGAGTTCGACAAGATCGTGAAGATCGGTCGCACCCATTTGCAGGATGCGACACCTGTGCGGTTGGGTCAGGAATTCGGTGGGTACGCGAGGCAGATTGGATTAGGTATTCAACGAGTCACGCGCGCGCAAGCAGCCCTGAGCGAAGTCGCGCTCGGCGGCACAGCAGTGGGCACTGGGCTCAATTGCCATCCGAAGTTCTCAGCCAAGGTATTAGCTATCATTTCGAAAGAGACCGGCTGCACCTTTACAGAAGCGGAGAACCACTTTGAAGCGCAGTCCACTCAGGATTCGTTGGTCGAAGCGAGCGGGGAGTTGAAGACTATTGCCGTGAGTCTCATGAAGATCGCCAACGACATCCGCTGGCTCGGCTCCGGCCCACGCTGTGGGCTCGGGGAGATCAATCTGCCGGAAACACAACCAGGCTCGTCTATCATGCCGGGCAAAGTAAACCCGGTGATTGCCGAATCGGTGACGATGGTCTGCGCGCAGGTGATCGGCAACGATGTGACGGTCACAGTGGGAGGGCAGGCGGCCAATTTCGAACTGATCGTCATGCTGCCGGTGATGGCCTATAACCTATTACAATCCATTGAACTCCTCTCGACAGCTTCAACCAACTTCGCGATCAAGTGTATCGACGGCATCAAAGCCAACGACGAGCGCTGCCGGAGTTTGATCGAGGAAAGTCTGGCCATGTGCACCGCCCTGGCACCCGAAATCGGCTATGAAGCCGCCGCGAAACTTGCCAAGGATGCCTACCAGTCAGGCAAGACCGTGCGCCAGATGGCTCAAGAGCAAAAAGTCCTCCCGGGAAAACGGCTCGCCGAGCTGCTCGACCCCTGGCGCATGACCGAACCAGGAGGGCCGGTGGGGAGCGCAGGGGGGTAGAGGGCGGGAGGGGCCTGGCAATCCTCCTTGCTCGTGGAAGGCGCACGCTTACCAACAGAGGAAGGTTAAGGTTGAGGCTCAGGTTGAGCAACGATCAATCCGCCCCGGCTAATTCTCGACTCTCAATCTCGACCTGAGCCTTGACCTTCCGATAGGACGCGTGCAGCGTGAGTATCAACCAGGGCCCTGCCCTATCCCCTTCGGTCGCGCTCATGCCCGTCGGTCGAGGCCAACTTAACTCGTACCGACATCCACTACCCTCAACGCCAGTCGCCGACGACATCGCTCCGAGAGATTCTTGGGTCCTCGATAACTTAGGCATGGGCGGCCAGGGTGTGCTCCCTGTCCCCAATGTCTATATTGGTTGGGTGCAAAAGCTTCCTGACTCCTTTAAGCTCCAGTTAACGCTGGCACAGCGGAATCCGTTCCCGATCCCGTAGAAGCGAGTTAGCAAAGCTGCATAGCCAAGGATCCGGTTACGATGGCTCAATACCATCGAACCGGGTCCTCTGGTGTTGTGATCGCTCGGTTCCAGTCAATGCAGGAAAGCCGAGGGATTTATATCCGGAGAGAGGAATTTCAGGCAGAGAGTTTGGATCATAGCAATTCTCCTTCCGAGGATATAAATGGGCACCACTCAAAATCAATAGATCAAGGAGAACCCCTTCAAAGAGCGCGCCAGCACATACCCGCATCTTGTCAATAGCCTAGGGCAGAACTCCAGAAACAATGACATAGGCCTATGCCATGTAAAGTCGAACGTGTCACTCGTTACGCCGAGTAGTCATAATTGTTACTCGTATTCTCGATCTGATCATGATTCCTCAGCTTTGACAGCTCAAAAGCTCCTATGCTAAAGTCCGCGGAACTGTTGATGTTCTAGGCTATTCTCTGTCGATTTACCCGGGGAACAAGTCATGGGAGCGACGACACCGCATGTGATCATTGTGGCCGGAGCCGGACCAGCCGGCATGGCCGTGGCAAGTTCGCTCTCGAAGGCGGGGCATGAAGTCATTATCTTGAATCGTGACATCAAGTTCGGCGGGTTGGCTGAATATGGGATTTTCCCCTCGAAGTTGAAACTGCGTGGTGGTCTCAAAAAACAGTACTGGGAGTTGCTCGAGCGACAAAACGTCCACTATTTCGGCAATGTCTCAATCGGCAACGGCAAAGATCTTACTGTCGAAGAGGTCCGAAACCTTGGCGCCAGCGCAGTCGTGTTTTCTATTGGCGCGCAAGGGACCAAGGCGATCGGCGTGGAAGGGGATTCGGCTCAAGGGGTCTTTCACGCGAAAGATGTGGTCTACCATTTCAATCGACTGCCCGGTTTCGGCGACCGGCCTTTCGATATGGGCAAGCACGTGGCGGTAATCGGCGCCGGTGATGTGATGGTCGATATCGCCCACTGGCTGGTTCGCTATAAAAAGGTTGACCGGGTCACGGCGATCGTCAGGCGAGGACCTGTGGAAAGGAAGTACAATCCAAAAGAAATCCGGGCCGTCTGTTCGAACATGGACCTCGACGGAATTACGAAAGAGTTCGATCGCATCAAGGATCGCATGGCCGCCGTGGGTCAGAAGGCCGATGAAGTCTTGAAGGGCCTGACAGACGAGTTCACCAAATGCGAACAGACGGTCAGCGAGACGAAGATGGGTTTCAAGTTTCTCGCGTCTCCCAAGCGTATTCTTGTCGATGGGAACAACCGCGTGCGCGGCCTGGAAATGGAAGACAACAAGCTCGACCCAAAAGGTGAGGATACGGTCGCGGTCGGACTGAAACAGTACTATGAGTTCCCCTGCGACGCCGTGGTCTTTGCGGTCGGCGACAAAGTCGATGAGACCGTTGGACTGCCGTACAAGAGCGGCATGTTCATCACGAATCCCAATAAGACCGGCAACGACCCGGACGACGCGCTCTTTCAAGCCTATGACGAAACCACAGGCAAGATTGTTGACGGCGTGTTTCTCGCTGGATGGGCACGGAAGGCGAGCGAAGGCTTAGTCGGCATCGCCAAACGGGACGGGGATTGGTGCGCAGAAATCGTGAACCGGTACCTCGCGACCAAGACATCGGGCAGCCACTCTAGTACAAAGGTCATCCTTGACGAACTTGCCTCGATCCTCAGGGCGCGTAAGAGTCATCCGGTCGATTTGCAAGGGCTCCGCATTCTCGAATCGAGAGAAAAAAGCCACCAAGGTGCAACAGATTGTATCGGGGAGTTCAAATACTCGAGTAACCAGGACATGATCGGACTCATCGAGCAGGGGAAGTCTTGACATGTAGAAGGGGCCGGTCGAACGGCTATGCATCCCCCCACTTCAACTTTTCGCGCAGGACTTCATAGTATCCACTTTCAGGGAAGCGTATAAGTCTCGTTCTGTGTTCCGACACCTTGAGTTCGACTGTATCACCCTGGGTCATCGCCACTCCAACCTGTCCATCCAGCGTCGCCATCGCGCCATCATCTTTACTGGTGAGCGTCACTTCGATTTCGGCAGTTCCCGGAACGATCAGGGGACGGTGCGTCAACGTGTGGGGACAGATCGGCGTTACCATAAGCGACTGGACCGCTGGATTGATAATGGGTCCTCCGGCCGACAGGGAGTAGGCTGTCGATCCCGTCGGAGTGGTAACAATTAGTCCATCGCCACGCAAATTGGTGACGAACTGTCCTTGGATGGCAATCTTCAATTCAATCATCCGGGCCAGTGTCCCCTTGCTGATCACGACATCGTTCAGCACCACCCCACGCGCGACTGTTTCTCCATGCCGATGGACATGCGTTTGAAGCATGAGTCGTTCATCGAGAACAAAATCATTTGCAAATACCCGTTCGAGCGAGGGATACAGGTTCTCTAGCCGGACCTCGGTCAAAAACCCCAGTCCACCCATGTGAACGCCGAGGATGGGAATGCTTCGTTCCCCGGCAAGTCGAGCGGCATTGAGCATCGTCCCGTCGCCACCCAAGACAAGTAGTACGTCCGCCTTGTTCGCCAGCTGAGTTTTCTGATACCCCCCCTGTTCACCGAGAAGAATCGCCGACGTCGTGTCCAAAATCACATCGATGCTTCGAGCCCGAAGCCAGCTGACCACATTGTGCAGCGTCCGCTCGACCTCAGGAAACTTTGGCTTTGTCAGAATCCCGACACTTTTGCTTTTCATTGATAAAACCTTGTCGTGACTCCATGTGAGTTTTCGGTGAAAATGTGCGGGATTGTATCGGGAGGGTTCTTTTGAAGTCAACGAACCAGAAAGCGTCAATCCGGCACGACGCGTATTCCGTCCACTCCAGTTCTTGGATTGTGCGATTGTCCAGTAGCCTTGACACTTAAGATCCTACTAGTTAGAATTAGGCGAATCTTTTCGATAGGTTTGCGCACAGCGAACTTGTTCTAGGCTTCACCTAGAAGGAGGCAGGATGTTCGAGCGATTTACGGACAAGGGTCGGAAGATCATCATCCTCGCACGGGAAGAAGCCGAGCGTCATCAAAACGACTACCTCGGAACCGAGCATCTCGTCTTGGCCATTCTCCGTGAATCAGACGGGATTGCCTTGATGATCTTGAAAAAGATGGGACTCTCGACCGAACAAGTCCGTTTGGAAATTGAAAGGAATTTGCCAGGCGGAGGGACTACCATGACCTTTGGGGAGATCCCCTTCAGTCCTCGGGTCAAGAAGGTCATCGAATACGGGGTCGAAGAAGCCCGTCTCCTCGGACACAATCATATCGGCAGTGAACACCTCTTACTTGGTCTCCTCCGAGAGGAAGAGGGGATCGGCGGGAAGATTCTCCGTAGCCTAGGAGCCAATCTCCTGACAGCCAGACAATTGACTGTGACATTCTTGCGGAAGTCCGCCCCTCGTGAGCGCGATCGGAAGAGCAACACCCCGGCACTCGATGAGTTCGGTCGGGATCTGACCCAGCTTGCCCAGGCAGGGCAACTGGATCCCGTCATTGGACGAGCCGATGAAATCGAGCGGGTGCTTCAGATCCTGAGTCGCCGTTCGAAAAACAATCCCGTGCTCATCGGGGAAGCCGGCGTCGGCAAGACCGCCATTGTGGAAGGTCTGGCCCAACGGATTATCCAGTCCGAAGTGCCGGATAATCTTCTTTCACGACGCGTCATCGCACTCGACCTCGGTTCACTGGTTGCTGGAACGAAATATCGCGGCCAGTTTGAGGAAAGGCTGAAGGTCGTGATGAAGGAAATCGTCCAGGCCGGAAACATCATCATCTTCATCGATGAACTCCATACCTTGGTGGGAGCAGGGGCGGCAGAAGGATCGATTGATGCCTCCAACATGCTCAAGCCCGCACTTTCACGTGGAGAAATTCAATGTATCGGCGCCACGACTCTCGATGAATACCGAAAGCATATTGAGAAAGACGGAGCCCTCAAGCGACGGTTCCAACCGATTCACGTCCAGCCGCCGACCATCGATGAAACAGTGCTCATAATCCAAGGGCTTCGCGATCGGTACGAAGAACATCATGGTGTTGAGATTTCTGAAGAGGCGATTCTCGAAGCGGTCAAACTGTCCGATCGATACATTAGCGACCGCTTTCTCCCGGACAAGGCCATCGATTTGATAGACGAGACGGGATCACGCGCAAAATTGCAGACGTATGCGCTGCCGTCGGACCTGAAAGCGATGGAGCAAGAGCTGAAGAAAGTCTCTCGCGATAAGGAACTGGCCATTTCGATGCAGAATTTTGAGGAGGCTGTCCGTCATCGCGAGGAAGAAGAACGGCTTCGCAAACTTCTAGATGAATCTAAGCGCGAGTGGAAAAAGAATCAGGAAAAGAGCAAGCCGACGATCGGAAAAGAAGAGGTGGCCTATGTCGTCTCCAAGATGACGGGCATTCCGCTCTTCAAGCTTGAGGAAGAAGAGTCTGACAAGCTGCTGCGCATGGAGGACTTTCTCCATAAACGCGTGGTCGGACAGAACGAAGCGATTTCCGCCGTGGCCCGGGCAATTCGACGGTCACGCGCCGGCCTGAAGGAAGCAAAGAAGCCTATTGGGTCTTTTATTTTCCTGGGACCCACCGGGGTCGGAAAAACTGAGTTGGCAAGGACCTTAGCTGAGTTCCTCTTCAACAGCGAAGACTCACTCGTTCGGATCGACATGTCCGAATATCAGGAAAAATTCACCAGTTCACGACTCTTCGGGGCCCCTCCGGGGTACGTGGGATACGAAGAAGGCGGCCAATTGACCGAACGGGTCCGGCGTCGGCCCTATTCAGTAGTCCTGTTCGACGAAATCGAAAAGGCCCATCCTGATGTGTTCAATATCCTGCTGCAAGTGTTGGACGACGGGGTACTGACAGACAGCCTCGGACGCAAAGTCGACTTCAAGAATTGCGTCATCATCATGACCTCCAATATCGGGACCAAGTTGATCCAAAAGGGGGTTTCGCTCGGATTCCAGAGCACGGAAGGCGATCAGGAGCGCCACAAGAAGGAAGAAGTGTTGGGAGAATTGCGCCGCTCGTTCAGTCCGGAGTTTCTAAACCGGGTCGACGAGATCGTGGTCTTCCATCAATTAGACAAAACGCATCTCTACAATATTCTCGACATCCTCTTGGGTGAACTCAACCTTCGCCTCCTTGAAAAGGGGGTGGAGATCGAAGTCGAGGACGACGTTAAGCAGTGGTTGATTAAAGAAGGCTACGAACCGCTCTACGGAGCCAGACCGATGCGCCGGACGATTCAGCGCGCAATCGGCGATCCACTGTCCGAAGAGATGATTAGAGGACGATTCAAGGAATGCCGAAAAATCCGCGTGGTGCTTCGCGACGGCGCTCCGGCATTCATCGAGCAGGAGGCGATGGCGGGCGTCTAATGGCCCAGCCATGTAACTGCGCGACGCCATCGCATAGAGTTCGATACGGCCCTTGTGGCGCCAGCGGCCACAAGGGCTGTGTTATTTTTCCTCTCTACCGATTAACGTATTTTCCATCGTTCCAGTTCACGTGATCGGTAAAAAACGTATGATTACGACCGTAAAACAGCCCACCTCCGCCTGGGTACCGGGGCCCATCCTTGGTATCGAGACGTCATGTGATGAAACCGCCGCATCGGTGCTTGCCGCGGACGGCGCCGTTCTCTCGAACATTATTACGTCGCAGCATGCCGTTCATCAGCGATTCGGTGGCGTCGTCCCCGAACTTGCCTCCCGTGCCCACATTGAATCGATTGAAGATGTCTCCGCTGAGGCGCTGCAACAAGCTGGTCTCGCATGGACTGATCTCACTGGAATCGCCGTCACCCAAGGTCCCGGCCTTGCCGGCGCTCTACTCGTCGGGGTCAACTATGCAAAAGCACTTGCCTATGCCTTGAATATTCCGGTGGTCGGCGTAAGCCATCTTGAAGGCCACATTGCCTCCGCCTGGTTACAGGACCCAGCGTTTCCGCTACCCTGTGTGGTTCTGGTTGTCTCAGGTGGACATACCCATCTCTATTATAAGGAACCCAGTGGTCACTGCCGGCTCCTTGGCGCTACCAGAGACGATGCGGCAGGGGAAGCCTTTGACAAAGGCGCTCAGCTGCTTGGACTGGAATACCCGGGCGGACCGGCCATCGATCTCTTGGCTCGTCAGGGAAACCCGGACACCATTGCATTTCCCCGTTCTTATCTCAAAAAGGGGAGTCTTGATTTTAGTTTTAGTGGATTAAAGACAGCTTTGCTCTATACACTTCAAGCAACACATGATGATTCTATCGCGGCGCAAGTTGCTGACTTCGCTGCCGGCTATCAGGAGGCCATCGTAGCCGTCTTGGTCGACAAAGCCTTTGCCGCAGTCCGGTCATCCGGTGCTCGCGCGTTGGCCGTTGTCGGAGGCGTATCCGCCAATTCTCGATTACGCGTGCTGCTCCAGCAACGAGCTACTTCCGAGAGCCTGCCCCTGAGTCTTCCCCCGCTGACCTACTGTACGGATAATGCCGCGATGATTGCGGCAGCGGGGAGGCAGGCTCTTCGCACAGGGCTCAGTGCACCCCTGGACATCGATGCCCAAGCATCGCTGGATTCACCATTCACACATGCGATCTAACCGACGACTATAAGGAAACGACGCCCATTCCAGAAATCCATGGACAGGTCCTTGGTCTCCGTGCTGGCCAACTCGCAATGCTTGAGCGGCTGTACCGCCGACGTATGCCAGTGGATGAAGTCCTCTCAGCTGAAGCGGCAAAAATCCTCGCACAGTTCACGCATGAGATTCGGCGTCCCATCGGACTGGTCGTCACCAGGCGGGGAGCTATTCAAGACGTCCTGGTCGGCGCCGGCACCGAGCCATCGCCAACAACTCTGGCTAGCTTTCGTGCAAGCCCGCGATCGCTACGGGGCCTTCGGCTGATCCGTTCATCTCTGAAAGAGCAGCCCCTTACTCAAGAAGACCTCACTATATTGGGCCTGCTCCGACTCGACATGATCGGAACGGTAGCCGTCACACCCAAGGGCGATCCAGGGTTGCTCTCCCTGGCCCATCTGAATCCACCCAGTCCGCAGGGGCCATTGTATACGCTCCTGCAGCCCACTCTGGTGCATCAATGCCGGGTGAGTTTCGGGACATTCATTCGTGAACTGGAGTCAGACCTCCAACGTCAGAGCGGGTCTCACACAATGACTCAGGGGCAGACCGCCATCCTAGTGAGCGCCTCGCCCAAGAGTAAGGCCGACCAAGAAGAACGTCTCACGGAGCTGGCAGAACTGGCCTCCTCGGCAGATCTCACCGTGATCGACCGTTTGGTGCAACGCACACAGAGCGGCCATCATCGGTTCCAATTGGGAAGCGGTAGACTTAAGGACGTGCTAATGCAAGCCATGCAAAAGGGAGCAGATCTCTTGATCTTCGATCAAGATTTGGCTCCCGCGCAGATGCGCGCTATTGTGGAGATCACCGACCTCGCGGTCATCGATCGGACCCAGCTAATTCTCGACATCTTTGCGCAGCGGGCACATAGCCGAGAAGGCAAGGTGCAAGTCGAGTTGGCGCAACTTCGTTATCTGCTCCCCCGTCTCTCCGGTCAAGGAACGAGCCTCTCGCGCCTGGGCGGTGGCATCGGCAGCAGAGGTCCCGGTGAAACGAAGCTCGAAACGGACCGCCGCAGAATCAGAGAGCGCATCGACCATTTGGAGCGGGAGATTGAGGGCTTTGCCCGTCACCAAGACCAACGGCGATCTCGCCGCGTCCGACAAGAATTCCCAGTCTTGTCCATCGTTGGCTACACAAACGCCGGCAAGTCGACATTACTCAATGTCTTAACGAACAGTCAGGTGAGCACAGCCCCGCGTGTCTTTGAAACGCTCGACACCACGAGCCGCAGACTGCATTTTCTGCATGGCCGGGAAGTCATCATCACCGACACGGTGGGGTTTATTCGCGACCTGCCCAAAGATCTCCTCGCCGCCTTCAGAACGACATTGGACGAATTGCGTGATGCCGACCTCCTCCTGCATGTGGTCGATGCTGGAGCAAAAGATCTGGACGCTCATATCGCAGCGGTCGACACCGTGCTGCAAAGTCTCACCCTCGATCAGATTCCACGAGTTCTGGTATTCAACAAGTGCGATCAGCTTCCGCCTGGTCAAGCGGAGGCCCTGTGTCGACGCTACAGCGCGATCGGAATTTCGGCTCTGCATCAGGAGACCTTGCCCTCGCTGATCCAGCACCTCGAAGAACGGCTGGACGCGCTTGTCCCGGTGGACGGCTCTTCCAAAAAATCGGCAGCCCAAGCACTCACGCTTGCATCTCATCCTTAACCCGCTGCACAATCGACCCTCGCTGGTACCAGCCATGACAATGAAATCGCTGCCTTCATCGGATTACCGGAAGCGTCTCCGAGAGATTGTGAAGACGCTCCAGCGCACAATGCCAAGCCCGAAGATGGAACTCGACCATCGTTCCCCTTGGGAGTTGCTCGTGGCCACAATCCTCTCCGCCCAATGCACCGACCAGCGAGTCAACCAGATCACTCCATCGCTCTTTCAGCGGTATCGGCAACCGGCAGAGCTGGCTGCGGCTAATCTTGCTGAACTCGAACAGCTCATTCGTTCTACCGGTTTCTTTAAGAACAAAGCGAAACATCTCGTCGCCTGCGGCAAAGCCGTGACCGAGCGCTTCGGAGAACAGGTCCCGCACACGATGGAAGAATTGATCACCTTGCCGGGCGTTGGCAGAAAGACCGCGAATGTCCTTCTCGGGAATGCCTTCGGCCAGCCCAGTATCGTCGTCGATACCCATGTGAAGCGCGTGGCGAAGAGACTCGGTCTGACCAGATCCGACAATCCGGACCTGGTCGAACAGGACCTACAACAGCTCGTGCCGAAGTCTCAGTGGACGGCTGTTTCACAACGCCTGTTACTGCATGGCCGTTACATCTGCCTCGCGAGAAACCCCCAGTGCCGTACCTGTCCACTCTACCGGCACTGCCCATGGAAACAGAAAGGTCCCCAATGATTCGTAGCATGACCGGTTTTGGCCGACAACAGACCCCCTGGCAGGATGGGTCCGTGACGGTGGAAATGCGCTCCGTCAACCATCGCTTTCTCGAAATCGCCTGCCGCCTTCCCCGGCCATTGAGCCACCTGGAAGACTGCTTGAAGAAAGCCATCCAGCACCGCTGTACCCGTGGACGCATCGACATCACAGTAACGGTCCAAGGGGGCAAAGGCCGAGCCGGAAGCGTCAATCTTGACCAAGCACTCGCAAAGCAGTACCATCAGGCCCTCCGTACCCTCAAGACATTCCTGAAGCTGAGCGGTTCCATCGATCTGGCGCTCATGGCCGGGCTCCGTGACGTGGTGTCAGTATCTGATCAACCGACGGAAGACCCGAAACTGGCGAAGATAGTTCAGCAACTGACGACCCAGGCACTGACGGATCTTGAGGGCATGCGAACGCGCGAAGGGAAGGCCCTGGCAGAGGATATGAGCGTGCGGATTCAGACGATCCGGGGGCACCAAACGCTCGTCGCCGCACGAACCCCTCTGCTGGCCCAGGAGAACTTTGACAGAATGAAGACCCGTGTGGAGAAGCTGCTGGGATCTGAAATCCCCGATCCCCCTCGGCTCTATCAGGAATTGGCGCTGTACGCGGACCGTGGAGACATTACGGAAGAAATAGTCAGATTAGACTCGCATATGATACAGTTTGAGCAGACGCTCAAGCGTACAGAATCCGTGGGCAAAACACTCGACTTCCTGCTCCAGGAAATCGGGCGGGAAGTTAACACGATCGGCTCGAAAGCCAACGACGCGGAAATCGCCGGTCATGTGGTCCAGATGAAGGCCGAACTGGAACGCATTCGTGAACAGGTGCAGAACGTCGAATGAACTCAGTCACCACGACCAGCTCCACGGCGCCGACGTCAGACCAACCCCGGTCCCCAACGGATCGGAGAGGCATTCTTTTCATCATCTCCGCGCCCTCTGGGACGGGGAAAACCACGCTCTGCAAGCAACTTGCGACGAACCTTCCCGGACTGTGGCATTCAATTTCCTATACAACGAGGAAGCCGCGGCCAGGTGAGGAGCATGGGCGCGCATATTACTTCGTCGGAGAGCAAACATTTCAAGAGATGGTCGCGCGAAATGAATTCGTTGAATGGGCCCACGTGTATGGACATCTCTACGGGACGCCGTGGAAATCGCTGACCGAAAAGATCGATCAGGGGATCGATGTGTTGCTGGAGATCGATGTACAAGGGGCTATGCAGGTCAAGAAACGATTCGAGGATTCAGTGTCGATCTTTATCCTTCCTCCCTCGATGAACGAGCTGCGGGCCCGGCTCCAAACCAGGGCCTCCGATACCGCGGAAGAGATTCAACGACGACTGCATAAAGTGAAAGAAGAGGTGTGGAGCTACCGCGAATATGCCTATATCGTCCGAAACGAAGACCTCGGCCAGTCGCTTCGTGATCTCGAAAGCATCTTCTGGTCAGAACGCTTGAAGACGAAACGATTGAACATGACGTGGCTCGAGAATAATTTCATTCTTGACGATGAACAGAAAACGGGAGATCGCAAAGATCGTTCCTAACCCAAAGGAGTATGCATCCATGATCGACATGTTGAGACTCTTGCCCCAATACACAGCAGGCGAATTTGACTCACGCCATCGGCTGACGATCATCGCAGCCCAACGGGCGAAACACATTGTGCAGGGATCACGTCACGCCGCTTCACGCTTCACCAAAGAAACGACCATCGCCCTCGATGAAGTTCTCCGGGGACAAATCAAATACCTCGTCGGTCAAGAAGCGCGGGATGCAACGAAGGAAGCGAAGCGCGGCAAGGAAGGCGAAATGGAGCGTATCGCCGTGATGACCGGCGACGATGCGAAGGAGATCAAGAAAGAGCTGAGCGTCTATGTCGACGATACCCCGAAGCCAGCGGTGGGTGAGAGCGAGGAATAAGCGGTGAAGATCTCCGGCTCAATAGGGCCCACGTTGATCGGGAAGCAGATCGTGCTCGGCGTGACCGGCAGCATCGCTGCTTATAAGGCTGTCGCGTTGCTCCGGACCTTGCTCCGTGAAGGAGCGGTCGTACACGTCGTGATGACGCAATCGGCCACGAAGTTCGTCACACCGCTCACGTTTGAAGTGCTTTCCGGCCATCCCGTCTCGATGGATATGTTCGAAGCGCATCAGGAGATGAAACACTTATCATTGCCCGAACAGGCAGATGCTATCGTCATTGCGCCGGCCACGGCCAATTGCCTTGCAAAGTCAGCGCTGGGGCTGGGCGACGATCTGCTCTCGACCATGCTCCTCACGGCACAGTGCCCGTTGATTGTGGCCCCCGCCATGGACGGAGGGATGTGGACCCATCCATCTGTCACTGCACACGTAGCGACGTTGCGTGCGAGGGGAACCATCGTGGTGAATCCGGAAATCGGCCCGCTCGCTTCCGGACGGATCGGCCAAGGACGCTTGGCAGAGGAAGGCATAATTCTGGAGGCTATTCAGGCAGCGCTGGCTCCCCGGCGCGATTGGCAAGGGCACCGTATTCTGGTTTCGGCAGGCCCGACGCAAGAGCCGATCGATCCGGTGCGCTTCATTTCAAACCGCTCCTCCGGCAAGATGGGCTATGCCATCGCCGAAGCCGCCCAGGCAAGGGGAGCCCAGGTGGTCCTCGTCACTGGTCCGACAGCCTTACCAACTCCGAGAGGCGTCGAAGTCATCGCAGTCGCCACGGCTGAGGAAATGACGAAAGCCCTATCCGCGCATCTTGCATGGTCTACGGCTGTGATCATGGCCGCCGCTGTGGCGGATTTTCGTCCCAAGCAACCTGTCTCGCAAAAAATACACAAGCAATGGCGGACCAACCAAACGCTAGATCTGGAACGGACTACTGACATTCTGGCCTCCTTATCTGCCCAACGGACTACGCAACTCATGGTTGGCTTCGCCGCTGAGACCAGCGACCTGATCACCCACGCGCAAGACAAGCTGACGTCGAAGGGGCTCGACCTCATTGTCGCTAATGATGTCACGACATTGGGAGGGGGATTCGACAGCGATCAGAACGCAGCCACATTGATCGACCGGCAGGGGGCCATGACAGAATTGCCGCTGATGCCAAAACGAGCACTTGCCGACGCGATCCTGAGCCGGGCGAAAGAACTGCTCCGCACCAGACAATCCATGCAGACATCCAATCCAGTGGCGGGAGGACGCTAACAGCCCATGGCTCAGAATCAGAATGCCCCCGAGAGCGTCTTGGAAATCGATCGAATGGCAACTCAGTTGGCCAAAGATCCATATTCCAAAGTTTTCATGCCACTGGCCGAAGAGTACGGAAAAGTCGGCATGTGGAAGGAAGCTGCGGGCGTCCTCGAAGACGGCCTGAAATTTTACCCCGGTTTCATTACCGCCATGGTCGCGCTTGGACGTGCGTACGACCACATGGGTGAAGCCACGAAGGCCAAGGCAATTCTGGAAGAATCCGTCAAGTTGAGCCCTGAGAATCTGCGCGCGCACCGGACCTTGATCAAGATCTACCAGAGCCAGGGGCTGAACGAATCAGCACTGCAATCCTGCGCCGTCATCCTGGCAATCAACCCGCGGGATGAGGAAGCGCTCTCACTCCAATCTGCTCTGGGAGGACCGCTGAAACAAAAGAAGGAATCGGAACGGACTAAGCCGGCGGCTCCAGTCACGCGTGAACTCTCCGCCCCGGAGGCGAGTACGTCTCCAGAACTGCCGACCTCAACGAGGACCAGACCAGAGATCGCTTCTACAGACCCACATATTGTGGCAACGAAGCCGATGGAGACGGCCCTCCCCGCACAGGATCAGACAGAGGAGCAGCTCGCGTTGCCGGAGTTGTATCCCCAAGCCGCCGATACTGCGGTGATGCCTCCTCCTTCGCCTCACGCGGGAGCCGTAGCCCAGCTGGAAGCCTGGCTTCACGCCATCGAATTACGTCGTCACGATCGTGACGCAACGAACGAGCCACACCCAAAAACTTCCTAAAATTATTCGCGCGTTTGACCGGTCTGGGGTGGACTGATACAATGCCACCCTGCTGGACTCTGTCATAAGGGATCATCCTCACGTATCCGGTATTATGAACACAAAGACATGTTACGAATACGAGTCTTGCACGGCCCAAATCTGAATCTTCTCGGGACCAGGGAGCAGTCGATTTACGGCACCCTGTCTCTCGATGCCCTGGACTCAACCATCACGAAGCTGGCGAAGGAGTTGGCAGTGAATGTGGACCTCCGCCAGTCAAATAGCGAGAGTGAACTAGTCTCCTGGATTCAAGAGGCTCGGACGGGATACGATGGGATCATTATTAACCCTGCCGCCTATACCCACACCAGCGTCGCAATCCGGGATGCCATTGCGTCGGTCGGCCTGCCGACGGTTGAGGTACATCTGTCCAACATTCATCAGCGGGAAGAATTTCGCCATCGGTCCTATATCGCGGGAGTCGCGATCGGACAAATTTCCGGGTTGGGTCCAACCGGCTATCTCCTCGCACTCCGGGGGCTGCGCGACCATCTGACCGCATCCCGACGCCAGAAGAAGACGGCCGCACCAGCGACATCGCGACGGACGGTAAAAGGAACGAGATAATTGCGGAGTCGGCCGAGCGGCCCCTTACCGCCTGAAGGGAGTACCGAGTGATTTCCACGACCGATTTTCGCGGTGGTGTACGGCTCATGGTAGATAATCAGCCCTTTTATATCGTTGAGTTTCAACATGTAAAACCGGGCAAGGGCGGAGCCTTCGTGCGCACCAAGCTCAAGAGCTATCTTTCCGGCAATGTCCTGGATCGTACCTTCCGATCCGGAGAACGGTTCGAAGAGCCGAATCTCGAAGAACGGACCATGCAATTCCTCTATGCGACCGACGACGCCTACACCTTTATGGACACGGAAACCTTCGAGCAACTGACGTTCGAGAAGGGCAAGCTCGGCGAAAATGCGGATCTCTTGAAAGAAAACATGACGGTAAAGATTCTCGTGTACGAACATCGCCCGATCGATGTCGAACTGCCCAACTTTGTCGAACTAAAAGTCATCGGTGCCGAACCGGGTTTTCGGGGTGATACAGCCACGGGCGGCACTAAGCCAGCCACCCTCGAAACCGGCGCCATCATCAAGGTGCCGCTCTATTTGGAAGCCGGGACCGTGATCAAGATCGATACGCGTACGAGAGCCTACGTGGAGCGTGTAAGGTGAGTAAGCAGAAGTCGAGCAAGTCAAAGAAGGGTGGAACCCCGATTATTCTGCCTCAGGCCTTTGCCGTGACCCAGAGCGGTCAGGGCACACGCTCACTGTCCGGACAACAGGCCAAGCACATCCAAGAATTGATCGATCTGCTTAAGAAGAACAACCTGACCGAACTGGAATTGGAGCGCGAAGGCCTCAGAATCCGCGTGCGATGCGAAATCGGGGTTAAAACGATCACGACCACCGTCGGCGACCAGGGGACGGCCGTCTCGACCTCAGTCTCTCAACCGCCCGCCGCGGCCGGCACACAGACTGAAGCCGCGACGAGCATGATCACCATCGTGTCTCCAATCGTCGGAACCTTCTATCGGTCTCCCTCGCCGGATGCCGACCCCTATGTTGAAGAGGGCGATTACGTGAAAAAGGGTCAGGTCCTGTGCATCGTCGAAGCGATGAAGTTGATGAACGAAATCGAGTCTGAGGTAAATGGGCAGGTCACGAAAATTCTGGCCGAAAGCACTAAGCCAGTGGAGTATGGCCAGGCGCTCTTCCTCGTCAACCCGACAGCCGCCCCCTAGCCCTCTTCCCTCGACTTACATCGGAGTACTCACGTGTTCAAAAAAGTGTTGATAGCCAATCGCGGTGAGATTGCGCTCCGTGTGATTCGGGCCTGTAAGGAACTCGGCATTAAGACCGTGGCGATCTTTTCTGAGGCCGATGCGGCAAGCCTCCATGTGCGCGCAGCCGATGAGAAGATCTGCGTCGGGCCTCCAGACGCCGCTCTCAGCTACCGAAATATTCCCAACGTCCTGAGCGCGGCCGAGATCACCGGCGCGGACGCCGTCCATCCCGGCTATGGATTCCTCTCCGAGAACGCCCACTTCGCCGAAGTCTGCGAGTCCATCGGCGTCAAATTCATCGGCCCCACGTCCGAACACATCGCCCTCCTGGGCGACAAAGCCAAAGCGCGCGATATCGTTGCCCGCCGAGGCTTACCCGTCACACCGGGCAGTCCCGGTGAGTTGAAGAGCGAACAGGGAGCCCTCGAAGCCGCCACCAAGATCGGCTATCCCGTCATCATCAAAGCCTCAGCCGGTGGAGGCGGACGCGGCATGCGCGTCGTGAACAAGGCCGAAGACCTCACGCGCGCGTTTCAAGCCGCGCAGGCCGAGGCGAAGACTACATTCGGCAACGATGCAGTTTACCTCGAACGATATTTTCTCGAGCCTCGCCATATTGAAGTGCAGATTGCCGCCGACCATCGTGGGCATATCGTGCATCTCGGCGAACGCGACTGCTCGATCCAACGCCGCCATCAGAAGCTTCTCGAAGAAACGCCGTCGCCCGCCTTCGACGAGAAACTCCGCCGGGAAATCTGCCGCGTCGCCGTCGAGGCAGTCAAAGCCGTGCACTACCGGAATGTCGGCACCGTCGAGTTCCTGCTCGACAAGGATCATAACTTCTTTTTCATGGAAGTGAACACCCGCATCCAGGTGGAACATGCGATTACCGAAATGGTGACCGGCTTCGATCTCATCAAGGAGCAAATCAGGCTCGCCGACGGCCAATCCCTTTCGTTCAAGCAACAAGACATCAAGCTCAGCGGGCACAGTCTCGAATGTCGCATCAACGCCGAAGACCCGGAAAAGTTTACACCCTGTCCCGGAATGGTCACGAAGTACAGCGCACCAGGCGGATTCGGCGTGCGCGTCGACTCGGCGATGGAACCGAACATGATGGTCGTCCCGTTCTACGATTCGATGATCGCCAAAGTCATCACGCACGGACGGGACCGGCAGGAATCCATCGCCCGCATGCGCCGAGCCCTCGATGAGTATGTGATCGAAGGCATCAAGACGACCATCCCGCTGCACAAACGTATCCTCAACGACCCCGACTTCCAAAAGGGCCACGTCTCCACCACCTTTCTCGAGCGCTTCCTCGCCGGCTAACGCATCCCGCGACGCCGTCTGACAGAGCTCACGATTTCCCCTATTACCCTTCGCGCGCTTGAGAGCGCTGGCGGACTTGTCAGCATCCTGCTAGAGACTGATTGCACCTTCGAGCTAGAATGTCTTCCTCATGAATGCCGCACGTCCTCACACCCTCTCAGGCCTCTATGTCATTCTCGATCCGTCGGTCTGCCCTGCGCATCCCTTGGTCGAGGTACTGGCGACCGCGGCTGAGGCTGGAGCCTCTCTCTTCCAGTACCGCAACAAGACCGCATCGATGAAGGAGGCCTACGTGGAAGCTTTGGCACTCCGACGAGCTGCTACGAAGGCAGGCGTACTCTTCATCGTAAACGATCGCTGCGACTTGGCCCTGGCCGTGAATGCCGATGGCGTCCATCTGGGGCAGGGAGACTTGCCGCTTTACATGGCGAAGAAGGTGATGGGACCGGATAAGCTGATCGGGATCTCCACGCACAATCCCGACCAGGTGCGGGAGGCCACCGCCGGGAAACCGGACTATCTGGGGTTTGGTCCAATCTTCAAACCCGGTTCCAAACAGGGCCATGACCCGGTGGTTGGTCTTGAGGGATTACGTGCTATGCGCTTGCTCACGTCGTTGCCCGTCTTTGCGGTTGGTGGCATTCAGATCGACCAGGCAGGGGAGGTAATGCGCGCTGGCGCGAATGGGGTCGCGATCATTTCAGCGATCCTGATGGCCCCGGATATCGGCCTCGCCGTGAGAGCGTTCCTCGCCAAGATGTGAGAACGCATTATTCATGAAGCTTCTGCTGCAAGCGAGGATACGCGGCTGTGACGGGCAGTCTCGCCGTTCAGACCTTCGACATGCTGCACAAGTATGCTTCAGGGCTTCACGCTTCCGAGTACCGGTCTAGCTTCGCGTCTGCACGCTTTCGCGACGAACCTTCATGAATAATGCGGGCTAGGACCAGCCTCGCCAGCTTCGTGATCGGAGTGGTCCCCGCGAGGCGAACCAGGCCTTCATTCCAATTTCGATTCAAACTCGGGCTGTAGAGGAGGGGGCCCACCACGGGAACCTTCGCGAGGCGTTGAAGCAGGGTTACGGTCGATCGTTCCTGCGCTCGAGAATTTTTCGTATGCACTGGTCGATTCTGATTCAAGACCAACGCCACGATGGGAATCTTTCGCCGGTGGAGAGCCTGAAGCGTCAACAACGCGTGATTAATTCCTCCCAAGCCCGACTGTCCGACCACAATGGCAGATAACTTCATTCGATAGATTAGGTCCAATACGTTAAGTGACGACGTAATAGGCACATGCACGCCGCCCACACCTTCCACCACCATAAGCGCATGCTCCTGATGCAGGGCACGGAATGCTCGTATGATGGTCGCCACTCGCACGGTCGTTCCCTCCGCTCGTGCAGCAGAGAGCGGCGCCACTGGGAGTCGCAAGACATAGGGAGACACTTCTGCCATTGGATCATGGCTTCCAGCCGCTATTCGCAATCGCGCTCCATCAGACTGAGCCTTGGCCGATCGCGAGACCCCTGTCTCAATCGGTTTCATGACGCCCACGTCGATTCCCCGTTGACTCAGACACACCACCAGCGCCGACGTGACGAGTGTTTTCCCAACCCCCGTATCGGTTCCAGTGATAAATATCCCTCGTGGGTCAGAATCGTGAACTTGTCGTTTGGCTCGCTGCATAGATTGGTATCGAGCGGGCTGAAAAACTATACTGGCATGCCTAAATAACACGGATCCCTACAGGATGCTCAAAAAGACGACCTTCTCATCCCCCCAATCCTGGCGGCTACTTCACCCGCCCGCCATGAGTCTCAATGACAGCCTCTCACCCAAGGTCGCGCCTTGTCCCAGGCGAGGCCTCTCCAATTTTCTCTACCTCTCTTTAGGGGAGCGGCTAAGGCTGCCCTATACTGCGCGCATCAATGATCCTTGCAAGCTAACTCGCTATTCCTCTCATGGAATGGCACCCGAGTTGGTCCCACTGCGGCCGTCGAGCGAGGTTACCAATGATCCGCCTAAGCTTGCTCGTTATCTCTTCGAGGATGGGGGCTGATTAATCTTCCACTGCGCGCAGCTTTCTCACCCGCCCACCCACTGGCGCGCAGAGACGTGCCATTAGCCAGGGCGAGGGCCTTCGGAGGCCGCGCGTTGCGCGAGCACAGAAGATCATCAGGCTCCATCCCCTCTTCTGCTCCGGGAGCAAGGGATCGGCACGGGTATCATTCCATCCCGTTCATCGTGCGCGTTCTGCAAGCAAAAAAGGTACTTGGCCGCCCTCCCTGCTGGCGAGTTTTTGGGACATCCTGCTAAAGGGTTCGGCTGTCACAGTTCCACACCTGTCCCGACACATAGCTAAGTTGCGCAAGATGAAAGACAGTCTTGGCAACTTCCTCTCGTGACGGCGGGCAACCCAGCGCGTGGTCTTTCCAATTATCGCCTACCGGCATGGTCCCTTCAGACAGTCCCGTCTGCTGCCAGCCAGGTAAGAGAAGATTTACACGGACGTTGCCCGCTCCCCACTCTTGGGTTGCAGTATGCACCAGACCGATGAGACCGGCTTTTGACGCTGCGTAGGCTGCTTGTCCCGTTGAGCCATGGAACCCGGCATGCGATCCTATCACCACGATCGATCCGCCGCCGCGAGCAAGGAGAGGAGGGGCCATGGCGCGGAGGCAGTTAAATGTTCCCGTCAGATTCGTGGCCAACACCTCGGCCCAATCTTCTTCATCTTGTCGAAGAAGGAGATGGCTCCCTCCGATTCCGGCATTGCAGACAAACACCGACGGCGCAGGTGCCTGGCGGCAGGAGGCTTCCACCATTTGTTGCACCGCATGCGACTCGCGAATATCGGCTTCGTAGAGCGCCCCGGCTCCACCAGCGGCTACCATTTGCGTGAGCGTGTCCTCGGCCCCTGCCTTGTTTCGATGGTAATGTACCCCGACAGACCAGCCGGCCGCCGCAAAGGCCAGGCTGATCGCGCGACCAATCCCTCCGGACGCACCAGTCACAAGCACCGCATGTCTTTGGTTTATCTGGTTCATCTGATTTCTCTGGTCTATCTGGTTAGTTTAGTTTTTCTGGTTCATCAGTTAGTTTCGCTCAACCAGACAAACCAAATAAACAAGACAAACCAATTAACGGTCTGGATTATGGGTTGAATATCGTACGAAGGCAAGCCTGCGGTCGAGACATGGACGAGCCCGATCTCCTTCCCTTGCCGCCTCCAGGATTCCTATGGTACGGTCACCCAGGAGCCTGTCCGACATTGCCTTCGTGACGAGGCGAAGGAGATGCGGCCAGATGCAAGGCCGCAGGCCCAGAAAAGTCGGAGGCGTATTCACTGGAATACTTTGAGGATTTTTCAGGGCCGAGAACGACGCAGATTGTTGCAGATCGTTCGCCGAAGTAGCGCATTTGAACGGTCTATGTCGGACAGGTTCCTAGCGTTTAAGCACTGGAGGGTTTCGCGCATGCCGATGAAGATGCCGGGATATCGAAGGGCCCTCATGCTGGTAACAGCTTTGCTGCTCGTCTGGAGTACCTGGTCAGCGCCTCTTGCAGCGGAAAACGCCGGTAGCATTGCCCAATCCGCCGACTATTTCCCCGATCAGATTGGGAACGAATGGCACTATCGTGGCCAGGCTACTGAAGGGCCTCTGCAAACGATTGAGCATAAATTCTTCTCCAACGTGTCCTCCGTCACCGGCACGAAGGACATCAAGGGCATGACGGTCACCGTGTTCCATGATACCAATCCGGGTAACCATGGCCCCATGGATAGTTTCTATCGCCGTGACAGCGTCGGCATCGTCTATTACGGCTCGGACCCGGGCACACCCTTTGAAAAACAGCTCGTGCCCTATCAGATCGTGCGATTCCCCATGAAGGTCTCGTCGTCTTTTTCGCAATTCGACCGAAAGGAGCTGGATTTTGACACCGACCTGGATCGGGACGGCATCGATGAAAAGGCCGATGCACAAGGCGATGCCACAGTGCTGGGACAGGAATCGGTCATCGTGCCGGCCGGCACGTTCAAGGATGCCGTGAAGGTGGAAGCGCGTATGCACATGCAGATTCATCTCTCCGGCGCGAAGAGGACGGTCCAGGGAACTGATGTGATGACCGCCTGGTTTGTGAAGGGTGTGGGGTTGATCAAGTATGTCGAGCGGCAGGAGCTCTCGCCGTTGGACGACCGGGGGGTGGTCACGGATATCATGGAAGAACTGGAATCTTACGAGATCAAGCCGTCGAAGGCTTCACTCGGGCGGCGCGAACCCTCGACGGAGGGTCTGCTCGCTGACGACGCGGGTGACTACGTATTGCATCAGGTACTCTTCACCTCCGGCTTTCGCTCCGATTCCGGAGAGCCGATGGCCCCCAAAAGGCTGGCGTCCGACTAACGCACCCGTGATCGGACGATTCAGATAGAGATTCCCGACATCAAACCGTTGCCGTGCCAGTTCCAGATTGGCAGGGCTTCGTGAATAGACTCCGCCGGTGAGCGCATAGGCCGTCGAATGTGCCAGAGCCAGCGCTTCTTGAAAGGAAGCGGCCTTCATCACCGCGAGGATCGGCCCAAAGATTTCCTCTTGGGCTACTCGATGTGTCGGCGCCACATCCGCGAAGACCGTCGGCCCGATATACCACCCTGGTCCCGTCACAATCCCTTCCACCAGCAGGCAGGCTTCCTTCCTCCCAATCTCAATGTATTCCTGAATCTTTGCCTGCGCTCGACGATCAATCACCGGCCCGACCTGCGTACCCGGCTCTTCAGGATTTCCGACCCTCAGGCTCAGCACCGCCTCTTTGAGGCGATCTAGAAAACTATTGTAGATCGCGGCATGCACGATCGCCCGCGAGCAGGCGGAACATTTTTGACCCGCATAGCCGGTGAACGATGAGACCACTCCAGTGATCGCATCATCGAGATCCGCAGTTTCATCCACGATGATCGCGTTTTTCCCTCCCATTTCGGCCAGCACCCGCTTGACGATGTGTTGCCCCGGCATAAGAGTACCCGCGTCGTTCAGGATGCCGAGCCCCACGTCTTTGGAACCGGTAAACGCGATTGTAGCGATCTCAGGATGGCGCACCAGCGCCCGTCCGATGTCAGGGCCACCAGGCAGACAACAAAGTAACCCTTCAGGCACACCAGCCTCCCGCAAGATCTCCGTGAGCCAGTGCCCCATCATAGGCGAGCGCTCGGAGGGTTTGAAGATCACGGGATTCCCGGTCACGAGCGCCGCCGACACCATGCCGGTGGGAATCGCCAGCGGAAAATTCCACGGGGCGATGACGGCCGTCACCCCGCGAGGGCTATAGAGACGCTGGTTCAGTTCACCCGGTGCCTGTCCTAACCGTCTTGTGAGAGCGAGCCTACGCCATTCTGCCGCATAAAATTCCAGAAAGTCGATCGCTTCCGCGAGATCCGCATCCGCCTCCCGCCATGGCTTCCCGCATTCCAATATTTCCCATGCTGCCAACTCATCGCGCCGCGTCCGCATAAGCGCGGCGGCAGAACACATGATGTCCGCACGTCGCTCTGCTGTGGTATCGCGCCAGGATTCCCATGCCTGAACAGCTCGGCGCACCGCCTGTTCGGCATCCTCCGAACTCGCGCCGGGCACCCGGCCCACGACTTCATCCGGACGTCCGGGGTTGCGAGACTCGATGAAAGGCCCCGTCAGGCGCAGTCCTCCGGACGACGAAGTCCACTGTCGGCCGAGTTGCGACCGTACGGTCGCCAGGGCCTGCTGCATCGCCGCTCGGCTGTCGACCTGCGCAAAATCCCGCTGCGGTTCATTTCGAAACTCCTGCATACCGGCTCGATGAGACGGCTGATTCTGACTCAGTCGCTCAGGGACAGGCGGAGCCAACAGCGTTCTCAAGGGCTGGGACTCCACATACTCTTTGCGTAGAAATGATTCGTTCGAGGTGTTTTCCAGCAATCGACGTACGAGATAGGCCATGCCTGGAAGCAGTTCCCCCACCGGGGTGTAGAGTCGCAATCGACGCCCATACTGCGTGACCGCCTGCTGAAAGGGCTCAGCCATGCCGAAGATCATCTGATATTCCCAGGCCCCTGGAGGGAGCCCGAGCGATTCCGCAACCGCCTCGATGTAGGCCAACGTACGGAGATTGTGTGTCCCGAAGGCCGGTCGAATCAGGGATGTCTGAGATAAAATAAGATGCGTGAGCGACTCATAGTTGGCATCCGTCAATACTTTTTGTTCAAACAGAGGAACAGCCCAGCCTCGTTGCCGATAGCGGATCATATCCGAATCCCAATAGGCCCCCTTCACCAGTCGAATCGTGATGGGTGCCTCACGTCGGCGAACCCAGGACAGGAGCCCCTCGATATCTCGTTCCGTTTCACGATGGTAGGCCTGTAACGCGAGACCCGCATAGGGATAGTCCTTGTAAGAAGGCTCTGCGAAGAGCCTGGTGAAAATCTCCACCAGCAATGCTTTTGTATCAGCTTGTTCCATATCGAAGATCAACGAAGCGGGGAGTCGCATCGCCAGATCGAGGATGGGTCGAAGCCGCGCCGCCACAGAATGGTAGCTTCCCTCTGGATCGATTGGGTCGAAATGCGGAGAGAGCGCGGAGATTTTGATGGAGAGCTGGACCTTCGGTATCGGTCCGAGATGGTCACGCTCCAGTGTGGGAAGGGTCGGCCACAAAGCCGACTCGCGCGCGAGCAGGGTCAGGGCTTCCACACAGCGATTGCGGTACCGATCAGCCTCACGATCGCTGATGGTGGCCTCGCCCAACAAGTCGATCGACCAGGCTCGCCCATGCTGCCAAAGATCGGCCAACCTTGGCGCCGCTTCCCCGACTGTCGCTCCGGCAATAAAGGTGCGACCCATATGTTCGACCTGGCTTCTGATCGCCTTGCCGCTGAGTCGAGCCCCCAAGCTGGTGGCGGAAAGGGCTTTGAACCCCCATTGGCCGCCGAAGAGTGCTGTGCCTCCATCGCCCAAATACTCGCGAGCCAGCGCGACTACCTGCTCGTCGTCTGTGACCGAGGGCAGGACATCAATGAATCGAAACAGCTGTGTCTTGAAGCGGCTATCCTGCATGGCCAGATTGAGGGCCGTTTGCGACCACCAGCGGCCCTCAAAAAGAGTCGGAGTTCGACCGGCAGAGAGATGTGCGAGCTGTTCACCGATACGGTAAACCACAGGTTCGAGAGGGGAAGAAATTGTCGGCATCTGCACCCCCACTGGCAGTGAGACGAAAGAACACCATCAGTATACACCGCGAGCATACTGTTGAAACGATTGCACAACTTTGGTATACTGTGATGACTACTTCGTCCTCCCCGTCAGATACTCCGGTGAAGCGATGGATGAGTGCTTCCAAGGAGAAGTTATGCTCGCTACAACGACTAAATCCACACCGAATGAAGATGTGTTTGTACCGTTAAACTTGGCTCTGTTCTGCGCCATTCTGGCAGCCACGATTATCGGCATCCCACTCTACGGATACTATTTTGGGTTCAGCCTCTTCGACTGGGTCCTGTTCTTGGTGATGTACATCGTCACGGGCATGGGCATCACGGTCGGCTATCATCGGTTGGTGTCACACCAGAGTTTTGAATGCCCGAACTGGGTCAAGGCCTGTATTCTTGTCGCCGGGGGCTGGGCGATGCAAAATTCTGCCCTCATATGGGGCGGCGACCATATTCGCCATCACGCCAAGACTGATGAAGAAGAAGATCCCTACAACGCCACCAAGGGATTCTGGCACAGCCACTGCGGCTGGCTCTTTTACGATACCCCCTATCGCACGCAGAAGTACGAGATCCGTCTGCGCCGCGACCCTGTCGTGATGTGGCAAGATCGCTACTACTGGCCGATCGTGGTTACGGGGCTTCTGCTCCCTTTTGTTCTTGGTCTCTGGCACGGTGGCTGGCAGGGCGGTATCAGCGCCTTCCTATTGGGCGGTCTCTTCCGGATGTTCATGGTGCTGAATTCCACCTTTACGATCAATTCACTCTGTCACATGGTGGGGACACAGCCCCACAGTAAGAAGGACAGCAGCCGCGATAGCTGGCTGGTCTCCTTTGTCAGTTTTGGCGAGGGCTATCACAATTTTCATCACGCCTACGCGCGCGATTTTCGCAACGGACCGAAGTGGTACAATTTCGACCCCTCGAAATGGATCATTTACACCTTATCACTGATCGGGATCGCAACCAACCTTCGCCGCAACGACCCCACCGTCGGGTAATCAGTTCGCGAAAAACTCTTCCGAAGGACTGTTTCATCTTCCGCTATACATTCCCCCATTGCGCTATCACCCATGGAGCATTAGCCCCATTTTCTTTCAGCCTGTCTTTCGCTTATGATGGAGTGGCTGGCCAGAGAGCCAGTCCTAATCGATTGTGCATGTAGAGGAAGCGATTCATGGCTGAGATACATCCTGCTGGATCACAGGCTGGTCACGGGAAAGACAACCTCATTCCCGGCGTCAAATATGTTATCGCCGTCAGCAGCGGCAAAGGTGGGGTCGGCAAATCCACGGTCGCCGTCAATCTCGCCGTGGCCCTCGCCTTGACCGGCGCCAAGGTCGGTCTGCTCGATGCGGATATCTATGGTCCGAACATTCCCATGATGATGGGCGTGGCCACGCCCCCGGAACAGAAAGACGGCAAGATCGTTCCAGCCGAAAGCCACGGCGTCAAACTCATCTCCATGGGGTTTTTCGTCCCGGAAGACACCGCCGTGGTCTGGCGCGGTCCGATGGTCCATACCGCCATTCAACAGCTTTTTCGAGATGTGCTGTGGGGTGAACTGGATTACTTGCTCATCGATCTGCCGCCCGGCACGGGAGACGCGCAGCTCACCCTTACCCAGTTGGTCCCGCTGACCGGCGCCGTCACCGTCACGACGCCACAAGAAGTCGCCCTGCATGATGTTCGCAAAGGCATGATGATGTTCCAAAAGGTGAATGTGCCGCTCCTCGGCATTGTTGAGAACATGAGTTATTTTCTCTGTGGCCACTGCGGCGAGCGAACCGAAATATTTTCGCACGGGGGAGGGGAGCGAGCGGCCGCCACACTCGGGGTCCCGTTCCTCGGTCGAATGCCGATCGACCCGGCGATTCGTGATGGCGGCGACTCGGGCACCCCGATCGTCGTGGCCAATCCGGCGTCTCCGCAATCGGCGGCATTCCGGGAGATCGCACAGAAAATTATCGCGGAAGTCACCGGCGCTGCAAAGGGAGTTCCGCCGATTGAAAGCCTGTTGAGCAAAATCAAAAAACCATTTGCGACAACATAACCGACGGACGAGATGGTTTCTCTTGTTTATTTGGACTATTTGGTTTGTCTGGTTGAACTAGACTAACCAGATGAACCCGTCCAGCTAGTCTCGCTCGGCTAGGCTAGGCTCTTCATCATGATCATGCCAAGTATGGACCGGAGCGACGTACTGTTCCTCTATCGTCAAATGCTGCTGATCCGCCGGTTCGAAGAAAAATCGGCAGAGATGTACGCCCTCGCAAAAATTGCCGGTTTCTTACATCTCTATATCGGCGAAGAGGCCATTGCAGTCGGGGCCATTGCCTCGCTTCGACCGGATGACTACGCGATCAGTGCCTATCGCGACCACGGGTACTGTCTCGCCCGAGGCTCCGATCCCGGTCATGTCATGGCCGAGCTGTTCGGCAAAGCGACGGGTCTGTGCCAGGGCAAAGGGGGCTCCATGCACCTGGTGGATGCCCCGCGCCGGTTCATGGGTGGCTACGCCATTGTAGGAGGCCACATTCCCCTTGCCACAGGCCTCGCGTTCGCGACCAAGTATCAAACACTCGACCTCGTGACCGTCTGCTTTTTTGGTGAAGGGGCGATCCCGAGCGGCCAGGCACACGAAGCGCTCAATTTGGCTGCCTTGTGGAAACTTCCTGTGATCTTCATCTGCGAGAACAACCGCTACGGTATGGGGACGCCGGCTGCACGGGCCATCGCGCTCTATGCGGATGTGGCGGAGACGGCCCGCTCCTATGGCATCATGGCTGAGCGTGTGGATGGCATGGATGTACTGGCCGTGCGCGATGTGATGCGTAAAGTCGTCGAGCAGGTGCGTGCCGGACAGGGACCATTTTTCATCGAGGCGATGACTTACCGGTTCATGGGTCACTCAATGTCCGACCCGGCACACGGACATTACCGAACCAAAGAAGAAGTGGATGAGCACCGCAAACGCGACCCTCTTCTATTGCTGAAGCAGACGATCCTGAGCAACAACCTAAGCACTGAGATCGATTTCGTAAAAATTGAACGGGAAGTCGGCGAAGTCGTGACGGCCGCCGTCAGGTTCGCGGATGCGAGCCCTTTCCCCGCCCCATCGGCCTTGTACACCCACGTGATGCAAGAGGAGTAAGCCGATCCATGGTGCTGTCCTATCGGGAAGCTCTCAACCAGGCCATGCGGGAGGAGATGCGTCGAGACTCGCGCGTTTTTTTGATCGGCGAGGAAGTGGGCTACTACCAGGGAGCCTTCAAGGTCAGCAAGGGTTTCGTGGAAGAATTCGGCCCGCAACGGGTGGTTGATACCCCAATCACGGAAGCCGGCTTCACGGGCCTGGCAATCGGCGCCGCCATGGCGGGGCTGCATCCCATCGTCGAGCTCATGACCATGAATTTCGGCATTCTGGCATTGGATCAGATCGTGAACAACGCCGCTAAAATTCGTTACATGTCGGGGGACCAGCTGTCGGTGCCGCTGGTGATTCGGGGACCGGGCAGCGCCGCTCACCAGTTAGGTGCGCAGCATTCGCAAAGTCTGGAATCCTGGTTCTGTCACGTGCCGGGATTGAAAGTGATCGCGCCGGCCACGCCGCACGATGCGAAAGGCCTGCTGAAGAGCGCGATCCGCGACAACAATCCTGTCATCTTCATCGAAGCGCAATTGCTGTACGGAACGAAGGGAGATGTCGGAGACGGTGAGTACACGATCCCCATCGGTGTCGCCGAGGTGAAGCGTGCCGGACGCGACGCGACGATCGTCGCCTACTCGAAGATGCTTCTACTGGCACTGGAGGCAGCTGATCAACTGAGTCGAGAGGGCATCGAGGCCGAGGTCATCGATCCCCGCACCCTCAAACCGTTGGACCTCACGACGATTGTCACTTCGGTCAAGAAGACCGGGCGCCTCGTGATAGTCGAAGAAGGATGGCGGTTCTGCGGTCTGGGTGCGCAGATTGCCGAGAGCGTGTACGTGGCTGCGTTTGATTCCCTGGATGCCCCCATCCAACGTGTCACCGGCGAAGATGTGCCGATGCCCTATAGTCGCCCATTGGAAGACGCCGCAATCCCGGACAAGGAGCGCGTCATCAAAGCCGTCAAAGCTCTGTGCGGCGTACAGTAAATGAAGAAAGGAGGCGCGATTACCCATGTCATTACAATCCCAGGCTCCTGGTCATATCGAAATCACGGAGACGCTCGTTCGGCTTTATGTGTTCCTGACGCAGTACCTGGATCGCTGCCTCGATGAGGCTGCCAGGAGGGAATACCCGGACGAAGAACTCCACGCGCACCTCTCCAAGACGCGCGCAACGATGGCGGACATTCTCGCTGTGAATCCCGTGGTCAAGAGCAAAGTCGAAAAGGAATGCAAGGACGTGCTCGCCCTCGGAGCCGCGATCTTGAAAGGCGGCCATGAGCGAGCCTCGGCGGTGGAGCCGATGCAGGCGCAACACGCCATCCTGCGGAACAAGACCAGTGCATTGAGCGATCTTTTGGCAGTATTCCGGGCTATCTGAAAGAATACTCGGGAGGAATGCACTCTCGCAGGATGCTCAAAAATGCTGCCCAGCAATGCCGCTTCCGATGGAAGCACCGGAGGCGTATCCTCTCGGCTACGTTGAGGATGCTTTCGAGGTGGGAATGAAGCATGGGAAGAAGCGCGTCTCGGCGCTTGAGGGTCGGGCGGGTGAGACGGGCGACTTTTTCAGCATCCTTTCAGGATCTGCTCATGTCAGACCATGGACAAGAGAAACATCAATTGGCCGGCTTGGATACCCGCGAACGCGGATTCAGTAGGCCAGTCGTGTTTGAGCAAACCGATGGAGGCTATCAAGCCATTTTGCGATATGAAACGACGTGCGTGGTGACCACGGCGAACGACACACGGAGGGCGGCGCTGGAGGAATTAATTCGTATGCTCCACGGACAGGGCTACTCGCAACTCCGTAGCCAACTGAGCGTTCGGGAGGGCAGCTACCTGGGTTCTCAGGAGCCGTGGATTGAGTACCCGGACCCCGCGAAGCAGACTGAAACACCAGATGGACTGATCAGCAAGTTCTTCACATGGTTTCGCCGCTCTACTATTAGTTAAAATGGTGATGATGATTGAAAGACAACTCCTAATCTTAAGGATGCACAAAAAGGCCGACAGTCACACCCGCCCAGCCCCAGGCGCGCCAAGACGCACCTCTTTCCCGGGCGAGACCGCAGGGAGCGTAAACCTCGAGACCGAGAACGAAGTTCGGAGGATTTTTCAGCATCCGTGAGGGATTTTTATGGCTAGTCGCGTCGTCATGCCAAAGCTAACCGACACGATGGAGGAAGGCGTCCTCCTTGCGTGGAAAAAGCGCGAAGGGGATTCAGTGCAGGCAGGGGAGGCACTTGCTGAAATCGAAACCGACAAGGCCATCATGGATCTCGAGGCCTTCGCCTCCGGCATCCTACGCAAGATCCTGGTGCAGGACGGCGCAACCGTGGTGTCCGGAACATTGATCGGCGTCATCGGCGGAGCAGATGAGGACATTACCTCAGCATTGACCGACCGGATCACTGCCGCGCCATCGGCCGGCGGTGGATCCAGGACAAGCGAGCCGTCTGCTGCCCTTCCGGCACCCGCCTCACCTGCGAGTCCACAGGGAACTCGTTTCATCGTTTCGCCCCGCGCGAAAGCGCTTGCTGCCGACCGGGGAATCGACCTCTCCACCATCACAGGAACCGGTCCTGGCGGGCGAATCGTGGAAGAAGATGTTATAAACGCCACGGCGCCGCCAACGCAGATGCTGCCGGCCGGAACAGACCAACCGCTGAGCCAGATGCGGAAGGCCATCGCGCGAGCGACGACTCAGAGCAAAGCGCCGGTACCGCATTTTTATCTGACGAGCGAGATCGATATGGAGCAGGCAGAACGGTTCCGCGATCAGTTCAAACAGAATCGAACGGCGCATCCCTCCGTCACCGACTTGCTGATCAAAGCTGCAGCGATTGCGCTTTCCCGCCATCCGGACATCAATGTGTCATTCACCGGCCCTGCCATCAGGCGGCATACCCGCATTGATATCGGCATAGCCGTCGGCATTGATGACGGCTTGATCACGCCGGTCATCCGTGATTGCGCCGCCAAGTCGCTTGAGAATATCACGACCGAATCGCGGACGCTGATCGACCGGGCGAAGAACAAACGTTTGCAGCCGCAGGAATACACGGACGCCACCTTTTCGATCTCAAACTTGGGAATGTTCGACGTGGAAAACTTCATCGCAGTTCTCATACCCCCTCAGGCAGCATCCATCGCTGTGGGTACTATTCGCGACGCGCCGATCGTCAAGGACGGCACGATTAAGGCGGGCCGGCGCATGAAAGTGACGTTATCCTGCGACCACCGGGCTCTAGATGGTGTGCAGGGGGCCAGTTTCCTGAAAGAGTTTAAACGCATCCTTGAACACCCCTCGGAGTTACTCCCGTCGAAGGAGACTCCATGAGCTTTATCCCCCTCAACCAGGTCCGATCTTTGCCCTCCGGCTCATCCGAGTCTATCAGCCGTCAGCCATCAGCTATCAGTTCTTCCACGCGCCTTCCGCCTTGGTTCAAAGTCGAAGCAAAAACCGGTCCTGACTACCTCGACATCAAGCAGACAATGGACCGATTCAAGCTACATACGATTTGCGAAGAAGCGCGTTGCCCGAACCGATGGGAATGTTGGAACGCACGCACCGCGACATTCCTCATCCTGGGCGATATCTGCACCAGACGTTGCCACTACTGTTCGGTCGAGACAGGCCGACCGTCGGCGATTGATCAAGAAGAACCGCGTCGCGTCGCAGAAGCGGTCCAGGTGTTAGGCCTTAAACATGCCGTGATTACATCGGTGAACCGGGATGAACTGGAAGATGGAGGCGCCACGATCTTTGCCGAAACGATCCGGCAAACCAGACAGCTCAGCCCAGGCTGCACGATTGAAGTCTTGATTCCAGATTTCGCAGGGAATGAGACAGCCCTCGCGATAGTCTGTGCCGAGATGCCGGAGATTCTGAATCACAACATCGAAACCGTCCGTCGGCTGTTTCCAGCAATCAGACCGCAGGGGAAGTATCAGCGATCGATCGATTTACTCGACAAGGCGAAACAATTGGGCATGCGCACTAAATCCGGATTGATCCTCGGGATGGGAGAAACCATGGACGAGGCCCGAGAAGTCATGCGCGACCTCCGTTCCGTCAACTGCGGCATCATGACCATCGGCCAATATCTCCAACCCACAAGGCAGCATCTGCCTGTTGCACGCTTCTACAGTCCCAGCGATTTTGCCATATTAAAAAAGGAAGGGATGGCCCTTGGCTTCACCCACGTCGAATCCGGTCCGCTGGTGCGAAGTTCATATCACGCAGAGCAGCAAGTAGCCTCCGAAGGGGATATGCCTTGGCCATGAGCCACCACAACGTCGTCATCATCAGCGCTCATCCGGATGACATGGAAATCGGCATGGGCGGGACGGTCGCCAAGCTGGTGGAATCCATGGCTGTGATTACTTCCGTCGTTGTGACGAACGGCGGCCGGTCATCGAATCCATTTGCGTTGTCGGAGCAGCGGATGGCCGAAGTGAGAAGAGAGGAGGCCCTCCGTGCTGCCAACATCTTGGGAGTTAAAGACGTGATCTTCTATGACGAACCGGACGCGGCGGACGAGGTGAATACTGCGGCCATCAAACAGAGACTGGTCGAAATGCTCGCTCGCCTCCGACCGACCGAGGTCTATACGCTGGATGAGGAACGTGACCGACATCCCGCCCATCGCCTTGCCGGTAAGCTAGCGAGAGAGAGCGTCCTTGAAGCGGGCATCGCCTTAGGCGGTGGTATCTGGGCATACGAAATCTGGGGGCCCTTCGCTACCTGGGATCGCCTTGAATACATTGACCGCTATGTGACCAAGAAGATGGCCGCCATTGCGGAACATCAAAGTCAGGTGGCAACGATACCCTATGGGGAAGGAGTTCTTGGATTGAATCGCTGGCGAGCCGTATTCGCCGATCCCAAGGCCAGCGCCCCGACAGGTCTTTACGCGGAAGTCTTTCGACGGATTATGCTCTCTCCATTTTGACAAATAAGCTCCGTTTCTTGGCACTGGTAAAGTTTGACTCCCTTGACCAATCCTAGAAACGGGGGCTAACATCGCTCCGCTGAAAAGCTGAGGAAAAACCATTGTGGCACAGCAAAACTTCACTGATCCACACGTCTGCGACAACAGGAGAACCGCATGCAGGATGCTCTATCAACTTATTTCAAAGGGGGACGTATGGCTGAAGCCACAGATGTCTACGCTGACCAATTTCAGCTCAACCTTGGGCCACTTGGGTGCACTCTTAATTTTCAAGTCTCTGGAGCAAATCCGGTGGCTCCAGGTTCTCCGCCGCCGATTGAACGCGTTGCCACTATCCGGCTGAGCCTTCAGCATTTAAAAGCAATGGCGTTCATTTTGCATAAACAAATAGTGGGGTATGAAGCCCAAGCTCAGCTGTCCACTGGCCTTCCGGTCGATGTGCTTCGAGCGCTGCAAATTCGGCAAGAGGATTGGGAGGCATTCTGGCGTCCCTAGAAAAAAAAACCGCTCTAACCAGATTCATTATTGATGATCGGATAGTAACGCGTCGCTCACGGATTCGACGTGCTAACGACAGTGTGACTTACCCCTTCGCTCGCTGCGACCGCCTAGGGCCGCCTTTCTGAACATCCTTCAGGGCGATTCTGATAATAATCACCTTCAATCCTCGCGGAGGGACGATTAACCAGGCCTACTCCCTTTCGTCCATTGGAGCCCCTTGGGCTTTTGTACAGTTAAACCTTTGTTAGGGAGATAGCCAATGAAGCGAACACTGGGGTTTGCGGTTTTGATTTGGATTCTCGCTGCGGATCTCACCTGTGCCGGTGACTACAAGATGGTCGAAGGTGCCTTTATAGAGATCTGCGAGGCCTATCTCAAGAATCTGAATGCCTTTTCTGGCACGCCTCTCGTCGTCTGTGAGAGGCCCGTGCATCCGAAATTTAAGGATTTCTCTACACCCCAGTGGGAGCAACTCGATGTGCTGCAACATCTCGATCTCCTTAAAATAGTCGAGCAGAAAGTCTCGCCGAGTTGGACCGAGAACGACTATCTGTCTGGCAAGTGGGAAGCGCGAGTGAAGCGAAATCTGCAAGAGCGAGAATTCACTCTGAGTACGGTTAGGTTGGATATCAATCGTGATGGGATTGTGGAGCAAGTGATTCGGTATCAATCTGCTGGATGCAAACAAGGAGATATCACCACACATTTCCATTCCGGAGTCAGCTTCGTCGTAATGCAAGAAGATGGCTTGCGTGTAGACGATGAGAAGACGAGGCGGGTGAATATCCTTACGGGCAGGCCGGAACTGTTCCTATACAAAGATCGAGTGTTTTTGGATCTCTGGGCTGGAGAGTTGGGGGAGGATGAGCGCTATGGTCAGCTCATGGTGTACGACATCACTTCCCCGACAGGTGGCGTCCCCTGTCAGTACAAATATATGAAAGCTAATTCTAGGAGGAAACCGCAATGATCACCAGTTGGCATACTCTTACGAACTATGCATCAACGTTACATGCGACGCTCAGTTCTCCAGCCTACGAAGGGGTGCGAACACGGCCGTACCTTGATACAAAAGGATTGCCTACCATCGGGGCAGGATTCAATCTTGCGGACGCTACAGTAAGAACAGCTGTTCTCAAGGCAATTGATGTAGATCCCACGATAGCCGGGCTTTCTCCCGCTGCCGTTCAGCGGGAGGCTGGATACGTTGGTGTGCTATCAGCCTTGTTGCAACAGCCTTTTTCTTCAAATGACGCCTTGCGACGTCAGCTTGATGTCATTATGGTTCAGCGAGCGAAGGACCATGAATTACAAACGTATGGCTACATAACGAGCCGGACAAGTTTTATGCTGAGCAAAGATCCGGCGAATGACGAGGTGAAACTAGCGTTTGACAGCATCATCCAAACTTACGAAACGAGAGTTGATACATGGTTGCGATTGGATCCCAAAACCCGTCAGCTTGATCCACGGGGGAAAAAGGGGACGGGAGTCTTTTCTCATGATCCTCTGGACGGGGGAAAAAGGGGTCGGGAGTCTTTTCTCATGATCCTCTGGGCCGCCCGCGAGGCCGAAGTGTAGATTCCATCCCGAACCGCTTCGCCATTCGCTGGACCCAGCCGTCCTCGCCGAAGGGCCGACCCC
>Ga0187894_10000453_pt1 | contig 55323 bp, 54 predicted proteins | sample GBC1701081metaG_FD_136650 | JGI IMG/M metagenome (GOLD analysis project Ga0187894, IMG submission 136650) | White microbial mat communities from a lava cave in the Kipuka Kanohina Cave System on the Island of Hawaii, USA - GBC170108-1 metaG ...
CGTCGAATCAAGCGCCATAATCGCTTTGGCTAAATGAGCCCCGTGGAGATCACCTGAGGCTTCGCCTGTTACGATCAGAATCCTCATGACTTCGGGGACGGGGTATAGAGATAGCGGAATACGGTGGTAAAAGGTCTACGACTTCTATCTCATTACCCCGTCTACTCCGCTACTCCCTTCTTCGTGGCGAGCTGCAAAGGCCGCAATGGCCTGCAAGACCTGATGCGCCACGTCCACTGCCGCCGCGCCGTCTTCACCCGATACAACCGGCTTCGTACCAGTGGCGACGGCGTGAAGAAACGATGCAAGTTGGAGCTTCAACGGTTCTTCGTCTCCACCCTGGAACTGCTCGACTTCGATGGTCGGTCGCTCACCTGCTTTGGCGTTGCGTCGGGAAATCATCCCTTGTCTGGTTTGGAAATCAATCGACAGGTAACAGTCTCGCTGGAAGAGACGCAGCCGGCGCATCTTATTGGTCGACACGCGGCTGGAGGTCAGATTCGCGACGCAGCCGCTCCGGAACTGAATACGGGCATTGGCGATATCGATCGAGGAGGACAACACCGCCACCCCCGCAGCGCGCACCTCTTCAACGGGACCGGGATTCAAGGACAGCGCGAGATCCAGATCGTGAATCATCAAATCCAACACCACATCCACGTCCGTCCCCCGTTCACTGAAACTACTGAGACGGTGGCCTTCGATGAACACAGGCTGCCCGATATGGGGACGCATCAGCGCCATCACCGGATTAAATCGTTCGCTGTGACCTACCTGAATACAGCAATCCCGCCGCTTGGCCAGCTGCACCAACTCCTGCGCCTCTGCAGGCGTAGCGGCAATCGGCTTTTCGACCAAGACATGCTTGCCCGCCTGCAGACAGGCTTTTGCAACGACATAGTGGCCTGACGTGGGGACCGCCACACTCACGACATCGATATGCGGCAACAATTCATCGGCTGTGCGAAAGGCGCGCGTCTTATGTTTGACTGCGACCGCCTGCGCACGTTCGACCGACTGATCCGCGACGCCGATGAGCTGCGCCTCAGGCAAGGATGCATAGAGCCGTGCATGGTGTTGACCGAGATGTCCGACGCCGATGACACCGGCACGGATCGGCTTCATCGGACACACCGAGAGTGCTGAATGCTGAGTGTCGAGTGTCGAGGCGATGAGAAAAGAACGGCCACATCGGCGCGCTTCTTTGTCAGGAACTCATCACGCATTACTATTCACCCATCATTCCTGCTTGATCCCGACAATGGCAATGCGGGCAGACTTGGCCTTTTCCAACATGATCTCGCGATCCAATAGGATAGTCCGCCCGGCCTCGACCGCCAATGCGGAAGCCTTGACCGAAGCCATCACCTCGATGGTCCGAGGTCCCACGGCCGGGAGATCAAACCGCAAGTCCTGCTGCGGCTTCGAGCGCTTAATTACAACCGCGCCATCCTTAGCCAAATCGCCGCCGCGCTTGATGGCTCCGTCGGTCCCTTCGACCGCCTCGACAGCTACGACCACGCGATCTTTGATCACGACACACTGCCCGATATCGAGACGCCCTATGTCGTGCGCCACGTCCCACCCATAACGAATGTCCTCCCACTCTTTCTCCGATGGAGCCCGCGCCGTCAAGGTCCCTTCCTCCACGAGAATTCCCTCTAGCCCGAAGGTCGACTCACAGATGGCAATCCCCTCTTGCTCAAGTTCCTTCGCGAATTCTCGCAGAATATCGTCGTCTTTCCAGAGCGCTAAACGTGTCGCCAACGCCAGCGTCCGAAAATCGGGCCGAACGGTCGTAAAGACATGGGTCTTCTTGATCCCTCCCAACATGACGGCCTGATGGACTTTGTCTTCCTTGAACGCCTTGATCAGCTTGCTGAGCTGACCGATTTTGATCCAATGGATCCGATCCACATGGCCGGCCAACTCTGGTTCCGTCTCACCTTCATGCGCAACTGCCGACACGTGATAGCCGAGCTTCCTAACATTGTCCGCAAAGATGATGGGAAAGCGACCGTTACCGGCAATGAGTCCAATTCGCTCGCCATCGCTGACGTGAGGTAGTGATGCCACAGTCCTTACTCCTCATCCTCTTGATCTTTGCCGACCGACCGGCAGATGCCACGCCTCGTTCCCTCCAGGAACTCCAGGATTGTCACCACATCAGGTTGGTCTCTGAATTCGGCCTGAGCGAGCTTGGCGGCTTCAGCGGTTCGGTGCCCCGATCGAAAGAGCATGTCGTAGGCTCGCTTCAGCACCGAAATCCGATCGGTCGAAAATCCCTGTCGGCGCAACCCCACTGAATTGAGACCATACATCCGCGCGCGATAGCCGCCCGCAGCCCGCATGAACGGCGGGAGGTCCTGTCCGAGGGCGCAACAACCGCCGACCATAGAGTACGCCCCAACCCGCACGTGTTGATGGATACCAGTCAGTCCCCCGATGATGGCATGGTCGCCGATGGCGATGTGGCCGGCTAAACTGGCGGCATTGGCGAGGATGAGATGGTTGCCGAGCCGGCAATCATGCGCCACATGGACATAGGCCATCAGAAAATTCTTTGACCCGAGCGATGTCACTCCACCGCCTTGTGCCGTCGCGCGGTTGACCGTCACGTACTCACGAAGAATATTGTCATCGCCGATGATGACCTTGGTAGGCTCTCCCTTATATCCGAGGTGCTGAGGCGGCCCGCCGATCGAGACAAAGGAATACACCTCATTCCGCTCGCCGATCTCTGTCCATCCGTCGACCGTCACATGAGACAACAATCTGGTCCCCTTTCCGATCGTGACATGCTCACCGATCAAGCAAAACGGCCCGATCTCCACATCATCGGCAAGACTCGCCTTGGGATGAACAATCGCTGTTGAATGAATCTGCACTCTTGACCTCCAGTGAAACGAAAATTGTGGGTCGTTATTCGTTAGCCGTACGTGCGGACGCCGGCCACATGTCTTTTCGTCTCACGTTTCACACTTCACGTTTCACGTCTTTCTCCTCCGTCACCATAGCAGTTACCCCGGCTTCACAGACAAGTTCTTCCTCGACAAACGCCTTACCCTGCATCTTCCAAAACGGCGTCCGCTTCTTGATTACATTAATTTCAAACCGCAACCGATCACCCGGCACGACCGGTTTTCGAAACTTCGCGCCATCAATCCCTGTCAGATACACCACCGGACGCGCGGCGTGCCCCATGGATTTAAACGCCAGAATCGCACCGACTTGAGCCATGGCTTCGAGAATCAATACCCCGGGCATGACCGGGCGACCAGGGAAATGCCCTTGAAAGAACGGCTCATTGATCGTCACGTTCTTGATTCCTACGATCCGCCGGTCTGGGTCCAGCTCCTGCACGCGATCGACCAGAAGAAAGGGATACCGGTGGGGCAAAAGGGCCTGAATTTCGGCTTGTTCCATGACGGACATCGGCAGAAACCTCCTCTATCAGGATGCTGAAAAAGTCCGCCAGCATCGTTCTCGCATCGCTCAGAGGCTCAACGTACCGAAGCGTACGCCTCGCCTCTCCGCTCGCTGCGGCCTTGCTGGACAGCCTTTTTGAGCATCCTGATCCTATTTGACGTCGACACCATTAAGTAAGGTTTTAACCGTATATCGTGTATAAACTGAGTTTTTCTCAGCCTGTTATTGATTGTGATTGTGGCAACACCATGAATAATCATTCTTCAAGCTTGCTCGTCATCTCTTCTTTCTCCCAGGGAGGGGGGCTGACTGATCTTCTACTGCGTGCGTCTCGATCCCACTTCTCCTTCGAGGGGAGCCTGGTCGATCCTCGATTGCGCGCGTTGGACGAGCACATTCTGATCGTGCGCGTTCCGCGAGCAGGAGGACGACCAGGTTCCCCTCTCCTTCTATTTATTCTGCCGATCGAACTCCTTCACCACTTGGTCGGTCAAATCCAACGAAGGCAGATGATAGAGCACGATCTTCATCGCCGTCTCGTTCCCCTTGTCGATGATCGCGACATATCCGTTTCTTTCTCCCACAGCTTGCGCGGCCGCTTGCACTTTTTTCATGTATTCCGCCACCATTTCACGCTGCTTCTGCTGAATCTCGCGATTGAAGTCGGCCAGGCGGCGTTGATAGGCATCCAACTTGGCCTGGAACTGACCTTGCTTCTCTTGCTTCGCGCTGTCGGTCAACTTCCCATCTTGAATCGCCTGTTGCAATTCCTTCAGCTCTTGATCGTCGGCATTGATGATCTTTTGCCTGGTCATGGAATAGGCCTTAAGCTCTTCCAAGGCCCGCTTGCCCGCTTTCGACTGCTCAACCACCAATTGTTGGTTCATCACCGCAACCTTGAAGGTTTCATCCGACAACGCCGGCGACACCATCGCCAGCCACAACCCGATCGCACTGAGTACGCACGCGACATTCATTCGTTGCATCGACTTACCTCCTCTGTCGTCCCTGGCAGTGGCCCCTTCTGCCCGTTTACGGATACTCTCGATTGAACTCTTCGATGACTTGGCCGGTAATATCGAGCCTCTCATCGCTGTATAAAGTGGGGCCGCCTTTCCCCTTATCTATGATGACCTGTAATCCGAGGCGCTTCGACACTTTCCCCACGATGAGTCCCACTTTTTCACGAAATCCGTCGAGCACGTCCTTTTGTTTTTCTTGAACTTCCCGGTTCATTTCGCCTGCTTTCTGTTGGTACTCCGCGACCCGACGTCGAAACTGCTCTTCGCGCTCCCGTTTCGCAGTCGGACTTAACACACTGGCCTGCCTCCCAAAATCTTCTTCCATGCGCCGGAGCTCTTTCTCATCCATCTCGATCAGGGCCTGGCGATTCTTGGAGAAGGCGCCCAAGGAATCCTTGGCCTTCTTGCCGTGATTCGTCTCGTTCAGGACGCGAGTCGGATCGACGACTCCAATCGTCCCCTCGATTTTAGACCCGCCGGCAGCACAACCGGAGACAACGAGAAGCGCCGCCAACAGACCTCCCGCGCAGAGCACCTTCCGCATTACGACATCAATCTGTATCACACCGCCACCTCTCACTCGTGATCGAAGACTCGCCCCTTTAGAATATCGTACCGATTGTAAACTCGAAGACCCCTGATTTCTCTTGTGGGTTACGATCCAGATTAATCCCGTACGCGGCACGGAGGGGGCCAAAGGGTGAAACCCATCGCCCCTCCAAACCCGCCGCCGGCCGCAAGGGAAATGACACGTTACTATCAGCGAATCCTTTCCCATAGTCGAAGAAAATCACGCCGTTGAGTTTGGCCTCTGTAGAAATCGGAAAAATGAAGTCGAAGTTGAAGATTAATTCACTTGCCGCACCGAGCAGCTTGTTATCAGATGTCACTGGCCCCGCCTTGCCGAAGACAAACCCGCGCATGGTATTAATACCTCCAACGAAGAAAAGTTCGGTCAAAGGAACCGGTGTATCCGGCCCGGCATTGAGAAGTTCGACCACACCATACCGTGCACGGATCGAAAGCCGCGTATCATAGAAGAGCGGGGTATACTTGTTGACGTCGAGAAGATATTTATAGAAGTCGTTCGAGCCACCCAGGTACGGCGTGCCCCAAGTAACTGAGACCGACGTTCGCCACCCGGTGCGGGGATCCTGGAAGAAATCTCTTGTGTCGCGGGTCAGCGAGGCCCGAAACCCCGTAGTCGACTGAGTCCCTATTTGCGTGGTGATGAGGGGTGGTGCGGTGGCCGACGGATTACTGTAATTGATCTCCTCCGCATAGGGACCGACGCTCCCCGATAGATACTCGGAAAACCATCGGCCGAAGCTCACGCTGGCCCCGGTTTTCCGCTCAAAATAGGTGACGTAGTTCGTGGCACTCTTGTAGATGTCCAGCTGCAATGAGGTCAAGGAGTCATTCAACGCAGGGTTACGAAACGTGATCAAGCCTATTTGCCGCTGCTGGCCCAACTGCCCACGAATTCGTCCCATCCAGCCGTTCCCACCGATGTTTCCCTCCGTAATATCGGCGATCGCGACCAGTTGGTCCAACGTGCTGAATCCGCCGCCGACGCTGAATTGGCCGGTCGGTTTCTCTTTCACGCGAACATTCAGATCGACCTTATCCGCAGCCACCTTTGCCGGGAGGATTTCCACCGTCTCGAAAAAATTCAAGTTATTGAGACGCTGAAAGCTCCGCTTCAACGCGGGGGTATCGATGACATCTTGTTCGTCGACACGGATTTCACGACGAATCACATTGTCTTTGGTCTTCTCGTTCCCACTGATGTTGATCTGACGGATCCGCATCATCTCCCCTTCTTTGATGGTCAGAATGACGCCTGCGGTCCGGTCCACCATATTCGGATTCACATTGGGCGAGACTTCAGCGAACGAATAGCCCCTACTTCCATAGAGATCAGTCAACCTGGTGATCTCATCGCGGAGTTTCTGGCGCTGAAAAATTTCCCCTTGTTTGATCTTAAGTCCCTCTCGAAGCTCCGGATCTTCGAACACCGTATTCCCGCGGAATCCGATTTCGCCGATGGTGAACGGTTCCCCTTCCGTCACCGCGTATGTCACGACGAACCATGTCTTCTCGTCGCTGAGCTCCACAGTCGGCAATCCGACCCGGACGTTGAGATAGCCTTTGTTGAGCAAGACTTCTTTGATCCGCTCCACGTCGTTGTTCATTTCTTCCCGCTTCAAGACGCCGGCATCCGAGACAAACGACGGCAACTTCAGCTGGGTGATCAGACCGTACCAGGGAATCCATTCCCGCGTTGCCATCACTTTGAACATTTCGTCTTTCGTCGCCGCGTGCAGGCCGTCAAAATTGACTGTTTTGATACGCGCCTTCTCTCCTTCCTTCACAAAAAAGGTCAAGCGCTTCCGATCCTCGCTCAAGGTTTGCACGATTGGAGTCACCCGGCAATTGAAGTAGCCGTCCCCTTGGTAGGCTAGACGAATCTTCTCCGCGCTCTCTTTGGCCTGCAGCTGGTCGAGATAGGCTTGGCTCTTGATCGTGATCTTCTCTTTGAGCTTATCGTCGCTGAGCGCTGTATTTCCGTCGAACACGATCTCGGTGATAAACGGTTTTTCGCGGACCAGAAAGGCCAGTGCCATCCCACCCGCTCCCGATTCCGTCTCCACTTGCACCTCTTCAAAGAATCCAGTTTCGTAGAGGATCTTGATTTGCCCACGGACATTCTCGGTCGTGTAGGGATCGCCGGGCCTCAATGTCAATCGCCCGAGAATCGCCGGTAACTCGATCCGCTTGTTCCCTCGAATCTCAATCGCCGTGACTTTGACTCCGGCCTGCTCAGCAGCGACCGCAAGCACCGGCAGCACACCGCAAGCCAGGATAACGAGCGCCATGACGAAGAACCAACGAGGCCCGGTTAAACCGCATGTTCCCCTCACCGGATCTGAGTTCCATAGGAAGAAAAGAGAGATACGACCGGCATCATGGGTAACTCTAACTTTGGCTGTGACCTTATACCCGTACCTCTGGCCAATCACACACGACGTTTCCGGGACGCGTGTGATGACGACTGCAGCAGAGATTGCTGACGTGAGAAGCCCAGGCGGTCAGCGCACACAATCTCTCACGGCGGCATGCGTGCAAAACTTCTGAATTATATTGGGCAAGTATTTGAATGTAAAGCTGATAGCCCACATTATTATTTGCGCAAGACCTCGTAAACCGGCGAAGCGGAGCGTTCAGACGCAGGGAGTATGACTTGCATAACGCGCAAACCCCTGCCCGTGCGTATCGCGCCACGCATGTAGGTCTCGCCCGTCTCGCTTCTCGCACGCACTCTGCCATCTCGCGACGAACTTTCATGATCAATGCAGGCTACGCTCCACATTCCTTGACATCGCCTACCCCATCACATAGTATCGAAACATGTCACGCTTCGAAGTACGCAAAGCCGTGATTCCCGCCGCAGGCCTCGGTACTCGCTTCCTCCCCGCGACGAAAGCCTCTCCCAAAGAAATGTTGCCACTCGTCGATAAACCGTTGATTCAATACGCGGTAGAAGAAGCGGTCGCCTCCGGAATCGAAGACATTATCATCATCACCGGGCGGGGCAAACGCGCAATCGAGGACCATTTCGACCGGTCCGTCGAATTGGAAGAAAATCTCAAGGACAACGGCAGGGCGCAGCTCCTGAGCCAGATGCGGCACATTTCTACACTCGCAAATTTCTGTTACGTCCGTCAGTCGGTGGCCCTCGGACTCGGCCATGCGGTCCTCTGCGCCCAACGGCTGATCGGTGACGAACCTTTTGCCGTCATTCTCGGCGACGAAATCATCGATGCGCCGGTACCTGGCCTCGCGCAACTCATTCATGTCTACAAGAAACGACACGGTGCAGCCCTCGGCGTGCAGGAAGTGCCTCACCATGATGTCAACCGCTATGGAATCGTGTCGCCTCGAACCGTTTCAGCGGGGCTGCATCGAGTCGAAGGTCTCATTGAGAAACCGGTGCCGGCCGAAGCCCCGTCGAATCTGGCGGTCATCGGTCGCTATGTCCTGCCGCCGGAAATTTTTTCCATCCTGCGAAAAACCCAGCCCGGGAAGAATGGGGAGATCCAATTGACCGACGCACTGCGAGAGATGGCAAAGAAGTCCCCGATGTATGCACTGGAGATACAGGGTCAGCGATACGATGCCGGGGACAAGCTGGGATTTCTCATTGCGACCGTCGAGTTTGCACTCAAAAACCCCTCCCTGGGGCCGGACTTCGTCGACTATCTGCGGGATCGGATGCGGCCTTCCGGCGAACGCCGCAAGACACGGTCACGAAAATTCTAGTCTCGACATTCAACGAAAGCACAGCCTTCGAATCTCATTCACCACTGAGCACAACCCTGAGACCGCACCGATGAGCGACCCGATCGAGCAAGACTTACAGCCGCCCCAGAACGTCGAAATCCCCGACCAGCTTCCGCTGTTGCCGGTCCGAGACATCGTCGTCTTCCCCTACATGGTCCTCCCCTTATTTGTCGGGCGAGAGATGTCGATCAAGGCGATTGAGGCCGCGTTGGCCGGCAATCGAATGATCTTCCTGTCGACGCAGAAGGCTTTGGACGTCGAGAATCCTTCACCGGAAGATATCCACACCATCGGCACGGTCGGCATCATCATGCGGATGCTGAAACTGCCCGATGAACGCATCAAAATTCTCGTGCAGGGACTCTCAAAAGCCAAGATCGCAGGCTACATTCAAACTGAACCCTATTACTCCGTACGCATCGACAAACTCACCGAGCACAAGTCGGCGAGCGCGGCCCTTGAAACCGAGGCCGCCATGCGAACGGTCAAGGAACAGATCGAACGAATTGTGAGTCTCGGCAAAGTCTTGATCCCGGACGTAATGATCGTCATCGAGAACCTTGAGGACCCCGGACGCCTCGCCGACATGGTGGCATCCAATCTTGGTCTTAAGGTCGAAGTCACCCAGGCAGTCTTAGAGGTCATTGACCCGATCAAACGGCTCCGGCACGTCAGCGAGATCCTCGGCAAAGAGATCGAAGTCCTATCCATGCAACAGAAGATTCAAGCGCAAGCCAAGGGGGAGATGGACAAGACTCAACGCGAATACTTCCTGCGCGAGCAACTCAAAGCGATTCAAAAAGAGCTGGGGGAACTCGACGAACGCGCGGAAGAGATCACCGAGTTTCGCAAACGGATCGTGGAACTGAAGATGCCGGAGAAGGTGCTGAAGGAAACCGAGAAGCAGCTTAAACGCCTTGAGAAAATGCATCCGGATACCGCCGAGTCCGCGACCGTCAGGACCTATATCGAGTGGATCGTGGAATTGCCCTGGTCCAAGAGATCCAAGGACAACCTCGACCTCAAGGCTGCCGCCAAAGTGCTCAACGAGGACCACTACGATCTTGAGAAAGTGAAGGAACGGATCCTCGAGTATCTCGCCGTGCGGAAGCTCAAAGACAAAATGAAGGGCCCAATTCTCTGCTTCGTCGGCCCCCCGGGCGTCGGAAAGACCTCGCTCGGGAAGTCGATCGCTCGTGCGCTCGGCCGCGAATTTGTCCGCATCAGTCTTGGCGGGGTCCGTGATGAAGCCGAGATTCGCGGTCATCGACGCACCTACGTCGGCGCGCTCCCCGGTCGCATTATTCAAGGCATGAAGCAAGCCGGCACCAACAATCCTGTCTTCATGCTGGACGAAGTCGACAAGGTCGGGATGGATTTTCGCGGCGACCCCTCAGCAGCCTTGCTCGAAGTGCTCGATCCGGAACAGAACAACTCGTTCACGGACCACTACCTGGGCGTACCCTTCGACTTGACCGAAGTGATGTTCATTACGACGGCGAATCTGATCGACCCTATTTTGCCTGCCTTGCGCGATCGTATGGAGGTAATCGGGATCCCCGGCTATACCGAAGAAGAAAAGTTGGGCATTGCCCAGAAATATCTGATTCCTCGGCAACTCACCGAACACGGCATCACCGAGAAACATGTTCGCATTGCCGAACCGGCGGTGCGTCAGATCATCGCCAACTACACGCGTGAAGCCGGTGTCAGGAACCTTGAGCGAGAGATCGCCAACGTCATGCGCAAGGTGGCGAAAAAAGTGGCGGAAGGCAAAGGCGTGGGGTTCCCCGTCGATCCGGCCAACCTGCATAAATATCTCGGCGTCCCTAAGTTCGTGCCCGAAGAAGAATTGAAAATGGACGAGGTCGGTGTGGCAACGGGATTAGCCTGGACAGAATCCGGCGGCGATGTGCTCTACATCGAGGCCACGGCGATGAAGGGCAAGGGGCAATTGACTCTCACCGGCCAGCTGGGCGACATCATGAAGGAATCCGCGCAAGCAGCCTTGAGTTACGTCCGCTCGCGCGAGCGCACCCTCGGCATCAATCCCGATGTGTTCACCTCTCAGGATCTCCATATCCATGTGCCGGCCGGAGCGATTCCGAAGGACGGGCCGTCGGCGGGCATTACCATGGCCATCGCCATTGCATCAACATTGTCGCAAATCCCGGTACGCCGCGACTTGGCGATGACCGGCGAGATCACCCTCCGAGGCCGAGTCCTACCCATCGGAGGATTGAAGGAAAAACTTTTGGCGGCCAAACGGGCTAAACTCACCACCGTGATTCTGCCGAAACGCAACAAGAAGGATCTCGACGAGATTCCCAAGCACATTTTGAAGGGTATCCACCTCGTCTTTGCCGATACAATGGATGACGTGATGAAGGTGGCACTCCGGCGGGGCTCGCAACCTACACGTCCAGCGGGCAAGCCTCACATGCCGCAACCGCACTCAAAAAAACAGGCCACGCGCGCGAAGACCAGGCGAGCCGCTCGCTCCCTGCCGGCACATGCAACCAGCACGGCAACGCCACCCACACAACTACACTAACATGGTGTCCACGGTCCGTACGAAGGCCCGTCCAACGATCCACGAATTCGATCTCATTCGAGCCCTCCACCGGCGCCATAGCCGCCGTACTCCCTCGATGATTCAAGGGATCGGCGACGATGCCGCCGTCATCACATCACAGGCCGACCAATGGACCGTGCTGACGACCGACCTCTTAACAGAAGGGATCCACTTCGACCTCCGAACCGCCACAATGGCGGATATCGGATTTCGCGCCGCAGCCGCGAATCTCAGCGATATCGCGGCGATGGGAGCCACCCCACAATATCTGCTCGCCGCCTTGGCTATCCCCCGCAGCAGCTCCAGACAACACGTACTTCAACTGAACCGAGGAATGATGGCCGCGTGCCGGCCGCACCACGTACAGCTCATCGGCGGAGACACATCTCGCTCAGGCGGCGGATGGTTTCTCAGTCTGACGCTGATCGGGATCGTCCCTCCGCGCAAGGCCCTGTTTCGGAGCGGCGCCAGAATTGGGGATCACCTCTACGTGACCGGCACAATCGGTGACGCATTGGCCGGCCTGAGACTCTTGAACGAACCGTCATCCCGTGTGAAGCGCCACCCGCGAACAGCGGCGCTCTCAACCAGGCACCGGAAATTTCTGATTGGACGACACCTGCGCCCAACCGCCCGCATTGCGGAAGGCCGGTGGCTCAGCACCCATCGTTTCGCTACCTCGGCAATCGATATTTCAGATGGCCTCTCTGGAGACCTCCGCCACATCTGTGAAGAAAGCCAAGTCGGGGTAGAACTGGATCTTGACGCGCTCCCGTTATCGACGGCCTGCCGCGCCTATGCAACCTCTCGAAAGCTCGACCCGGTGGACCTCGCGTTGACCGGCGGCGAGGATTATGAATTGCTCTTTACCGTATCACCACGACAGCGCCCGCGACTCGAACGATCAGCCCTCGAGCGCGGATTCTCCCTAGCCCGCATTGGAACAATTCACCCCCTTCGCTTCGGAATACAGGCCCTGTCCCCTCACGGCCGACGTCACCGGTTAGCGAACACCAGTTACGAGCATTTCACCTAACCAACTTCAGCAACTACGGCAATGGCCAGTATCCCTTCATTTCGATCGCTACTGAAACAAGTCCTCCACTTGCAGGAATCGCCGCAGCGAACGGCGTTGGCCTTCGCCATCGGGGTCTTCATTGGGTTTTCCCCGGCCTATGGATTACACACGGTCATGGTGTTCATCTGCGCCTGGGCATGGAGACTTAACGTTCTCGCGCTCATGGCAGGCGCCTTTCTCAACAATCCTTGGACCCTGGTCCCTATCCTCGGCGCCACCTATTGGGTCGGTGCGCTCGTGCTCGGCCGATCGGACAGCCCCTCCTTCGACTGGCAGGACGTGAGTTTCAGGGCAATCTATGAACAGGTCATACCCTATGCCATACCATTTCTTGTCGGTGGATTTGTCTTGAGCGTGCTCGGTGCGGCACTCGCCTATCCACTCGCCTACTATTTCGTCGCCAAATATAGACAGTCGCACCCCCTCGCCCAGGGAGCACCATTGCCGCCTCCTCAAGACATACGCTAGAATCATCTCTCGCCATGTCTGAATTCGCGCATCAATCTCATGCTCCATATGACGGGTCGGCGCTGATCGCCGATCCGATTCACCAATACGTCTCGTTCACCGTACCCTTCTCCACTGCGGACCCGCACGAACGGACGGAAAAGGACCTGATTGACTCCCCCTGGGTCCAGCGTCTCCGGTACATCTATCAACTCCAAAGCGCCCGATGGGTGTACCCTTCAGCGGAACACACCCGCTTCGTCCATTCGCTCGGCACCATGCATGTGGCAGGACGCTTCGCACGGCATCTCTATCCGTTTCTCAAGAAAGCGGTAAAGGAGGTCCCATCGGCGAACTATGTCGAAGAATTTCTCCGCGTCACGGCGCTCGTGCACGACATCGGGCACGGCCCCTTTTGCCATTTCTTCGACGACAACTACTTGCACGCCTTCCATGCCAGTCACGAAAAACTCGGGCAGATCATCATCCGCGACCATCTTGGCCCGATTATCCGGAAGATCCGGCGCAGCCCGTCAGGCCCCTTCGCAAAAGGCGAGGAACTCAACCCTGATCAAATCGCGCATGTGATTCTCAAGGAAAAGGGCAAAGACAACTCCCGTATCCCGCGATGGCTCAACATGCTCCAGCCGGTTATTTCCGGCAGCTATACTGCAGATAACCTCGACTATGTCCTGCGAGACTCCTATATGTGCGGCGTGGCGGTCGGCCCGGTCGATCTTTCCAGACTCATTCACTATACGATCATCACGGACAAGGGATTTACCATCCATAAGACGGGCCTTCCGGCCCTCCAGATGTTCCTCAACACCCGCATGTATCTTTATTCCAACGTCTACTATCACCGGACCACGCGCGCGATCGACATCCACCTCCGTGACATCTTCGGCGATACCATGAAGCTCCTGTTTCCCCACGATCCTCGCAAGAAAATGGACGAATATCTGACGCTGACCGACTGGTCCTTGCTTGAGCAGGTACGGAGATGGAAGACATCTCGCCATGCCGCCGAGCGACGCCTGGGCGCCGAATGGCAGCGGATCCTCGTTCGCAACGTCAAATGGAAGATGGCGTATAGCGCCGTACTCAAAGAAAAGGGCCAGGAACGTGGTATGGACTTTCCCAGCCACGCGCACTTCGAAGAACAGATCAGAAAAGAATTGCCGGCAGCACTTCAAAAAGTAGCGTTCCGCGTCGACATGGCGCCGCTCGACCCACGGCCGGACCCGAAGGACCGGCGCGGCAGCCCCCTCTACGTGTATGACCCCGGCACCAAAACCGTCTCGACCGACCCATTAGAAGAATTCCTCGACCTACTGCCTACACGCTTGGTTCAATTCCGCATCTATACCCTCGACCACGCACACGATGAAGCTCTCTCACGCGCCACCGCAACTGTGCTCAACAAAACCCCGTCGAGCCTCGAGTCGAATTTTTAGAAGAGTGGCGGGCTGTGCCGGGCGGCTTCGCTTTCGTGCCTCTCGGAGCGGCCCCTCCAGGCTCGGCCGAGCGAAAACCTTCTGGAATTCCTTCAGCTGCGATCTGACGATCGCAGGGCTTTAGTCAGTTCCAGCTTTCCTTCTCGGCCAAGCCTCGGTGGGCACCCCGCTCCTTCGGCAACGTTCGCTCAGCCAACCGACACAACCCTAGGTGGATATGGAAGATCGGTGCCGAAACTACTAGATTTTGCTGACAGCCTCCCGCTGCACTGTAATACTCCTGGTATCGCCTCAAAAGCGACACCACCATCTGCACGGAGGATGATCATGCGGACACTCGTCAGACTACTATTTGGGGGGATCTATGTCGCATTCGTCAGCACTGCCCAGGCACAAATGCCGATCGACGGACAGAGCCAAGCCGAGGTCCTGAAACTTCTGGGCGAACTGCCGTCCGAGACAATGAAGAACGTTGAAGCCCTGGGGAAGATCCTGCAACAGGATCTGAAGGAGGGCAAGCTGACCCACGCACGAATGCAGGAAGAACTAAAGTCGGGCACACTCGAACGGACATTGAGAGACCTGAATCCCGAAGCCGGCCCTCTCCTCGACGACGTCGGTCAGCAAATGAAAAACCATCCCGACGCAGAGAACCTGCCGAATCTGCTCAATGGACTGGTGGGTGGTGGCAAGTAGAGGGTGGCGGGTTGTGCCGGAGGCATCGCTTCCGTGCCCTTCAGAGCAGTTGCGCCCGGGCACAGCCGCGTACTTTGACTATTCCCTGACGGGAGCAGCTTCTGGGGTCGGCGCGGTTTCGGGACTGGGAATCGTCGCAGTAGTAGGAGGCGTTACACCATTCTTGAATGGTAAATCGAGCAGCGAATAGGGATTCACACGGGCGCCGTTGAGCTTGACGCCCCAATGGAGGTGCGGGCCGGTCGCGCGGCCGGTCGCTCCTACCTTGCCGATGATTTGCCCCGCTGTGACCAAGTCTCCGTCTTTGACCAATACTTCAGACAGGTGAAAATACATCGTATAGAACCCCAGGCCATGGTCGATGAAGATACCTTTGCCAGAGAAGATATGATCGACTGTGATGCGGACGATCCCGTCGTTTGTGGCGGCAACTTCGGCCCCCAGCGGTGCGCCGATATCCTCTCCATTATGCGGATTGCGCGGTTGGCCGTTCATGATCCGCACGCTGCCGAAAATGCCGGTGCGCTTGCCGTTCACCGGTTCCACGAAGTTGCTGTGCCATAACTTCAGACGCGAGTTCTCTGCCAGCGCCTGCTGTACTAATTGCTGTTCGGCTTTCCAACGTGTTGCGCCCTTTTCATCCAGATCGACCTTTGCTTTCGGCAGCGTCAAATGCTCAACGGCAAACTTTTCTTTGGCCACCAGTACATTGAAGCTCAACTGCTTCGCCTGTTCGCCCTGCTTCACTTCGACGGCAAGTTCATAGGTTCCCGGTTCGTCCTGCATGTCGATTCCGAGCAGCCCGATATAGCCGGCCGGCTCCCCAGGCCTGAACTCCCGGAAAAATGGAATCGTCCGCTTCAGGAACGTCCCCTTCACTTCCGTTGCCTGCTCTTCGCCCTTCACCTTGACCACCAAGACCTGCCCCTGCTTACCGCTGTATTGCCCATCGACGCCCTTCAGCGCAGGGTGCGTATTGGAAAATAACTCGACGGGAAAGACGCTGGACAGCAACACGACGGCCAGAATCAACGTTCGGTCCAGCCGTGAGATCCACGCACGCATCTGTTTGGGAGCAGTCATCATCATCGATAGAACCGTAGCCCCGCGACCTGCGAGAGTAATTCATCCACGCGCCGATTCACGGCGCTGAAGGGGTCCATACAGAGAATCGTTTCTTCCCAATATCCATTGAGTTTCAGATAGGTCCAGTCCACCGTATAGGAGCGATTCTTCGCACGGGCAAACCGGATAAAATCGCCGCGCACCTTCGCCCTCGTAGTCTGTGGCGGGGTCGACATGGCCCGTTGGACCGCCTCTTCTTCCACGACCCGTTCAATCAGCCCACGGGACTCCATCAGATAGTACAACCCGCGCGTCCGTTTGACGTCATGAAATTGGAGGTCGAGCAGGAACACCCGTGGATCGTCCCAGCCGCAACTCTTCTTGTCGATATAGGACTGGATCAGATGGCGTTTGGTTACCCAATCGATTTCGCGCACGAGCTGCATCGGGTCCTCTTCGAGCTTATCCAGCACCATAGCCCATCGTTCCCACACATCGTCGAGGATCGGATCGTGCTCCTGCTGGGCCAAATATTCCTGCGCTCGGTCCAGATAGACCCGCTGAACTTCGACCGCCGTCATCTGGCGACCATCGTCCAGCTTGATCTTGCGCTTCAAAGTGGGATCGCGCGACACCTCCCGAATGGCCTTTACTGGATCCTCGAACTCCATCCCTTGGACTGCGTACCCTTCCTCGATCATGGACAGCACCAACGTCGCCGTACCGACCTTCAAATAGGTCACGAACTCCGACATATTGGAATCCCCGACAATGATATGGAGCCGTCGGTAGCGTTCCGCGTCGGAGTGCGGCTCGTCTCTGGTATTGATGATGCTGCGCGAAGAGGTCGTCGAGGAGGATGTCTTCTCATGAATGTGTTGCGCGCGCTGAGAGATAAAGTACTGCGGTTTGCCCGATACTTTCAGAACCTTTCCCGCTCCACTATAGATCTGCCGTGTGACGAAGAACGGAATGAGTTGCTCCGTGACCTTCCAAAAATCGACGTCGCGGCGCATAAGGAAGTTTTCATGGCACCCGTAGGTATTGCCGAGAGAGTCCGTATTGTTCTTGAAAATGTATATTTCCCCAGACAGCCCTTCTTCCCGCAATCGTTCTTCAGCCGCCGGCAGGCAGGCTTCAAGCAGTCGTTCGCCGGCTTTGTCGTGGATGACGAGATCGAGAATGTTGTCACACTCGGGAGTGGAATACTCAGGATGGCAGCCGGTGTCTTGGTAAAACCTGGCGCCGTTTACCAGGAAGGCGTTGGAGGGCCAGCTGTTTGGAATGAGACCTTCAAATATATATCCCAGCACTTTCTCCATCGGCAGATAGACCCGTCCGTTCGGCGAAAAAATGAGACCATACTCATTCTCCAAACCGAAAATCCGTCGTTTCAGTGGACTGGGTTGCAACATGCGAGTATGACCAGAATACCAGCCGCCCCCACCTTCTTCAACAGAAGGACACGATCCGCCAGTAGGAGAAACTAGTTATGCACGATGGAATTGCAACGGTTCGCTTGTCTAGGGAAGGGGGAATGCCGGGCAGGATGCTCAAAAAGGCCGTCAGTAAGGCCGCAGCGAGTGAAGTTCCGAGGCGTACCCTTTGGGGTACGTTGAGGATCTGAACGATGCGAGAACGAAGCTGGGCGATTTTTTCAGCATCCTGCTAAGTGGAGAGGAGCTGTTTGGTATCAGTGGGGGACAGCCGACGGAACTTTCTGCCGTCGCGGGCGCGATCAAGGACGGCCACCTCCAGGCTCTCCAGCGAGAGCTTCTGATTCCCGGTTTGTTCGAGGGCGGCGATGCAGAGGGTGAGAGCAGACTGGAGTTCCGGGGGTTGCGTGAGCCCTCTCTCCTTGAGCAGAGCTTGCACGGCTTCGGACTTGCCTCCAATGACCGCAAATGTACGTTCGTCGATGATGCTGCCGTCGAAAGAAATGCGATACATCTCGTTGGGTTGGCCATTATGCCCGACCTGCACCACCAGAATTTCTACCTCCAGCGGCTTCAGCTCCTGGCTAAAAATGGTGCCAAGACTTTGAGAGTAGCCGTTCGCCAGAGAACGAGCCGTCACATCTTCCCGGCTGTACATGAATCCTTTGAGATCCGCGTGCCTGATGCCGGCCTTCCTGAGATTTTCAAACTCGCTATACTTGCCGGCCCCCGCAAACGCGATGCTGTCATAGATCTCGGAAATTTTGTACAACGAGGCACTGGGGTTTTCCGCGACGAGAAGAATCCCATTCACATATTCTATGGCAATGATGGAGCGGCCTTTGGCGATGCCTTTCTTGGCATACTCCGCCTTGTCCTGCATCATCTGCTCGGGCGAGACGTAATAGGGCATCGGCATGCTCAATTCTCCTTGGAACGGCGAGTGGCAATCAGCCCGTCATAGATGCCACGGATTTGCTGGTCGGAAACATCGGTGATACCGATCGCGTTGACAATCTTCGCGGTGGGGTAGATGCCCCGCACGAGATCCGGCCCCCCGGTACCGACATCATCGTCTGCAGCATTGTACAGAGCCAGCAAGGCTAACTTTAGCGCCTCCGGTTCATCCAAGCCTTTGCGGAAATGTTCCCGCATCGTATTGCGCGCATCTTTCCCGCCCGACCCAATAGCATGGTAATCCGACTCTTCGTACCGACCGCCCGCAAGATCGTACTTGAAGATACGGCCTTCTGCGCGCTTGAGATCGTAGCCGACATAAAGCGGCATGACGACCAACCCTTGAAAGACCATGGGCAGATTGGCCTTGACCATCTGTCCAAGCTTGTTGGCTTTCCCCTCACAAGACAGCTGCACACCCTCTAATTTTTCGTAATGCTCCAGTTCGACTTGAAACAGCTTGGCCATCTCGATGCACGGGCCGGCGGCGCCGGCGATCGCCATCGCGGAATACTCGTCGATCTTGAAGACTTTCTCGATCCGGCGCTCGGCAATTTGAAATCCTTCCGTCGCTCGACGATCTCCTGCAATCACCACACCCTGTTGATACTTGATTGCCAGAACGGTGGTGGCATGGGGAACGCTCACCGAGCCGGTTCCACGCGCCGGCTCGATCGCAGCCTGGGCTTGCAGGATTCCGCTATGGCCTGTCGGAGTCAGCGTGGGATGATGCTCGGTCAAAAAGTCGAAGAAACTCGGGTCGTCATGGTTGGGCAGAAATGGCAATTTCATAGTGTCAATCGCGAGGGGTCTGTGTGTATCAGGCCTGGAGCTTCGCCAGCAATGCGTCGACAGTCTCGACCTGATCGAGGAGATCGCTCGTCAGCGAAGCCGTGCCTCGGAGCGGGTCCATCAAAGGCACTCTTTTCACCTGGTTGTTACCGACGTCGAATAGGACCGAGGTCCAGCTGACCCCATAGATCGACTTCGCAAACTTGCTGACACATCGTCCGCGGAAATAGGCGCGCGTCCCCGTCGGCGGGGTGAACTCCGCTCGAGCGATTTCGACATCCTGTACGATTCGTTCGATCAGATGACTGCGTTCGAGTGTAAAGTAGAGGCCCCTGTCAGGACGGACATCGTGATACTGCAGATCCATCAGCCGTACGCGAGAGTCGTCCCACCCACAGCCCTTTCGTTCCATATAGGATTCCATCATCTGGCGCTTCGCGACCCAATCCAACTCACGTGCCAGAAGCCGAGGGTCTTGCTCCAACTTATCCAGTACGTCCTCCCAGCGGACGAGAATATCTTTCGTGACTTGAGAGAGATCGCGGCAGGCATAGTATCCCATGGCTGCCTTCAAATAGGCTCGTTGAATCGCCACTGCCGTCGTCGAACGTCCCCCTATCAGTTTGAGCGTCTCCTTCATGCCGAGATCACGCGAGACTTGCTTGATGGTTCGGACCGGATCGTCCAACTCGAACTGCGGCAGATCGGCCCCGGCGTCGAGAAGGTCCAGGACAATGGCCAGCGTGCCGACCTTGAGATAGGTCGACAGTTCCGCCATGTTGGCATCTCCGACAATGACGTGCAATCGCCGATACTTGCTATACTCCGCATGCGGCTCATCGCGTGAATTTACGATGGGGCGCCTGACCATCGTATTAAGATCGACAAGGCACTCGAAGAAGTCTGCTCGCTGAGAGATCTGATAGTCCGTCGGGCTGGTTTGATTCTCTGCGCCGACCTTTCCTGCCCCTGCAAAAATGGGCCGCGTCACAAAGAACGGCGCCAAGACCTTCACAATGCGCTCGAAGGGAACCGCGCGGGACATTAAATAGCTTTCGTGATAACCATAGCTGTTCCCCTTGCCGTCCGAGTTGTTCTTGTACAGCACGCAATGATCCCGTCCGGTAGTTCGCACCATCTGCTCGAGGCACTGGGCAAGGATTCGCTCACCGGCTCGTTCGAAGGCCACGATTTCTCGCGGATTGGTACACTCAGGCGTGGAGTATTCCGGATGGGCGCCGTCAACGTAGAGGCGCCCGCCATTAGCCAGCACCTTATTCAGCTGACGATTGTATTCTGGGTTGGGCCGCTCCCGTTCCCCCTCGACTTCGAAGCCACGCGCATCGAGCAGCGGGTTCTCATTTTCGTAGTCCCAGACGGCCAGCGGAGCCGGCAAGCCCGGATAGTGCCCGATGACGGTGATGGAATTGGAGACAGGATCTGCCGCGGCAGGATCGCGTGACGCGATGCCGAATTCTGTTTCTGTTCCCAGTACGCGAGGGGTCGGCGGGGAAATAGGTTCCTGCATAGATGTGACGTCTTAGAGATAGTGCCCTGTCGTAACGGTTTCGATCTGACGCGATTCGCCAGGGCCTCCGCTGATTGTTCGAAGATGCACGATCTTTTCGCCTTTCTTCCCGGAGATCTTCGCCCAATCGTCAGGATTGGTTGTATTGGGCAAGTCCTCATGCTCCTTAAACTCCTCTCGAATGGCGCGGATCAAATCCTCGGATCGAAGGCCACGGCCCTCATTCGCGATCGCCCGCTTGACGGCGAACTTCTTCGCGCGCGACACGATACCCTCGATCAGCGCGCCGCTCGCGAAATCCTTGAAGTAGAGCACTTCTTTTTCACCGTTCGCGTAGGTGACTTCGATAAACTTATTCTCCTCCGAAGAGGCATACATCGCCCCGACCGTGAGGTCGGTCATCTGCTCGACGAGAGCCTTTGCGTCTCCGCCATGGCGTTTCAGATCTTCCTCGGCAAACGGCAGGTCGATGCTCAGATACTTCGAAAAAATATCTTTGGCCGCCACCGCATCGGGGCGCCCCACCTTCACCTTCACATCTAATCGTCCAGCGCGGAGGACAGCTGGATCGATGAGATCCTGACGGTTACTGGCTCCAATCACAATCACATTGCGGAGCCGTTCCATACCGTCGATTTCCGAGAGAAACTGCGGAACGATCGTCGATTCGATATCGGAGGAGATCCCGGTCCCTCGCGTTCTGAAGAGCGCATCCATTTCGTCAAAGAACACGATGACGGGATTACCATCTTCCGCCCGTTCTTTCGCTTTTTTGAAAACTTCGCGGACTTGGCGTTCGGACTCACCGACATATTTATTGAGCAACTCCGGGCCTTTCACGTGCAAGAAGTAACTCCGCACTTCTTTACCGGTGAGATGCCCGAGCTTCTTCGCGATCGAATTCGCAACGGCCTTGGCAATCAAGGTTTTTCCGCAGCCAGGCGGTCCATAGAGCAAGACCCCTTTGGGCGCGCTCAACCTATACTCTGAAAACAGGGTCGGATGAAGAAAGGGCAATTCGACCGCATCGCGGACTTGCTCTAACTCATGCTGTAACCCGCCGATGTGCGCATAGTCGACATCGGGCACTTCCTCCAATACCAATTCTTCCGCCTCGGATCTTGGCAACTTTTCGACGACATAGCCGGAGCGAGGGTCGTAGAGCAGGTGGTCGCCGACGCTTAATCGTTCGGCCAACAGGGGGTCGCCGAGCTCTGCAACCTTTTCCTCATCGAAATGCAGCGTCACCAGAGCACGGTTGCCTTCGAGTACATCTTTGAGCCGCACGACTTCGCCTTGCATATCGAAGCCTTTGACCTCAATGACGTTCAAGGCCTCGTTCAACACCACTTCCTGCCCCTTACGCATCGCCTTCCCATTGATCGACGGGTGCACGCTGACTTTCATTTTCCGGCCTGAGACATAGACATTCCCGGTTCCGTCGGCATTGAGACTGGAAAAGATGGCGTAGGCCGAGGGAGGCGCGGTCAGTTTTTCAACTTCGGCGCGCAATGATTCGATCTGGCTTTTCGCTTCCTGAATGGTGGCGACGAGCTTTTCGTTCTGTTTGGTGGCTTGGTCGAGCTGGTAGCGGGACTGGTACAGCCGACGAATTTCTTCTTCCATTGACTGAATCTGCACACGAAGCTTCTCAACCTCGCGAACATGTTCGTCGTTGCGTTGTGCCACGGCCGCTTCTCCCTCAGTCAACCGCTTCGTGATGTGCGTGACGGAATCTCGGAGAGACCGAAATCGACTCGGACCTTCTTTCTTGCCGTCCATGGCGCTACTCGAAAAAAGCGAAACCCTTTGCTGAATCGAGAAGTCCTTGTCTGCGCGGATTCTATCACCCGTTCCCAGGGTGGTCAACCGGACGACGGCATCCTACAGCGTGATGGCTGTGCGTATCGCGGATCACGGCACGAGCGTCACAGCATCAAGTAACTCACGCGCCGCCGACTCCACATCGGTCGCACCGAGAATCGCCGTAATCACCGCTGCACCGAATGCCCCGGCGCGCCGCATCTCACGCGCGCGCGCCGCCGTCACTCCGCCAATCCCAATAATCGGGATGCGGACCAGCCGGCAAGTTTTCTCGACCGTATGAACGCCGAGCGGTAGACCGAACAGCTGCTTGGACGGCGTGTCGTAGATCGGGCCAAGGACGATGTAGTCTGCCCCCTGCGATTCACCTTGGACCGCCTCCTCTACCGAATGTACGGAAATGCCCAGCAGACGCTGTGTCCCTAGCATCTGGCGTGCGACCGACACAGGCAGACTATTGCTGCGCAAATGGACGCCGACTCCTTCCAGTGCCAACGCGACATCGATTCGATCATTAATGAAGAGTTGAGACCTGTGCGAAGCCGTCACGGCCTGCACCTCACGCGCAAGCGTCACGAGTTCCCTGGTTGAGAGATCGCGTTCACGGAGTTGAATCGCAGGCGTTCCAGCATTAACTACCCGCTGCAGAAGTGGAACCAACGGGCGCCCGCGGGTCTGATGGCGATCCGTAACGACAAGCAGACGGCTGGAGAGTTTCAGCATTAGTGAAACACTGAATCAAACGTGCTGAGAGCTGAGCCTATGCGTTCGCCACTCTTGATATCTACTGTCTCAGCACTCATCGCTCAGCACTTATTGGAGCATACCTTCGATGGGACTACTCGCGGTGGCATACAGTTTTCGCGGGATTCGCCCAGCCTTGTACGCCAACCGGCCGGCATACACCGCATGTTTCATCGCCTCGGCCATGGCAATGGGATCTTGAGCCCCGGCAATGGCCGTATTCATGAGTACCGCATCCGCCCCTAATTCCATCGCAAGGGCGGCATCGGACGCGGTCCCGACGCCGGCATCGACAATGATCGGCACTTTGATCATTTCCATGATGATCTTCAAGTTATATGGATTGCGAATCCCGAGTCCCGACCCAATCGGCGCCGCCAATGGCATGACAGCGGAGCACCCGATATCCACAAGCTTCTGGGCCACGATGGGATCGTCATTCGTATAGGGCAGCACGATAAAGCCTTCTTTGACGAGAATCTTCGCCGCTTCGATCAATCCAGCCGTATCGGGAAAGAGGGTCCTCTCGTCACCGAGCACTTCCAGCTTGATCAAATCGGAGACACCGGCAGCCCTGGCCAAGCGGGAATAGCGCAGAGCATCTTCCACGTTGTAACAGCCGGCGGTGTTGGGAAGAATGGTGTATTTCTTCGGATCGAGATAATCGAGCAGGTTCTCTTTGGAGCGATCGGTGATATTGACGCGCCGCACCGCCACTGTCACCACATCAGCTCCCGACGCCTCAATGGCTTTCTTGGTTTCGGCAAAATCCTTATATTTTCCGGTTCCAACAAACAGCCGAGACGTAAATTCACGACCGGCAATAATCAACCGATCATTCTGCATGGACGGAATCCTTCCCTTTGCCTTGAACATCTACTGGCGCACCGCCGCCGATGAAGCTCAAGATCTCCACTCGATCCCCAGGTTTCAGACTTCGGTGATCGAAGTCCTTGCGATCAAGGACCTCCAAATTCAGCTCGACCGCCACACGTTCGGTCTTGATGGCGAGTTCACGCAGCAAGTCCCCAACGGTAGCACCAGTCAAACAGTCCCGCTGTTCGCCGTTCACCTGAATCTGAATCGCCTTCGCCATTGTTCATCATCCTAGGGGACCAGAAATCTGGTTGTCAACAAGCCCTGGCCATCCCCTTGCCTCTGCATCCATGATCACGGCAGAATAGCGCCATCACAGCCTATGCTATCCACCCCGCAACACAATCAGCAAGTCGCTGCCATCTTTCGGTCGATTGCGGAACGATTAGCCGCCCAGCGGGCGAACCCCTATCGAATCAGGGCCTATCGAAAGGCAGCGGAGAACATCGAAGCCTTGGAAGAAGACCTTGCAGACCTCGCTTCACGGCAGGCGCTGGAAGATATTGATGGGGTCGGCAAGGACCTTGCGGAGAAAATTGAAGAGTTTCTCAGAACTGGAACGATCCAGGCCTATGAAGCCTTGAGAATGCCACTCCCAGAGGCGGTGAAGGCCTGGGCTCAGCTCCCAGGACTGTCTGAATCGCTCGTGGCGTACCTCTACACTCGCCTCAGCATCACCACATTGACTGATCTGGAACAGCTGGTGCGATCGCACCTGCTGCGTACGGTGCCAGGATTCGCAGGATCGGAAGAACTGCTGTTGGAGGCGATCACCGCCTCACAACAGCAGTCACCCGTTAAGAAGCGCGAGGAAGCTCCTTAAAGATTTTCCAGGTCTTCAGCATTTCGACCGCTTTTTGGAGTTGTACATCTTGCTCGAGCGAGGGTTCACCCGAGACATCAACGGGAGGAAGCGGAGGCGTGGTACCACTCTTCGGCGTACCCTCTTCCTGTCCTTTACCATTCTGAGCCGGTTGATCTTTCCCCGGCACGACCGCAGGCTTGCCCTGCTTCAGCTCCCCATCCTTTTCGCCGGGCTTCGTCTCACCAGCCTTGGCGACAGTGGTCGGTGGCTGTGATTTCACAACGATATCAGGCGTGATACCAGTTGATTGGATCGAACGCCCTTTCGGCGTGTAGTACTTCGCTGTCGTGAGGCGGAGCCCAGACCCATCCCCCAGCGGGAGAATCGTTTGCACCGATCCCTTGCCGAACGAAGTCGTGCCGACGACCACCGCCCGCCCGTAGTCTTGCAACGCCCCGGCCACGATTTCCGACGCACTCGCCGAACCTTCATTGACCAGAACGATCATGGGCGAATCGTCCATCTGGTCTTTTCCCTTGGCAATCCACTCGTCTTTCTTGCTCTCACGTCCTTTCGTATAGACCACCAACTTGCCGCCGGGAAGAAATTGCTCGGAAACCTCAACGGCCGAGGTCAGCAATCCGCCAGGATTGTTGCGGAGGTCGAGAATGGTCGATTGGAGCTTCTGGTCCTTGAACTGTTTGAGCACCTTGCTCAAATCCCTCCCCGTCGATTCTTGGAATTGCGTCAGCCGAATGTATCCGATATTGTCCAACACCTTCGACTTCACGCTCTCGATTTTAATAGTATCGCGGACCAGCGTAAATTGAAGCGGTTCGGGAGTCCCCTCGCGCTGAATCGTCAAATTGACCTTCGAGCCCTTGGGACCACGCATTTTCTGAACCGCATCCATCAACGTGAGGTCCTTCGTCGTCTCGTCGTTTACCTTGGTTATGAAATCACCTGACTTGACCCCGGCTCGGTGGGCCGGCGTACCCTCGATGGGCGCAATTACCGCTAACCGATTCTCCTTCACGCCGATCTGGATACCCACGCCACCGAACTCACCCTTCGTTTCAACTTGCATTTCCTTATACATGTCGGGTGTCATGTAGGCTGAATGCGGATCGAGGGTCGAGAGCATCCCACGAATGGCCCCCTGGACGAGATCCTTCACCTTCGTTTCATCGACGTAACTCTTCTGGACTTGGGTCAACACCTCGGAGAACGTCTTCAACTCTTCATAGGTTTCCGTGGCATGCCCGGTTCGCTCCCACCCCTTGCCGAGCAGCACGCCCACGACCAGCGCTACCATCACCATCGGGGTTAATATCCAGAATCGTCGCCGAGGATTCTGTTCCTTCATATAATGTCCTTTCCTCTTCCCGTTCCCTATCGCCTCGCCAACCATTGGAGAGGATCAAGCGCCTCCGCTCCCTGGCGTAACTCAAAGTATAGAGTATTTTCACCCGTCATGCCCGTGTCGCCTGTTTCGCCGATCGCTTGTCCGGCACCCACCTGCGCCCCCACTGCCGTCAATATCTTTGAGGCATGCGCATACAGCGAAAAGAATCCGTTCGCATGATCGAGTATTATAACGAGTCCGTACCCTTTCAACCAGTCTGCATAGACGACAGACCCCGGCATCACTGCGTGAATGGCGCTCCCTTCGACCGTCTTGATTTCAATCCCTCTGCGCTGCACATAGGTGTTGAAAGTCGGATGTTTCTGACGGCCGAAGAAGGAGACGATGCTCCCATCAGCCGGCCACGGCAGTGCACCCTTCACGCCACGAGGGGCGATCCCCCCAACCGGAGGTCGGACTGCCGCCGCACGACGGCGCTGTTCCAATTCACGCAGCAGACTGTCGATCCGCGACGCGGATCGTTCTAACTCTTGGAGGGCATGCTCGTACGTCTCTTTTTCATGAGTGATCTTGGCGAGATAGACCTTCTTTTCTTTCTTGACCGATTTCATCTCAGCCAGCTGCTTCTCGGTCGTTTGCTTATACGATAACATCCCGACACGCGCTTCTTCCCGCTGCCGCTCCGCTTGCTCCATACGAGTCATATCGGCGCGGAAGGTGCCCATGAGGGCATAATCCCTTTCGGATACCGCCGAGAGATACTGGAGCCGGCGCTGGAAATCGCCATACGAGTCAGAGGCAAGCAAGGTTTTCCAATATCCAAAACGTCCCTCCATGTACTGAACCCGCAACCGAGCCAGAATGGCGTCCCGACGTTCTCGCACACTCACGCGCAAGCCGGATAATTGCATATTAATGGCTTCGATCTCTTGGTCTTTCTTTCGTAGCTTTCGACTAATCTCTTGATGCGCTTGTCGGTAATGCACTACGCGTTCGTCGAGCGTCTGAATCCCCTGCAAAAGAGACTCTCGTTTTTTCCCTGCTTCATCAGCCTGTTTGCGTGTCTCTTCGATCTGGCCTTTGAGTTGGTCGAGGGCCTTGCGTTCTTTCTCAATCTTGTCGGTAATCGGATCGGCACCCACACCCGTCGGCCAGGATATACCCAGCAACCCCCAAATGATGATTCCGACTCTGAGCCCAGGCCAACACCTCATGCCTTGGCCTCACCGAAACGCCGTATCGATACGAAGCTGCCTGCAAACCCAAGCCCCATCCCCACCGCAATGAGAGCAAGACAGACCGACAGGGGAAAGAAAGCTATGAGGTTGTCGAGCCCGGCAAATCGTCCCGTCGTCTGCATTTGCTGTCGAAACAATTCGTACATGAACTTGAGCATGACTAGCGAGAGGGCGCTGCCCAAGGCGCCAAGCACCGCGCCCTCCAACAGATAGGGGATGCGGATAAAACTGGTCGTGGCCCCGATGAGGCGTAAAATGGCAATTTCATCTCGCCGGGCGAACAGCGTGAGGCGAATAGTATTGGCGATAATGGTCACGGCAGCCGCCGAGAGAATGACACCGATGCCGATGGCGACCAACTCAATCGATCGAATCACCGTCGCAAGGGCGTCGATCCAATCTTGATTATAGTCAACCTTGGAGACGCCGGCGACCTGCCTGACCCGTTCCGCCCATCGGTTGACCGCGTCCGGTGAACGGAACAACGGGCTGAGCGCCACGACAAAGGAGGCCGGTAGAGGATTCTGGCCCAGCCCTTCGAGTAAGTGAGACTCCGAAGGAAATTGCGCTTTGAACTCTCCCAACGCCTGCTCTTTTGAGATAAATAGCAATGAGGCGACGGCACGATCACCCCGCAACTGCTGTTCTACATCAGCGATCGAGCTGGAAGTGAGTTGCTCATCAAGATACACCATGATCCTGACATCGTCCTGAAGCCATCCGGCCGCCGCTCGCAGATTGACATAGAGCAACAAGAAAATGCCGACACAGGCCAGTGTAAAGGCCGTGGTCAAGATGGCAACCATCGTCGTCGTTCGGTTGGTCCGCATATTGACCCAGGACTCTCTGAGAAGATACGAGAGCGTCCTCATTCCATCACCCGCTGTCCCGGCAGCAACCGGCCCTGTGACAATGTGAGCACTCGCCGATTCACCTGCCCCATGACCAGTGGATCATGCGTCGCCACCACGACGGTTGTTCCGCGCGCATTGATGAGTTTAAACAGTTCGATGATCTCGGACGTCAGGGCTGGGTCTAGATTTCCAGTCGGTTCATCCGCCAACAAGACGACCGGACCATTGACGATGGCGCGCGCAATGCAGACTCTCTGTTGCTCTCCTGTCGAGAGGCCAGCAGGAAGCTGGTCTCGCTTGTGCTCGACGCCGACTGCCCGTAACGCCTCGGTGACTTTCCGGCGAATGTCGGCAGACGAAATTCCCTGCACCAGCAAGGGCAGCGCGACGTTGTCGAAAACGGACTTCTTCGGCAACAGTCGAAAGTCTTGAAACACTGTTCCCACCTTGCGACGCAGATATGGAATATCAGATGGCCTGAGTGTCGTCACATTCTTCTGGTGGACGAAGATCTGCCCTTCATCGGGCCGCTCAGCGCCAATGAGCATCCGCAATAACGTCGACTTGCCCGCTCCGCTGGGCCCCATGAGCAAGACAAGTTCTCCCTTGCCGATCTCGAGGCTGACGTCCGAGAGCGCCGGCCGCTGATCGTACTGTTTCGAAACGTGGATTAATTGAATCATCGTTGCCCTACCAACGAAGATCGTTTCCGGGGATCTGGAAGGCGTTCTGAATATGCTCGATGTGCGGGGCAACGGCATCCGTGCCTTGCAGCAACACGACATCGAATCGGCATAGCCGATCTTTGATGTGGTGGCGTGCTAAATACTGAGCCGCTAACCGGATCAACTTTTCCTGCTTTCGTTGATGAACAGCATGGATGGCTCCCCCGAACGCATCGGTACGACGCGCCTTCACCTCGACAAAGACCAGCACTTGGCCGTCTTCAGCCACTAAGTCCAGCTCCCCCACCGACGAACGCAGATTGCGGGCCACGATCCGATATCCCTTGTGACGCAGATACTTCTCTGCCGCCGACTCTCCTTCTTGACCAAACAGCCTCCGGGGATCAAGGACGGTCACTGATTCATCCGTGAAGACTCGCCCATGCCAATACGCGAGAGGGGCCACCTGCCGCGACTTCCACTCAAGAGTTGTGTGACTGGAGCGAACGTGCGGCGATGAATCGCGCAGGGGCCATGCTGAGCGAGCCGTTTCAAATGCTCTTCAGTCCCATATCCTTTATGGGAGAGAAAGTTATAATCGGGATAGGTCCGATGGTACACCTCCATCATGCGATCGCGTGTGACTTTGGCCACAATCGACGCGGCGGCAATGGACATCGACAACATATCACCCTTAATGATCGAGCGTGAGGGAATGGCAAGATCCGGCAATGTTACGGCATCGATCAAAAGGCAGTCCGCCGGAATAGTGAGCGACGCAAGCGCGCGACGCATAGCTCGGCGAGTCGCCTCCAAGATATTGAGGCAGTCGATCTCCTTCTCCGTAGCGATCCCCACTCCAATACTACGCGCCCGCACGACGATCATATCGTAGAGTCGCGCCCGCTCGGATTCGGAGACTTGTTTGGAATCGTTCACACCGACTAAGCGGCAACAAGAAGGCAGGATCACCGCCGCCGCGACGACAGGACCCGCGAGAGGGCCCCGTCCGGCTTCGTCCAGGCCGGCGATGCGGCGACAGCCGCGCCGCCTGGCTTCCAATTCAAATTCGTCGGTAGGTCCCACGATGCGGCCACGCGATGTGACTGTTGAAAGGGCACGCGACACTCGTAGTCGATGGAACCAGGGGATGAGACTAGGCTTTTGAAGCCGGGACGGCTTCAGCCGGCTCTTCAGCTTTACGGGCGGCCCCGGACTGCCCCTTCACACTCGCGACAAATTCCCGATCTTCGACCTTCGCAAGCTTGCCCTTTTTCCCGCGGAGATAGTACAGCTTGGCTCGACGCACCTTGCCCTGGCGCATGACCTCGACACGCGTGACGATCGGCGAATGGAGAGGGAAGATTCGCTCCACGCCGACGCCGTAGGAAACCTTGCGCACCGTGAAGGTCTCCGTGTTCAGCAGCCCTTTCCGAGCGATCACCGCACCTTCGAACACTTGAATGCGCTCTTTTTCCCCTTCGACCACTTTCACGTGCACACGGACGGTATCTCCGATTTCAAAACCGGGCGTCGACTTCTTCCTAAAAGACTGTTGTATCCGTTCCAACCGATTCATGAGACTAACCCCTCCTCCCCACATCGAACAGACGTCCCCGGCACGCCTTCACGAGTAAGTTCGTCCAGTAATTGTTGATCTTCGAGACTGAAGACCCGATCCTGCAAAAGATCCGGCCGCCTCTGAAAGGTGCTTCGCAGGGCTTCCTTCCGACGCCACAGACGAATGGCTTCGTGATGTCCTGAAAGCAACACCTCCGGCACGGACATCCCTTGAACCTCCACTGGCCTCGTATAATGCGGATATTCGAGCAGGGCATCCGTGAACGATTCTTCCACAATCGACTCTGGATCACCCAACACGCCAGGAACCAAACGAGCTGCGGCATCGATGAGCACCAGCGCCGGCAATTCGCCTCCGGTCAACACATAATCCCCGACGGAAATTTCTTCCGGATGCAATGCCAGCCGCACTCGTTCATCGACCCCTTCGTAGTGACCACAGAGGATCACGAGTCGACGCGAGTCGGCCGCCAGATTTTTCGCATAGGCTTGCGTGAACGGACGACCGTGCGGAGAGGGGAACAGCAACCGAGTCTGTTCACCGGCCCGCGCATAGTCATCCTGAATCTGTTCCACCGCGCGCAAGATGGGTTCAGCCTTCATCACCATCCCGGCTCCTCCGCCATAGGGCACATCGTCCGCCACCTTGTGGCGATCGAGCGTGTAGTCGCGCAGGTTGCTCACGTGAACGTGCAGCAGACCTTTTTCTTGCGCGCGTTTGAGAATACTCTGGCCGAGTACCGGCGCCACCATGTCGGGAAACAGCGTCAGGATGTCACACCGCATAACGATCCTCAACCAAGTCGTCGATCCCGCAAACCGTCATCCGACGGCGCGCGAGATCCACAGCGGTCACAAAACTCTTCGCGGCAGGAATGAGGACTTCCTCCATCCCTTTGCGAACGACGAAGACCTGATTATTCGGTATTTCCAAAATCGTCTCAAGCACACCGATCTCATCGCCCCGCTCGTTTTCGACCGTCATGCCGACAAGGTCGCACTCGAAATAGACGTCTGCAGACAACGCCGACGCCGGAGAACGCGGCACTTGGATGAATCCCCCGCGCAGCAGGCAGGCTTCTTCCGGCGTCGTCACACCCGCAAGACCCATGATGTAGGTCGAACCTGTGCGCCGAACATGCGTCACAGTCCTCTCGACCGTCTGTCCCGTCGGCTCCAAGACATGCACCTGCTTCAGATGGTCTAACCGGCCGGGCACATCGCTCAACGAGCGCACCTTGAACTCGCCACGGACGCCAAAGTGGCGCTCGATCTTGCCGATCGTCACAAAATCTTCCTGAGCGATCGTCACGTCCTACCCGCTCTTCTTCTTTGCCGTCTTCTCCGCCTCAAACTGCTTCCATACGCCACACCGACGGAGCAACGTCCGGACCGTGACTGTCGGCTGGGCTCCCTGGCGCAACCAGCTTAACACCCGTTCCTGCTTTAGCTCCGGTACCGCCGGCTCCTTCAAGGGATCGAAAATCCCAAGAATTTCCAGGAACCGCCCGTCGCGCGGCTTCCGTGAATCCGCTGCCACGACGCGGTAGAGCGGTCGCTTGTGTCGTCCTATCCTCGTCATTCTCAAATGAACAGCCACCTGAATCCTCCTCCTGTACGAAATACCCGCGCTGATGGTTCTCGCCTCTTATCTCGAGCGTAGAAGTTGCGCAAGCTGCCGGCGCCCGCCCGACCCTGCCATGACCTTGGCGATCTTTCTCGCCGACAGAAACTGTTTAATCAACCGATTCACCTCTTCCACCTTCGTCCCGCTTCCGCGGGCAATCCGCTTTTTTCGGTTTCCATTAATAAGCGTATGATCGCGACGCTCGCGTACGGTCATCGAGTCGATCATCGCCAACACTCGTTTCATCTCTCGCTCCGGCACCTGCCCTTCCATCGCCCCCTTGAGCTTCTGACCGCCCGGCAACATGCCTAAAATTTGGTCCATCGAACCCAGACGATTGACCTGGCCCAGCTGAGCTCGAAAATCTTCCAGCGTGAGCGTATTGCCGGTGAGTCGCTTCTGCGTCTCCTCTGCCTGCTCACGAGAAAAGGTTTCTTGAGCCTTTTCGATCAGCGAGAGCACGTCGCCCATTCCGAGGATACGCGACGCCATCCGATCAGGATGAAACAACTCCAGCGCATCAAGCTTCTCGCCTACGCCTAGAAACTTGATCGGCTTACCGGTCACCGCTCGGATAGACAGCACCGCTCCGCCCCGAGCATCGCCTTCAACCTTGGTCAGAATGACGCCAGTCAGTCCGATACGTTGATCGAACTGGCTCGCCATCGTGACCGCATCTTGGCCCGTCATGGCATCTGCCACCAAGAGAGTTTCGTGCGGTTGCACGGCGGCCTTCACCGCTACCAATTCCCCCATCAACTCATCGTCAATGTGGAGACGCCCGCCGGTGTCCAGTACGACGAGATCGTACCCCTGGTCTCGTCCTCGCTCCACACCGGCCCGGCAGATACGGACGACATCGGCTTGGACAACTTGTGCTTGATCGGCTCGATAGACGTCGATCGCAAGATCTCGGCCCAGACTCGCCAGCTGATCACCGGCTGCGGGACGACGAGGATCTGCCGCAACCAAAAGGATCCGCTTCCCTTGTGCCTTAAAGTACCGCCCGAGCTTGCCGCAGGTCGTCGTCTTTCCAGCACCTTGGAGCCCTACCATCATGACGACGGTCGGAGGATTCGCGGCTAGAGCCAAACCGGCTCGCTCGCGGCCCATCATCTCCCGCAGTTCGTCCCATACGACCTTGACGACTTGATGCCCAGGGGTCAAACTTTGGAGGACTTCCTGCCCAACAGCTTTCTCGCGAACCCGTTCGATGAAGTCCTTGACGATCTTGAAGTTGACGTCGGCTTCGAGCAGCGCAAGACGAACCTCTTTCAAGGCTTCTGCAATGTTCTGTTCGGTGAGGACCCCAGAACCGCGCAGCTTCTTTAAAATCTTTTCGAATTTTTCGCTGAGAGAATCCAGCATAGCGCCACAAAGAAAAAGGCAATCGAAGCCTTACCCTCAAATCTCCGATCGCCTCGAAAATTCTAGCAAAAGAGCAACGGGGAGTCTAAAGGACGAGGCAAGATGAAGTCAAGGGAAAGGGAGACGTACATTTTATTGACATGTCCTAGACCTTTCGCTATGGTCCAAATGGACCTGCCATTGTTTCCGCAAGACTATACAGCGACTTATGAGAACTCTGAGGCGTTTGCCGTGAAAAAATCATACTGGGTTCTACTCATTTTCGTTCTCATCGGCGGGCTATTGGGCGGAGTACTGGGAGAGATCCTTCGGGTCATGGCCCCACACGGCACAATTCAAACAATCTTCGCCACCAACTTTACGCCCGGCATCAGCCCCTTCACCATCGATCTGGTCCTCTTCAAGTTCACTCTAGGCTTCGAGATAAAAATCAACCTCCTCAGTCTCCTCGGGATGTTTCTCGGCATCTATCTGTACAAAAACGTGTAGCAGGATGTTGAAAAAGTCCGCCAGCGTCGTTCTCGCTTCGAAGACATCCTCAACGTAGCCAGGGGCTACGCCTCCGGTGCTTCCGTCGGCTGCGGCCTAGCTGAACGGTCTTTTTGAGCATCCTGCGAGACACTCTCCTCTTCTCTCAGACATACAGGCTACTGAAACGCTGTTGTGCGGGAATAATCCTTCCGAGACCTAGACCTCGGGCTTCAACTCTAACTCCTTCAGCTTCAGCGCTCGAATCCGGTTTCGAAGAGCCGCAGCTCGTTCAAACTCCAACAGTTTGGCGGCGGCTTTCATTTCTGTTTCCAACCGTTTGATGATCTCTTCGGTCGCCTCCTCTGCTCCGTAGACGGCCGGTGACTCAGCAGCCAAATCCAGTTGCACAGCATCCATATCTACCGTGGCATATTCGAGTGCCAGAACATCCTTCTTGATGCTCGTGGGCACGATCCCGTGTCGGGCATTATAGTCGGCCTGGATCGTGCGCCGACGACTGGTCTCGGCGAGCGCCATTTGCATTGAGCCGGTGACGATGTCACCGTAGAAAATCACATGGCCCCGCACGTTCCTCGCCGCCCGGCCAGCCGTCTGGATCAACGCCCGATAGGACCGGAGATATCCTTCCTTATCCGCATCAAGAATCGCCACCAAGGTGACTTCGGGGAGATCCAGCCCTTCGCGCAGGAGGTTGATCCCCACCAGCACGTCGAACACCCCCCGCCTCAGATCGCGTATGATCTCAGCCCGCTCCAAGGTCTTAATGTCGGAGTGCAGATACCGCACCTTGATACCAAGATCGTGGTAGTACTCGCTCAAATCCTCTGCCATGCGCTTGGTCAAGGTGGTGATCAGCACACGCCCCCCCTGTGCCGCTTCAGTCCGCACTTCGCTGAGGAGATGATCCACCTGCCCTTTCGCCGGGTGCACGTCGATGACCGGATCCATTAGACCGGTCGGACGAAGAATCTGTTCGACCACCTCTCCATCTACATGCCCCAGCTCATAGGGACCTGGCGTCGCGGAAACGTACACCGCCTGCGTGAGACAGCGCTCAAATTCGGCGAACGCAAGCGGCCGGTTATCGATAGCCGAGGGCAATCGAAATCCATACTCGACTAATGTGCGCTTCCTCGAATAGTCGCCTTCGTACATTCCAGCCACTTGAGGAATCGTCGCATGGGACTCATCGACGATCAGCAGGAAGTCTTTGGGGAAATAATCGATGAGCGTCGGAGGCTGCTCGCCAGGTGCACGGCCACTGAGATGTCGCGAGTAGTTCTCGATGCCATGGCAGTATCCCATCGCCCGAATCATTTCAAGGTCGAACTTGGTGCGCTGTGCGATCCGCTGTGCTTCCACAAGCTGATTCTGTTTCTTGAAATAGGCGACGCGCTCGTCTAGTTCCTCCTCGATACCCGTGATCGCCCGCTCATACCGGTCCGGCGCAATGAGATAGTGCGTGTTCGGATAGACCGCCACTTTCGGAAGCTTCCTGAGCGATTTCCCCGTGAGGGGATCGATTTCGTGAATCGCGTCGACCACGTCACCGAATAATTCGATCCGCACGGATACCGCGTCATTCGAAGCCGGAAAAATCTCGATCACGTCGCCGCGGGCACGGAAGGTCCCTCGGTGAAAATCTATATCGTCGCGGGCATATTGAATTTCGACCAGTTTAGCCAGAATCTTCTCCCGCCGAACCTCCATTCCTTCTTCGAGAAAGATAACCATCTCGTGATACACCTCAGGCGATCCCAGACCGTAAATACAAGACACCGAGGAGACGATCAGCACATCGTTCCGCTGGAGCAACGCGGTGGTCGCCGCATGCCGCATCTGATCGATCGCATCGTTAACCGAGGCGTCCTTGGCAATATACGTGTTGCTTTGAGGAATGTAGGCTTCCGGCTGGTAGTAATCGTAGTAGCTGACGAAATATTCCACCGCGTTGCGGGGGAAAAACTGTTTGAACTCTTGATAGAGCTGACCGGCCAGCGTCTTATTATGGACTAACACCAACGTGGGCTTCTGCACCTGCGCAACCACGTTGGCCATGGTAAACGTCTTGCCGGATCCGGTCACACCGAGCAGCGCTTGGTGCCTCCGGCCAGCCGCAATCCCGGACACCAGCTTATCGATGGCCTGGCCTTGATCTCCGCAGGGCTTGAATGACGCTTCGAGCTGAAACAGCGGCATGGGATGCTATCTTACCATCGGAAACAGCACTGCGCGCAACAGAGGGAGCGCAAGCCAAATACCGACCGATCGACGAGACGCCACCGGCCTCTTTCCAGATCCGGTGGCATCAGAGTCTCTTAATTAATATCGTGAATGCCTGGACCCACCGAGCGAGGCTCCCGGCCGGTGAGGTGACTTCCGATTCTCCCCCTCGCGGAATCGCCGGCCCGATGGCTCGGTACCTCGATGGTGTCGTTGGCGAGGTGCCTGCTGTTCGCTGGCCGCCATAGGGGCCGGAGACGGGAGTGCCGCAAACACGGGAAGCGCCAGTTTCTTCGTCTCGATTCGTAGTTGTTTCACCATTCGAAGATACTCTCGCTCTTCGGACTGGGACAGAATCAAAAACGTAGCCCCTTCCTTCTCTGCGCGACCTGTTCGCCCTGTCCGATGGACGTACGAGTTCGGATTGGTCGGCAGCTCATAGTGAATCACCTGGGCCACATCCTGAATATCGAGGCCTCTGGCTGCCACATCAGTCGCCACGAGCGATCGGAGCCGGCCGGCGCGAAAGGCGCCGAGCGTCCGTTCCCGCTGCGCTTGGCTGTGATTGCCGGTTAATGCACCGACCGAAGCCGGTTCCCCACCCAAATGGGCCGCCAAACGCCGCACCTTATACTTTTGATCACAGAACACCATTGATCGTTCACCACCCGTTACAGTCTGCAACAACGTATGGACGAGTTGCGTACGCGCCTGATCCCCCGGTACGACATAGTAGGCATGCACGATCTCGGTCGGTGTGCTGATGCCCGGGTCAACAGAAATGCGAATGGGATCTTGTTGCAAGGTCTGCGCGAGCGTCTGAATGTCCCCTGAAAACGTTGCGGAGAACAGCAGTGTCTGACGTTCAAACGGAAGGAGGCGAACAATCCGTTGAATATCCCGCAGGAAGCCGCGATCCAACATTTGATCGGCCTCATCCATCACAAGAAACGTGACACCGTTCAACTTCAGGTGGCCGGAGCCTGCCAAGTCGAGCAATCGTCCTGGCGTCCCGACCACCACCATCGGCGGTCGTTGCAATGCACGGTAGTGGCGCTCGATCGGCGTCCCTCCGTACACCGCCAAGGAGGTTACGGACATCGGGGCATACTTTCGTAGTTCCATTTCAATTTGGAGCGCCAATTCCCGTGTGGGCGCCAACACCAAAAACTTCGGTCCCGACACCTGGCGTGGTCCGGACTTGGTATAGGGGCCGGACGCGGGCACAGAAGCGTCCTGTCGCATGACCTGCTCGATAATCGGCAATAAAAACGCCAGTGTTTTCCCGCTCCCGGTCTTGGCTTGCGCCATAATGTCCCGGCCTTTCAGCGCCTCTGGAATGGCCGCCTGTTGCACCGGCGTAGGTGTCGTCAAGCCCGCCTGTGAAAGGCGCTGGACAAGGGACTGGGGCAGATTCATCTCAACAAACGTAGACATAAAACTCCTTAATTATGCACACTTCCTGGGACTGCGCATAATCCGGCCCGGTCAGAGGGCCAAGAGACGCATCGAGTTGATGGGCAATTCTAGGAAGGAAATAGCGGGGCTGCTGGATAGGCAGCCCCGACGTGTAAAACACTCGTTACAGCTTAGTACCGATCGCCTCCACCACCACGGCCGCCGCGACCGCCGCCTCCACCACCGGTACGTGGCTCCTGGGGGCGCGCTTCGTTGACGGTCAATGTGCGACCGCCCAACTCAGTGCCGTTCAATGCGGTAATCGCCGCCTGCGCTTCTGAATCCGAGGACATCTCCACGAACCCAAATCCGCGGGACTGGCCGGTGAACTTATCTGTGATAATCCGGGATGATGTCACCGCTCCATGAACAGCAAACAAATCACTTAGCTGTTGTTCAGTTGTGGAATACGGCAAACCGCCGACATAAATCTTCGAACCCATTGGGCTCCTCCTTTGAGAATATGTGTTGTCTTGGACTCGAGAACAAAGTGAGGAAGGGATGGGCCGAAGATGCAAACACCATGGCGGCTCAAGGCTGGCTTCCGATCAAATTCCCGGGAAGAACCAAAACAACATCTGTCTTAGGCCTTGTCTCTCTCTGTGGTATCACCACCAGGCCTTTCGCGATGACACACGAAAGGTACTCTACTCCTCAGCCCCTTCAAATGCAAGCGACGACGCAATCACCGCGATGCCGCCCTCTATCCAATCTAATAGGCAGCGGGGGCGGAAAGTGGACGCTGAGAAAAAAGCGGGATGGCGTGCAAGCTATCGAAATCCAGCGCTGTGTGTCCCCGAACCAGGAGCCCGACTCGCCCCACCGCCAGCGACTGATCTTCAACTGTCACGGCGAGCTGTCCGTCAAAGAAGGTTTCGATAAAGTCCTTGCTGATGATGGTATTCCGCTGGATTCGCAGCATGTGCCAGGGGGCCGCCTTGGGCGTGATCGACGCTTGCCCGAGTCGCGTCTCCGTTCCATCCACCACCCGAATCACTTCAAACGTCTTCGTCGCAAGATTGACCACCGCCGCATAGAAATGTGTGGCATCCTTGACCCCAAACACCACGCCACCCACTCCCGTCGCCGCGTCGATGGGAAACCGCATCCTGACCGACACATCCGGATATTCATACTGGAACTCATCGGCAACGATTAAACGGTAACAGTTCACAGCCTGGCACGATGAATTCACGGCCAGAATGTTGGACGCCGAGGGAGCATCAGCGTCCGCCTTGATCGTCCAGTCCGCAGTCGGCCCCTCGCCGAACTCCAGCATTGAGAATCCGGCAGGAGCCTCGCCAGACTTCTCCTGATCGAAGGTCCACCGATTAAACAAGCCTCCTTGGGCCTGACCTTTTAAGTTGGCTTCTTTTTCCGTCAGGCTCTCTGCCTGGATCGCATGGGACCGCCCGATACAGAAGTTCCACTCACCGGCGATCACGGCCAATGCAAGCACGACAAAGACCCTGCCGATATCCCTAGGCTTCACGCGGATGCCACGTTCACTTGTGTCTATCCTCTCGATCTCTACTTATTTCGATGGCGGGTTCTTGAGATCGAGAATGTCCTGCTGGAACCGGTCGCGAGCGGCCATAATCCTTTGTCGACGTCGCCACCGACCCCAGGTCCACCATCGAAGACGATCCCGAAACGTGACGCCGGGTGTTGGAGCGCTTCCACCGGGCGCCTGCTGAAAATCATAGCCCTGGTGCGACGCACGATTCTCGAAGAATCGGCGGTAGAGATGATCGTACAAACCTTTGCCTGAGTCGCCCACGCCCATAGCACTCTCCCTACAGTAACTGTCCCAATTGATGGCTTTCCGTCACCGGAGGAGAACAAGTCTGACGCCGACAGACATATGCCGTTGGCTGCCCATTCACACTCGTCTTCCCTTCAGCGAGCGGCAGGTCGGACTCTCCGGCACGACGAACGGCTTCGACCACCTGCACGGTACAATTCGGTAGATAGCGGTGATGAACTGTTGAGAGCAACGACTCGGTCATCGGCTCGCCACGAGTCCCGACAACGACAATCTCTTGCGGCATCGACAGGTACCAATCCAGCGCACAGAGCATGGCCGATGAGCCATAGGCATTCTGCCCCATCACGTTCCGAAATACCCGGAACAGCTGCTCGGCCCGATCTTGATACCTCTGCTCTCTCGTGAAAGAGAACAGCCTCAACAAGTTCAAGGCCACAATGGCGTTACCGGACGGAATTGCACTATCGGTCCCGGACTTCATGCGATGCAGGAGGGCTTCATGGTCACAGCTGGTATAAAAACATCCACCCGCCTCCTCATCCCAATATCGTTCCAGCAGCTGGTCCGTCACCTCGCGGGCTTGATCCAGATACCACCGATGCGACGTCGCCTCAAACGCGTCCAGCAATGCGGCAGCAAGACAGGCCGCATCGTCCAGATAGCCGTTTAAGCGCTTCTTCCCCTCCCTGACCGTACGATAGATCCGCCCGTTCTCGACCGCATAGTCCAATAGGAATGTGAGCGCCTGTTCTGCAGCTGCCAGATACGCTGGGACCCCGAACGCTTGATAGGCATCGAGATAGGCGGACACCATCATCGCATTCCAGCTCGTGAGTATATTGTCGTCCCGCTGCGGCTTCATCCGCTGCTCTCGTGCGGCAAGCAACTGTATCCTGGCAGGCCGCAGCAAAGACTCAACCTCCGCCTGCGCGTCGGGATCCCGATGAACCCCATCGAGCCGATTCAACACGTTCTTGCCCTCAAAATTGCCGCTCTCCGTCACCCCATAATGCCGGCAGAACTCCTCAGCCGTTTCGGCCCCCAGCACCGCAGCAATCTCTCCAGGTTCCCAGACGAAGTAGCTTCCCTCATGCCCATCACTGTCGGCATCCTGTGCCGCAAAGAATGCGCCGTCCGGGTGCGTGAGTTCTCGACGAACGTACTCCAAGGTCTCTTCCACCACTTCACGAAACCGGTTCTCTTTGGTGAGACGCCATCCATCAAGGTAAATCCGAACCAACTGCGCGTTGTCGTAGAGCATCTTCTCGAAATGGGGAACCAACCACCGGCCATCCACCGAATAGCGATGGAACCCCCCGCCGAGATGATCGTAGACTCCTCCAGCCGCCATGGTTCTCAGCTGTAAGAGCACCTGCTCTTGATGGGAGATATCTTTTGTCCGAGCCGTCTGACGCAGCAACAGGCTAAGCGGCGGGACTGTCGGAAATTTTGGCCCCTCACCGAACCCGCCATGAACCGGATCGAAAAACTGTCCTAAGTTCTTGGCCGCCTCGTCGAGCAAACGATCTGTCAAGGGATCGTCCGACGGCTGCGGCGTTGAGACTCGCAACAGTCCGGTTTTCACCTTCTCCACATTCTTGCGGACATCGTCTCGATGATTTCGATAGACCTCGACGACGCCGCGCAAGACATCGGGAAATCCCGGCAGGTTGTGGCGGGGTACCGGCGGGAAATACGTCCCCCCATAGAACGGCTCTTGGTCAGGTGTCAGAAACATCGTCAAGGGCCACCCGCCGCCCCGTCCCAGAAACACCTGTGCGGACTTTTGGTAGATATCGTCAAGATCAGGACGCTCTTCTCGATCGACCTTCACGTTAATGAAGTCCTTGTTCATGAGCCCTGCAATCTCGGCATTCTCAAAACATTCATGTGCCATAACGTGGCACCAGTGGCATGCCGAATAACCGATCGACAACAAAATCGGCTTGTCCTCTGCTTTTGCCCGAGACAAGGCTTCTTCGCCCCATGGATACCACTCCACCGGATTCTCCGCATGCTGCCGAAGATAGGGGCTGGCTTCCGTGAGCAGCCGGTTCGGGACAGAGTCCGCTTGTGTGGTTGGATCTGTGATCAACTTTTCACCATCATACTTCGTCATACTACCTTGGCCCGAAGCCGCTCTGCAACGGATCTGTTGGTCTATGTTATAGTTCTGCCCTACTTCGAAAGGCCCACGACATGAACGGCTCGACACGCAGCGGCTCTCCCTCCCTTGTTGTGGGTACTCTGCTCGGAATCATCCTCATTCTGTTCCCCCTCGGGGATCAGGGCTTTGCGCAATCAGAGGAAGACCAACGTGCATGGCTTCGTTCGCTCGACAGCCTGTCAAGCGAACGCATGCTCGCCGACGTGACGACGCTCAGCAGTCCTGCATTCAACGGCCGTCAAACAGGTACAGCGGGCGACGCGAGTTCGGCGAAGTGGGTCGCTGATCGATTTCTTGCTTCGGGCCTCTCGTTGGCCCGTACTCATATCGATCCAACCAGTCCTCTGGGACAGGGCCGTGGAGGTGCAGCCGGATTCATGACTACCGCAGTTACGGCACCGAACATTACACCAAATCCACTACTCCGCATTTCAAGAGCCAGTGACTCGCTCACCCAACAAGTTGGAACAGACTATCTCCCCATCCTCGATGCACCCTCCGCTAACGTTCGCGGACCGATTGTGTTTGTGGGCTATGGAATCATAGACGTAACACAGGGCATCGATGACTACGCCGGCGTCGATACCACCAACGCCATTGTTCTCTTTCTCCGTGGCACACCCACGCACTATAAGGGCACCATCAGCCATGCGGACAAGGTACGCTTCGCACGCCAGAAAGGCGCGCTCGGCTATCTCACTACCACAGGACCAGTGCTCAGCCCCTATGAAGCGCGACGCGGCGTCACTGGAAAACCCAGCGCCTATTATGGACACTCTCCCCAATCAGAAACTCTTCCAGGAGCCTGGGTCAGCACCACTCTAGCCGAGCAGATCCTTGCCGATCCCGATCATACACAGCCTAGTCGGCTACATGATATGCAAGAAAAGCTGAATCGCTCTGCTGCCGTACAATCACTCAACACCGGCCGCTATGGCTCTCTCGATTGGCAGGTTCGTGCAGAGGAAGGCCTACTCACGAACGTCCTCGCCTTCCTGCCAGGGAACAATCCGCAGAAGACACAGGAGATCCTCGTGATCGGCGCGCATCGTGACCACTTCGGACGACAGGCCGGCTTGCTATTTGCCGGCGCTGACGATAACGCCTCCGGCACGGCCGTGATATTGGAAGTCGCCCGAGTAATGGCTCAGGCAGACGCAAAGGCTCAAAAGACCGTTTTGTTCGTCTCGTTTAGCGGAGAGGAACAGGGACTCGTTGGATCTCGGCTCTACCTTCAACGGCCGTTCGCGCCGATCAGCTCGACCAAAGCCATGATCAACATCGACCATGCGGGAATCGGGAATAGACGGCTGACGATCGGTGTGACGGGCTTCGAGAAGAGCGTCGCGCTCGAAGCGGGGCAGACAGCAGGGCTCACCGACAAGCTCGATGTGTACGGATTTTTCCCCGGTGGCGACCACGCGCCGTTCAAAGAGGCAGGGGTGCCGACAGTCACCATCGTCAGCGGCGGCATCCACCCACACTTTCATCAGCCCACCGATACTGCCGACACGATCAATCCGGAGATTTTGCAAGCCGTGGCTCGGTACGTCCTAGCCCTCACCTGGCAACTGGCGAATGCCCCCTGATCGGATACTGAAAAACCATTGTCAATGATCTGGAAATCGACAACCAGCATATCAGAAGTTACAATGGAGCGCCGCGCAGAATAGCCGTGCAAAACAGGCTGAGATCGTGGTCAAGGTTGAGTGAAGGCCTGGCTTACTTCATCTCAGCCTTGGCCTCAGCCTTTAGAAAGATGGCGGACTTTTTCAGTATCCCGTTAAGGGATATCATCCAGAATGGTGGATTGGATCGATGGCAACGGCGCGGTCTGGCGTGGAGGGCCGGGGAGGACGAGCGGCGAACCGACCTGGTTAGCGCCTTGGATGAGTCCGATCGAAAGTTGTGGCCCGAGCGTGGTGATAGCCCCGCTCCACGCCTGACCGGTCGTGGGATTCCGAAAGCTGTACGATTGGAAATTGTTCCCGGGGTTGTACAGATACCCCTGCGTGCCCTGGTTGTCGAGATAGACACTCCCTATGCCGGGCGACCTGAACAGTGGAGCAACCCCCCCATCGAATGAGCGAACACTGGAAATCGTCGACTGGCCCCAGGTCTGCGAGATCAACGGCGGGAACGCAAACAGGAGCAGAATCAGCACAAACAGCGCTCCGGGAACCACCGCGACCGGCAGAATAATTTGCGTGACTCGATGGCCCTGAAATCTCATTGCAGTTAGTCCATGACAGGCTGTCTCACACCATTATAGTATGCAGAAAGATTCATTGTCGATCAAAGGGGGCGTTATGGAGCAGTATCTTGCAGCACATAGATGGTGGCGCACATTTGGCTATGCCGTCGGGGTCTGTCTGGTCCTGGCACCTAGACTCAGCTGGGGACTGGAGATCGACAAGGCGCCACCAACGGAAAGACGGGAAACCATCTCCCTCGCCGATGCAGCCGTTCGCGCGCTGCAACATAATCTGGATATCAGCATCAGTCGCCAGACGAAGGAGAGTCGGCTGGCCGATATCATCATCGAACAAGCCAAGTTCGATCCGACTCTGAGCGTCAACGGCCAATTCAATCGAACGTTGAATCCACTCAATCGACCGGTATTCGGCTTCTCACGGCCCACGCTCAATGAGATCCAGACCTTCGACCAACGGACCCAATCCGTCACGTTCGATGCGACGACAAATTTGCTGACCGGCGGCAACATCGACCTGAACTATAGCCCTACTCGAACCAATGTAGCAGGAGCTCAAGGGTGTTTTGGACAACCGATTGGCACTCCTGGATGTATTGGAGGATCTTTCTTGTTCAATCCGTCCTGGACCGGTGGTCTCGCGCTTACCCTCACGCAACCTTTCCTCCGCAACGCCGGGATCGACGTCAACAAGACCTTCATCCGCGTGGCACAGAATAATGCCACCGTGGAAGAACATGTCTTTCGAGATCGTGTCCTCACCGTCCTGGCAACGGTGGAACAAACCTACTGGGAAGTCGTCTTCGCTAATGAAAATCTGAAAGTGGCAGAGGCCGCCCTGAAAGCAGCGCAGGAACTCTTGGCCAGCAACCGCGCGAAGGCAAAGGCCGGCATCATGTCGATCGTTGATGTCCTGCAAGCCGAAGCAGCCGTTGCGTCGCGGGTTGAGCAAGTGTTGGTCGCGGATAAGACGATTCGGGACCAGGAAGATCAACTGCGCCGATTGCTCAACCCTGCGGAAGAAGATCTGCGTCAAGACATGCGCTTGACCCCGCTCGACCAACCGGTCGTGACACTCGAACCTATCAGTCTTGAGGAAGCCATCGATACGGCCATTGAGCAGCGGCCGGAAATCGTCCAAGCAAAGAAGAATATGGAGACGAGCGATCTGAACACCAAGTTTGCGAAGAATCAGATTCTCCCGACCCTCTCGTTCCAAGGAACGATGGGAATGGCAGGGCTCGGAAGTAACTACAGCAACTCGGTGAACAGTAACTTTAGCGGAGATTACTATAATTATGGAGCGGGCCTCGTCTTGAGTTACCCACTTGGCAACCGCTCAGCCTGGAGCACATACAACAAACGGCAGCTGGAGGAGAAGAATGCTGAAGCCTCGCTCGTGAGTGTGCGACAGCAGATCATCGTGGGTGTGCGCGAAGCGGTACGACGAGTCCAAACCGATTTTAAGCGGATAGAAACGACTCGATCGGCCAGAATCATGGCTGAGAAGCAGTTGCAGGCGGAGCAAGAGCGCCTGAAAGTGGGGCTCAGCACCACACGCTTCGTGCTCGACTTCCAACGAGATCTCGCGACGGCCCAAGGGAACGAGTTGCGCGCCACGGTTGACTACAACAAATCACTCTCCAACCTCGCGCGGCACAAAGCCACCACACTCGACCGCTACAATCTCCAACTGAATTAAGCTTCTGTATGATGGCGCCTGAGCCCGGTCTGCGCGCAACACCGACTCAGGCCGAAGAATGGGGAGCAGCCCAGGCGCTGCTCCCCATCGTTGCGACGCTCGGCTACTATACCCTTCCCCCCTCGTTTCAAGAACAGACGCTGGTCCAGTTCACGCCACAGATCGGCGCCTATCTCGCCTTAGGTTTTTGGGCCGCGCACAACCGCGACATCGTATCTCGGCTTGGGCTGGAGAAAGGAAAAGTCCAGGATGGCTTACGCTGGGGACTCTTGACAGGCTTGCTTCTCGGCAGTCTGAATACGTTCGTGATTCTCTCGGCTTATCCACATTTTGGCTACGACATCAATTTCCTTAAGACCACGCCGCATGGCCGACTGCCTTTCTTCGTCATGGTCCCCTGGTTCATTTGTGGCATCGCCATCCTTGTGGAATTGAATTTTCGAGGATTTCTCCTTGGACGGCTGGCCGCGCTTGAATCGAATCTATGGGAATCAGCCCTGGTCCGGCGCCTCTCGCCTCTTGCCCTCATCACCTGCGCGCTGGTATTCGCGTTCGACCCCTTCATGGTAACGACGTTTCAACATCTCCACTGGATCGCCCTCTGGGACGGGCTCATCTGGGGAATCATCTGGCTACACACACGTAATCTCTACATCACGATCGTCGCGCACACGATCGAAGTCATCGCGATGTACAGCGCGGTGAGAATGGCGATCGGATAGCGATCGTTTCATTCTTCCATTGACGATTGGCTTTTTGAAATAATTCCATGATCCAATGACCCACTGGTTCAATTTCAATGAATCCCTCCTTCTCCAGTTACCTCGTCAACGACGTCTTCGGTGATCCCGGAGTCTATGTCGAGGTCCGCTGGTCGAAGCGGGCGTTGCTGTTCGATCTAGGGCACAATGACGGGCTGGGGCCGACGAGGCTCCTGCGTGCCAACGACATATTTATCTCCCACACACACGTGGACCATTTCATCGGTTTTGACGCAGTCCTGCGAGTAGCCTTGGGGCGCGGCAAGACCGTCCGGCTATTCGGCCCTCCTGGACTCATCAACAATGTGCAGGGCAAATTACAGGGCTACACATGGAATCTGGTTGACGGTTATCCATTGACCCTCGACGTCCAGGAATTTCACCCGCAGGAAGTCTGGCGGGCGCTGTTCCGCGCAACCGACGGGTTCCGCCAGGTTGAACAACCGGCTCGCCCTCTCCTGCCGGACCCAGCCACAGGTCAATTCACGATCCTGAACGATCCCCAGTTCACCGTAAGGGCGGTCTCCTTGAACCACCGTGTTCCCTCGTTTGCCTATTCCCTGGAGGAGCAGTTCCACATCAATGTGAACAAGCAGAAGCTCCACGAGGCAAACCTGCCGGTCGGCTCTTGGCTCAAAGACTTGAAAGAGTACATCTGGCAAGGGCAACCGGATGAGTTCCGCTTCACGGCCACATTCTATGACCATCACCATCGCGAGGAGCGAGAACTTGTGTTGGGCGAGATCAAAGAACGATTCTGCACCATATCGCGCGGGCAAAAGATCGCCTACGCCGTCGACGCTCGATACGATGAAGAGAACGAAGCGAAGATCGTCGCCCTTGCTCAGGGCTCGGACCTCTTCTACTGCGAGTCCCCTTATCTGGACGTAGATGCCGGAAAGGCCCGCGATCGCTACCACCTGACTGCGAAGCAAGCAGGACTCATGGCACGCAAAGCCCAAGCACGCGACCTCGTTGTCTTTCACTTCTCACCCCGGTATACAGGTCAGGGCGAGGCATTGGAGCGGGAGGCGATGGAAGCGTTTCAAGGAATCTGAGGAGGAGGGAACGTGAGCGACTTCGTGAGATATACCCTGTACTTTCTGTTTGGCGGAACCATTGTAAGCGTCTCCACCTACCTTGGGTCGCAGGGAAAATCGTTCCTCGCCGCCTTTGCCAGCACCTTCCCTGCCATTACCGGCGCCACGTTCGTGCTGATCTATTTAAACAGTGGCAACGACGCGATCGTCAGCTACGCAAAAAACCTGCTGTGGTTCGTCCCACCCTGGATACTCTACGTCGTCTCCATGATGGCGGGCATACCACGATTCGGTTTCTGGCCCTCCATGATCGGCTCACTCGTGCTGTATCTGGGCTGCGTGGGAGCGGTGAAGTTGGCGTTGAAATAGCTCTTTGGTTGACGCTCGAGCAGTTGTCTCGTTACAACTGCTCAGGTCGCTCCGCTGAAATGGAGCCGATTCATTTCGCCGAGAGTCGACACCATTTGATCGAGGGCCGCGGTGACGGAACGGCTCGCTGCTTGGGATGGGCCATCGGCCCCGGCCCAAATGTTGGGAGGATTTTCGATCTCTCTCACGTTTTGACAGAACCGGACGATCGTCTGTTTCCAGTGGATAGGACCGGATCCTTCATCGAGGAAATCGGCTCGATCCTGCGAGAAGGGCTGATCAAACTGCGTAGCCCGCAGCTGCCACATCTGCTCCATCGCCTGTTGCCGCTCAGGACTGAGATCCAACCCGCTGGCCCGTTCATTGAGCGCCGCGAACAGTCCTCCGACGACGTGGTCGACCTCCGATTCGGGGAACACGCCGACACACGATTGCATGAGCAGATACTTGTGAAAGAGGAACACCTCGGCGCTGATACGTGCTTCGTTCGCGGAAGGATCGTAGGCTCGGGCTAGCTCGCGCATCACATCGCCCGACGCTCCTTCAAGGCAGGACCCCAGCAACTGGGCTAGCTGGCGGCCGAGGCCGAGATATTCTGCCTGAGGCAGGCGCTGCATGATCTTACTCCGGCTCCACGACAACCGCTGTACCGCTGGCGCTGACCATCAACATGCTGGCACTGGCGCCGATCGTTTCATAATCGATATCGATGCCGACAATGGCATTGGCGCCCAGATGACGAGCCTGCTCGCGCATTTCGCCCAGCGCAATATCCTTGGCCTTGCGCAATTCGGCTTCATACGCCGCCGATCGTCCACCTACGATATCACGAATCGATGCGAAGAAATCACGAAAGATGTTCGCGCCGAGAATGGCATCCCCGGAAACCAATCCCAAATACTTGACCGCTTTCTTTCCGTCGATACTCGGTGTTGTTGATAGAATCATATTCTCCTCCTGCTGAACGCCCCATCCTCTCACCTTTTAGAAGGAATCGCCAAGCCTTTCGCTGAATCTCCCCCCTACTCCCGAGAAATCTGAGCGACACACCCTGATCGCATGTCGGAGTAGATATTCATGAATGGTCCGCGCTACGATCATGCATTTGTACCTGTCGGAATGCACGCCGTGAACCCTACCCCTCTACCTCAAAACCAGTCTGCAAATCTCATCGTCGAGGGGGCGCGGCAGAACAATTTGAAGAACATCTCGCTCCGTATCCCGCACAATCAGGTTACGGCCATCACCGGTGTATCAGGGTCGGGAAAATCCTCTCTCGCATTTGACACTCTGTTCGCCGAAGGCCAGTGGCGCTATGTGGAATCGCTCTCCACCTATGCCCGCATGTTTCTCGACAAGGTCAGTCGGCCCGATGTCGATCGGCTTATCAACGTCCGCCCCGCCATTGCGATTGAACAGAAGAACCCCATCCGCACCGCCCGCTCGACGGTCGGTACCACGACCGAGATTGCCGACCTCCTGCGACTCCTGTTCGCTAAAGTGGGCCATCCGGTCTGCCCCGATTGCGCCATCGATGCGCGCAGCTTTCACCCTGGCAGCGTCGTCGACGACCTCCTCGACCATTGCGGCAACGCACGAGCGATGATTCTCTTCCCTGTCACGGCGCCGATGCCGAAACAGGACCAGGCCTTTCTCCAATCGCTGTTGCTGCGCGGGTTCACCAGAGTGCAGTGCGGCGAAGAGATCCTCGATCTCCATGAGATCCACACCCTTCCCAAAACCAGGCCAGCCTATCTTCATGTGATCCTCGATCGGCTGGCGATCCGTGAAGACAATCGATCCCGCCTCGTCGAAGCGATCGAAATCGCGTTTCGCGAGGGCGAAGGCCTCTGCCGCGTGGAGATCATCGACCGGGGCCGCCGCACCTACAGCACAAACTTTCGTTGTCAACAATGCGGACGAACGTTCGAACCGCTTCGTCCAGTCCTCTTTTCCTTTAACCATCCGCTCGGCGCCTGTCCGGAGTGCAAGGGGTTTGGCAATATTCTCCGTTACGATCCCGACCTGGTCATTCCCGACCACAGCAAGTCGCTCGCTCAAGGCGCGATTGAACCCTGGAGCAAACCCAGCGGCGACTGGTGGCAGAAACAAATGTTGCTCTCAATGAAACGGCGTGGGGTCGACCTCGCCCTCCCCTACAAAGACCTGCCCCAGCATATCAGGCAGATGCTCTGGAATGGAGAAGGCAAGATGGAGGGCGTGCATCAATTTTTCGAATACTTGGAAGGGAAGCGTTATAAGTTGCATGTGCGAGTGATGCTCAGCCGCTACCGGACACCGGTCTCCTGCTCAAGCTGCGACGGGTTCCGTCTCAGACCGGACGCCCGCTATGTGAAGATTGCGGGCAGAGACATTCATGAGCTGTCTGCGCTCACGATTGAACAGAGTGCGGCCTGGATCACAGCCCTCGCACTCTCTCCCTACGAAGAGCAGGTCGCCCGCGACATTCTTCGACAACTGGCGGCCAAGCTTGGCTTTCTCCTCCGCGTGGGCCTCGGCTATCTGACGCTCTCCCGTCAGACCCGCACGCTCTCGGGAGGGGAGGCCCAGCGGGCAGCCTTGGCCAATCAACTCGGCGCCCGCCTGGTTGGCACGCTCTACGTGCTCGACGAGCCGACCATCGGTCTCCACCCGCGTGATACCGCGACGCTCGCAGGTATTCTGCGAGAGCTGGCAGTCCAAGGCAACACCGTGGTTGTCGTCGAACACGATCGCCAGATGATGCAGGCAGCCGACCACCTTGTCGAACTGGGGCCGTTGTCGGGAGAAAAGGGCGGCGAAGTGATCTGTGCTGCGCCACAACAGGAATTTATTGCAGACCGGCGATCGATCACGGCGCGCTACCTGCGCGGCGAGGACGAAATCGCAACGCCCAGGTCTCGGCGAAGAGGAAACGGAAAACTTCTTGTTATAGCCGGCGCCCGCGAAAACAACCTCAAAGATCTCTTTGTCCGTATTCCGCTCGGCATGTTGATCTGTATCACCGGCGTCTCGGGGTCCGGCAAGAGCACATTGGTCGAAGACACGCTGTACCGGGCCGTCGCCCGCGCCTTTCGTATCACGTCACTGCCGATGGGCAAGTTTCGCGCAATCAAAGGAATCGAACATCTCACCGGCATTAAGCTCATCGATCAGGAACCGATCGGCCGAACGCCGCGCTCAAATCCGATCACCTACCTGAAAGCGTTCGATGAAGTCCGCTCTCTCTTCGCTTCTGAGCGCGATGCGCTCCGGCGCGGGCTCACGCCGGGCCATTTCTCCTTCAATACCACCGGGGGCCGATGCGACCGATGCGAAGGGAGCGGCGTGGAAAAACTCGAAATGTATTTCTTCGAAGATATCTACGCTACCTGCGAGGTCTGCGACGGGAAGCGATTCAAACCGGATGTCCTCTCCATTCGCTATCGCGGGAAAACGATCCACGAAGTGTTGCAGATGACGGCTGAAGAGGCGCTGGGATTTTTTAGCGGCTCGCCCAAGCTCACCGAAAAGCTCCACCTTCTCTCGACCATCGGGCTCGGCTATCTCCGCCTTGGCCAGTCCGCGACGACACTCTCCGGCGGTGAAGCCCAACGGTTAAAGATTGCCTCCGAACTCAAAGACTCGTCTGCGAAGAACGTGCTCTATATCATGGACGAACCGACCACCGGGCTACATGTCGAAGATATCAAGAAGCTCGTGGCGATCCTGCATAAGCTGGTGAACAGCGGCAATACCGTGGTGGTCGTGGAACACAATCTCGACGTCATCAAGTCAGCAGATTGGATCATCGACCTAGGCCCAGAAGGCGGCGCAGCAGGCGGCCACATCGTAGCAGAAGGCCGACCGGAGCAAGTGGCAAAGGTAGCTGGTTCTCATACAGGACAATTCCTCTCACACATCCTCGCCCCATCATCAGGATCATAGTTAAGCCACAGCACTTCCTTTCAGCCGCGGATCAAACGGATACGCGGCGACTTTGCCGAAGGAGCGAAGAAGCTGAGGTGGTCAGGGGGAGAAGGAAAGCGGAAACTGACTGAGTTTTTCTCTTCGGCTCTCTAAGGGGTGGGCTGGCTGATCCCCGACTGCGCGCGTCCAACGAGGGCCTTCTGATTCCCCAACTTCCCCAGAGGGAGTAGGCAGATTGTTCTTCACTGCGCGCATCGAGCGACCACCGCTTTATCGTGGGGGCTCTGCGAGCAAGAAGAACGGTCTGCCTGCTCCCTCGCATCCTTCTGAGGCCGCGCGTTGCGCGAGCAAAGGGGACGGCCAGGCTACCCCGTCTTTTTTTGCGGCTCCAGCAACTTTTCCCCTTTCTTGAACACAGCGAAAATCGCCTGCGAGGGACAGGCATCCAGGCAGAGACGGCAGCTTTCCAGGCAACGGGAAGAGTCAAATTTGAATGGAGGGGTCGAGAGCCAGGCGCCGGTCGGGCAGATCGGAACACAGATGGCTTGATGCGTGCAGCGGTCGGGATGGCGGATGAGGTGATCGCGAATGATCATCATGGGTTTGACTCCTTCAAAGAGACCTTGGGAAAAGATCTCGAACATGTTTCTATCCGGAAGGCTGCTCACTTCCACTCCTTCACAAGTTCCTTCAACCGATCTTTCAGTTCCGGATGCTGCTCCAAATTGTTGTGAATCGCTCCGAGAATCTTTTCGACCCTGGCCGACTTGAGGGCGTCTTTGTCCTTCTTGACCAATCGATCATACTCCACATAGGCTGCCTGATGCGTCGGCTCAAGGAGCGACCGGGCCACGGCCAAGGCCTCGCCCAACTCGTAGGGCTCCGATGCCATGGCAGGCACGATGGTAAAGGCGCCATCGGTGCACACCAGCACTACTGCTCCCTGCTTCCCCTTGAGCGGGATAACGGCCTTGATAGTTTTTCCCGTCAAGGCCTCCCAGTTGCCGAGAAGCCCCGGAAACTGTTTCATGAAGGCCACCTTTTCCAGGTTGGCTTTCCACTTTTCTTCGACGGCCATAACGATCCTTGTGATGCGACGCTACGATTTGAGCGGAGGGACGGTCGTGGGAGCTGGGTGATCGGGCATAACGAGACGGGCCACGACCTCGCCCTTGACGACGTGGCGCTCCATGATTTCCGTCACGTCGGCCTCGGATTTGACTTGATACCACACGCCTTCGGGATAAATCACGACGCTCGGCCCTTGAGCGCAATGATCGAGACACCCGGCTTTATTCGCGCGGACGACGTCCTTCAAGTCCAACCGCTTCGCTTCTTGCTTAAAGTGCGCGTGGAGCGCTTCAGATCCAAGCTTGGAGCAACTCCCACGGGGATCGTCGGGACTCCGTTGGTTTGTACAGACGAAGATATGACGTTTGTAACCGGACATGATCGATCGTAGATTATGCCGGAATGGTGATGGTGTTGAATCGTTCGAGTAACCGTGTGACCTCTTCTCTCGCAAGCAGAGGTGAATGCTTCTGTGCGGCATCAAGCAGGGCGACAATTTCCCTCAGACGCAGCCCGGCACGCTGGAGTTCATCGGGTTTCGACAGTTGAGAGGCCTGCCCGGCGCCAAGCTTGTCGATCTCGGCGGTGATATCTCGGAAGTCTCGTTGGAGATTTTTCTGCATCGAACAGCTTTCGCAATACCATTTAGGGCTTTGATCGGTCGAGGGCGACAGTCGGTCGTAGGTCCGGCCGAAGAAATCCTTCCCAAGCGATAACTTCATGAGTGCGGCGCTGCTAGCGCCGCAGGCGTTGCAGGACCCAGCTGCGGAATCCATAGAGCCTCCTCTGTCGATCAAACCCGAATTAGCGGGCGAATCTTACACCAGGCCTGCGCGCACTGTCCACTTGGTGGGGACATCCCGGAGGGCCGGACGGTGCATGTTCACAGCTGTTGTATATGTATATAATGAGCGCGGAATCCCAGAATCGATTGTGCAGGGAGGGAGAGGCCATGGTCATTGGGGTACTGAAAGAGGTCAAGGACCATGAGTATCGTGTCAGTGTCACACCCGACGGGGTTCGGGCGTTGCGTCAGGCCGGCCATGACGTCTCGATCGAACCTTCGGCCGGAGCCGGCAGCGGATACTCAGATGAGGACTACCAGAATGCCGGCGCAACTCTGGCGCTGTCGAAGGAGCAGCTATTTCAGCAGGCCACGCTCATTGTGAAGGTCAAGGAACCCCTGCTTTCCGAGTGCCACTTCTTCCGTCCTGGCCAAACCCTCTTTACTTATCTGCATTTGGCTTCCTTGCCGGATCTCACGAAGGCTCTCCTGGATACCATGATCACGGCAATTGCCTACGAGACGATCGAGGCAAAAGACGGCACGCGGCCGATGCTCAAACCAATGAGCGAAATCGCTGGACGGATGTCGGTGCAGATCGGCGCACACTATCTGGAAAAATCCCAAGGAGGGCGCGGGCTTCTCTTGGCCGGTGTGCCTGGTGTGGAACCGGGGAAAGTCGTGGTGCTTGGAGCTGGAGTGGTGGGTAGCGAGGCGACTCGAATCGCTGTCGGAATGGGGGCCCAGGTGACGGTGATCAATCTCGACCTTGAACGGCTCCGGGCACTCGACGAATTGTATCGTGGTCGAATTGTGACGCGTGCATCCACGCAAGTTGCGATTGACGAGTCAGTGATGGCCGCAGATCTTGTCATCGGAGCAGTCCTGGTTCCTGGGGCTCGCGCCCCCAAGTTGGTCTCACGGGAACTGGTGGCGCGCATGAAGCAGGGAGCCGTGGTGGTGGATGTCGCGGTCGATCAAGGCGGCTGCTTCGAGACCACGAAACCCACGACCCATTCGGACCCGGTTTATGTGGTGGACGGGGTGCTCCATTATTGTGTGTCCAATATGCCGGGGATTGTTCCTCGTACGTCGACGGTCGCGTTGACGAATGCCACACTTCCATATCTTCTGCGTCTGGCCTCGCAGGGGGTTGAGAAGTCTGTGCAGGCAGACGCGGGACTGGCGAAAGGGGTGAACCTGTCCGGCGGCAAGATTACCTGTCGAGAAGTGGCCGATGCCCATGGCTTGCGTTTCGACCCCCTGATGTAAGACAATCCCCGCTCGCTTCGTGGTTCTGCTGATTATGTCGGGGCGTAGCGCAGCCCGGTAGCGCACTGCGTTCGGGACGCAGGGGTCGGAGGTTCGAATCCTCTCGCCCCGACCAAACAGAGCTTGCTCGCCCGGAGCCCACTCTTCCATTGAGGCGACGGGATAAACCCCTCCAGTGTTTCGTTCCTCTCTAAACCGAGCTTGCACGTGCCGCTGGCCTCTTTATCGATTTATCGTTACGACGGCCAGCGGATAAACCCCTCGGCGAAGTTTACTAGCGCAGAATCGCAAAACGCGTGACGCCTCTACAGAGGTGTGAGA
>Ga0187894_10000454_pt1 | contig 55314 bp, 43 predicted proteins | sample GBC1701081metaG_FD_136650 | JGI IMG/M metagenome (GOLD analysis project Ga0187894, IMG submission 136650) | White microbial mat communities from a lava cave in the Kipuka Kanohina Cave System on the Island of Hawaii, USA - GBC170108-1 metaG ...
CCTGCCCCTCCCCGCAGGGGATCTCCCATCCGTTCTGATGACGAAAGAGTACGCCGTTCCACTATTGGGCGCATTCTCGCCAAGCAGGCTGATACGTTTGATCGGCGTGATCACTGGAATGACTGGAAAGAGAGGCAGCTTGCCGCGGCAGATGCCGGGTGGTTGTCCCGGCGTCGGGACTATTGGGTTCCCCAGGAATGCCGATGTCTTGCCGCTGCTGCCCGGAGCGCCGACGATGAGGTCCCCGTTGGCACCGGTAACCCAGGAGCCTGAGTTCGTTCCCGCGACACCACTCTCCCAGGTCCAGTCGGCCGTAGTCCCGATTCCGTCGGAGCCTCCGTTATAGACGAAGACCTTGCCCTCGCCCGACTGGCCGTTCGACCACCCCGGCGCGCCTACCGCCAGTTCCCAATATCCATCGCCATTGGCGTCGGCCACCGGCCCGACCGCGGCGCCGAACTGGGCCGATGCGGTGTCGGAGGCAATCTGCCGGGCCGCCGTGGTTGAAGTTCCGGTTGAAGAGCCCAGGTACACCGAAATCCGGCCCTCCGAAGACTGCCCATCGGTGTACTCCGGCGCTCCGACCGCGATATCGCTGTAGCTGTCCTTGTCCAGGTCTCCGGCATACGCGACGGCCTTCCCGTAGTGCGCACCCGCGGAGTTGCTCTCCACACTCCAGCCGGGGCTGGTGTTCAGCCCGAAGGGTGACGAGGTCTTGGCGTAGAACAGAAAGGCCTTGCCCTCTTCACTCTGTCCGCTCGAGTAGTACGGGTCGCCTACCAGAAGCTCCGTCGCACCGCTCCTGTCCGTATCGCCCGCGAATGCAACGGCGTAACCGAACCGACCACCCGAGTTCGTCCCCGTATACTCCCAGTCCGCCGAAGAGGGCAGGCTGCCGCCGGAGCCGGTGCAGCCGTGATACACGGCAACGCGGCCATAGTTGGTTCCGCCGCTCTGATACAGCGGTGCCCCGATTGCGATGTCCCCACACCCGTCTCCGTTCACGTCCCCCGCAGAGGCGACCGAGAACCCGAACTGGGGCGTCCCGCTGTAGGGGCAGCCTTCGATCCAATTGGCCGGGGCCGAGGTGCAATCTCCGTTCGCGAGTCCGCAGGCACTTCCATGAAACACATAGACCTTTCCCGCGCCACTGTCAGCTTCGCTCGCGCCGACGACCAGGTCGTCGTAGCCGTCGTCATTCACGTCACCGCCCCCCGCGACACTTCGCCCGAAGCGCGCCCCCGAGGCGGCGGTCACGGAACACTCCACGCCAGAGCCGCTCCCCGGGCACTTCCAGGCCGCGGTCGTCGAGTAGCCGACCGACGAGCCGAGGTAAAGATAGACCCGGCCCGTGTTCGTCGTTCCGTTCAGATCGAAGTCGGGCGCGCCGACTGCCAGGTCGCTCCACCCGTCGGCGTTCACGTCACCCGCCCAGGCAACGACGGACCCGTACAGATCGCCTGATGACGAGTCGGTGAACTCCACCGAAGCACTGGTAGGCAGGATCTTTGCCTCACCGCGGAGAGCGATGACCCGCCCGGCGTCCCGAAGAAGTGACCCTGTCACGGTATCGGCTCGAGGCGCGCCGATCACGATGTCTCCGGCGCCATCGCCGTTGAAGTCACCACCGGATGCCACGCTGAAGCCGAAGCCTGTCATTTCAGTGGTCACAGGACCGTAGTTCAGCGTCGTCGTCGGGGTGGAGGGTGGGCCCGAGCAAGTGGACTCGTACACGTGTACTCTCCCCTCGTACTGGTTTGCCGAATCGAAGTCCTCCAGCCAGGAGCCGACGATAATGTCCGCCCGCCTGTCCGAGTTGAGATCACCCGCGGCCGCGACGGCCTTGCCGAAGGCAGAGGCTCCCCCTGGCCCCTGCAGAACAGCGTCGGCATTGGAAGCGGTTCCAGTCGACCCCAACCCACCACTTCCACCGTACCAGACAAAGACCGCTCCATTGAATACCGCGCTCCCGGACGAATCGTACGCATCAGAACCAATCAGGATGTCGGCATAGCCGTCGGCCTGGAGGTCGCCGCCCCGGGTCACCCACTGACCGAACTGGGCGCGCGCATGCCCTATCGACGCCGTCCAGTTGGCGGACGAGGCTGACAGAGCAGTGGATTGGGTGGGAGGATCGTAGAAGACGTAGACCTTGCCCGAGTCGAGGACAGTACCGCTGGCGTCGTGGCCGGGCGCCCCGATGATGATGTCGGCCTTGGCGCTTGCGTCCACGTCACCCGCGCTGCTGACCGACTGACCGAATCGTGCATGGGCCTGCTCACCCTCGAACTTCGTGCTGTACGAAGAAGGGAGCCCGGTCGAGGACCCATTCCAGATGTAGACGGCACCGACGCGATTCGATCCAACCAGGTGGCCCGGGGCGCCCACGATGATGTCGCCATAGGAGTCCCCGTTTACGTCACCGGCGCCGCCTACGGAAGTCCCCAGTGCGTCGCCTGCGCCCCCGCCTGTCGCGCTCCAGGGGTTGCTGCCAGTCCCCGAGAGTGGCCCGTAGTACACGAACACCCTGCCTGCGCCGACATTGCTGCCGTCTGTGTAGCCGGGTGCACCGATGATCGCGTCGAAGTCGCCGTCGCCATCAACGTCCGCCGCGCCGACTGAGTGCCCGAACCGCGCGCCGTCCTGGTTGGTTGACGGGTCCGTCGCCGTCCACAGCGGACTCGTCGAGAGTCCGATCCCAGACTGCGATGCCGCGCCCGGATACACGACCACTCGACCCACTTCGCCGGACGTGTCAGTTGAGCCATCCTTGTGGGGGTTGGGTGCCCCAACGATCACATCGCTTACGCCGTCCGCATTGAAGTCACCGGTGGCAATCGAAAACCCAAAGAGCCCGTCCTGTACCGCTCCCCGTACTGAAAAGAGCTGCGAGGTGATAATCGGGTCAACGTTGACTGGAAAGGTGGCGGCGGCGTCTTCGATCTGGATGAGGAGCTTGCCATCCTGATACCGAATCGAAGACGGCAACACCGCCGAGTTCGAGTCGGTCACTTGGAGATGCTCGTAGCCGACGACCGGCAGACCGCCCGTGTTGCGAAAGATCACCGAGAGGCCATCTTCGGCCACGTACGGCCGGAGGTTCCCTCCTACCTGCAACTCGAGGACGACCGGCCCGGACGCCCCTGACGGCGCTGATCCGATAGTGAACCCATGCTCGAGGCCGGCGGGAGAGTTCTCGAACCACTCATTCAGTGCGGTGCCGCGAGCGAGCGTGAGCGTGTCGCCGCTGGCCGTGCCCGTGGGACTCGAGACGCTCGCCAGATTGTCGGGCCGTCCGATGCGCGCGAGGCTCAATGAGAAACTGAACGCTTCCATCCCCGAGCCGGGTAGGGGCGCGAGTGAGACCGTTCCGTTCGAGATCGTGGCGAGCAGCCCGTGCACGGGGTTTGGAGCGACCCACGAGTTCGCCGACAACTCGAGCAAGTCAAACTGGGACTGAGAGGCCGTGTTGCCTGTGTTCGTCTGTGCCGGCGCGAGGGCGACGACGCCTGAACCCGTCAGCGCTCCGGCGTGAAATGGCCGCTCAGAGAGCCCAAGGCTGAGGAAGCCCACCAGTGCGGCAGTGAGGGCGGGTCGCCCACCCCAAAGCACGACATGAAGCAACTGCTTGATCGTGAGCGACTTGGCCATCTTTCACCCCCCGGGACAAGCTCCGCCGATCGGGCATCCCCGTCCCGCCTGCCCACCTCATACGCCGATTCCGGGCGACAGGCAATGCTCGGTCGAGGTGGTTGTAGGTAGCACATGATTTGGCCGCTCGCCGTAGCAAGTGATTTGTCCGCTTTCAGGCGGGCGGGTAGGGTCGGTGGCTTCCCCTTGCAGGAGGTCACCCTGCTCTACCCCATCCCCGTCTCATCGCTCCGGCTCCGATCGTCCTGCGGGCTCTCTCCGCCTCCGCGCACCCCGCATCCCCGAACCGCCCTCCCCATCCCCCCCTCACCCCCGAACGTCAACAACCGGACAACTCATTTGCTACATGAAGCGGTCATCTCTACTTGCTACGAACACGAAAATTCGGGGCGCAGTTCTGATACATTCGCGGCCCACGATCAGGAATGATGAGCCAGGACCTCCGCGCCCGCGTGACGGCCCAGAACGACCTGGGCGGCGGATACGTCCTCAGCACACTGCACGCCCCCGCGATCGCCGCCGGTGCGCGCCCGGGCGAATTCGTCATGGTGGGGGCGCCGGATCCGGCCGACCTGCTGCTGCGCCGCGCGTTCTCCGTCTGCCAGACCGACGGGGACCTGATCCGGATCCTGTATCGCATCGTCGGGCGCGGGACGTCGCTGATCGCGCACACTCCGGTGGGCGATCCGCTCGCCGTGCTCGGCCCGCTCGGCCGCGGGTTCACGCCGCCGGCGGCCGGTGAGCGCGCCGTGATCGTCGCCGGCGGCATCGGCAGCGCCGCCTTCCCGTTCCTCGTCGAAGGGCTCGGCGCATCGCGCGAGCGGCCGCTCTTCTTCTACGGCGGCCGGTCGAGCGCCGATCTCCCCTTCCGCGACTGGTTCGAGGCGCGCTGCGAAACGGTCGTCACGACCGACGACGGGAGCACGGGCGTGCATGGCCTCGTGACACAGCCGCTCGAAAAGTTCCTGGGCGCGCTCGCGCCGGCAGCCACCGCGACCCTGCGGTTGTACACCTGCGGGCCCGATCCGATGATGCGCGCCGTCGCCCGTCTCGCCGAGGCGGCAGGCGTCCGCGCCGAGGCGGCCGTCGAGTCGCCGATGGCCTGCGGCTGGGGGGTGTGTGTCGGGTGCGTCGTGCCGGTGCGCGAGCCGCGCGGGGCGTACGACGCCTACCGGCGCGTGTGCGTCGACGGGCCGGTCTTCCCGACCACGGAGCTGCGCTGGTGAGCGAGCCGCGACTGGCCGTGACCGTCGGCGGCGGGCTGGTGCTCAAGAACCCGGTGCTCACCGCGTCGGGCACCTGCGGCTACGGCCTCGAGTTGCGGCCGTTCATGGACCCTGCGCGGCTGGGCGGCATCGTCGTGAAGGGGCTGTCTCCGCGGCCGCGCGGCGGCAACGCCCCAGTGCGCATCCACGAGACGCCCTCGGGGATGCTCAACGCGATCGGCCTCCAGAACATCGGCGTCGAGGAGTTCCTCCGCGACCGGCTGCCGGAGCTGCGCCGGCACGACACGGCGATCGTGGCGAATGTGTTCGGCGAGACGCGCGAGGACTACGACACCGTCGCCCGCGCGCTCGCCGGCGCTCCCGGTCTCGCCGCGGTCGAGCTGAATCTCTCCTGCCCGAACACCGCGGAGGGGGGGATGCTGTTCGGCGTGGTGCCACGCGACGTCGAGCGGATCACCCGCTCCGTGAAGGCGCTCGTCACCGTGCCGGTCTGGGTGAAGCTGACGCCGAACGTGACCGACATCACCGAAATCGCCCGCGCGGCCGAGGCCGGGGGCGCCGATGCGCTCTCCCTGGTGAACACCTTCGTCGGAATGGCGATCGACGTGCGGCGCCGCCGCCCGGTGCTCGCGAATGGCAGCGGCGGGCTCTCCGGGCCCGCGATCCGTCCACTGGCCGTGTACCTCACGTGGCAGGTCGCGCGCGCAGCGAAGGTGCCCGTGATCGGGATGGGCGGCATCGTCTCCGGGCGCGACGCCGTCGAGTTCCTGCTCGCGGGCGCGCGCGCGGTCCAGGTGGGGACGGCGACGTTCAACGATCCGGCGGCGGCGGTGCGGGTCGTGGACGAGATCTCGGACTATTGCCGCGAACAGAAGGTCGCCGACGTGAACGAACTCGTCGGCGCGCTCGAGCCGGCGTCATGAGCATCGGCGCGAAGCAGGCCCGTGAGGATGCGCGCCGCCGTCTGGCCGTGGCGCTCGACGTCGACGACGCCGTGAAGGCTCGCGCCCTGGCCGGCGCGCTCGACGGCCGGTGCGGATGGCTGAAGGTCGGGCTGCAGCTCTTCCTGGCCGCGGGGGGCCCGTTCGTGCGCGAGCTGACCAACTCCGGGACTCGCGTGTTCCTCGACCTGAAGCTGCACGACATCCCGAACACGGTCGCCGGCGCGGCGACTGAGGCGGCCAGACTCGGCGCCGCCATGATGACGATCCATGCATCGGGCGGCGCGGCGATGATGCGCGCCGCAGCCGAGGCGGTGGCGCGCGAGGCGGCCGCGTCCGGTCGTCCCCGGCCCCGCGTCGTCGCGGTGACGGCCCTGACCAGTCTTGCCGAGAGCGACCTCGCCGAGGTCGGCCTTCTGGGACCCGCGGCCGAGACGTGCCTGCGTCTCGCGCTGCTCGCCCGGCGGTCCGGCTGCGACGGCGTGGTCTGCTCCCCCGCCGAGCTGGGCATTCTTCGGCCCCGGATGGGCCAGGACTTTCTCCTCGTGACGCCGGGCATCCGTCCGGCCGCGGCTCCGGGTGCCGCGCCCGCTGACGATCAGCGCAGGACGAGCACCCCGTCCGAGGCGATCCGCGCCGGCGCCTCGGTGCTCGTCGTCGGCCGTCCGGTCACGGGCGCACCCGATCCCGCGGCGGCTGTCGAGGCGATCCTCGACGGCATCGCGGCGGCCGCCGGGGCGGCGCATCCGTGAAGGTCACCTTCCTGGGCACCGGCACCTCGGTGGGCGTTCCCGCGATCGCCTGCCGGTGCGCCGTCTGCACGTCGGCCGACCCGCGCGACAAGCGGCTGCGCTCCTCGGTGCTTCTCGAGGACTCGGGACGGTGCGTGCTGATCGACACCTCGGTCGATCTGCGCCAGCAGGCGCTCTCCGCCGGCATGACGCGTCTCGACGGCATCCTCTACACGCATCCGCACGCGGATCACATGCTCGGGCTGGATGAGGTGCGCATCTTCAACTTCCGTCAGGAGCGGGCGATGGATGCGTACGGCAGCGAGGCCACGCTCGCGGGGATCCGCCGCACATTCTGGTACGCCTTCGAGGACACGCCCCCGGGCGGCGGAAAGCCCCAGGTGGCGCTGCACGCGCTGGAGTCGCCCGGAACGGTCGCGGGTCTGCCGGTGCAGCCCTTTCAGATCCGCCACGGCGTGGCGGCGATCCAGGGCTACCGGATCGGGGAGTTCGCGTACATCACCGACTGCCTCGAGATTCCCGAGGAGAGCTACGCGGTCCTCCGCGGCGTGAAGACGCTCGTGATCAACGCCCTGCGGCACAAGCCCCATCCGACGCACCAGACCGTCGAGCAGGCGGTGCGGGCGATCGAGCGGATCGCGCCGGAGACTGCCTGGCTGACGCACATGTCTCACGACCTGGGGCACGCCCGGACGGAAGCGGAGCTGCCGGCGGGGATCCGGCCGGCGCACGACGGGCTCGTTCTGCAGGTGTGAAGCGGGCCGCCGCCGCGGCTAGTGCGCCACCGGCTCCGGCAGACGCATCGAGACGACGCGCGAGACGCCCGCCTCGGGCATCGTGACGCCGTAGAGCACGTCGGCGACCTCCATGCTCCGGCGGTTGTGCGTGATCACGATGAACTGCGTCTCGCGCGCGTACTCCCTCAGCATGCGCGTGAAGCGGACGACGTTCGCCTCGTCCAGCGGCGCGTCGACCTCGTCGAGGAGACAGAACGGCGAGGGCTTGTAGCGGAAGATCGCGAAGAGCAGCGCGATCGCCGTCAGGGCGCGCTCGCCGCCCGACAGCAGCGAGATCCGCGCCGGCCGCTTGCCGGGCGGCTGGGCCACGATGTCGAGCCCCGCTTCGAGGGCGTCGGCCTCTTCCTCGAGGATCAGGTCGGCGTGGCCGCCGCCGAACAGCAGCTTGAAGACCTGGTTGAAGTGACCGCGGATCTCCTCGAATGCCGAGACGAACCGCTCGCGGCTGGACCGGTTGATCTTCCGGATCGACTCGCGCAGCGACTCGATCGACGCGCGCAGGTCGGCCTGCTGCGCCGTCAGGAACTTGTGGCGCTCTTCCAGCTCGGAGAACTCCTCGAGGGCCATCATGTTGACCGGGCCCAGATCTTCGAGTCTCCGGCGCAGGTCGGCGACGGCCGCCTCCTCCGCCGCGGGGTCGTCCGCCGGCACAGCCCCGGGAGCGCCTTCTTCCCCACCCGCCGGCGCCGCTGCCGCCGCGGCCTCCGCTGCGGCGCGCCAGGCGGTCAGCAGCGTGTCGAGCGGCTCGCCCAGATCGTCCAGGCAGCGCGTCGCCAGGTGCTCCCGGTCCGAAATCGCCCTCGCGGCCCCGATCTCGCTTTGCTGCCGCTCGGAGCGCGCGTCTTCGAGTCGCGCGCGGGCCTGCCGCGTATCCGCTTCGCGCGCGTCGATTTCCGCGCGGGCCGCTGCCGACTGCGCGTCGAGCAGATCGAGGCTCCGTCCCGCCGCCTCGCGCTGCTCGAGCAGCCCCGCCAGACGCGCAGCCGCCTGGAGATCCTCGGCCTGCAGCGCCTCGCGGCGGCGGTCGTCGGCGTCGAGCCCGCCCCGGTCGGTTTCCAGGGATCCGAGCAGCTCCATCACGCGGGCCTGACGCGCTGCGGCCTCGCGCACGGCGGCCGCATGCCGCTCGCTCATCGCCGCTTCCTCGGCGCGGAGCCGCACGACCTCTTCGCCGCTGCCTGCGAGCGCGGCGCGAAGACCGGCCTCCTCGCTTTCGGCGCCCTGCAGCGCGCGCTCCGCCGATTCCTGATCGGCGGTCATGCGCGCGGCCTGTTGCGAGGCCTGATCCCGCTGCGCGGTCAGCCGCTGCTGTTCCTCCCGGAGCTGCGCCTGCTCCTGGTCCAGCAGCGCGGCGGTGCGGCGCGTCGTAGCGGCGTCGTCCTCGGCACGCTGCTCCCCCAGCCGCAGAGCGATCAGCGACTGCTCCATGCGGGCCTGCCGCGATGCGACGCCGCCCACCCGGGACTCGGCGTCGGCCAGGGCCGCGCGCACCTGCTCGAGCGCCGTCCCTGCGGTCGTCGCCTCGATCTCGGCCGACTTCTGACCCAGGCGCGCCTCTTCGATGGCGCGCGACTGCGCGAGCAGGCCCTCTCCGCCGTCGGTGGAGCGTCCGCCCGCCACGAGCCCGCTCGCCCGCACGACTTCGCCGTCGCGCGTCACGAAATCGGTGCCGGGCCAGCTCGCGTGCAGTGCGAGGGCCCGCGGCAGGTCCTCGACCACGATGGCTTCATCGAAGCGGCGGCTGATCAACTCCGTGGGGATCCCCGCCGTCCGGAGCCGCGACGAGAGCGGCCCAAGCACACCCGACTCGGAGGCGAGCCCGTCGGGCATCCGCGACTCCGCGAGGGGTGTGTGGCCGTTGCGCGCCGCGAGGAAGAGACAGCGTCCCGCCCCGGACTCGCGCAGCAGACGCGCCGCGCGCAGCAAGTCGTCGTTCTCCTCGACCAGCACGGCGGGCAGGAGCTCCGCCAGATATCCTTCGGCGGCCCGCTCGACCTCGAGATCGCTCCTCAGGAAGTCGGCGAGCACTCCGCGCGCCCGCACGCCGGCCTGAACACCCTCGGTCAGGACCCAGCGCACGCCTTCGTTGCGCCCCGAGAAGCGCGACTCCGCGTCGGAGAGGGTGCGCAGCCGTTCGCCGGCCGCGGCCGAAGCCGCGCGGGCGCGGCCGGCTTCGGCTTCCGCCTCCCCCGCGGAGCGGCTCACCCGCGCCTTCGTTTCGGAGGCCGCCGCCGCTTCGTCGGCGAGACGGCGCGCCGAGGCCTCGGCGTCTGCGCGCTCCGCGCGGATCGCCGACAGCCGTTCTTCCTTCTCGGCGAGCGCCGCGGCCGCCTGCGCGCCCTCCGCGGCAAGCCGCTCTATCGCGGCCCCCCCGCGCGCGAGATCCTCGTCGAGCCGCCGGATTTCGTTGCGCGCGGCGACGGCCGCCTCGCGCGCGGCCAGCAGCGCGGTGCGCGACGCCTCGATGCGCAGCCGCAGCTCGCCCGTGCGCGCCGTCGCGGCGGCGTGGCCCTCCTCGACGGCGGCGCGGTGCGACACGAGCCGCGCCTGCTCCAGGGCCAGACTTTGCGCTTCGGCGCTACGGGCCGCTTCGTCCTCGCGCGCCGCCTGAAGACGCGCCTCGATCTGCGCGAGCGCGGCGCGCAGAACGCCGGCGCGGGCCTCGATTTCGGCGATCATCGCGGCCGAGGCGCCGCGCTGCTGCGTCTCGCGCTCGACGGCGACATCCAGCCGGTGGACCTCCTCGCGCCGAGCGGCGGCGTCGGTGTCGGCGGCGGCGAGGGCCGCGCGCTGCTCCGCGGCTTCGGCCTCGAGCCGCCCCAGAGTCGCCGCGAGCCCCGACTCCGCGTCGGCCTGCGCCGCGCGCGTCCGCTCGAGCTCCGCGATCCGCAGGTCCAGATGGTCGGCCTGGAAGCCGTAGACGCGCTTCTGGCGCGACCGCAGCTCGTCGCGCAGGCGGGCATAGCGGCGCGCGCGCGCCGCCTGCCGCTTGAGGCTGCTGATCTGACGGCTGACCTCGCCGACGATGTCGGAAACGCGCAGCAGATTCGCTTCAGTCGCCTCGAGCTTCAGCTCCGAGAGGCGCTTCTTCTGCTTGTAGCCGGCGATGCCGGCGGCCTCTTCGATGAGCAGCCGCCGCTCCTTCGGCCGCGACAGCAGAATCTGGTCGACCTTCCCCTGTTCGATGACGGCGTGCGTGCGCGCGCCGACGCGCGCCGTCTCGAGCAGCTCCTGGATGTCGCGCAGCCGCGCGCGCTGCCCGTCGATGAGGTACTCGCTCTCGCCGGAGCGGAATAGACGCCGGCCGATTTCCACGCCGTCGCGCCCGCCGGGCAGTGCACCGGGCGGCCCGGCGAGACGCAGCCGCACTTCCGCCATCCCGATCTGCCGGCGCGCCTCCGTGCCGGAGAAGATGACGTCCTCCATCCGCTCGCCGCGGAGGGTGCGGCTGCTCTGTTCCCCGAGCACCCAGTGCAGGGCGTCGCCGATGTTGCTCTTGCCGCAGCCGTTCGGGCCGACGATGCCGGTGATCCCGGAGGGGAAATTCACCTCCACCCGGTCGCAGAACGACTTGAACCCGGCGACATGGAGATGTTCGATGCGGAGCATGGTGTGTCCTCGGCCCGGAGAATCGTAGCACAGCGGGCGCGAAAGTCCGGCAGCGCGCCACCCCATCTGGTGGGCGGCGCCGCGCCGCCGCCCAGATGTAGGGGGAGAGAGGGCTACCGGTTTCGCGACAGAACGAAGCCGGGGACCCGCTCCAGAGCCGCGCGGTACTGACTCTGGGGCAGGGCGGATACGGCATCGAGGGCGCGATCGGCCCAGGAGCGGGCCGCCCGCCGCGACTCGTCGAGGATGCCCGTTTCTTCGAGCGCGCTCGTGATCTCGGAGCGGCTCACGGTGCGGAACGAGCCGTCGCTTACGACCTGTTCGACACGCTGGCGATCGTGCGGGCGGCCGCGCGCGAGCAGGCGGATCAGCGGGAGCGTGAGCTTCCCCTGCCGGATGTCGTCGCCGACCGGCTTTCCGAGCACCCGCTCGTCCGCCGTCAGGTCGAGCAGATCGTCCACGAGCTGGAACGCCATCCCGAGACCCAGGCCGTACGCCGCGAGCGCCCGCTCCTCGTTCGCGGGGCGCCCCGCCAGCATGGCCGGGACCTGGCAGCACGTGGAAAAGAGCCGGGCCGTCTTGCAGTCCACGATGCCGAGGTATTCCTCCTCGGTCACGTCGAGGCGGCCGTTGGTATGGGTCTGGATCAGCTCTCCTTCGATCATTTTGAGCGTCGTGTCCGCGAGCAGGTCGATGATCCGAAGGTTGTCGGCGACGAGGGCCATTTTCATGGCTTTCAAATACAGGTGGTCGCCGACCAGCACCGACAGCTCGTTGCCCCAGAGCCGGTTCAGCGACGGACGGCCGCGGCGCACGTCCGCCGCGTCGATCACGTCGTCGTGAACGAGGGTCGCTGTGTGGATGAATTCGAAGACGGCCCCGAACAGCACGTCGTGCTCGCCCGTGTAGCCGACCGCGCCCGAACACAGCAGCATGAGCGCCGGCCGCAGCCGCTTGCCGCCGGTGAGGGCGAGGTGCTGGCCGGCGCGGGACAGAACGTCCACATCGCTGCCGAGCCAGGACGTGAAGGTTTCCTCGACGCGGAACATCTTTTCCGCGATCAGGGGATAGAACTCCGCGTAGCCCTCGGGGAGCGCCGGAGCCATGGCCGTTGCAGGGGCTCCGGAAGCCGCGGCGTGCGGCGCGACGGGAGAGGCGGGCACCCGAGAAGCCCTGCTCTGCTCCGGACGAAGCGTCACCGATCCTCCACGCCTGCCGCGACAGCGCGGGGATTCCGCGCGATACCGGGGGATCCTACCATCCGGCCCAAAACGGTCACAAGCGCGCGCCGGCCTCGCCCTATTGCGGAGAATCGACCATGAATCCCGCGGGGGGCGTGTAGCGGAAGAGCGACTCCGCGGGGGGCGGCGACTCGCTGATGTCGCGGAACGTGAAGATCATCCGGTTCCCTCCCGGGTCCACGACCTCGAGATCTGTCAGCCGCAGCGTATCGCCGGCCACGCCGAGCTCCAGCATGTCGAATGCGGCGGAGGGCGGCACCGGTGTCAGGGCGAGACGCAGCAGGCCCGGCGGGTCCGAGGCCCGCGGCTCCCGTCTGAGTGCCTGGAACCGCGCAGCCGCCTCACGCCCGCCCCCCAGGAGCGCCTGAAGCGGCGCGTCCCGCAGCGTTTCCTCGAGGTTTACCGTCAGGACGCGGCGCTCCTCGGTCAACTCGAGCCAACCATGCGCGCCGTCGGAAACCGCGATCTTCCTTTCGGGCGTCTCGTACTCCCAGCGCATCCGATCGGGGCGCCGCCAGAAAACGCGCCCCTTCTCCGGAGGCGGCTGCGGAAGTCCGGCGGGGACCAGCCGCTGCTCGAACCGCGCGGAGAAGCCCTGCAGCGCCTTCGTGCGATCGAGGATCTTCTGCAGCAGCGCCTGCGCCCCCGGGTCCGGCGCCGGGGGCGGCGGGGCCCCCTGCGGCCCCGCAAGCGCCTGCAGCGCCACCGCGCCGGCGGCGATCGCCAGCGCCGCTGACGGTGGTCTTGCCGGCCGGTGAATCGCCCCGTTAGACTCCGCGCCCATGTCAGGAATCCTCGCATGATCGATCCGAACACGCCCGCCGTGCGACGTCTTTCCGCGTTCCTGCTGCTCGCGCTCGCCGCGCAGGGCTGCACTGCTCGCAAGCCGGCGGCGCCCGCCGAGCCTGCGACTGCGACTGCCGAGCCCCCGAAGTCCTCCGGCGGCGCGGCCCCGGCGCAGGCGGCGCCGGAGGTTCCGGCCGGTCCCGCGGTTCCGATCGCGTCGCTCCCCTGTCCGAAGCTAGGGGCGCCCGCGCCGCCTTCTCCGCCGTCCCAGGACGTGCGTCTGGGGATCGCTGCGTACGATGCGGGGAAGTACCTCGAGTCCACGCTCGCGCTCGAGAAGGCCGACAAGGCGGGCGCGCTCGACGGACCGGCGCTTTATCGTCTGGGTTTCGGCTACGACACCGTGCGCCAGGATCACGCCGCCGCCATCGCGGTCTACGAGCGGGCGCGCGCGGCCATCGAAGACCGCGTCGCGAAGGGCGCCGCCACCCTCGAAGAGCGCTTCTACCTCGTCAACACGCTGAAGAACCTGAAGCAGACCGACGCCGCGCGCGCCGCCTCGAATGCGACTCTGGACGCCATCAAGACGTGCAAGCTCTATGTCCCGCCCGACGGGGATGCGGCGTTCCGCGTCGCGGACCTCATGCGCGAATCCGCCGATGCCGATGGGCGGCTGCTGTGGCTGCGCCGCTCCGTCGATGAGTTCTCGAAAACTCCCGCCAACACGAGTCCGTATGCGAAGCGCGCCGCGGCCGATCTCGCCCCGCTGGATCTCGCGGCCGGGCGCTGGAGCACGGCCCTGCTGGCCCTCGAGCGGCTGAGCGCCGACAGCCCCACGGATCCGAACCTCCGCTTCCAGGTGATCGTGGCGCGCGTCGGCACAGGGGATTTCGACGGGGCGCTGCGCGACGTCGAGAGGGTGCGGCCGATCGCCGGGGAGCGCGTGGACGACCTGGCTTACATCGAAGGCATGATCCGAAAGGCGCGCCGGATGCGCCTCGCGGGGCATCCGTTCCGCTGGGAGCAGGCGGACGGCAAGCTGCCTTCGGATCTCAGCGGCGACGACCTCGGCTTGCAGATGCGGGATTCGGCGGAGAAGGGCCGGCTCCTCGTGAACAATCCCCCCTCCGAAGGAGATACGGTCGTCGTGGAGCGCGGGAAGCAGAAGACGAAGGTCCGCCTGCCCTCGCCCGGGATACTCGCGAAGATCGACGAAGAGCAGGGCCGCCTTCTCGCGCTGACGCTCGAGGCGGTCCGGCGCGGCGCCCCGATCCAGGAGGCGGCCTTCACCGCCGGGATCGCGCCGCTCGTGCTTCGGGACTGGCGGGAGATCTGGGTGCAGAACCGCCGCGACGAGGACGTGGCTGCCGCGGAGAAGGCGGCCGCCTCCTCCGGAGCGCCGCCCGCGACGCCCGCTCCCTGAGCCGGCCCGCTTAGAAGCGGTCCACCAGCTCCGCGAACCAGGGGATGCGGAACCTCTCCCCTTCCAGCCCGCGGACCACGCAGAGGATCGCGACGATCAGGAAGCCGGTCAGCGTCAGCAGCTCGAAGGTCAGGAAGATGTCCCCCAGGAACTTCGAGAGTCCGTAGAGCAGGCTGTGGGGGATCCGCAGCAGCAGGAACGTCACGAGGGCCGTCCCCGCGAGCAGCAGCCCCTGGCGCGCATGCCAGCGGACGAACTCGCTGCGGCCGGCCGCCACGGCGACGATCGCCAGCGGCCCCAGATACGCAAAGATGACCAGCACCCGCTCCTCATCCGATAGCGGCTGCCGGAGCGCGGGCTCGCTGTCCATGTCCGTGCATAATACGCCGCGCTGCTGCCGGCGCGGGAGCGCCTGCGGGCCGAACCGATGAGCGCCACACCCGCCGATTCCCTGACCCCCATGCTGCGCCAGTACCACGCGGTCAAGGCGCAGCACCCCGGCGCCATCCTGATGTTCCGCATGGGGGATTTCTACGAGATGTTCTTCGACGACGCGCTGGCGGCGTCCCGCGCGCTCGACATCACGCTGACGAGCCGCGGCAAGGGAACCGGGAACGCGGCGCCGATGTGCGGCGTTCCCTATCATGCCGCCGATCAATATGTCGCGCGGCTGGTGCGCGGCGGATTCCGGGTCGCGCTCTGCGACCAGGTCGAGGCGCCCGGGCCGGGGAAGAAGCTGGTGCGCCGGGAGGTCGTGCGCGTGGTGACGCCGGGCACCCTGACCGATCCGGCGCAGCTCGATGCGCGCGCGCATGCCTGGATCGCGGCGGCCGCCCCGCCGGAGGTGACCGGCGCGGGCTGGGGGATCGCGGCGGCCGATCTTTCGACGGGAGATTTCCGGCTCTCCGACCTGCCGGCCTCGTCGACGCCCGACGAGGCGGCCGAGGCGCTCGCCGCGTACTCGCCGCGCGAGATCCTCCACCCCGAAGGGCATCCTCCGCCGCGCGTCGCCGGCACGCCCGCGGCCCAGGCGGCGCCTCTCACCGAGCGGCCCGCGTGGACCTTCTCGGCCGACGGCGGCCGGCGCGCATGGTGCGATCGGCTCGGCGTGGCGACGCTGGCCGGCTTCGGCCTCGAGGGTCACGATGCCGCCGTCGCCGCCGCCGGCGCCCTCCTCGGGTATCTGGAAGAGACGCAGAAATCGGTGCTCGCGCACGTGGACCGCCTGATCCTCGCCGACCGCTCGCAGTCGCTCGTGATGGATCAGGCGACGCGGCGGAATCTGGAGCTGGTGCGCAGCCTCTCGGACGGATCGACTCGCGGCACGCTGCTCGACATCGTGGACCGGACGCGCACGCCGATGGGGGCGCGTCTGCTCCGGGAACGTCTGCTCGCGCCGCTCCTGGACCGCGAGGCGATCGAAGAACGGCTCGATGCCGTGTCGCGTCTGACGACAGACGGCCCGCTGCGCGGCGCGCTGCGCGAGCGGATGGGCCGGGTCGGCGATCTCGAGCGCACGCTGGCCCGCGCCGCGGTCGGCACCGTGACGCCCCGGGATCTCGGCTCGCTCGCGGTGTCGCTTTCGGAGCTCCCCCGCCTGCGCGCCTCCGTCGCCAGTTCGGCCGGCCGCCGTGCGGGCGGCGATGCCCTGGATGCCCTCGCCGAAGCGCTGCCCGACCTCTCGGCCCTCGCCGATCTGCTCGCCGCGGCTTTGGGGGACGAGCTTCCGGCCACGGCCCGCGACGGGGGATTCATCCGGGCCGGCTACGACGCCGCGGTGGACGAGGCGCGCGCGCTGTCGAAGGACGGCACGAGCACCCTCGCCGCGCTCGAGAGCCGCGAGCGGGAGCGCACCGGCATCGGTTCGCTCAAGGTCCGCTACAACCGGATCTTCGGCTACTACATCGAGGTTTCGCGCGCTCATCTCGCCTCGGTGCCCGCCGACTACGAGCGGAGGCAGACTCTGGTCGGCGGCGAACGCTTCGTCACACCGGAGCTGCGCAACTGGGAGACGAAGATCCTTTCGGCGCGCGAGCGGCTCGTGGACCGAGAGATCGAGATCTTCGGAATCCTGCGCGCGGCCGTGCTCGATGCGGCATCCGCCCTGCGGGAAGCCGCGCGCGCCGTCGCCAGCCTGGACGTCGCCGCCGCGTTCGCCGAGACCGCCTCCGTCGGAGCCTGGGTCCGGCCCGCGCTCCACGACGGGACGGCGATGCGCATCAGCGGAGGGCGGCACCCCGTGGTCGAGAGCCTTCAGCCGCCCGGCGCCTTCGTGCCCAATGACACGGTGCTCGATCCGGCGCGCGAACAGATCGCCCTCATCACGGGCCCGAACATGGGAGGCAAGTCCACCTATCTGCGCCAGACGGCGCTCATCGTCGTGCTCGCGCAGGCAGGGTCGTTCGTGCCGGCGGCGGCCGTGGAGCTGGGTCTCGTGGACCGGATCTTCAGCCGGGTCGGCGCTTCGGACAATCTCGCGGGCGGCCAGTCCACCTTCATGGTCGAAATGACCGAGACGGCGAACATCCTGCACTCGGCGACGCCGCGCAGCCTCGTGCTGCTCGACGAAGTCGGACGCGGGACCTCGACCTTCGACGGCCTCTCCCTGGCGTGGGCGATCGTCGAGTATCTGCACGACACGGCCGCGGTCGCCGCGCGGACTCTGTTCGCCACGCACTATCACGAGCTGACGGAGATTGCGCTGACGCGCCCGCGCGTCGTCAACCTGCACATCGCGGCCCGGGAGCACAGGGGCGAAGTGGCGTTTCTGCACAAGATCGCGCCAGGGGCCGCCGATCAGTCGTACGGAATCCACGTCGCGCGGCTGGCGGGGGTGCCGCGCGGCGTCATCGAGCGGGCGCGCGAGGTGCTCGAGACGCTGGAGCGCGAAGAGATCAGACCGAACGGCACGCCGCGGCTCGCCGCCCCGGACGAGGTGCTCCCGGGGCAGTTGTCCCTGTTCGGGTCAACCGGGGCGCCGAAGACTCCGGAGACGCCGGCGACTCACCCCGCCGTCGAAGCGCTGCGTGCCCTCGAGCCCGACCGCATGACGCCGATCGACGCCCTCGCGGCGCTCGCAAAGCTCCGCGACCTGATCGATCACTGAGCGCGCGCGCCGGCGCCGGATCAGAAGCTGCCGATCGCTTCCTTCTCGTCGTCGTACGTATCGAAGAGCTGGATGAGCTTCGTGATCGTGAAGAGATCCAGCACCTTCTGGTTCATCTTGACGAGCTTCATCCGGCCGCCCTTGTCGGTGACCCGCTTGTGGCAGGCGACCAGCTCGCCGATGCCGGCCGAATCCATGTAGGCGACCTTGTCGAGGTTCAGGACGATGCTCGTATTGCCGGCGTCGATGAGGTCCTGGACGGCCCCCTTCATCGCGATGTCGCCGTCACCGTGCGTGATGTTCCCGGGAAGGTCCACGACCGAGACCCGTCCGTAGTGGCGCACATTCACAGTCATTGCGTCCGTCCTTTCCTGCCAGCCCCGGCTGGGCAGCGGGTGACCTCACGCCTCATGGAAAACACGATTCAACCGCCTCGCGCGCGGAGATGTCAAGTCCGAGGCGCCGCCGCGGCCGAGGGGCCGCGGAGCCGGCTCCGCGCGCCCGAGCCCGCGCCGCTTCTTCAGGATCCGGGAGCCCGGGCGATGACGTCGATCTCGACGGCGGCGCCCTTCGGAAGGGCGGCGACCTGAACGGTCGAACGGGATGGTCTGTGGTCCTCGAAGGCCCGTGCGTACGCCTCGTTCATCGCGGCGAAGTCGCCGAGATCGGTCAGGAAGACCGTCGCCCTCACCACGCGGTCCAGCCGGCTGCCGGCCGCTTCGAGGATCGCCGCGATGTTGGCGAGCACCCGCTCGGTCTGGGCTCCGATCGGCCCCGTGACGACCTGCCCGGTCGCCGGATCGAGCGGGATCTGCCCCGACACGAACACGAAGCCGCCGGCGACGACCGCCTGCGAGTAGGGGCCGATCGCGCCCGGTGCGCCCTTTGTCTGGACCGTCTTCACGAAGCCCTCTCGGTGACCGCCGGGGGCGTCGAGGAGCCGGCGGCGGATGGAGTTCCGGACGTGTCGGGCCGCGCGCGCGCGCGCTCCACCCGCTGGACCCCCTCGATTCCGCGCAGGCGCGCGGTGACGCGGTCGAGCGCCCCGCGGTCCGGCACGTCGAGCGACAGCCCGATGAGTCCGCGCCCGCCCTCCAGGCTCTTGGCGTCCACGTGCCGGATGTTCATCTTTTCTTCGGCGATCATCGACACGATCTTCGCGAGGATCCCCTGGCGGTCCAGCGTCCAGACCGACAGCCGCACCTCGTACAGCGCCTCCGAGCCCGCTTCCCACTCGACCTCGATCTGCCGCTCCGGATCGTAGAGCAGGTTGATCACGTTGGGACACGAAACCGAGTGCACCGAGACGCCCTTGCCCCGCGTGATGTACCCGGTGATCTCTTCGCCGCGGATCGGGTTGCAGCACTTGGCGAGCACGATCAGCACGTCGTCGAGCCCCTTGACGGTGACCTTGCGCTCGCGCAGCCCCAGCGCGCGGCGCACCGCCCGGCCCAGCGAGGACTGGGGCCGTTCCCGCATCTGGTCGGGGCTCAGGAGCTGAGCCGCGAGCTGCGCGGGGGTCACCTTGCCGAAGCCGACGGCCGCGTAGAAATCGTCGATGTTCGCGAAGCCGAGCCTGGCGAGGCCGGCCTCCAGCCGCCCTTCGGCCCCCGCCGCCTTGAGCGACGAGCGGTACTTGCGCAGCTCCTTTTCGAGCAGATCCCGCCCCAGAGCGACGCTGCGCTCCCGCTCGTGCTGGTGGATCCAGGTGCGGATCTTGCTGCGGGCGCGCGCGGTGCGCACCAGCGTGAGCCAGTCGCGATTGGGGTGGCGGCCCGGCGAGTTCAGGATCTCGACGATGTCCCCGTTCTGCAGCGCCGTCTTCAGCGGCACGATCCGGCCGTTGACCTTGGCGCCGGTGCAGGTGTGGCCGACGTCGGTGTGGATGGCGTACGCGAAATCCACCGGCGTGGCGCCGCGCGGGAACGAGAGCACTTTCCCCTTCGGGGTGAACGCGTAGACCTCTTCGGGATACAGATCCACGCGCACCAGCTCGCGGAATTCGCGCGGGTCCTTGACCTCGTCCTTCCACTCCATGAGCTGGCGCAGCCAGCGGGTGGCCTGCGCGTCCGCGTCGGCGACGCGCCCCGGCTCCTTGTAGCGCCAGTGGGCGGCGATTCCCTCCTCGCCGATGCGGTGCATGTCGGCGGTGCGGATCTGCACCTCGAACGGATAGCCGCGGTCCGACATGACGGACGTGTGCAGCGACTGATACAGGTTCGGCTTCGGGATCGCGATGTAGTCCTTGATGCGCCCCGGCACCGGCCGCCAGACACTGTGCACGATCCCCAGCGCGCCGTAGCAGTCGCGCACCGACTCGGTGATGACGCGGAACGCCACGTAGTCGTAGACGTCGTCGAGCTCGATCTTCTGCACCTGCATCTTGCGATAGATGCCGTAGATGTTCTTGATCCGGCCGGTGATCTCGGCGTGGATCCCCTGCTCGCCGAGCCGGCGGTCGAGGGTGCCGGCGACCTCGCTGATGAACACTTCGGAGATCTTCCGCTTGCTCTCGAGCCTCCGGATGAGATTCGCGAAGCCGGTCGGGTCCGTGTACCGCAGCGCCAGATCCTCGAGTTCGGTCTTGATCTTGCCCATGCCCAGGCGGTTGGCGATCGGCGCGTAGATCTCGAGCGTCTCGCGGGCGATCCGCTGCTGGCGGTCCGGGGACAGATACTCGAGGGTCCGCATGTTGTGCAGGCGGTCGGCCAGCTTCACGACGATGACACGCAGGTCGTCCACCATCGCGAGGACCATCTTGCGGAAGTTCTCCGCCTGCTTCTCGGCCTCCGACGAGAAGACCATCCGCGAGATCTTGGTGACGCCGTCCACGATGTGGGCGATTTCGCCGCCGAAATATTCCTCGATCACTTCGCGCGTGGTGAGGGTGTCCTCGACGATGTCGTGCAGCAGGCCCGTGGCGACCGAGGGGACGTCGAGACCGAGGTCGGCCAGGATCCATGCCACGGCGAGCGGGTGAGTGAGATAGGGCTCGCCCGAGGAGCGCGTCTGCCCGCGGTGCTCCATCGCCGAGAAGATGTAGGCGCGGCGCAGCAGGGCGAGGTCGGCATCGGGGTGCGTCGTCTGCACCCGCTCCAGGATGTCCTCGAAACGGATCACGGCGCCCACCCTTCGACGGCAGATTTCACGCGGAACTGAAGGGGATTATAGGGTGCCGGGCGGACCCGGGCCAGATTTTCGGGCGGGCCGGCGGGCCGTGACGGCCCCGGCCGCTACCGGCGCGCCGATTTCTTCTCGGAGCCACCCGCCGGAACCGTCCGTCCCCGCTCCCCCGCCGCCGCGGCGGGCTTGCCGCCGCGGAAGACCCGCTCCCAGAGGATGATCACGGGGCTCGCGATGTAGATCGACGAGTAGGTGCCGACGATGATGCCGATCACCAGCACGAAGCTGAAGCCGCGCAGCGCCTCCCCGCCGAAGAAGAACAGCGCGGCGCAGACGAGCCAGGTCAGGAACGAGGTGATCAGCGTTCGCGAGAGCGTCTGGTTGATCGCCTCGTTGATCGACCTCGGGAGATTCCCGGCGCCGCGCGCCCGCTGGATCTCGCGGATCCGGTCGAACACGACGATCGTGTCGTTGACCGAGTAGCCGACGAGCGTCAGGAACGACGCCACGACCGGCAGCGAGAATTCGAGACCGGACAGGCAGAACAGGCCGAGCGTGAAGATCACGTCGTGGATCAGGGCGAGGATCGCGCCCAGCCCCCACTGGAACCGGAAGCGGAACCAGATGTAGGCGAGCATCGCGAGGATCGACAGGACGACCGCCCAGATCGCCTTCTGCCGCAGCTCCGGCGCCACCGACGGCCCGACGTAGTTCTGGCTGCGGAGGGTGACCGCCGTGCCCGCGGGGATGGTCGTCTTCACCGCCTCGACGATGCGGTTGGGCGTGTCCTTTTCGGCCACGCCGCCGGCGGCCGATTCCGAGGCGGCCACGCGGACGTACAGCTCCTCGTCCTCGGCCTCGCCGATCGTGGTGACCGTGGGGCTGGCGAGCCCCGCGCGCTCGATGGCGGCCCGCACGGCGCCGAGATCGGGGGCCGCGCCGAGCTGCACCTGGACCTCGGTGCCGCCGGTGAAGTCGATCCCCTTGTTCACCCCCTTGGTGAAAAAGATGCCCAGGGCGATCGCGTTGAGCACGAGGGAGCCGATCACGCACGCCGGCATGATCCGCATGAAGTCGAAGTTCGTCTTGGCGAAGAGCCTCACGCCGTCTCCAGAGCGCCGATCCGCACGCTAGATGGACAGACTCGTCTGCCGCGTCCGGCTGCGGAGCACGAAGTCGTACAGAAACCGGGACACGAACACCGCGGTGAACACGGAGGCGAGCAGACCGATGATCAGGGTGACCGCGAACCCGCGGATCGGGCCAGTCCCGTAAGCGAAGAGGAAGAACGCCGAAGCGAGTGTCGTCACGTGCGTGTCGACGATCGTCGTCCACACCCGCTTGAAGCCGGCGTCGATGGCCGCCCGGGGCGACTTGCCGAGCCCCAGCTCCTCGCGGATGCGCTCGAAGATGAGCACGTTCGAGTCCACCGACATGCCGACGGTCAGGATCAGCCCGGCGATGCCCGGCAGGGTGAGCGTGGCGCGCATCCACGACATCGCGCCCAGAAGGATGACGACGTTTACCGCCAGCGCGACGACGGCGTTCAGACCGCTCAGCCGGTAGTAGAACAGCATGAAGAGCATCACCGCGGCGAATCCGACGAGCGCCGCGCCGACGCCGGCCCGGATCGAGTCGCTCCCGAGCGACGGACCGACGGTCCGCTCCTCGACGATCGTCACGCGCGCCGGCAGGGCGCCCGAGCGCAGCTTGAGCGCCAGGTCGTCCGCCGCCTCGCGCGTGAAGCTGCCTTCGATGATGCCGTTGGAGCTGATCACCGCCTTGATGAGCGGCGCCGAGACGACCTTGCCGTCGAGGACGATCGCCATGATCTTGTCCTTGTTCTCGCGCGTGACCACCTCGAACCGGCGGCCCGCCTCGGGGGACAGCTCGAAGTCCACGGCGGGCTTGCCGTAGCGGTCCTGCCCTCGGCGCGCGCTGCGCAGATCGGACCCGGCGACGGCGGGAGTCTTCTTGAGCGGCCACCACCGCGTCGCGGTCTGGCCGGCGGCGGACGCGCGCGCGTCCGGCGGCTGCGGATACGCCTCGGTGTCCGGGGGCAGCGCACCGCCGAAGGCGGCGACCAGGGCCTCCTTCGTCGGCGGCGCCATGAAGCCGGTCCCCGAAACGCCCGGCGGATAGGTCATCTCCTTCCACTCGAGGCGCGCCTGCGTCTGGACGATGTCCTTCACGCGACTCGGGTCCTCGACGCCGGGAAGCTGCAGCACGATCCGCTCCAGCGCCGACTCGCCGATGCCGCCCTGCTTCGCGATGTTCTGCTCGGCGACCCCGAACTGATCGATGCGGCTCTGGATCCTCTCGAGACACTGGTCCACCGCCATCTTCTGGAGCGTCGTCGCGGCCGCGCCCGGGAGCTGCAGCGTGAACTGCCCCGGACCGGGCTGGCTGACGATCCAGCCGGACTGGGACTCATCGATCGCGGTGCGGACGTCGGGCTCCTTGTCCGGCGGAAAGCCCTGGACGACGACCTTGTCCATGCCGTCGCGGCTGATGGCGCCGGCGGTGATGCCCTTGTCGCGCAGCTTCGCGGTGATGCGGCCGGCGACGGTGTCGCACTCGGCCGCGAGCGCGTCCTGCGTCTCGACCTCGAGCACGAGATAGGAGCCGCCCCGCAGATCGAGACCGAGGCGGATCGGGAAGGCGAACCAGGCGATCACGCAGAGCGCGATGACGCACAGGATGAGACCGCCGCGCCAGCCGAGGGCTCTCATCGCGCTGTCTCCCCGTCAAAAGGTGCCATGGTCATTTCTCCCCCGGGCCGGCTTCGATACGGCTCGTCACCGCCGTCTTGGCCAGCTCGACGTGCACGTTCGTGGCGATCCGCAGCTTGACGAGATCGCCTTCGACTCCGACGACGGTGCCGTGCAGCCCGCCGCTCGTCAGCACCCGGTCGCCGGGACGCAGGGCGTCGAGCATCGCCTGGGCTTCCTTGCGCTGCTTGCGCGCCGGGGCGATGACGAGAAAGTACATGATCCCCAGGATCAGGGCGATGGGGATGAGCTGGAACCAGACCGGCTGTTCGGCAGCGCCGGGCGCTGGTGCGAGCAGAAGTACCGCCGTCATCGGAACTCCCGGGACTCCGGTGCGCCGGCGCAGGGCACCGGATCGGCTTCGGAAAGCGGGCATCTTGCCCGACCCCGGCGGGACCGTCAACCGCGCGGCCCGCTCGGGCGAGAATGCGCCGGTGGACGGGTTCGAGGTCGTGGACATCCCCGGCGGCCGCGGCCTGCGGCACGCAGGTTTCGCGAGCGCCGGCGCACCGCGTCATCTCTTCACGATGCGCCCCGAGGAGGGCGCGGGGCTCCCCACGGCGGAGGCGGCGCTCGGGTCGCAGTACCCCGAAGGCGCCCGCCTCGCCGCGCTGAATCAGGTTCACGGCGGCCGGGCGGTGACTGCGGACCAGGCGCTGCGGAGCGTGCGCGAAACCGGCGCCCCGATCGAGGCCGACGGTGTCGCCGGGAACGACCCGGGCGCCGTTCTGGCGATCCGAACGGCGGACTGTGTGCCGATCCTGCTCGCCGATCCCGGCGGGGCCGCGGCGGGCGCCGCCCACGCGGGCTGGCGCGGCACCCTTGCCGGCGTCGCCGCCGGCACCGTGAGGCTGCTCGAGAGCGATTTCAACGCCCGCGCCGAGCGCCTCGTGGCCCTGCTCGGCCCCGCCATCGGGCCCTGCTGCTACGTCGTGGGCTCAGACGTCGCAGCCCCGTTCGCAGAGGCGTTCGGGGAGAAGGGAGTGCTGCGCCGCGCGCCGGGAGACGCACCGCGATTCGCCCTCGATCTCATCGAAGCGAACCGGCGCGCGCTCGTCGCAGCCGGTCTTGCGCGGGAGCGGATCCACGCGACGGGGCTGTGCACCTCGTGCCGGCGCGATCTGTTCCCGTCGCGCCGCGCGGAGGGGCCGCCGGCGGGGCGGCTCTGGAGTCTGATCGCCCCGGGCGCGTGAAGGCCTACGCCGCGGGGGAGATTTCCTCGGCGCCCGACGGCAGCGGCGGCAGCACGACGCGGAACTGGGTCCCCTTCCCGGGGTGGCTATCCACTTCGATGCGGCCGCCGTGCGCTTCTACCGCCAGCTTGCAGAACGCGAGCCCCAGGCCGCGGTCCACCGGGGTTCCCTGGCGCAGGTGCAAGGGGCCGAACTTGTCGAAGATGTGCGGCAGGTAATCCACCGGGATGCCGTCCCCGGTGTCGCGCACGACGATCACGGTGCCGGCAGGCTCCGCGGCGGCGCCGAGGGTGATCGTGCCGCCCGAGGGCGTGTGCTTCACCGCGTTGGAAAGGAGATTCGCCACGACGCGCCCGATCAGGCTGCGGTCGGCGACGACCGGCGGGAGATTCGACGCCATCTCCAGCGTCAGCGAGACGCCGGCGGTGCGCACGAGGCCGTCGAGCTCCGTGCGGCAGTGTTCGAACAACTCACCCAGGAGCACGGGCTCGGGCTTGAGCGGCAGGCGGTCCTCCTCGATTCTCGAGATGTCGAGCAGATCGAGGATCATCCGCATCATGCCCCGCGCCGAATCGAGCGAGCGGGCCGCCCGCTCCGCTGCGCGATCGGGGTGCTTCGCCGCCGAAGTCAGCGCCAGCTCGAGATTTCCCATGATCGCGGTGAGCGGGTTCTTCAGGTCGTGCACGATCATCTGCACGAGTGATTCCTTCAGGCCCTCCAGGCGGCGCAGCTCGCCATTCGACTGCTCGAGCGCCGTCTTCGCGGCGGCGAGTTCGTCGTGCAGCGCCTTCACGCGCAGCAGCGAGCGCGCCTTCGCCAGCAGCTCCACCCGGTTGACCGGCTTCGAGACGAAGTCGTCGGCCCCGCCGTCGAGACCGCTCACTTTGTCTTCGATGGAATTCAGCGCGGTGACGAGGATGATCGGGATCGCGCGCGTGGAGGGATCTCCCTTCAGCTTCTCGCACACCTCGTTCCCCGACATCTGCGGCATCATCACATCGAGCAGGATCAAATCCGGCCGGCTCCCCGCCACGGAGGCGAGCGCCTCGGGGCCGCTGTAGGCCTTTTCGACCGCATAGCCGTCGGCGCGGAAGATCCCCTCCAGGAGCCGCACATTCCTGGGATCGTCATCCACGAGAAGAACTGATCCGTTCGCCATCGTCGTCGCCTCGTTTCCCGTGCCGCTATCCGACGCGCGCCGCCAGAGTCCCGCTCACCACTTCGCAGAAGCGCGCCGCGTCGATCGGCTTCGGGATGTAGCCGACGCAGCCCGCCTGCAGCGCCCTCTCCTGATCGCCCTTCATCACGTGCGCCGTGAGGGCGATGACAGGTAGTCCGGCCGTGCGCGGCGTGGAGAGGATCCGCCGCGTCAATTCCAGGCCGTCCATGCCTGGAAGCTGGACATCCATGAGGATCACGTCGGGAAGCTTCGGCTCCGCGAGCCGGGCGAGCGCCTCCTCGCCGGTGCGCGCTTCCACGACTTCGAATCCGCCGCGGAGCAGCAGACTCCGCGCGAGTTTCATGTTGGCCGGGTTGTCCTCGACGAGGAGCACCCGCCCGCGGGAACCGGGAGCCACCGCCTCGCGCGGGGTCTCCTCCACCGCCACCACCGGCGTCTCCGCCGGATCGCTCTCGGCCGCGCGCGCCCCCCAGGGGATGCGCAGCGTGAAGGTGCTGCCCTTGCCCGGCTCGCTCGCCACTCCAATGACGCCGCCGTGCATCTCCACGAACCGTTTCACGAGCGCCAGGCCGAGGCCGGTGCCCTGGTATTTCCGCGCGTAGGAGCCGTCCACCTGATAGAACTCGGTGAAGATCCGCTCCTGGTCCTGAGGCGCAATGCCGATGCCGCTGTCCACGACGGCGATCATCAGATCGCGGCCGTCCTCCCAGGCGCGCACCCGGACCGAGCCGCCCTCTGGGGTGAACTTCACCGCGTTCGAGAGCAGGTTGTAGAGGACCTGCTTGAGCATGCCGCTGTCGGCCCACGCGACGACCGGCGCCGAGTCGAGCTCGGCATCGATCACCAGATCCTTCTTGATCGCCAGAGGCCGCACGACGCTCACGCACTCGCGCACCATCGCGGGGATCGAGAACTCCTCGCGGTTCAGGGTCATGCGCCCCGCCTCGATCTTCGAGAGGTCGAGGATTCCGTTGATCAGCGAGAGCAGATGCCGTCCCGACTCGTGGATGTCCCGGACGAAGTCCTTCTGCGACTCCGAGAGCGCGCCGTAGCTGCCCTCCTCGAGCAGCTCCGAGAATCCGATGATGGCGTTCAGCGGCGTGCGCAGCTCGTGCGACATGTTCGCGAGGAACTCGCTCTTCAGCCGGTTGGCCCGCTTCAGTTCTTCGTTCGAGATCTGCAGCTGCTCGTTCGCCTCGCGCAGCTCGTGTGTCCGCTGCTCGACCTTGAGCTCCAGCTCCGCGTTGAGCTGCTCGACCGCCTCGAGCCGCTCGCGGCGCTCTTCCATCCGCTCCAGGTGGAGCCGGTAGGACCGCTGCAGGAGCAGAACCGGCGGCAGCGACAGGACCAGGAGCACTGCCCCCATTTCGCTGCGCAGCAGCTCCGCCATGACGAACGCCAGCGAGCCGCCGGCGAAGTACGAAACGAAGGTCCAGGCGAAGGAGTCCCGCCAGATCTGATAGATCGACGTGCCCCGCGAGAGCCCGATGACCGAGGCGATCGTCGCGCTGTTGACGGCGTAGTAGGTCAGGATCGCAGCGGTGAGCCCGAGCGCGACAGGCAGGGTCACGAGCCGCGAGGGGTCGACGGCGATCAGATGAAAGACGCCGCCGGCGGCCCGCACCGTGATCAGGATCGATGCGACGTTGAAGAGGATCCGGTGAGGCTCGAACGGATTCTTGCGGAGGAGACAGGTGGCGAGCACTGCCGCCCCGGCCACGTCCAGCGCGAGGGGCAGGCCGTATGACAGCAGCGCCGTGAAGATGAACGGCAGCGCCGCCGACATCTCGACCTTGAGACCGAGGTTGACGGTGCGCGGTCCGAGGGCGATCGCGAGGAGCAGGAGCAGGACCCCCGTCCACCCCGCTCCCGCGCCTCCGCCGTAGACCGCTGCGCCCAGCCGCTCCACAAGAACGATGCAGCCTGCCAGCCCGGCGGCTCCGATGAGGAGCCGCGCGGGCCACGGCAGGCTGCGGAACGGCGTACGGCCGGGACGCATCGAACCGGCTCTTGCTCAGTCGCCCTGGGACAGAACGCTGTCACCCCAGATGGCGCCGCGGGTCGCGTCACCCCAGATCCCGCCGTCGCCCCAGATGCCGCCGTCACCCCAGATGCCTCCGTCACCCCAGATGCCGCCGTCACCCCAGATGGCGCCGTCGCCCCAGATGCCGCCGTCGCCCCAGATGGCGCCGTCACCCCAGACCGCGCCGTCGCCCCAGATCGCGCCGTCACCCCAGATCGCGCCCGCGCCCGAGACGTACAGACGCCCCGGAACGAGCGGGTCCTTGATGATGATCGGAGACGGCGCCGCGATGGCGCTGCCGTTCATGACCAGCGCCGCGGGGATGTCGAGGTAGCCCGCGCCGAAGGTGTACGGGCTGGTGCCGATCTTCCGCGCGCTCTTCATGAGACGCGCCTTGATCGTCGCCGGGTTCAGCCCCGGCTCCTCCTCGAGCAGGATCGCGACGGCGCCGGTGACCATCGGCGCCGACATGCTGGTGCCGGACAGCTCGAAGTAGTTGCCCACCTGGCCGGCCTGCGCCGGATCGGCGGTGTAGTCGGACGCGGGCAGTGCGTTCGACGGATACGAGCGGTCGAGCGTCGAGCCCGTGGCGCGCAGCGACACGATCTTGTTGCCGGGCGCGACGAGGTCGGGCTTCAGGATGTGGTCGGGCCACGTCGGACCCATCGACGAGTACGAGCCGATGAGGTCGTCGCTGGTGCTCGACGTGTTCCGGTCGTTCATGGCGCCGACGGTGATCGCCGACGGCGCGATGCCGGGGCTCGTCACGCTGCCGTAGCCGTAGGTGCCCCAGTTGCCGGCCGAGACGACGACGGTGACGCCGAGGCTTACGAGCTTCTCGACCGCCTGGCAGATCGGGTCCGTGGTGTAGGACTCGAACACGGGCGAGCCGATCGACATGTTGATGACGCGAATGTTGTAGGCGGTCCGGTTCAGGTGGACCCAGTCAAGCGCCGAGAGCAGGTCGCTGACGCGGCCTTCGCCCTGGGCGTCGAGCACCTTCAAGGAAACGAGCGACGCGCCGGGGGCGACGCCGCGGAAGCTGCGATACGCCCACGAGCCCGAGGACGACGCCGCGTTGCCGGCGATGATGCCGGCGACGTGGGTGCCGTGGCCGTACTCGTCCATCGTCTCGGTTCCGATGAACGAGAGCCGCTTGATGACGCGGCCCTGGCCTTTGGCGTTGTTGAGGTCCGGATGCACCGCGATGCCGGAGTCGATGACGGCGACCGTCACGCCGGCGCCGGTGTAGCCGCTCGAGGCGCCCTGATTCAGCAGCACTCCGCCGGGCAGACCGCCGGCGAGACCACCGCCGCCCTGGGGCGACGTCTGGCCGCCGGGCGTGCTGGCGTCCCCGGCGACAACCGGCCGGGCGACGTCCATGAACGACCTCAGCTTGCGGTCGTACGACACGCTGCGGACCTCGACGCCCAGAGCCAGGTCGTCGATCTTGTCGGCCGGGACGAGCGCAGCGTAGCCGCGGATCGTTCCGTACGACAGTTTCTTGATGAAGCCGCCGAGCGACGTGATGCGCGCGGCGTCCGCCGCCGTGGGCGGAAGCGTCGTCTTCACGATGACACCGACCATCTGCGTGGCCGGCTCGTTCTCCGCCGCATCCACCAGATCGGTCGACATCTTCGCTTTCGCCGCCACGGGCACCGCATTGAGCGCGGAGGCGGTCTGCGTGCTCCCTGCGAGCACTCCGCAGGCCACCAGGGCCCCGACGAATCCGCGAATCAGCGACTTCAGGTATCCAGCACGTGTCATGATCTTCCTCGTTGTTCCTTGCCTGTTCGGTCCGCGGCCCACACTGCCGCGACAACTCGACCGCCTCACTGCAAGGCCGAAGCCAGCGGCAGCTCGTGTGCTCGCGCGCTGGAAAAGCTCAGCCCGGTGCGGCTTTCTCGCGCGAATCTCGAAGCGGAATCGAGGGGCTGCGCGCCGTCGTGTCCGCGATCTGGTCACTGTCGCGGAGCTGCATCTGCGCGGGGTCGTGATCGGCTCGTGAGGATGGTCGTACGCGGGGTGGCCAGATCCGCGACACGTTTCGGGCATCGCTGGCGCAGTGCGCGCCGCGCCTTGCGAATCCCACCTCAGTTCAACTCCACGGCGGTGATTCCGTAGCGCCGGAGCTTGCTGTAAAGACTCGATCGGTGAATCCCCAGGTCGCGGGCCGCCTTCTTCTTGTTGCCCCGGCAGCGCCGCAGGATTTCGAGAATGTGCTCGCGCTCGCGCGAGGCGAGACTCGAGACGTGCGGCACGGCCGGCGGGGCGCCCGACAGAGGCGCCGGCAGGTCGGCGACGCCGATTGACGAACCGCGCGTGAGCACGAGTGTCCGCTCGACGAGGTTCTCGAGCTCGCGCACGTTTCCCGGCCAGTCGTGGCCGGTCAGGGCGTCGAGTGCTTCGGGGGTGAACGCCGGCGTCTCGCGTCCGAGCGTCGCCGCCCCCTCGCGCAGGAACCGCTCCGCCAACAGCGGGATGTCTTCCCGCCGCTCCCGCAGCGGCGCGAGGGGAATCGGCACGACGTTGAGCCGGTAGAACAGATCGCTGCGGAAGCTGCCGGCCCGCATCGCGGCGTGCAGGTCGCGGTTGGTGGCCGCGACGACGCGGACGTCGGCCTCGATCGTTTCTTCACCGCCGACCCGTTCGAACCGGTGCTCCTGCAGGAACCGCAGGAGAAGCACCTGGATCTCCTGCGACAGCTCGCCGACCTCGTCCAGGAACAGCGTCCCGCCGCGCGCCAGCTCGATGCGGCCCTTCTTCTGGCGCATGGCGCTGGTGAACGCGCCCGCCTCGTGCCCGAACAGCTCGCTCTGCAGAACGCCCGGCGCGTAGACGGGGCAGTTCGCTTCGATGAAGGGACCGCCCGCGCGCGGGGAGCGGGCATGGATGAGGCGCGCGAGCACGCCCTTCCCGGTTCCCGACTCGCCGGTGATGAGCACCGTGGAGTCGGTGCGGCAGACCTCGTCGAGGATGCGGTACACCGGCTCCATCGCGCGGCTCGCGCCGAGCGTGCGCGCCGGCGCGATGCGGTCGGCGACGAGGGAGCGCAGCGCGCTGACCTCGGCCTTCTGATGTTCGAATTCCTCTGTGACCTTCTCGCGCGCGCGGCCCAGCGTGCGGCGGTCCAGCGCGCGCTGCACGGCGGCCGCGAGATCCTTCGAGGCGATCGGGCGAACGAGATAGTCGAACGCCCCCCGCCGCAGCGCTCCGATCGCCGACTCGAGCGACGGGGAGGCGGCGGTGAGCAGCACGAGTGTCGAAGGGCTCGTGCGCTTGATCTTCTCGACGAGCTCGAGGCCGGCGCCGCCGCCGTGCTCGAGATCCACGAACGCGAGATCCGCGCCCGCCTCTTTGAGCGCGTCGGCCGCGTCGGACCACCCGGACGCGGTCCGCAGCTCGGCGTGGGGCGCGGCGAGGCCGATCGCGGCCGCCAGGGAGGCGGGGCCTCCCGGCGACTCGAGGATCAGGATCCTGCCTCTGGAAACGGCCCGGGAACCGCCCGACATCACGTGTATCAATATTGGTTCCGCGTCGGTTCCGTGCCGCCCGGCCGGGAGGAGGGTTCGGCCCCGGGTGATAGGATCCGGGCCGAGTGAAAACCCCGTCGGATCCTGATCTGCGGCGTCTCGTGGACGGCGTCGCGTCGCGCCACGCCGAGACCGCGCGCGTCTTCTTCGACCAGCAGGCCGATCTGCTCGTCTCGGTCTCGCGGCGGATCTGCGAGGCTTTCCGCGCCGGCGGCCGGCTGCTGCTCTTCGGGAACGGCGGCTCAGCCGCCGAGGCGCAGGGCGTGGCGACGGAGTATGTCGGCCGCTTCGTCTCGGACCGGCAGGCGCTCCCCGCGATCGCGCTGACGACCGACACATCCGCGCTCACCGCGATCGGGAACGACTATGGATTCGAGCGCGTCTTCGCGCGCCAGATCGAGGCGCTGGGACGGGCCGGCGACATCGCCTACGCGATCTCGACCAGCGGAAACAGCCGCAACGTCGTCGCTGGCGTCGCGGCCGCGCACCAGGCCGGCATGAAATCCATCGGGCTGCTCGGCCGCGGCGGCGGGGAGCTGGGCGCGCTGGTGACGTGGCCTCTGATCGTGCCGTCGGACGAAACGGCGCGGGTGCAGGAGGTTCACCTGATGATCGGGCACACCCTCTGCGCCCTGGTCGAGGCGCAGATGTTCGGTGGCGGAGCCGCCTAGCCGAGATCCTTGAGCATCCCGCGGACCTCTGCGGCGTCCTTGTCGTCCGGCTTCAGGCTCAGGAACTCCTTCAGGTGGCTCTTCGCGCCGGCGAGATCGCCGGACCCGAGCAGCACGTAGCCGAGCTCCTTGTGGGCGAGCGCGTTCTTCGGATTCGCCGCAATCGCCCTCTTGAACGCGTCGGCGGCCCGCCCGCGGTCGGCGTCGGTGATGACATTCTGGTCCATGATGGCGCGGCCCATCCGGTAGTAGACCTGGTCGGCGTCCTTCGGATTTGCCGCCGCAATCCGCGCGTACGTCTCCTCGGCCTTCTTCGTGTTGCCCGCCTCGCGGTAGAGCACCGCCAGACGCGAGAGCGTGTCGGCGTTCGCGTCCGCACCCGCGGTGAGCGCTTCGTAGATCTGAATCGCCTCGTCGCGGCGCCCGGCCTGCGCGTACAGGGATGCGAGCGCGCGCAGCGTGCCCGGGTCCGCGGGCTGCAGGGCTCTTTCCTTTTCCAGCTCGGCGATCGCCTCGTCGGTGCGGCCGTCGTCGGCATAGAGCTTGCCGATCGCGAGATGCGCGCCCTTCAGCGAGGGATCGAGCGCCGCCGCCTTGCCGTAGGACATCCGCGCGCTTGCGGAGTCGTCGGTGGCCGCCTGCAGCCGGCCGAGCTCCGCCCACTTGTCGGCGGTGGGATCCGTCGCGAGAGCGGTCTTGAGCGTCTCCTTCGCCTCGTCGGCTTTTCCGGCGGCAGCGAGAGCGCGTGCGGCGCCGAGCGGGTCCGTCGGCACTGCCGAAGCCGCCGGCTGAGGGCTCTCCGCCGCGGCCTGCGCGGCCGCCGCCGCGGCGCGCGCCTTCTGCGCCTCGTCGAATTCGGCGTCGGTCACCATGGTGATGTCGATCTTGATGTTGCCGCCCGGCTTCACGACGACCGGCGGGACCTTGTCGGACGAGCCGGTGTCGTCCTGGAAGACCATTCCGGCGCCCTTGTCGGCGGCGGTCTGGGGCGCGCGCGACACGACGTGAAAGCCCCTCACCCGATAGCCGGCGAGCGTGTACGTGTGCCCCCAGTTGATCGACTTGCCGAGGAACGGCAGGAACGGAAAGACGAAGGTTCCATCCTTTCGGCTCTTCCCCTTAAACGGCGTGTAAGCCATGCCGATCGCGGTGAACTCGATGACGACCCCTTCCAGCGGTTTGCCTTCCTTCGTCGTGATGGTGCCGCGGACCTCGGCCGTGGCGTCCGCGCGCGCCTGGGGCGCCGCGACGAGCGCGAGGGATGCAACGAGCAGCGCACCAACGGGAACGGTCCAGGAACGCAGACGGGTCATCACGGCCGGTACCTCCAGAGAATGATTCTATCCGCGATCACGGCTTCGCGCCCTCGCAGGAAGACAGCAGCGGCGCGCTCTCGGCGCCCCGGCGGAGCGCGGAGAGCGGTCCCGCGGGATCCTCGCCGGCCTCGAGCAGGATCGCCCACTCGCCGTGGCGCGCGAGACGGGAGCCGGCGCTTTGCGCCTTCAACAGCAGCGCCGCCTTCGACCAGGCCTCGGCCCGGGTCCCTTCCGGCGACCAGACCGTCGCCTGGAGCGCCCGCGCCTCCGCCGCGCCGCGGCGGGGATCGAGGATGTGGCCAACCGCGCCCTCGGATCCCTGGATCACGCGGCCCGATGGCGCCGAGCTGGACAGCGATCCGGGCGGTGAGAGGAAGCATCCGGCCAGCGCTCCTTCCACGCGCGGGTCGGCGATCGCCACCGGCCACCGCCCGCCGTCCGCGGGACCTTCGCCCAGGAAGAGAAAGCTCCTGCCCAGCTCCAGCAGCGCTCTGCCGGCGCCGCGCTGCCGCAGGACCTCACCGGCCCGGTCGAGCGCATATCCCTTCGCGACGCCTCCGAGATCTACGCCGGAGTACTGACGGCGGAAGCGGGCCTCGCCGCGCGCTTCGTCCACCACGAGGCCGGACATGCCTGTGGCGCGCAGCGCGCCGCGCAGTCCGCCGGGCGGTGGCGCAAAGCCCAGCTCCCGGTAGAAGCCGTAGTGATCCATCAGCGGCTTCACCGTGACGTCGAACCGGCCGCGCGTTTCCTTCGACAGCCGCGCGGAGCGCGCGAGCAGGTCGATGAGCCACGGATCCAGGGAAACCGGCCCGGGGTAGCCCTCGCGGTTCAGACGCGAAAGGTCGGACTCCGCCTTGTAGAGACTCATCACGCGATCCACGCGATCGATCGCGTCGAGCGCCGCTTCGGCCGATTCCGCCGCCCCCGGCGCCGCCGCATCGCAGACACGCACGCGCGCCAGAGTCCCCATGGTGCCCCGGACCCGCTCGATCCCTTCGCAGGCTGCAGGCGCGGCGTGCGGCAGATCCGGCGCTGCGCCGCAGGCGGTGAGGAGCAGCACGCCGCGGACGCTGCGCGAGATGGCGGGGCGCATCGGCGGGACGGCCGCGGCTCAGAGCCCCGCCGCGCGGGCCCGGCGCACGAGCGTCCAGCCTGCGCCGGGGCGCGCTGCGGTCACGCGACTGCGCACGAGATGGACGATCCATGCGACGGCGACGGCGGCGCCTGTGCCGAGATGACATCCGACGGCAAGCGCGTGCGTCCGCTCCCCCGTCGTCGTCTGGATCAGGTATCCGCTGACGATCGACGCGGGCAGGAGCACGAGCGTGGCGATGCCGCTCGCCCGACCCGCGTGCCCGTTCTTCAGCTTCTGCAGAACGTGCTCGGTGAAGACCCAGCCGAAAGTGAAGACGAGGAGCGGCGTGAGGACGACGTGCGCTCCCAGCGACCACGGCAGCCAGGGGCTCCCGACCGCGCTGTAAGGGTCGTCGCTGGTGACGAAATACTTGAACACCGCCACGGCGAGGCCGGTGAGCGCCGCGAGCGCGAACGCCGCGTGGAGCAGCCAGCGCTGCGCCGCCGTCACGGAGCGGCCTCCGCCGGGGCGGGCGCCGGGACGGGAGCAGGCCGGCAGGCGCCGCCGGCGCAGAGGACAGCGTGCAGCGCAAGACAGCGGCGAACGGCCCCCGTCACCGCGCGCGAGCTCAGCGTGGCGCCGGTGACGGCCGGGATGCCGCGTCCCGGAGCCAGGGAATCATCGAGCGCGCGGCCCTGGAACTGCTCGAACCAGCGCGGGCGGGGCAGGTACTCGATCGGCTCCTCGAAGGTGAGCACATCCACCCTCAGGACCTTCGCCCCGGCGTCGGAGAGGATCATCACCGTCTCGGGTAGGGTCCGCACGAGGTGCGTGTCGAACCAGGCGACCGCCGGCGCGCCGTCGGCGCCGGCGCCGACGTAGTAAACGATCACGCGGGTCGGCGGCGGCGCGCCGGTCAGGCGCTCCAGGGCCGTGGCCTGCTCCTCGGTGAGGTAGGCGGTACGGCGCTCCGGCAGCTTTCCGGGAAAAGCCGCCGCGAGCGCCGCCTCCTGCGTCATCAGGACGCGCGCCTCCGCGGGCAGCGCTGCGGCGCACAGCACGGCCGCCACCGCGAGCCCGAGGAGTCCCCGCGCGCCGCTGCTAGAAGATGAAGCCGATGCCAAGGTTCGCCTGATCCACTCCGGTGCCGGCCGCATTGTCCACATTCTGGAAGTCCGCGGTGATGACGATCTGCGGAATCGGCTTCCAGGCGACGCCCGCGGTGAACATGGTGACATTCCGCGCGGGATCGCGCACGAAGCCTCCCGACACGGTGGACTGGGTATCGAAGGACTCGTAACGGAAGAAAGGCGACAGGCTCTGGCTCTTCGGCTCGCCCAGAGAGAGCACGTCGAACCCCGCCTCCGCGTACCAGCCGCGCATCTTCTCGCCGGCGCCATCCGGTCCGGCGAGCCCCAGGGCGTCGTTAAGCTCGGCTGCGTCGTCGAGGCCGGTCTGCACGCCGAGGACGCGCGTCGTCAGGCCTTGGAGGCGCCACTCCGCGTGCGCCTCGTACAGGGTAGCGCGCGCGTCGAGGTCGTCGCCCGCCGTCGTTTGCAGCCCCTGGCCGGAGTCGCCGATGAAACCCGAAGCGCCGACGAGCAGGCCGGGCATGATGGTCCAGTCCGCGCGCGCCACGAGCGCGAAGTCTTCGGCGAGCGACTCGGAGCCGCCCTGGCGCGCGTCGCGCCAGCCCTCCCCCGAGAGGCCTTCGGCGTTGAGACCGGTTGTCAGGTAGGCGCGCCACGACACCGGCCCCACGTCGCCGAACCCGCCCACACCCATCTCGCGCCAGGTCGTCGGGATGATGACCTGCTCCACGAGCGGCCGCCGGACCCCGAAGAAGGTCACCGGCTCGTGCAGCTCGTTGAGGAACCCCACCGGCATCAGCACGAGGCCGGCCCGGCCGTTGGCCTCGGGACGCGCCAGCCAGTCGATGTTCGCGAACTCGATGGAGATCTCTCCTTCCTCCTCGTCTCCTTCACCGGTCGTCGCGTGCTCGTATTCGATCTCGGAGTTGAACAGCCACCGGTCGGACCACTTGTAGCCGAAATACAGGACGACACGCTGCAGATCGGCGACGGCGCTGGCTCCCGAGGGATTTCCGCTGTCGTCGGAGTTCGACGGGTTGCGGTAGTTCGCCTCGCCGTAGCCGCCGATCGAGACCCCGCGGCTCTTCGCGTAGATCTTCGACGCCGACGGGCCGAGCCCGTAGCGGCTGCCCGCGGTCTGGTCGGACGCCGCCTCGCCGAGCCGGGCCGCTTCCAGTTCCCTGGAAAGCAGGTCGAGGCGCCGCTCCAGCTCGGCGAGCCGGTCGGCCGGCACCGTCCCGGCCGCCTTCGCGGCCGCGAGGTCCTTCGTCAGATGCTGCACCTGCTTCTCGAGCTCCGCGATTCGCTCCTCGGCAGTCGGCGGGGCGGCCGCCGCGGCGCCGGGGAGGGCCGCCGCCAGGACGAGAACACAACTGAGACCGCAGATCAGTTTTCTAAGCTGCTGCATGGTTCTGGGCACTCCTGATGAAGGTCCGGAGAGGACCGATTATTATGATATTGAGACTCAATCTCTATTAGCAAGCGGGACCTTACCCCGGGCGTACGGCGGGAGTCAAGAGGGGCCTGCCCTCCTATAATCCGGCGCATGCTCGACACGCCGCGCCGCGTCGCCGACTCCCGCGTCGTCATGACCGAGCTGGTCATGCCGGAGGACTCGAATCACTTCGGCGACATCTTCGGCGGCCGCGTGCTGGCGCTGATCGACAAGGCGGGGGCGATCGCGGCGATCCGCCACTGCCGGCGCGAGGTCGTCACCGCGTCGATCGACAGCGTCGACTTCCTTTCGCCCGTGAAGGAGGGCTACATCCTCGTTCTCGAAGCGGAGGTGGCGGCCGTCTTCCGGTCCTCCATGGAAGTCAGCGTCCGCGTGCTGGCCGAGAACCCCCTGAGCGGTGAGCGCCGGACGACCTGCACGGCGTTTCTCACGCTGGTGGCCTTCGACGAGCACGGGCGGCCGACACCGGTCCCTCCCCTGCTGGCGGAGAGCGATGAGGAACGGGAGGCTGCGACGGAGGCGGCGGACCGGCGCGCCCGGCGCCTGCAGCGGGCCGGGCGGGCCTGAACCGGATCAGGCGGCCGCGACCGGCCCCTGAAGCAGCGCCTCTCGCCGGATCGCGCGCAGAGGCACCGGCGTTCCGAGCAGCGCCTCGATCAGTTCCACCGGCCGCGCCGGGAGCGCCGATCCGAGCGGCACCGTGAGGCGCACGTCCGCCCCGCCGGCCGGCTCGATCGTGAACAGGCCGGGATCCACCGCGATCTCTTCGGACTTCCCCTTGCGGGTCCGGCGAACGGTCAGCGGTCCCGCCGAGCGGGCAGCCCCCGCCTTCGAGACGAGTTCATCGACCTGGGCCTCGCCGCCGAGTGCCACCAGATAGCGGGCCGTGCGGTGCGCGGCATCGGGCGCGGCGGCCCCCGCCTCGAGCGTCTCGAGCGAGAGGAAGCGCAGACCGCCCGGTGAGGCCTGGTTCGCGCGCTTCAGAAAGTCCGGCTCGGCGAGCGGCGCGCTCGTTTCGAAGTCCAGGCACTCGGCCGAGGACGCGATGCCGACCGGCAGCGCCGGGCCGAACGCGACGCGGGGTTTGGGGTGATAGCCCTGGCTGTAGGCGAGCGGAATCCCGGAACGGCGCAGCGCCCGCACGACCAGGCGCGACAGATCGAGATGCGACAGGAACCGGAGCCGGCCCTCCTTCGTGAACCAGGCCCGGTAGCGCCGCACGGGCGCCGGCACGCGCGCGACACTCTCCGCCGCCTGCGCAGGCCGCTCTGTCTGCGGCATCGGCCGTCCCGTCGTCTCGGAGATGATCCCCGACACGCACTCCTTGGCGAACGGCGCGCAGCCGTGGCAGTCCGACGGGCCGCAGATCGTGAGGGTATGGCCGGCTTCCTTCTTGATCGCCCGTCTCAATTCCGTGGCGAGCCAGGTCTTGTTCACGAGGGCGTCGGCGACGTCCCACGGCAGGCGGTCCTTCGGGTCGATGTCGCGGTAGGCGTATGCCTCCGGATCCAGCCGCTCCTCGCGGAACGCGCTCATCCAGAGGTCGTGCCGGTAGCACTCGGTCCAGCCGTCGAACCGCGCGCCGGCCCGCCACGCCCGCTCGAGGACCGGGGCCAGCGCCCGGTCGCCGCGCGACAGCACCCCCTCGAGAAACGACGTCTCGACCTGGTGATACTTGAAGCGGATCGCCCGCGGCACGAGCGAGCGGATCAGATCCTGCTTCCGGTAGAGGTTTTCGATCCGGTCCATCCCCAGCCACTGGAACGGCGTCTGCGGCTTGGGGATGAAGGACGACGCCGAGAGCGCCGCCTCCACGCGCTTGCCGCGGACCTGGCGGCCGATTTCGACGATCCTGCGGGAGAGATCCACTATGCCGGCGACATCCTCGTCGGTCTCGGTGGGCTGGCCGATCATGAAGTACAGCTTCATGTCCTCCCAGCCGGCGGAGTAGGCGTGCCGCGCCGCGTCCAGGATCTGCTCCTCGGAGAGGTTCTTGTTGATGACGTCGCGGATCCGCTGCGTGCCCCCTTCGGGCGCGATGGTGAATCCGGTCTTGCGGACGCGCTTCACCTGCTCCGCCAGCTCGGAGGTCAGCGTCGTGGCGTGCAGCGAGCCGAGCGACACGGCGACCCGCTTCGGCTCGAAGTCGTCCATGAGACTCGTGATCATCGGCTGGATCGCGCCGAATTCGCCGGTGTTCAGAGACGAGAGCGAGAACTCGTCGTACCCCGTTGCCGCGACCGACTCGGCGACGGTGCGGGCGATGGCTCCCGGCTCTCGCTCGCGCGTCGGCCGGTAGATGTAGCCGGCCTGGCAGAAGCGGCAGCCGACCGGGCACCCGCGCATGATCTCCATCGAGATCCGGTCGTGCACGATTTCGCCGTAGGGCACGATGATGTCCGCCGGAAACGGAAACCTGTCGAGATCCAGCAGCAGCCGCCGGCGCACCGGATACGGGGCATCGTCCCCCGGCACCACGACCTCGAGCCCGCTGCCCGCATCCCTCTCCGTGCGATAGAGCGACGGCACGTAGACTCCCGGGATCCGTGCGAGAGCCTGGAGTGTCTCGCGGCGGCCGGTCTTCCGGCTGCGCAGCTCCGCGGCGAGGTCGAGGAACTCGGGGAGCATTTCTTCTGCGTCGCCCAGCAGCACGCAGTCGAGGAACGGCGCAATAGGCTCGGCGTTGAAGACCACCGGGCCGCCGGCGATCACCAGTGGGTCCCCGGGCGCCCGATCGGCGGCGCGCAGCGGAATGCCCCCGAGATCGAGCATCTCGAGGACATTGGTGAAGGTCATTTCGTACTGAAGAGAAAAGCCCACGACGTCGAAGGCGGAGAGCGGCGTGTCGGTTTCGAGGGAGGCCAGCGGCAGACGCTCGCGCCGCAGACCGTCTCCGAGATCGGGCCAGGGGCAGAACACGCGCTCCGCCGCGAACTCCGGGCGGGCGTTGATCAGCCCGTAGAGGATCCGGAAGCCGAGATGGGACATCCCGATCTCATAGAGATCGGGAAAGGCGAGCGCGATGCGGGCCTTCAGCCCCCGCGGGTCCTTGACGACGGCATTCCACTCGCCGCCGATGTACCGGACGGGCTTCTCGACCGTTTCGAGCAGGCGCTCGTAGCGGTGGCGGTCGAATGGTTCGGGAGCACCTTGCGGCATCCCGCGATTCTACCGCGCGCGGGGGCGCCCCGCCCCCGTGCTTCCGTGCGCGCTACTTCGTGGGCATGGGCTCGGGATCGGAACCGGGACGCAGAAGTCTCGGCCGATGAGAGCCCATGACGTTGAAGCCGCCGCCGGACCACAGTCCGTTCCACCCCCACGGATTGAGCAGGAGCAGATCGTCCTCGTTCCGGAACTCCCTGGCGAGCTTCCACTGCCGCTCGACGATGTCTCGCTGCAGCTGGTAGGCCCGGTCGGCGTCGATCCGCGCATAGCCGCGGTCGATCATGGCGAGCACGGGAGCCCAGTCCGCAGGGGTCGCCTCGGCGATCGGCGCCTTCTGCTGAGGCAGAGGCGGGAGCGCCTTGAGGTCCTCGTTGGTGTACAGCGGGGCGCTGCCCTGCTGCTGCGCCATCGCGGACGCGGCGAGAGGAGCCAGAACGATGAGGCAAAGGGCATATGAGATGGTCTTGCGTGTGTTCATAGCAGACTGAGACTACGGCGAGACCTTGCGCTCGTCCAGATCTGACGCAGGTTTTGTCGTGTCTTTTCCGGCGTTCTGCGGTGCCGCTGCACCGGGTGCCGCTTGCTGATCGCGCCGGGATTTCGGAACGAGTCTCTTAAATTCCGCAGGGGGCTCGAAGCGCGCGGCGTCCGCCGCCTTCGTCGAGAACTCGGTCACCGATCTCGAGAAGGTCCATTCGGGCGGCATCTCGACCGGCTTCGGCGCGAAGCGATCTCCGGCGTCGGAACGGGTCTTGAGCTTCGTCTTCAGGTCGATCGGCACCGGCACGCCCGTCCCGCCTTCCGTGCCGGCGGTCGTCGGAGCCCCGCCGGACCCGCCCGCCGAGCGCGGGTCGGGCCCCGGCACCGGAGTCACCTTGATCGGCGATTGCGGGGGAGCATTCGCGAGCGTCAGGGTGACCCGGAGGGGCAGGCCGTCGACCTTGGCGAGCGCCTTGAACAGCTCCTCGATCCCCGCCCGGTAGCGGGGATCCGCCAGCGCTTCCGCCTGGAGCGACAGGGCGTCGATTCCAATCTTCTCGCGGGCCTGCCTCACGAAGCTGTCCACCTCGGACCGGCCCGAGACGCTGCCGGCGACCCAGAGGTCTCCCTTCAGCACCACGGCGCGGGGGGCGGTCAGCCCGGCCCCGGTGAACTTGCCGATCACCGTCACCAGCACCCGCTTGCAGTCGACCCCCGCGATCGTCTGGAGACCGCCCGTCCCTTCGATTTCCACCCCCGGCTCCTCGAAGGCCCACGCCGGCCCCCGCCGGCCCCTCACGCGCTTCAGGCGCTGCGAAGCCTCTTCCAGAGTTTCGTCGATGAACGACCTGGTCTGCGGATGGAGCCTGTAGAGGTGGCCCGCCTCGAGACTCGCGATGGTGCTCGGAGCGATCAACCCCATGTTCTCGACGTCGTCCCAGACGGGACCTACCCGGTTCTTCACGTCGGTGCGCATCCGGCTGCCGGAGAGCTCTACGTGGGACTCGGTCGTGCCCCCCCCGCGCACGGCGGCCGGGCCGGTGACGACGGTCCTTTCCTGCCAGACCACGTCGGCACGGGGGGAGGGCGCGGCGGCTTGGAGCGCCGGAAGTCCGAGCGTCAGGAGAAAGAGGCGAAGAAGGCGCCGGGGCATGTCGGTTCCGTTCCCGCGGCGAGCGGCGCCGCGACGAATGATGCTAGCAGCGTTGCATCCGCCCCGCGAGGATCTCGCAGGGTTGTTGTGCGCGGGCGGGCGCCGGCGTAATGTCGGCCGGTGGCGCGCAGGACGATTTTCGAGGTTCTCACCGACTACCACCGCTCCTTTGAGAACATGAAGGGGTGGCTGGGGGAATCCGGGCTCGCCGAGTCGGAGCGAATGGGCGTCGTGGACGCCTGGCAGCAGGAAATGCTCGACTACTTCCGCGAGAACGGATTCTGCTTCGCCTGTAACCGGCCGCTGGCGCGCTGCCGCTGCGAGGAGCCCCCCGCCTGAGGCGGGCGGCCTCCCGCGCGATCCCCGTTCCCGTCCCCGGGAGCGAGTCCGCGTAGACCCCGCCGCCGCTGTGTAGACTCCGCCGGTCATGAAGGGCTTCTTCCTCTTCTGGCTCCTGACGATGCTGCTCGGGAACCCCCTTCTCGCTCTCATCGTTCTTCTCGTCGCCTTCTGGCTCCTCGACCGCTCGACCTGGCGGATCCTTCCGGACCCGCGGGTGCTCTTCCACCGGCATAACCGGCAGAAGCGCTGCGAGCGCGACATCGCGGTCAACCCCGGCGACGTCGACGCGCGCCTGGAGCTGGCGAAGATCTACCTCGACCGCGGCAGGCCGAAGGAGGCCCTGGCGCAGCTCGCGTCCGCGCGGCCCAGGCTGGAGGGGGTCGCGGAGGCGGATTTCGTCGAGGGGCTCGCGCACCTCCGCGCCGGCGATCCCGCCGCCGCGATCGAGCCGCTCGGCCGCTCTTTGAAGCTCGACCCGGGTCTGCACGCGCACGAGGCCCTGCTGCGCCTCGCCGAAGCGCGCGCCGCCAGCGGGGACCGCGCCGGCGCCGGCGAGGCATTCGACCGGTTTCTCGCCGAGCACCCGAGTTCTGTGGAAGGGCGGGTGCTCGCCGCGCGTCAGAGACTGGCGGCCGGCGATCGCGCGAGCGCCCGCGTGCATCTCGACGCGGCGCTCGAATCCCACAAGGGCGCGCCGCGGTTCCGGAGGCGCCTCGACCGGCGATGGGCCTGGCGGGCGCGCGCGATGCTCCGGAGGGTCGCCTGAGGATCCTGTTCGCCGTTTCCGACCATGGATTCGGCCACGCCACACGCACCGTAGCCCTGCTGCGCGCCGCACTGGCGCTCGAGCCGTCGCTCTCGGTGGACCTTGCGGGCGGGCGGGGATCGGCCGCGATGCTGGCCGCTTCGTTCACCGGAGAACCGCGCGTCCGGCTGATCCCGGGGCCGTCCGACCCGGGCCTGCTGCTGTATCCCGGCTCCCTGCGCGTGAACACGCCCGGGACGCGCGCCGCCTGGGACCGCTGGATCGCCGGCTGGGAAGGGTGGATCGGCGAAGTCTCCGGCCGCATCGCCGGCATGCGCGCCGTGATCTCCGACGTCGTGCCGCCGGCGACGCTGCTCGCCGAACGGCTCGGTGTCCGCTCAGCGCTGCTCGGCAACTTTCTATGGACCGACACCCTGGCCGAGCACCTCGAGGCTCCGGCTCTCGACCGGCTCCGCGCGGCGTACGCCCGCGCCGAACACTGCTTCGCCTATCCCTTTGCGCTCGGATTCGCGGGTGCGCGGCCCCCGGAGCGGCTGCCGCTCGTCGCGCGCCGTCCCACCCGGACACGCGCCGAGATCCGCCGCTCGCTGGGGATCGGCGAGCGGGAGCCGCTGCTCTGGCTCTCCGGCGGGCAGTCGTCGGATCCCCTTGCGGTCTGGCGTGCCGCCGCGGCGAGCGGCGCGCGATCCCTGGCGCCGGCGCAGATCGCCGCGGCGATTCCGGGCGCCGCCGCCGTCCCCGCCGACGATCCCGAAGGGCAGGACTACCTGGCGGCGGCCGACCTCGTCGTCGGCAAGGTCGGATACGGAACTCTGTCCGAGGCGCTCGTCTCGGGAGTTCCGCTGGTCATGGTGCTGCTGGATCGCACTGCGGAGACCGCGCCGCTCGTCCACGGAATGCTCTCCGCCGGCGCCGGCGAGGCGGTTGCCGAGGGAGACGATCTCGCGCCGGCGATCTCACGGCTGCTGGGAGCGGCGGGGCGCTACGAACGGCGGGAGGATGGTTCCACGGAGGCTGCGCGGCGGGTGCTGGCCTGGCTCTAGTGCGACGCCTTGATCCCGAGGTTGTCGAGACACAGGAAGGTCAGGCGCGAGGCGTCGCCGCGGTCCGCCACGGTGAACTGAACGACGATCGGCGCGTTCTGGATCGCGTTCTGCTCCGGGACGCTCAGGAACCGCTTCCACTTCACGTTGATGCGCCCCGTCTGCAGAAAGACCTGCTGGTCGCACCCCGGGGTCGGGAACGTGAGACCGGGCGAGCCGGTGACGGCAAGGCCTGATCCATTCGGCGTCGTGCCCCAGGTGTCGCCGATGAGGATCGGGTACGGTCCCGCGCCGGTGAGCAGCGTCACGCTGATGAGATCGTCGAAACCGATCGACCGGGGCGTTTCGTCGGTGCCGTAATCGAAGTCGAACGTCACGGTGAGCGATTTCGGACGGAAGCTGGGCGTGACCGGGGGCGATTCGAGCTCCGAGCGCACGCCGCCCACCGCCATGCCGCCGAAGAGCGACTCGGTGGACAGACACGCCGCCACGAGCCCTTCGGACGGCATCTGCGGCTGCACGCAGACACCCAGCGTCTGTGTGGATACGTCGCCGGCGGACGTCCACCCGACCAGGCTGCCCAGCTCGAATGAGGCGTTCAGCGGTGTCAGGACAGTCGCGGCGCGCAGCGCGGGGCCGCAGGCCAGTCCGCACACGGCGGCCAGCGCGGCTGGAACCACTCGAATACGCATGAAATGCAGGGTGCCGGACGATCCCCCATCTGTCAAGAAGCGGCGCGCATTCTCCGAGCCCCGGTATCGCGACTACTTGACGAGCCGTCTGCGCATGAGCACGAGAGCGACGACGTAGAGTACGGCGCCCACGGCCGCGGTGTAGAGCACCTCGCCCCATAGCGCCGCGCTCACCTGGCCGAGACACACGGAGCGCGCGAAGTTCGCTGTGTGCGTCACGGGCAGAATGTGTGCGAGGGCCCGCGCCCAGCCGGGCAGGACGTCGGTCGGGAAGAAGGTGCCGCTGAAGAGGAACATCGGGTACGCGAGACAGAAGATCGGCAGGTTGAAGGTGTCGATCGTCGGGCAGATCGCAGTGAAGATCATTCCGAAGGACGCGTACAGGACGCCCGAGAGCAGCGCGAACGGCAGGACCAGCAGCGCCTCGGGGAAATGGAGCACCCCGAAGGCGCTGATCACCGCCAGCATGACCGCGCTCACGAAGACCGACTTGGTTGCCCCCCACAGGATCTCGCCGGTGATCACGTCCTCGAGCGACAGCGGCGTCGCCACGATCGCGTCGTAGGTCCGCTGGTAATACATCCGGATGAACGACGAGTACAGAGTCTCGAAGAAGGCCCAGAAGAAGATCGAGATGGCGATGAGGCCGGGGGCGAAGAACGTCGTGTAGCCGATCTCCCGCCCGTTCCAGGCGACGGTTCCCACGAGACTGCCCATGCCGGCGCCGAAGGCCAGCAGATAGAGCACCGGCTCGAGGATCGGCGGAAGAAAGGCCGTCCACCAGGTGCGCAGCGCCACCTCGACGTCGCGGCGCCAGACGTGCCGCGCGCGCAGGGACACGCCGCCAAAGGCTCCCGAGCGGCTCATTCGCGCAGGTCCCGTCCCGTGAGCTTCAGGAACACGTCTTCCAGAGTCGCGCGCCGCAGGAGCACGCGCGCCGCGGGGAACCCCTCGCGCAGCGCGCGGTAGTCCTCGTCGCCTCGCGCGCTATAGATCAGCAGCCGGTCCGGCACCGCCTCCGTGACCCAGCCGCGCGCGGCGGCGAAGTCCGGGAGCGCCTCGGACCCGTCCGCGACCTCGATGACGTCGCGCGCGACGTGCTCGCGAACGAGCGCCTCGGGTGCCCCCTGCGCGACGATGCGGCCGCGATCCATGATGACGAGCCGGTCGCAGAGCGCCGCCGCTTCTTCCATGTAGTGCGTCGTGAGCAGGATCGTGGTGCCCGAGCGCGACAGCGCGCGGACGCGCTGCCAGATCGAGTGGCGCACCTGCGGATCGAGCCCGGTCGTCGGCTCGTCGAGCAGCAGCAGTCGCGGGTCGTTGAGCAGGGCGCGCGCGATCACGAGCCGCCGCTTCATCCCTCCAGACAGCTCGCGCACACCGGTGCCGGCGCGGTCCTGGAGCTGGAGGAACTCGAGCAGCTCCATCGCGCGGCGCCGCGCCTCGGTCCGGGGAATCCCGAAATATCTCGCATACACGAGCAGATTGCGCAGAACCGAGAAGTCCTCGTCGAGGTTGTCCTGCTGGGGGCAGACGCCCAGGGCCGCCTTCACGCGCCGCGGCTCCACCGCGACGTCGTGCCCCAGCACGCGGATCCGGCCCGCCGTGATCGGGGAGGCGGCCTGGATCATGCGTACCGTCGTCGTCTTGCCGGCGCCGTTCGGCCCGAGCAGACCGAAGCACTCCCCCGCCTGCACGTCGAGGCTGATGCCGTCCACCGCAGTCAGGTCGCCGAACCGCTTGACGACCTGCTCGGCCTGAACGACCGGGCCGGATTCCGAGGACACGAAGCGGGGATTATAGAGTCGGTGCGCGCCGCGCCGCCGCGTCGCGGTGCCGCAGCAGCATTGCCGGGTCGTCGCCGATGACCACCGCCGCCCCGAGAGTGAGCGCGCGGTCCCACTCGCGCTTCTGCGCGACCGGGTAGACCCACAACGCAGGATCGCCCGCCGCGCCGAAGGGCCTGCGCCGCCGCGCCGCCTGGCGGCACGAGAGCGCGATCGTGCCGGCTCCGGCGCGACGCGCCGCCGCGGCGGCGCCGGTGATCGTGCGGCGTACGAGGAGCCCGGTTCGGGCAGGGCCGAACCGGCGCCCCGCCGCCGCAACGACGGCGGGTGAGAAGCTGCTGACGAGAAGCCGGCCCTCCCCCCGCCCCCCCGCCAGAGCCGCGATCGCATCGAGCCCGCGCTCCGGGTGCGCGCCGAGGGCCTTGATCTCGATGTTGACCATGCGGGCCGACGCGAGCGTTTCGAGCGCGTCGCCGAGCGCCGGAATCCTCTCGCCGGCGAACTCCGAGCCGAACCAGACTCCGACGTCGAACTTCTGGAGCTGCCTGAGGGTCAGCGACTCCACACGCACGCGGCGTCCCCCGGTACGGGCGAGCGACGCGTCGTGAATGACGACCGGCGCGCCGTCGGAGCTGAACCGCACGTCGAATTCCACCCCGTCGGCCCCGGCCGCGAGCGCCGCGCGGAATGCGGCGTGCGTGTTCTCCGGCGCGGCGGCCGACGCGCCGCGATGGCCCAGAACCAGGACCCGGCTCACGCCGGCGCGACGGGAAGATCGAGCCGGAACCGGGTGCCCCGGCCTGCGGCGGAGTCCAGGTCGATCCGCCCGCCGGCCGCCTCGACGATCACCTTGGTGATCGGCAGACCGAGCCCCGAGCCCCCCGCCTTCGTCGTGAAGTCCAGATTGAAGATGCTCGACCGGATCTCCTCGGGGATTCCCGGACCCGTGTCCTCGACCTCGATCCGCACGCCGCCGCCTGCCTCCGCGGCGCGCACCGACAGATTGCCCCCCGACTCCATCGCCTGGATCGAGTTCAGGCAGAGATTGAGCAGCGCCTGCCGCAGCGCCACCGCCCCGATCGTGACCGGCGGGAGATCGCGGGCGATGTCCGACGCCACGCGCACGCGAGCCTGATTCGCCTCGAATTTCACCAGTTCGACGGACTTCTCGATCGCCTCGCGCACGTCGGCGTGCTCGGCGCCGCGCTCCCCGCCGGCCGCGAGGCCCAGGTAGTCCCGGATGATGCCGTCGAGGTGATAGATCTCGCCGGCGATGATGCCCAGCGACTCTTCGAAGCCGCCGCGCCACGCTCCGTCCACCGATTCGACCTGGGCCCGCAGCGCTTCGACGTTGATCACCATCGCGTTCAGCGGGTTCTTGATCTCGTGCGCCATCGTCGCGGTCAGGCGCGCGAGCAGCGAGAGGCGCGCCGCCTCCTGCAGGTGCGTCTCCATGGCGCGCAGCGAGGCCAGATCCCGCAGCAGCAGCATCGTTCCGGCGACGGCGCCGCCGTCCCGCAGAGGGTGCGCCGTGAGGCGCACGCCGCCGCGGGCCGCACCGGGTATGTCGATCGCGGCGCCCGGCTCCACCGGCCCTTTCAGCATCGCCGCGAATCCGGGATGCGCGTCCACGATCGCCTGGACGGCGGAGAGGTCCGCGCGCGCCGAGGAGCCGGGCGTGCCGTCCATGCCGAGCAGCCGGAGACCCGCGTCGTTGATCGACACGATGCGTCCCTGCGCGTCGGCGACGATCACGCCCTGCTGGAGCGCGCGCGTCATCGTGGTGAGGACCAGCTCGTTGCTGCGCCCCCGCTCCGCCAGCGCCTCGATGCGCTCCCCCAGACCGCGCACGACGCGCAGCGCCGGCGCGAAGTCGGAGTTCTCATCGAGGTCGAGACGGGCCGCCCCCTCGCCCTGCTGGAAGGATTCGAGCGTGCGATTGAGGCGCCGGACCGGGATCGTCAGCAGGAAGGCCAGCGCGACGCCGCTTGCGCTGATGAACACGATCAGCGCGGCGAAGAACCGCAGGCCGTTGCGGCGCGGCTTGTCGAGATAGGTCGCGAAGTACTCCGGAATGATCTGCACCCGGATCGTGCCGATTCTCTGGTCCCCCACCGACGTGAGCGGCGTCGTGATCTCGCTGAGGAAGCCCCCGTGTCCCCACGGGATCTCGCGGATCGTCGTTTCGTTGCTCGCGAGGATCGCCCGCTCGGCTTCGTCCTTGAACTGCAGACCGACGACCGAGGGGTCGGACGCGGCGCGGATGCGCCCGTCCGCGTCCACCAGGATCACGTTCTCGACCCGCGCGCTGCGCTGCGCGTACGCGGTGACCATCTCCGACAGCCGGTGCTCATCTTCGGGGGTGAGGGAGCGCAGGTCCCCCCCGACGCTCGTGAGCAGGAAGAGCCCGACCTCGCGGCTGACGACCGCGGCCGTCTCGGTCAGGGTGCCGGTGATCAGCGACTCGACGGACCAGTAGGCGGCAAGGAGCGTCGCTCCCCCCAGAAGCACGGAGAGCAGAACATAGGAGAGAAAGACCCGCAGCGCGATGCGCATGACGCCCCGCCCGGCGCCGCCCCGGCCGCAGGCCGGAAGCGGCTACAAGCCGTACCGCCTGGCTTTGTTGTGGACCGTCTTGAGCGAGAGACCCAGGATGCGCGCGGCACGCGTCTTGTTGCCGGAGACGTGGGCCAGTGTTCGCTCGATGAGCTCCCTCTCGACCTCGTCCGCGGTGGCGCCGAGCCGCACCATGAACTCGTCGGACTTGCCGGTGAGGGTCCCCGGAGAGAAAACCGCCGGGTCCTCGCCCGGGGGAACCGGCTGGAGCGCGACTTCGATCTCGGGGCGCGATCCGTTGGTCACAGCGCCGGCCAGCACCTCCGGCGGCAGGTGCGCCGGCAGCAGCTCGGCGCCGCTGCCGAGCACCAGCGCCCGCTCGACGGCATTGCGCAACTCGCGCACGTTCCCCGGCCAGTGGTAGCGGGCCAGGATCTCCAGGGTCTGCTGCGGCGTCGACACGGCGGCTCCGCCCCGCGGATTCGCCGATTCGTCGAGGAAACGCCGCACGAGGATCGGGATGTCCTCCACGCGATCCCGCAGGGGCGGGAGCGTCATCGTGATGACGTTGAGCCGGTAGTACAGGTCCTCGCGCAGCTTCCTGGCGGCGATCGCCTGCTTCGGGTCGCGGTTCGTCGCCGCGAGCACGCGGACGTCCGATGAGATCGTCTCGGAGCCGCCGATGCGGCGGAACGTCTGCTCCTGCAGCACGCGCAGGAGCTTCGCCTGAACCGCCTCTTCCATCTCGGAGATCTCGTCGAGGAAGAGGGTCCCCTTGTGGGCCATTTCGAAGCAGCCACTCTTGCGGGCGATGGCGCCGGTGAATGCGCCTTTCTCGTGGCCGAACAGCTCGGACTCGATCAGCTCACGCGGAATGGCGGCGCAGTTGATCCCGACGAAGGGGCCGCGCCGGCGCGGCGACAGGTCGTGGATCGTCTGCGCGACCAGCTCCTTGCCCGTGCCCGACTCCCCGACGATGAGAACCGACACCGACGACGGCGCCACCTGGCCGATCAGGCGGTACACCTCGCGCATGGGTCGCGACGCGCCGCGCAGACGCCCGAACGAGCCGTGATGCGCCAGCTCTTCCCGCAGCCTGCGGTTCTCCTCGACGATCTCGGCCTTCTCGCGCGTGCGGTCGAGCAGCGCGCGCAGCTTCGTGAGGTTGACCGGCTTCTCGATGAAGTCGTCGGCGCCTTCCTTGATGGCCTCGACCGCCTTCTCGATGGAGCCGCGGCCCGAGAGCACCACCACGGTCCCCGCGTAGTCGGGGCGGATGGCCCGGATGAGATCGAGACCCGATGACTCCGGCATCACGAGGTCGGTGATGACGACGGTCGGCGGGGAGAGGACCATCTGCTCCGTTGCCTCGGCGACGCTTGCAGCCTCGGTCACCTGGAAGCCCCACGTCTGCAGGATCCGGGCGAGTCCCCGCCGCTGGGTATCCTCGTCGTCGACCAGTAGAACGGTGTCCTGCATCGGTATTTCTCCTCCGAAAGCACTCTAACAAAGCAAGAGTCTCGCCAAGGAAAAATTACACTATACCGATGTTCCTATGTGTTCCAATTGACCTTTCTGCTGTGGACGCGCCCCGAAGTCGGCCGGCGAATCGCTGGATGGCGCCGTTGAGGGCCGCCACATCTGCCGTGCAAGCGCCCGCCGGGCCCCTCACATCGGGGGGCACGCCGTCGAGCCTTCGCGCGAGGCCCCAGAGAAGGCCGGTGACGACACCCCCCCAGGCGGCCAGGGCCCGGGCGGCCGGCGGCTCCCCGAACAGCACCCGCCCGAGGATGTCCTCCTGCCTGCAGACCCATCCGTCGAAACCCGGATGCGCGTCCCCCTTCGTGATCGGCCGCCGCCGCCAGAGGCCGAGATACCGGTGCACGTAGCGCGTGCCGCCGGCGCGCACGAGCAGCAGATCCCCGCGCTGGAGACGATCGTGCGGCACGAGCACCCGCACCTGGTCCCCGTCGGTCAGCGTGGGCTGCATGCTGCCGCCGCGCACGGGGATCTCCCAGGTACCGGGCGGAAGAGCGAGCGGTTCGCCGGCGGTCTGCGTCATGCCGGCGGCCACTCTACACCGCGCCTCGGGAGGACCCGCGGCGCGTCTGCTAGGATGCCCGCCCCGTGGAAGCCGACTACAAGAAACTCTTCCGCAAGCTCGAAGCCACGCTCTCGCAGATCGAGCGCCAGGCCGACACGCCGGCGACGCTCGCGGCGATCGTCCGTTCGCTGGTGGACGACTTTCACGAGGAGCTGGGAGTCCAGAACGCCCGCCTGTACGAGCGCCGCGGGAACAGCTACGTTCTCACCAGGACGTACGGGCCCGGCCAGCATCTCCCCGCCGGCCTGCGGGTCCCGGTCGCGTACCCGGCGATCCAGCTCGCGCTGGAGCGCGGCTATTGCTTCCTGAGCGAGGGCGATCCGGAGTTCGACGAGAAGATCGAGAAGAAGCTGGGCGGCGTCAGCCAGTTCGCCGCCATCACCCTGGGCGATCACGGCGAGCACCTCGTCGGCTTCACCATCCGCAAGGGCGCGGACCCCGATCAGGTGCGCCTCTCGCTGAACACCGTGCGCCACGCCGTGAATCTCAAGCTGCGCCAGGAGGTACTCGAGTCCCTGATCGAGGAGGCCAAGCGGATCCAGACGAGCCTCCTGCCCCAGGGCGCGCCGTCGTTCGCGGATTTCGACATCGCCGGACGGTCCGTGCCCGCCGAGGCGGTGGGCGGCGACCTGTTCGACTTCATCGCCGTCTCGGGGCGGATCCTGGGAGTCGCCATCGGCGACTCTTCGGGTCACGGTCTGCCGGCGGCGCTGCAGGCGCGCGACGTGATCACCGGCCTGCGCGTGCTCATGAACGAGGACTACAAGATCGTCCGCGCCGTCGAGCGGATCAATCGCGTCATCTCCCGCGGGTCGCCGGTCGCGCGGTTCATCTCGCTCTTCTACGGGGAGCTCGAGGCGAACGGGAATCTCATCTACACGAACGCCGGCCATCCGCCGCCGCTCGTGCTGCGCGAGGGAGAGATCAAGCTGCTGAAGAAGGGGGGCCTGGTTCTCGGTCCCAGCGCCGACGCGATCTACGACCGCGGGTACCTGGCGTTCCGCCCCGGCTCCTGCATGCTGATGTACACCGACGGCATCGTCGAGGCGCCGTCGCCTTCGGGGGAGGAGTTCGGGACGGAGCGCCTCGCCGAGCTGCTGCGCCGGAACGCCAAACGCCCCGCCGCGGAGCAGGTCGACAGGATTTTCGAGGCGGTGCGCAAGCACGCGCCGGGGCCGCTCGCCGACGACCAGACGGTCGTCGTCGTCCGCCGGCCCGCGCGCCGCGGCGACCGCACGCAGCCGATCCCCGCCGACCACTAGCGCGCGGCCGCTGCGTCGCCGAGGGGCCCTCCCGGCCTGCCGGCTCCCAGGGCCGTCGGGAAGCGGGACGGAGCGCCGACCCTCTTCGCCGGAGGCGGTGAACGTCTGCCGCGGAGTCCTGGTGGACGAGAGTGAGCGGAGCGCGCCGAGCGCGCAGCGAACGTGCCCGGGGAGACGGCAGGCCGGGCGGGCCCCTTCGTGATTCTGGGCGGCCGGGAATGCTGCTTTTACCGAGGATTTACGGGGATGCCGCAGGCTCGAGGGGCGGCGGAACCCTATAATTTCGACGAGGGTCGAACTGCATGGTCCCCTGCTTTCTGCGGGCTCTGGCTGCGGGCCTTCTGTTCATCGCGCCGGCCTCGCTCCCCGCCATCGCCGCCGAGGAACCGTCCGTGGCTGCGAACGCCGCGGCGGGGCGGGAGGAGGTCGACGCGAAGCGCGCGCGGCGGTGGTATTCCGCAGGCGCGGAGGCGGGCGGGCTCGTGGTGGCCGGGATCACGGTCGAGGCGCCCTGGCGCGCCGACGCGGAAATCGCGAAGTTCGCGCGGGACGCCACGCGCGGTCAGTTCACGACGCCCGAGAAGGTCAAGGCGATCAAAGAGGCGATCCTCGGGCTGCGCCGGCTGAATCTGAGGTACGAAGCGACCGGCAGCGTCAGCGCCGTGGACGCGTTCCGCACGCGCGCGGCCAACTGCCTGGGGTTCACGAACCTCTTCATCGCGATGGCGCGGACGGTCGGCGTCGAGGCGTTCTATGTCGAGGTCGCCGACGTGGACGAGTTCGCCCGCCAGGACGAGTTCGTCGTGAACAACCGGCACATCTGCGCCGGCTACTGGAGCTCGAGCGGCTTCGGCGTGATCGACTTCGTCGAGCGGCCCCCGTTCACGCCGCGCTATCGCCCGGTCAGCGACCTCGCGGGGCTCGCGCACTACTACAACAACCGCGGCTGCGATTTTCTGCGCGCCAAGGACTTCTCGGGCGCGGAGCGCAACCTGCAGGTCGCCCTGGCGGTGCAGCCGAAATTCGCGTGGGCGCGGAACAACCTCGGTGTCGCTCTGGGCCGCATGGAGCGGACCGACGAGGCGCAAGCGCAGTACCGCCGTGCGATCTCCGACGATCCGCGCTACGGACCCGCGTACGCGAATCTCGCGTCGCTGCTCGCATCGCTTGGTCAGGGGGACGAGGCGGCCTCGGTGTACGAGAGTCTGAGCCGTGTGAAGAGCCGCGATCCTTTCAGCCAGTATCAGGCCGGGCTGTTCGCTCTCGGCCGCGGCGACTTCGAAACGGCGCTCAAGCGCCTGCACCGCTCCGCCTCGCTCGATCCCTCGCTGCCGGAGGTGCAGATCGGCATCGCCGAGGCCTCGCTGGGGCTGGGCGACAGGCACGGGGCGCGCCGCGCGTACGAGCGCGCGCTGGCGCTCGATCCGGACAACATGCGGGCGCAGATCGGCCTTGACCGGCTGGCCGCGACGGCGCCCGCCTCGCACTAGCAAGGTTGCTGAAAAGCGTCGCTCGCAAGGCCGTTCTCTCCCCGTGCGAGCTCTCTGAAGGGTCGTTGGACAGATTCCTCCCGTCATTCCGACCGCCGCTCGCCTCCGAGGGGGGCTTGATTCGCGGCGATTCGGGCCCAGGATTCGGAGTGCCCGGCAATCGAAGTGGATCACTCATTGCCCGGCGAACGCGTCGCCCGCGTGCTGGATCTCGTGAGGCGCGACCGGGGGCTGCCGACATGCTGCAAAATGTTCCACGGTCCAATCAATTCGATCAGGGACATCCAAGAGGTGAAGCGGCAATTCCGGAGTCCCTGTCGGACACCTGAGTACCGTCATTGTAGGTTCCCACACTGCAGTTTACAGCACGAACAAGATACCAGTTGCCGTCATTCGCTTGTACCTGGCCAGCATCGGTCGCGGCAAAGGTGCTGATCCCGTTCCCGAGGCACGACTGCGTTGCCAACGCGAAGCTCCCCCCACTGGAATGGAGTATTGAAAGGGTGCCACGGACGAGGTCGTAAGTCGTAGCGTCCGAGATCGAATCCCATGATACGAGTGCGCTGCCGCTTGATGTCCGAGTCACTAAGAGGTTCGGGATGCCCGATGGTGCGAGGCAGGGAGCGGCACAATATGAACCGCCAGTGCTTAACTCATCGTTATTCACTCCTCCCCAAATAACCATTTCAGCTCCGGTCCAAACAGCCCCGTGGTATAGCCGGGCAGCAGGCGTTGTGATGCCGATGCTAGTAACTCTCCAAGTATCCGTTACTGGATCGTACCTTCCTCCAGTCCAACCAACAACCTCCAGACATCCCCCGGGAAGTGCAGACTTGATACCGCCCCAAACGATCATTTCGCGACCTGTCCAAATCTCGCTGTGACCGTAACGGTCGGGCACAGCACTCGGAGCAGGTGCAATCGGGCTCCACGAGTCGCTCACAGGATCATATCGACCGCCGGTAGCAACCGAACCCACATTCGCCTGATATCCCCCCCATGTAAGCATTTGGCTGCCCGTCCAGACGGACTTGTGCAGTTCGCGTGGGGAGGGCACACCAATACCGGTACTCGTGGGCACCCAAGTATCGCTGACTGGGTCGTATCTCCCACCAGTATCCAACTGGTGAAGTTCACTCGGATGATCCAGCCCACCCCAAATGATCATTTCCTTTCCCGTCCACACTGCCGTATGGAGAGATCGCGGTGACGGGGTGCTCGCGGCCGAGATTGTGACGGCCCATGTATCGGTTTGTGGATTGTAGCGCGAGCCAGTATTGACGAACGTCTTGGGAGATGGGTAGTACGATCCTCCCCAGATAATCATCTCGCTGCCGGTCCATACCGCGGTATGGTCAAATCGAGGGGACGGAGCGTTGGGACCCATGCTAATTGGGGTCCATGAATCCGAAGTCGGATCATACCGACCACCGTCTCCAAGATTGGCACTCCCCTGGACTCCTCCCCAAACAATAATCTGAGTTCCTGTCCACACTGCGGTATTTAG
>Ga0187894_10000455_pt1 | contig 55269 bp, 54 predicted proteins | sample GBC1701081metaG_FD_136650 | JGI IMG/M metagenome (GOLD analysis project Ga0187894, IMG submission 136650) | White microbial mat communities from a lava cave in the Kipuka Kanohina Cave System on the Island of Hawaii, USA - GBC170108-1 metaG ...
CGGGCGGTGGGCCTCGAGTATCCGCTGCTGGTGCTCGCCGCCACCGCGGCCCTGGCGTTGCTCGGCGGCGGCGCCTGGGCGATGACCGACGACGGTCAATAGCGCCGTCGCCGACCCGCCGTCCGGGACGTTCAGGGTTTCCGCTCTTCTCGCCACAGTCCGAGCGCCGTGAGGGCCGGCTCGTCCGTGAGATGGGAGAGGCACGCCGGCGGGGATGAACGGTTCTCGTGCTCGATCCACTGCCACGGCGGCGCCGCGAAGCAGTCGCCCTGCTCCCAGGTGATCTGCGCGTCGCCGATCCGGGTCTCGCCGCGCCCCTCGATCACGTCGAAGACGCCGCTGCCGGTCCGCCGCTCGGCTCTCGTCGTCTCGCCGGGGCGCAACCATTGCGCTTCGGATCCCATCGTGGGGAGCGGCCACGTGCCCGTGCACGGATTGACGTGTCTGAGGACGACTGGTATCGCCGCGGGCGCCGTCTCCGCCATGGCCGCCAGGGCTGTCCGAACCCATCTCCATGGCCAACGGACCTGCGGATAGCCCGTGCCCTCGTACCGCGAGTCTCGCGGCACGAGGCCTGCCGCCTTCGCTTGGCCGCCTCGTAGAGCGGCGCGCTGCGGATCGGCCCATCGCCAGTGACGCGGCACGACGCGCGTCGTCCGCTCGTTGGGCAGGAGCACGTGCAGCGCCGTCCAGAGGGGAGCGAGCGACAGCTGCTCGATCGCCTCCGAGTACGCGGCGGGCAGGCTCGGATCGCGGGTCGGAAGTCTCGTCAAGTCCATGGCGGCCTCCTCGTCATCGGTGCTAGCATGGGCGCATGGCGCGCCAGGCGAAGATCATTCCGTTTCCGCGATCACGGCGCGCCACCCCGCCGGCTTCATCGTCACCGGTGACTGCGGTGCGACGTTGCCGCGACCAGGCCGAGGCGCTCGTCGTCCGAGGTCTGCTCGAAAGCGAGGGCATTCGCGTCGTGCTGAGGAGCACGCTCGCGCCGTCGGTGTACCCGTTCAGCGTCGGCGACCAGGGCGCGGTGACGGTGCTGGTGTCCGAGCACGACGCCGAACGCGCTCGCGCGATCCTCGCGCGTCGATAGGCCGCATCGAAGACACTGCGGTTCGCGCGCCGTCTTCGAGCCCGTGAAATCACCGCGCTCGAGCGCCGGCTTCGCCGGCGCAACCCGGTTCGGTGGGGGAGGCTCGGAGGGGCCGTCGAGGCCCCGTCCGACGAGAAATCATGCGCGCTCTACTTCTACCATGGCGTCGAACGTCGCCTGCCCTCCGGAGAAGCCGAAGAGATCGACGGCCTCGTCGGGAAGCGCTGGTCGCCCCGAGGTGAGTCGATTGAGGCCGTCCCATCCGTCGCGCATCCAGACGGTGCCGGCCGACACGTGGTCGGTGACGTGCGCGCGCGCCGCCATCTCGCCGCGCTGGTTGTAGATCCGGATCGCGGCGCCGTCGCCGAGTTGGCGGGCGGCGGCGTCCTCGGGCGAGATCCAGAGACGGGGCTCCGGATCGATGCGCGCAAGCGTCGGCAGCGCGCGCCCGTGATCGTAGAAGCCGTGGAAGTGCGTGAGCGTGCGGCCTTGCTGGAGCGAGAGCGGATAGTCCGACGGCGGCGGGACCTCCGCGATCGGGAGCGCGGGCAGCCCGAGAGCGGCGGCGCGTGCGGAGAAGAACTCGACGCGACCGGAGGGCGTGTGGAATCGCCGGTCCGGATAGGCCACGTGGGAGATGCGCAGCGGCCGGATTCCGCCCTCGGCCCTGAGCGCCGCCACGGTGGCGTGCCCGGTCGACGGATGATCGAGGATGGCGTCGAGCGGCCCGTCGCCACTGGCCCACGGGAAGAACTCCTCGTCGATGCCCAGGCGCTTGGCCAGACCGGTGAGGATCGGGATCAGCGGTCGCGTCTCCCCCGGCGGCTCGAGCGCCTGCTCCATCAGGTAGAGATGCGTGTTCGTGCTCTTGCACCCGACCTCCTCGAGCCACGACGTCGACGGCAGGATCACGTCGGCATGTCGCCGCGCCGTGTCGTTCATGAACAGATCGTGGCAGACGACCAGATCGGCGCGGGCGAGCCCGGCCGCGACCTGGCCGGTCTCGGCGAAGGACGAGAGCATGTCGGTCCCGAACAGGAGGAGCACCCGCACGCGTCCGTCGACGAGCGCCCCGGTGAGCGCCGACATCTGGTTCGGAAGATACGTCCCGGGCGGCCGCCGATCGAGCGCCCTGATGTCGGAGAGATCCTGATCGTGACTGCTCGATCCATGACGCGGCCCGAATCCGCCTCCGGGAACACCGAGGTTTCCGGTGAGGGCGGGCAGGCAGGCGATCGCCCGCCCGGCCTGCCACCCATTGCTGCCCTTGTGCATCGAGCTGCCACCGAGCACGATCATCGCCGGCTTCGCGTCCGCGTAGCGGCGCGCCAGGGCCACGATGCGCTCGGCGGCAACCCCGGTGAGGGCTTCGGCCCACGCCGGCGACCAGGCTCGCACGTGCTCGGCGAGCGTGTCGAAGCCGACCGTGTGCTGCGCGACGAATAGGGCGTCGTGACGACCCTCGCCGACGATCACGTGCATCATCGCGAGCGCGAGGGCCGCATCCGTGCCGGGGCGAATGCGAATGATCTCGTCCGCCTGCGCGGTCGCCTCCGTGCGTCTCACGTCGACGGCGGCGACGTAGGCGTCGCGGCGGCGGGCGGCCACGAGGTGGCGTCCCGTGTTCGGCTGGCTCGCGAGGTTCGCGCCCCAGAGCAGGACGAGGCGCGCGTGCTCACCCATGTCCTCCTTCGTGTTGGTCTCGAGCACGCCGGTGAGCCCGAGGCCGAAGGCGCCGAGCCCCCAGCAGATCATCGTCGGATTCCACCACTGGCAGCCCCAGATGCTGGCGAACCGCCGGAGCAGATGGCCCCCGACCCGCGTGCCGTAGTTGTTCGCGAACAGGCCGTGGCCCGCCCAGAGTCCCACCGCTTCACGTCCCGCCGCCTGCATGCGCGCGGCGATCAGATCGAGCGCCTCGTCCCACGAGGCGACCCGCCATGCGTCGTCCGTGCGTCGCGCGCGAATGAGCGGCGTGAGCAACCGCTTCGGATTGCCGATGATCTCGCGGGCGGCGTGCCCCCGCACGCACAGGAATCCCTGACTGTCGGGATTGTCCGGATCCCCGCGGACACCGGCGAGCTGCCCGTCCTCGACGTCGACGAGCATCCCGCACAGGGTCGGGTGGCAGCTCATCGGGCACATGGTGCGAACGGTGCGAAGGCTCATGATGTCACCGGATCGACGCGAAAGAGCCGCGCCGCGTTGTCGGTCATTGCTCGGGCCAGGGCCTCGGGATCGTCACCGCGCAGCTCGGCCACGCGCGCCGCCGTCAGCCGGACGTGGGCCGGTTCGTTGCGCTTGCCGCGATGGGGCTCGGGCGGCAGGAACGGGCAATCGGTTTCGACGACGAGGCGATCGGCCGGGACGAAGCGCGCGACCTCCGGGAGGGCCCGCGCGTTCTTGTAGGTCACGGGACCGGCGAGCGAGATCAGCAGGCCCAGGTCGAGGCATCGTCGGGCCACCGGCACGTCGGCGGAGAAGCAATGCATGACGCCACCGACCTCCGCGGCCCGCTCCTCGGCGAGGATGGCGAGCGCCTCGTCGTGCGCGTCGCGGCAGTGGACGATGACCGGCTTCTCCAGGCGGCGGGCCACGTCGAGCTGACGGCGGAAGACGGCTCCCTGCACATCGCGAGGAGAGAGATTCCTGAAGAAGTCGAGCCCCATCTCGCCGATCGCCACCACCTTCGCCGAGCGACGGACGAGCGCCTCGAGCGCCTCGAAATCGGCGTCGACGGCCTCCGCGGCGTCGTGCGGATGGATGCCGACCGAGGCGTAGACGCCCGCGAGGCGCTCGGCCAGCTCCACGGCCGCCGGGTTCGTGTCGCGATCGGTGCCCACGGTCACCATGGCGACGACGCCGGCGGCCACGGCGCGCTCCATCACGGCATCCAGATCCGGCGCGAGATCCGAAAAGTGCAGGTGCGCGTGGGTGTCGAAGAGTCGCATCGGCGTCCCCTCCATCATAGAAGAACCGTGCCGGCGTCGGCAGGCGCCGCGGGACGCTACGGGGTCACCGTGAACCGGAGGCGGCCGATGAGCTGATTCGAGGCCGTCACGACGTCGACGCGGTATCGCCCGGCCACCGGTCTCGGATCGCGACGGCGGGACCAGGTGCGAAACCCCTCCTCGCGGCCACCTCTCACGGGCGCGAGTGGGATGCGGGCGATGACGGCGCCGTCGCGCGTCCAGACATGGGCGATCTCCTGTCTGAGGCCGCCGGGCGCGTAGATCGACGTGTACGCGGTCAGCTCGCCCCAGCCCGCGATCGTTCCGGCCGATACCGACCGCCCGACGACGTCGACCGGCTCGAGGTGCTCCACGGTGCGGGCCGCCACCGCGCGGGCGACGAAGAGCGGCGCCGGTGGAACCAGTGCGCGACCGAACCAGGCGGCGAGCGCGGCGACGGCGACACATGCGGCCGTGCGCGCGAGGGCGCGACGCCAGGGAAGGTGGCCATGGCGCCGGACGGCGGGGAGCAGAGCGAGCGCAGCCAGCATCGCGCTGCTCTCGAGGGCCAGGATCGGACGAACCCCGACCAGGGGCAGGGCCACGTTGAGCGCCGCGAACATCGAGAATCCGAGGAGCGCATCGGAGAGCCAGGGCCGCGGCGCGACGAGACGCCGATACCAGGGATCGACCGCCGTGAGCACCGCCCCGCCGACCAGGACACCGAGGAAGATCACGTTGATCGACGTGAGCGTGGTCGCCGCGTAGTAGGCGGGCAGGACGAAGAGCAGCACGTTGTGGTGGAGCGTCTGGACCGCGTACTCGCCGGCGCCGACGATGCGCCGCCGGCCGTGCGCGGCAAGGGGTTCGCCCAGCTCGCGCAGCACCGCGAAGAGCGCCCAGAGCAGCAACACGTAGCCGACGATCCAGCCCACGTGGGGCAAGCCGCGACGAAACACGAACAGCACCAGGAGGCCGAGGACGAGCGAGGTGAGCGAGAGACCCCACCGCTCGATCCAGAGGAGCCCAGGCCGGCCATCGACGAGGCGGCGCCACGCCGCCTCGCCCGTCGTCACGTCGCCTCGTGTGTCGTCACGCCGGCGCCCCGCGCGTGGCGGCCGCCACGGCGGGCGGCTCGCCGGACCGGCGGGCCTGCCAGTAGACGAGGAACAGCGCGATGGTGAACAACGACTGGCTCACCGCTACCACGCAGTCGAGCAGCACGCGGACGACGAAGTGGTTCAGCTCGGGCACCATGCGGACGAGCTGGGTGGTGAACAGGGCGAACGCGAGGACGATCACGAACAGCACGGCGAGCGTCCACAGGATCGTCCATCGCCGCCCCGCGGTGAGCGCGGCCGCCCGTGCCCAGCCCGTGAGCACGCTGGCCCCCTCGAGCACCACCACCGAATCGACCACGGCGAAGCGGATTAGCAGGACCGCGGTGGCGACGGCCAGCGCCATGAGGACGGCGCCGGCGATCACCGCGCCCACCCCGCCCGCGGGGGCGGCGAACAAGGCGCCGAGCGCCGGAAGCGCCACGCCGAAGTTGATGACGAAGCGGACCACGAGGAGGCGCCCCCACGCGGCGAGCCCCTGGGTCATCGCGATCCCGTATCCGACGGGCAGCCCTTGCCCGATTCGTCCCAGCGCGGCGAGCGTGGAGGCCACGACGAGCGGGTCGAAGACCACCTGGATGGCCAGCATCGCGCGCAGCGACTGACCCGCCCCGACCTCCTGAGGCTCGAAGAACTCGAAGTAGTTGCGCAGGACGTGGCCGGGCAGCCAGACCGTCAGCGAGATGAGCGTGAAGAGGTTCAGGTGGCCGGCGAGGAGGCGGAAGGTCTCCCCGAGCAGGACCCGCACGCTACTTGACCCTGGATCCGGGGGGGACGTCCTTGTCGAGCGTGAGGAGCGACACGGTCGAGTCGTGCGATGCGGCGAGCACCATGCCGTTGGACTCGACACCCATGAGCGTGGCCGGCGCGAGATTCGCCACGATCACGACCTTGCGTCCCACGAGGTCCGCGGGCTCGTAGTGCTCGGCCACCCCAGCCACCAGCGTGCGCGTCTCCTCTCCGACCTGCACGGTGAGCTTGAGGAGCTTTCGCGACTTTGCGACCTTCTCGGCCGCCACCACGAGCGCGACCCGCAAGTCGACCTTCGCGAATTCCTCGATCGGAATCCTCGCGGCAGCAGGCGTCGTTGTCCCGGCCGGGGCGCGTGACGTCGCCGCCGGGTCCTGGCTGATCCGCGGGAACAGCCCGGCGATCTTCACGACGCGCGTGCCGGGGGTGGTCCGGCCCCAGTCGAGGTCCGCGAGGGCCGGCGCGCTCGTGCCAATGGCCGCGCGAATCTTCCCCGCGGCATCGGGGAGGAAGGGCTCGAGGAGGATCCCGAGCCCGCGGAGCGCCTCCGCGAGCGTATACAGCACGGCGTCGAGGCGTGGCCGTTGCGCCGCGTCCTTGGCGAGCGCCCACGGAGACATGACGTCGACGTAGCGGTTCATGCTGCCGATGAACTCCCAGATGGCCCCGAGCGCACGCTGGAACGCGAACTCCTCCATCGCGTCGTTCACGACCGCCGCGGCGCGCGCGAGACCGTCGCGCACCGCCGCGTCCTCCGGCAGCGGCGCGCCGGGCGCCGGAACCGTGCCGCCGCCGAAGTTCACGACCATCGTCGTGGCCCGGCTCGCGAAATTGCCGAGGTCGTTCGCGAGATCGGCGTTCAGGCGCCCCACGAACGCCTCCTCGCTGAAGCTCGCGTCGAGGCCGAAGTTCATCTCGCGCAGGAGGAAGTACCGGAAGGCGTCGTGCCCGTACTTGTCGGTGAGCGAGAACGCCTCGACGACGTTGCCCACGGACTTCGACATCTTGCCGCCGCCCAGCGACCAGTAGCCGTGCACGTTCAGCCGCCGGAAGAGGGGAATGCCCGCCGCCTTCAGCATCGTCGGCCAGTAGACCCCGTGCGGCTTCAGGATGTCCTTGCCGATCAGATGCTCGGCATGTCCGGCCGCCCACAAGTCCCGATAGAGCTCGCCGTCCGGGTAGCCGAGCGCCGACACGTAGTTGATGAGCGCGTCGAACCAGACGTAGGTCACGTACTGATCGTCGAACGGCAGCGGGATGCCCCACTGAAGGCGCGTCCTCGGACGACTGATCGACAGGTCGAGGAGGGGTTCGCGCAGAAAGCCGAGCACCTCGTTCCGGTAGCGCTCCGGCTGGATGAAGTCCGGGTGGGCCTCGAGGTGCTGGATCAGCCAGTCCTGGTACTTCGACATCCGGAAGAAGTAGTTCTTCTCCTTGATGAACGTGAGCGGCGTCTGGTGATCCGGGCACTGGCCGTCGACGATCTCCTTGTCCGTGTAGAACCGCTCGCAGCCGTAGCAGTAGTTCCCGCCGTACTCGCCGAAGTAGATCTCGCCCGCGTCGTACAGCCGCTGGAGGATCGACTGCACCACCGCCTGATGCCGGGGCTCCGTCGTGCGGATGAAGTCGTCGTTGGTGATACCGAGCCGCCGCCACGTGTCCTGAAACGCCGCCGCGATCTCGTCGGTGTACGCCTGGGGCGAGACGCCGGCCTGGGCCGCGGCCTGCGCGATCTTGTCGCCGTGCTCGTCGGTGCCGGTCAGGAGGTACACGCGATCGCCGCGGAGCCGCCGGTACCGGCACATCGCGTCGGCCATGATCGTCGTGCACGCGTGACCGAGATGGGGCCGCGCGTTGACGTAGTAGATGGGCGTCGTGAGGTAGAACGTGCGGTCCGTCATGGATGCGCGAGGCTCAGGCCGGCTTGATGTGGTCCCGGCCTTCCCACGTGAGCTGATCGAGCGGGACCTCGGCCTCGGTCCCGTCGGGGAAGCCGACGACCACGCTCTGCTTCAGGATGCGGAGCGAGCGGACCTTGCCCGTCATGCACCCGCCGCCACCACACGAGGCCGAGCACGGCGTGTTGACCCGGGGCAGGTAGCGGCGCAGTTCCTCGTACGTCGAGAACTCGTAGAGCAGGCAGCACTTGAGGCGGCCGCAGTTGCCGAGCAGGCGGCTGTCGGTGAGTGGCATGTCCTGCGCCTTGGCCATCTTCACGGAGATCGGGTCGAATTTCTTGAGGTGCGACGAGCAGCAGAGCTGCCGTCCGCACGGCCCGATGCCGTCCATGAGCTTGGTGGTGTCGCGGGCGCCGATCTGCCGCATCTCGATGCGGGCGTGGAACTCGTGGGCGAGATCGCGCACGAGGTCGCGGAAGTCGACCCGCTCCTCGGCGTTGAAGTACACGGTGACGCGCCGCCGCGCGGGGTCCATCTCGACGTCGACGACCTTCATTGTGAGTCCCCGCCCGCGCGCCAGCCGCCGGCAGGTCTCGACCCCCTCGATCTCGCGGGCGCGTCGCTCGCGCCATTCGGCCACCTCGGCCGGAGTGGCGCGACCCACGATGCGCCGATAGAGCCTCCCGCGCTTGGACTCGGGCAGCTCGCGCTTCGGCCGACGGATTTCGGCCACCGCGGTCCCGCCGCCCGTCTCGACGACCACGAAGTCGCCGACGTGGAGATCGGGGTCCGTGGTCAGGTAGTCCTCCGCGAACCAGGGCTCCCGCAACCGGGCCCCGATGAGATACGCGACGGCGCCCTTGGCGTCCTCCGTGACGTATTCGGACTCGCTCACGACGACGTCTCCGCGCCGGCCAGCTGGCCGAGCAGCACCTCGACGGTGAGGCGGGGCGACACGTTGCCCTCGAGCGCGTACCAGGCCTCGCGACAGGCCCCCAGGCCTCGCAGGACCTGGTCGAGCGGCAAGGGCCCGCCGGCCGCGTCGGCACCAAGCCGATCGCCGCCGGCCTCGCGGCACAACAGCTCACGATAGTGGAGCCAGCAGGCCGTCACGAGCGTCTCGGCGGCCGCGCGATCCCGGCCAAGGGCCTCGCCGATCCGCAGGATCGCGTCCGCTCCGCCCGAGCGGCTGTCCTCGAGCGCGGCGAGCGCAGCGCGATACGCCTCGTCGCGCCCGTCGGGAAGGAGCGCGGGCGCCCCTTCCACATGTCGGGGCAGAAATCGGATCACCTGGCAGCGCGAGAGCACGGTGGCCGGCAAGGAGCGGAATCGGGTGATGAGGAGGATGATCACCGTGCGCGCAGGCGGCTCCTCGAGGGTCTTCAGCAATGCCTGCGGCGCGGCGCCCGTCATCCGGTCCGCCTCGTCGATCACGAACACCTTGGTGGACGCCTCCGCCGGCCTCAGCGCCGCCATGCGCTCGATGTCGCGGATGTCCTCGATGCGCAACGCCAGCGGGCCCTTCGGATTCTTCTCGGGCGGCGTCGGCGCGACAATCCGCACGTCGGGATGCACGCCGCGATCGACGCGCGCCGCGGCGCGAGGATCGCCCGGCGCCACCAGCGCCTTCGCGAACGCGAGCGCCGCTGTCCGCCGGCCCGATCCCTCGGGTCCGACGAACGCGTACGCGTGCGCGACCCGCTCTCCGTGGAGCGCGCGCCGGAGGAGATCGACGGCCTGGGCTTGGCCCGAGAGCGCGGCGAACGCGTCAGTGGCCACGCGGCCTGTTCCTCCTGGCCAGGAGATCGTCAGCGGCCGACGCCACGGCGGTCTCGAGCGACGCGATATCGCGACCGGCCTCGAGGACGACGACGCGGGGCTTCTCGGCGCGCGCGATGTCGAGGTACCCCTCGCGCACCCGACGATGGAACGCGAGATCCATCCGCTCGAACGCATCGAGCCGCCGTCCGCCGATCCGGGCCATCCCAGCCTCCGGGTCGAGGTCGAGCAAGATCGTGAGATCCGGCAGCACCCCCCCGGTCGCCAGCGCGTTCAGGTCACGAATGGTGTCGAGCGCCAGCCCCTGACCATAGCCCTGATAGGCCATGGTCGCATCGACGTAGCGATCGGACAGGACCACGGCGCCGCGATCGATCGCCGGGCGAATGACCTGGCTCACGTGCTGCTGGCGCGCGGCCATGAACAGGAGGGCCTGGGTCAGCGGAGTCGGCGGAGCGCCCTCGGCCTCGAACAGGGCACGGATCGCGGTGCCGAGGGCCGTGCCGTCGGGCTCACTGGTGAGCACCACGTCGAGTCCCCGCCGCCGTAATCCGTCGGCCAGGAGCCGGCACTGGGTCGACTTTCCCGAGCCCTCGACCCCTTCGAACGAGATCAACACCCCGGACATGCACGTAATCTAACACATGGAAATCGCGATCCCCGGGCTAGACCGGGCTCGTGCAGAACTTGCAGCGGGTCGCCTTGGCGAGCACGCTCTCGCCGCACGCGGCGCAGGTCTTGGTCGGCGGGGCCGGGGCAGGCTCCGGTTCTTTGAGGAGCGCCTTGGTGAGGACGAAGACGAAGAACGCGATGATGACGAAGTCGACCACCGCGCCGAGAAAGCTTCCGACGCCGATCCCCGAGAGCACCTTTCCATCCGGCGCGGTCCGGAGCACGATCTGCCAGGTCCGCCAGTCACCGCCACCGAGCCACAACCCGATCACCGGCATGAGCAGGTCGTTCACCACCGAGGTCACGACCTTGCCGATGGCGGCGCCGATGATGACGCCGATGGCCAGGGCGAGCGCGTTGGTCCTGCGGAGGAACTGGAAGAATTCGGCTAGCATGAACCCCTCCCCTCGGCCCGCGGGCGGGCCTGGCCGTCGAGCCGGGTCAGGTGCGAGGACGAGGAACGGCACGGCCGGCAGTCACCGCCGCGGCGCCCTGGGCGCGCAGGCGAGCGACCGCCGGCCGATTGCGCGCCGGCTCTAGCGCGGCTTGCTCAGGAAGCGGTCGAAGCGATTCTTGGCCCAGCAGGCCTCGGTCTTCTCCGTGCAGACCGGGCGCTCCTTCCCGTACGAGATCAGCGTGAAGCGGCTCGCGTCGATGCCCTGCGCGACGAGATAGTTCATCGCAGCCTTCGCCCGCCGCTCGCCGAGGGCGAGGTTGTACTCGATGGTCCCGCGCTCGTCGCAGTGCCCCTCGATCAGCACCAGCTCGTTGGGGTTCGACTTGAGATACGCCGCGCTCGCGTCGAGGATCTTGGCATCGCCCGGACGGATGTTCGACTTGTCGAAGTCGAAGTAGATCTCCTTCAGCGCCGCGTTCGGCATGTACTCGCGGGGCGCCGGCGGAGGGGCGGGCGCCGGGGCCGGCGGAGGCGCGACGGCCACGGGCGGCGGCGCCGGGGCCGGCGCTGGGGCGGCCGGAGCCGGGGCGGGCGGCGGCGGGGCGGGCGCCGGAGGCGGAGGCGGGGGCGGCGCGGGCGCCGGGGCGGGCGCCGCGGGCGCGGGGGCCGAGGCGACCGTCGCCACGGGTCGCTTCGGGCAACCCGTCAGCAGCACCGCGAGGGCCAAGCAAGACAGCACGAACACCGCTGGTCTGAATCGCGTCAGCATGAGCCTATTCCCTCCGTGTGTGGCCGAGCTCAACGCTCAGTTTTGGAAGATCTGCGCGGGGCTCACGGTGATGGCGTAGAGACCCCACCAGTTCTGCTGCCGCGAGTCCTCGATGTCGGAGCGATAGACCTTCGGGTTCGAGCCGTCCTTGTTGTTCCGCATCGAGAAGAACCCGTGCTCTCCCGAAGCGAAGTGCGTGCTGTGGGACTGCCACATCTTCCAGTCGTCTCCAGTGGCGCAGGCCCCGGTCGCCAGAAACACGCCGAGCACGAGTGACACCTGCATGATGCGTGAGCGCATAGGCCCCCTCCTGTGCGAGATGCGGTTCGCTGCCGGCCCAAACTCCCGTTTCCGCGCGACACTCCAATCTAATACAGTAATCCGAAATTGGAAGGTATTAAATACCGGCAATCACGGGCGCTTCAGGCGGAGGAGGTTGTAGGTGGCGACCGGCTTGGTGAATCCCTTGAGGGCCAGCTCGCCGAGGGACTCGACCTCGACCAGATCCTCCACCATGGTCCGCACGCGCTGGGAGACCAGGATCTGGCCGGGTCGGGCCTCTCCGCACAGCCGCGCAGCCAGGTTGGTGACGTTCCCGATCGCGCCGTAGTCGACACGCCCTTCGAAACCGATGGCGCCGATGGTGGCATAGCCTTGCGCGATACCCATCCCGAGGTCGAGATCCACGCCGCGCTTCCTCCATTCCGCCCGCAGATCGCCGAGCCGCTCCTGCATCGCCAGCGCCATGCGCACCGCGCGCTCGGCGGCGTTTGGCACGGGCACGGGGTCGTTGAAGAAGACCATCATGCCGTCACCGGTGAACCGCTCGAGGGTCCCTTCGTGCACGACGATGAGCGCGCCCATCGCCGCGTGGTACTCGCGAAGGACGCTCATCACCTCCTCGGGCTCGGCCATCTCGGCGAAGGCGGTGAACCCCCTGAGATCGAGGAAGACGACGGTCACCTCGCGGCGGTGGCTCTTGAGCGGGTCCTCGGCGTCGCCCGCCACGATCATCTCCGCGAGCTGCGGCGAGAAGAACCGCTTGAGGCGCGCCATCCGCTCGAGCTGCGCGACCTGCTCGGCGACGCGCCGCTCGAGCGTCTGGTTCCATTCGGCGAGCTGGGCGGCTTGCCGCTCGATGGTGTCGTAGAGCTGCTTGACCCGCACGAGCGAGCGCACCCTGGCGAGCAGCTCCGCCTGGTTGACCGGCTTGGTGAGGAAATCGTCGGCCCCGGCGTCGAGCCCCTTGATCCGCTCCTGCCCTGGATCGAGCGACGTCACCATGACGACCGGGAGGATCGCCGTGGCCGCGTTCCCGCGAACGGTGCGGCAGACGTCGTAGCCGCTCATCTCGGGCATCATCACGTCGAGCAACACGAGGTCCGGCCGCTCCCTGTCGATCTTCTCGAGCGCCTCGCGCCCCGACGCCGCGGTCACGACGGCGTAGCCCTTCACGGCCAGGAGGTCCGCCAGCAGCTTCACGTTCTGGGGCACGTCGTCGACGACGAGGATCTTCGCGGGCTCGGTCACGGTGGTCCCTCTGGCGCGGCCGCCCGACGGTCGAGCATCAGGCGCACGGCAGCCACGAACTCCTTCAAGTTGATCGGCTTCGACTGGTAGCCGTCGAATCCGGCGGCCAGGATCTTCTGGCGGTCCTGCATCATGGCCGAGGCCGTCACGGCAATCACCGGAATGGCTCGGGTCGAGTCATCGGCCCGGAGCAGCCGCAGCGACTCGATCCCGTCGATGCCCGGCAGCTGGATGTCGAGGAGGATCAGCGCGGGCAGGAACTCCTTGGCCAGGCGCACGCCGTCCTCGCCCGTCTCCGCCTCCGCCGTCCGGTAGCCATGGAACTGCAGGACGTCGCGCACGAGCTTGCGGTTCTTGTCGTTGTCTTCGACGATCAGGATCAGCTCGCCGGCCATCGGCGCTCCGGCAGGGTGACGGTGAAGGTGGAGCCGCGGCCGAGCTCGCTCTTGACCTGGAGCGTCCCCCCGTGGAGCTCGGCGAACCGCCTGGCCAGGGCGAGGCCGAGGCCGGTCCCCTCACGCTTGCGCGCGTAGTCGGTGCCGACCTGGCGGAACTCCTCGAAGATGGCGACGTGATCCTCGGGGGCGATCCCGATGCCGGTGTCGCTCACCGAGATCTCGACGGCGCCGTCCAGCCGGGTCGCGCGGACGGCGACCTTGCCGCCCTCCGGCGTGAACTTCACGGCATTGGACAGGAGGTTCACCAGCACTTGCTTGATCTTCCGCTCGTCGCCGACGAAGGCGCCGAGCGAGGGGTCGATCGAGAGATCGAGCCCGATGCCATGGCGGGTCGCGCGCTCCCGCACGAGGATCAGCGCGTTGTCCACGGCGACCGGCAGGTCGAACGTCGACAGCTCGAGCTCCATGCGCCCGGCCTCGATCTTCGACAGGTCGAGGATGTCGTTGATCAGCGACAACAGGTGGCGGCCCGACGAGAGGACATCCTGGAGATACTCGTCCTGCTTGTCGTTCAGCTCCCCGAACATGCGCGCGAGGAGCACCTCGGAGAAGCCGATGACGGCATTGAGCGGCGTCCGGAGCTCGTGCGACATGTTCGCGAGGAACTCGCTCTTGTGCCGGTTGGCGACCTCGAGCTGCGCGTTCTTGTTCTCGATCTCGCGGAACAGCTTGACGTTCTCGATCGCGATCACCGCCTGATCGGCGAAGGTCTGGATGAGGGCGATCAGCTTGTCGCCGAACAGCCGGACCTCCGTCCGGTAGATCACGAGCGCGCCGACCAGCGCGTTCTCCTTGAGCATGGGCACCCAGAGGCCCGTCCGCGCGCCGAGCAGCTCGACGGAGCTCCGCCGCAGCGGATCCCCCGCGTCATAGGCCTCGTCGGCCTCGATGTCCGGCAGATGGATCGGGCGCCGCTCGCGCACGATCCGGCCGAGCCCGGACAGGGGCGTCGGCCGGATTCGGCCGCGCCGCCCTTCCACCCAGCGGGGATCCGCCCCCCGGTGCGCCGCCAGCTCGAACGCGTCGCCGTCGTAGAGCCACAGGGCGCCGGTCTGCGCGTCGCACAGCTCGGTCGCGCGGGCGAGGACGGCCGCGAACACCGGCTCCAGGTGGTTCGGCGAGCTCGAGATCACCCGGAGGACCTCGCTCGTCGCCGTCTGCTGGGCCAGGGCCTCGCTCAGCTCTCGAGTCCGCGCATCGACCTTCTGCTCGAGGTTGGCGTAGGACTCCTGCAGCTGGGCGGCGGTCTGGTTGAACTGGTCCGCGAGGGCCTCGAGCTCGTCGCCGGTCTCGACGTCGATGCGATGCCCCAGGTCGCCGGCCCCGACACGGGCGGCCCCCGCTTGCAGCGCCTGGATCGGCTTGACCATGCGCCGCGCGAGCACGAGGCTCGCGAGCACCGAGAGGGCGATGCCGATGAGGATCAGCACGGCCGCGCGGATGATCGAGGCGCGAATGCCCTCGAACGCCTCGCGCAGCGGCTGCTCGACGACGACCCACCACCCGAGCGGCGCGACCGGGGCGACGGCGGCGAGGACGTCCCGCCCCTCCGCGTCGCGCGCGATCGTCGCGAGCTCGGCGGGCGCCGCGCCCGGCGTGGCCGCGCCGCGCGCCGCGGCGACGTGCTCGAGCGCCGAGAAGTCGCTCTTGCGCAGCACGAGGCTGATGTCCGGATGGGCGATGAGCTGGCCACGGGAATCCACGACGAAGGCATGTCCCGCCTTGCCGATCTTGATCTGCTTGATCACGTCCCAGATGAACTTGAGGTTGACCTCGGCCACCGTGACGCCGCCCTTGCCGCTACTCGCCGCCATGGCCATCGTCAGGTACGGCTCGGTCCCCTTGAGGAAGTACACCGGGCTGAAATAGGTCCGGCCTCGACTGGCCTCGACGAACTTCGGATCCTTCGAGAAGTCGACCCGGCTGCCGGCGAGATCCATCCCCAGGCGCGAAACCCGGAGCTGCTCCATACCGGCGGCGTCGATCTGGCTCACTTCGCTCACCGCGGGCACCTGGCGAAGCAGGCGGATGTAGTCGACCCGCCGATACTCGAGGGCGGCTTGTCCCGCGACGAGCTGCGGATGCGTCGTCCAGCCGATCTGCCGCTCGATCTCCTTGACGAACTGCTCGATACGGCTCGCCGCGGCGAGCGCCTTCTCGCGCTGAAGCTGGGCCAGCGCGGCCTTGTTCTCCTCGTAGGAGAAGTAGATCTCGAGCGCACCGCTCGCGAGCAGGGCGCCGCTCACCAGCGCGCCGAAGAAGACGACGTACTTGCGGAACAGCCGGCCCCGCCGTACGACTCCCGGGCCCGTCGTCACCATCGCCTTACAGCCCGTGGAGCGGGAAGATCCTCTCCTGGATGGTCCGGACCTGGCGGCGCGCGTACTCCTCGGCCCACCGCTCCGTATCCTCTGGAAGTGCCATCGGCGGGTCCCAGAGCGTGAGCGTCTCGAGCCCCAGCCGGCGCATCTCGGCGTGGCATTCGGCCGGGAGGGGTTCGGCGAGCAGAACGTCGTTCATCGCGGCCCAGGCCGCCGTCCACGCCCGCGCCACGTTGGGCAGGTGGTACCCGCCGCCGCCGAGCGCGACCACACGCGGGGCGAACGGCAAGAGCCGCTTCACGGCCGCGGTGAACCCCTGGATGCTGAGCGCGAGATGTGTCAGGGGATCGGTGCGGTGGGCGTCGATGCCCAGCTGGAGCACGAGCACGTCGGGCTTGAAGGCCGTGAGCAGGGGGGGCACCACCGCCTCGAACGCGGCTCCGTACACGGCGTCGTCGGTGAAGGGCTGCAGCGGCAGGTTCACCGAGAAGCCGAGCCCCTCGCCCTCGCCCAGCTCCCCCACGAACCCCGTGCCTGGAAAGAGGCGGTCGCCGCGCTCGTGCGTGGAGATCGTGAGCACGGCCGGATCGTTGTAGAACGCGAACTGCACCCCGTCGCCGTGATGCGCGTCGATGTCGACGTAGGCGACCCGCCATCCGCGCGCCCGAAGCTTCATGATGGCCAGCACGGCGTCGTTCACGTAGCAGAAGCCCGACGCGCGATCGGGCATGGCGTGATGGAGCCCGCCGGCGAAGTGGAACACGCGGTCGGCCTCGCCCTCGGCCACGAGCTGTGCGGCCAGCAGCGACCCGCCAGCCACCAGCTCGGCCGCTTCCCAGAGGCCCGGGAAGATGGGATTGTCGCCGGGGCCGAGGCCATAGCGCTCGGCGTGCGGCAGCCAGTCGCCCGCGCTCGCCGCCCGCAGAACGTCCGCGTACTCGCGCGTGTGGAACCGGCAGATCGCCTCGATCGACGCCGGCTCGGGCGTGAGCACCTTGGCGCGCGCGAGGCCCGTGAGGCCGTAGGCCTCCATCAGCCGCCACGTGAGGCCAAGCCGCTCCATTCGAAGGGGATGCTCGGGCCCGTAGTCGAAGCGACGCCACGCGTCGGAATGGACGAGCGCGGTTTTCACGCGAGGGTCCGCCTCGGCGCCCGTCGCGGCGGTCGCGGGGCGCGCTGCCAGTGGCCGGACTTGCCGCCCGATTTCTCGATCAGGCAGAGCTCGGTGAGCGTCACCCCCTTGTCCACCGCCTTCACCATGTCGTACACGGTGAGCCCGGCGACGGCCGCGGCCGTCAGCGCCTCCATCTCGACCCCCGTCTTGTCCACGGTCCTGACCCGCGCCTCGATCGTCAGCGTGGAGCGGCGGCTGTCCTCGGCGAAGGTGACGTCGACGCCGGTGATCCGGAGCGGATGACAGAGCGGAATCAGGTCGGGCGTTCGTTTGGCGGCGAGGATGCCTGCCGTGCGCGCCACCCCGAACAGATCACCCTTTGCGAGCTGCCCGGCGCGCGCCGCACTGAGGGTCGCGGGCTTCATCTTGATCGTGACCCGCGCGGTCGCCTCGCGCGCCGTCTCGGTCTTCAGCGAGACGTCTACCATGCGGGCGTCTCCGGCGGCGCCGAGGTGGGAGAGGCCGCGAAACCCCGGCGTCTCCCGGGACGAGGTCATGAGGCGGGAGGTGACTCCGGTCAGGCGTGCATGCTCGTGCGCGCGTGACGGATCATGGCTTCCATGCGGTCCTTCGCGATCAGCTTGAGCTTCTTCAGCTCGCTGACGCGCCACTGCTGATCGGTCGAAAGGAACCCCCGCCCGGTGAGGGTCGTCAACTCCTCGTCGTAGCGCCTGTGCTCTTCGTGGAGCTTGCGGAATTCGTGGCTCTCGGCAGTGAGCCGCTCGATCAGGGTCACCGTGTCGGGCATGCGTTACCTCCTCGCGGCGTTGCTCGGGCAGGTCGTGAGACACCACGAGCCGGCGACGGGCATCCGGCCGGCTCGCGATTGGGGTCGATCTGTATCCGGGATATTCCGGAACGCCATCGGGCCTCCCTCGGCTTCAATCCGGCCGGCTTCAGGGCTGCCTAGGTACACCGCTTATACCCCCGGGCTCGCGGGGCTGTCAAGGCTTGCCGTGCCTCAGCACGTGCGGCGCCGTGGGCTTGAAATGCGCGGTCACGGCGGCGCCGTCGGCGAGCCCCAGCTCGTCGACGGAGCGCCGCGTGGCGAGGGCGACGAGCGGGAATCCGCAGTCGACGATCACGCGCACGTGCGGTCCCGCCGCGGCGAGGCGCTGGACACGGCCAGCGAGCCGGTTGAAGGCGGTGGACGCGGCGGGCTTGGGCGCCCCGGGAAACAGCGTGACGTCCTCGGCGCGAAGGCAAAGCCGGACCCACTCTCCGGGCACGGTCGGCTCGGCCACCTGGATCTGCTGGCCCCCGGCCTCCAGCACCGAGTGATCGCCCGTGGAGTGAACCGCCCGGCAGTCCAGGATCGTCTCGACGCCGACGAAGCGCGCGATCTCCTCCGACGCGGGCGCCCGGAACACCTGCGCCGCGTCATCGATCTGGAGCAGGCGGCCCTCCATGATCACGCCGACCCGATCGCCGAGCGCCATCGCCTCGCCGCGGTCGTGAGTCACGAGCACCGCGGTCGTGCGGTCCTCGCGCAGGATGCGCCCGAGGTCGTCGATCAGCGCCTCGCGCGTCGGCGGGTCGAGCGACGAGAACGGCTCGTCGAGCAGCAGCACCTCCGGCGCCAGGACGAGCGCGCGGGCGAGCGCCGCCCGTTGCGCCTCGCCCCCCGAGAGTGTGCGCGCCGCGCGCCGGGCGAGATGTCCGATCCCGAACCGCTCGAGCCACGGCGCCACGCGGGCCGCCGCGCGCGCGCCGCGCTCGCCCCTGAAGGTGAGCCCGAGCGCGAGGTTGGCGAACACCGTGGTGTCGGCGAGGAGCGGCTCCTGGAACACGCTCGCCATCCGGCGCCGGGCGGCGAGGCCCCCGCGCGGGCTCACGGGCTCGCTGCGGAAGCGGACGGACCCGGCTGAAACGGCCTCGAGCAGGCCGATGACCCGCAGCAGCGTGGACTTGCCGGCGCCGTTGGGACCGATGATCGCCAGGATCTCACCGGGCTCGACGCGGAGCTCGGGCACGTCGAGCACCGTGCGCTCGCCGCGCACGACGCGGACGCCCACCAGCTCGACGACGGGCGGCGTCACGAGGGCAGAACGTGGATCGAACCGCGGTGGATGGAGAGATGCCAGTGCCGATCCCGCGGGATGTCGAGGATCTCGTAGACCAGCCGCGGCACCTCGATTTCGAGGTCGTATTCCCCCTGGGCGGGGTGTCCGGGCTCGTCGAGCGCGAAATAGAGAGTCCACGTCGGCCCGCAGTCCTCTTCGCGCAGCACACGCCCTGTCATCAAGTTCATGTGGTGCGCGGCGTCGGAGACGCCTCGGTCCTTCCGGATCAGCCGCACGTACTCGGGCCGGATGAAGAACGCCAGCTCGGCGCCCGGCTCGGGCAGGTAGGAGTGGCTCGGCGAGTTGACCGCCTCGAGCGCGGAGCCCCGCCAGAGGAGCTCGATACGATCGCTCACGGCCTTGACCACCTGGCCGCGCAGGATGTTGCGCACGCCCATCAGACGCGCGACCCGCTCCGACGCGGGCGCGGACAGCAACTCGGCCTTCGGCGCCGCCTGGACCACGCGCCCCTCCTCACAGATCACGATGCGGTCGGCGAGCTGAAAGGCCTCGGCCAGATCGTGCGTGACGAGCACCGTCGTCTTGCGCCAGTCGCGGACGATCTCGATCAGCTCGCGGCGGAGCTCGCGGCGCAAGGGCGCGTCGAGCGCGGACAGCGGCTCGTCGAGGAGGAGGAGCCGCGGATCCACGGCGAGGGCGCGGCCGAGCGCCACGCGCTGCTGCTGCCCGCCGGACAGCTCCTTTGGCCGGCGGCGGGCCAGCGCGCCGATGCCGAGGCGCTCCATCACCTCGGCGGCGCGCCGGCGGCGCGCCTCGTGCGGGACGCCGCGCAACCCGTAGCTCACGTTGTCCTCGACGGACAGATGCGGAAACAGCGCATACCCCTGGAAGACGTAGCCGAGCCGCCGCTGCTGGGGCGGCACGTCGATCCCGCGATCGCTGTCGAAATAGACCTCGCCGTTCACCATGATCCGCCCGCGGTCAGGTCGAGTCAGGCCGGCCAGGCACTGGAGCGTCAGGGTCTTTCCAGCGCCGGACGGGCCGAACAGCGCCACGACCTCGTCGCCGGCCTGCCAGTCGACTTCGAGAGAGAACGCCGGCAGACGCTTGACGAGCTGGACGGCGAGGCCACCGCCGGTCGTCGGCCTGCCGCTCATTGCGCGCGCGCTCCCAGCCGGCTCGCCGCGATCAACACCGCACAGGAGAGGGCGGTGAGGAGGCCGACCAGCACGAGCGCCTGGTCGCTCTCGCCGGTCTGCACGGCGGTGTACACGGCGAGCGGCATCGTCGTCGTCTTACCGGGGATGTTGCCGGCCAGCATGAGGGTCGCGCCGAACTCGCCGAGCGCTCTGGCGAACGCGAGCACGAGACCCGCGAGGATTCCGTTCCGGGCCAGCGGCAGCGTGACCTCGAGCGCGGTCCGCCACTCGGAGCGCCCGAGCGTGAACGCGGCGCGCTCGAGATCCCGGTCCACCGACTCGATGGCCGCGCGCGCCGTGCGGACCAGGAGCGGCAACGCCATCACCGCGGCCGCGACGACGGCCGCCCAGGGGGTGAACGCGATCGACCATCCGGTCAGCGTATAGAGCGGGGATCCGAGGACACCGCGCCGGCCGAGGAGCACGATGAGATAGTACCCGGTCACCGTGGGCGGCAGGACGAGCGGCAGCGTGACCACGAGGTCGACGAGGCCACGTCCCAGGAATCGGCGCCGCGCCAGCACGTAGGCGAGCGGCACGCCGATCAGCGCGTTGAGCACAGTGGCCGCCACCGCCACTTGCACCGAGAGCCAGAGGGCGGAGGTGATCTCCGAATTCATGGCTGGCGATTCGACATGCCCCCAAGTATGCCATCGCCCAGCAGGCTGGCCCCGCGGCCGGCCTCGATCGACCCTACCCTTGCCCGCTCCGAAGGTTATACTGACCCACGAGAAGAGGCAGTTGCCCATGCGCTTCGTGACGTGGCCGCTGGTCGTGGTGGGCTTGCTCCTCGGGTGCGGATCCGCTCGCGCCGCGACGATCTCTCCCGGATGCCTGCCCACCCCGCTACCGGGGGCGCCCGCCCCGGCAACCGCCGCCCTCGACACCGCGAACTTCGGCGAATCCATGCACGTGGAGATCTGGCGGCATGCGTGCCTCGACGGGACCGGGACCGTGCTCCTGATGCGCGCCTCGCCGTCGACGGCAGCTCCGTTCCTCTGCTCCGGCGACTTCTCGCTCGTCCAGGGAGGTCTTCAGCACAACACCGTTTTGCGGCTCTCCGCCGAGGGTGCGCGTCTCTGCGCCGATCTGCTCGCGCCGACGACCGTCGTTGTCGACAGCGCGACCGGTCCGGCGATCCCGTTCGATCCGGCGCAGGCGTTCACGCTCGTCTTCGCCGGGTGGGACGGCGCGCCAAAGGCGTTCCAGTTCAATCTGGCCCCGGCCGGCGCGGTCCCGGTCACACTGACCGCCGCGGTGCTGCCCGGCAGCCGCTCCGTGACGGTCGGCGCAGCGGCGACCGCCTTCGCCTCGATCGTCGCGAGCGGCTCCGCCGATGCGGTCGGTTGCACGATCACGCCGCTCACTCCCGTTCCCGCGAGCTTCGAGTTCCGGATGACCGACCCGCAGACCAATGCGGTGATCGGCGGTCCTAGCGCACCCGCCACGATTCCCGGCGGCAGCTTCAAAACGTTCCTGCTGGCATTCACGCCTGGCGGGACGTTCTCCCCCACCGCGATCCAGTTCAGCTTCGATTGCGGGAACTCACCGCCCGCGCCCATCCTGCCGGGCGTCAACACGCTCGTGCTGTCGGCGGACGCCGTGCCCGTGCCCGATATCGTCGCGCTGGCCGCCACGGTGAGCAACGACGGCATCGTGACGGTCCCCGGGCCGACAGGAATGGGCGCCTTTGCGGTCTCCACCGTGAACGTGGGAGCGGGCGGCACGATCACGGCCAGCGCCGACACGGGCTCAGCGGCCCTCCCGGTGTCGCTCGCGATCTGCCGCACCGACCCGTCGAGCGGCACGTGTCTCTCGTCCATCGGCTCGTCAGTCCCGGTCGCGGTGAACCCGGGAGACACGGCGACCTTCTCCGTGTTCGTCACTGGCTACGACTCGGTCGCCTTCGATCCGGCGGTCAACCGCGTCTTCGTCCGCTTCGAGGACGGCGGCCAGGTCACGCGAGGAACCACGAGCGTCGCGATCAGGACACAGTGACGCGCTGATCAGGGGCGCGCGGCGGCCCGTCCGCCCCTACGCGCGCCGGCGCTGCTGGACCCACGTCAGCGCCCAGTTCACCAGGAACGTGATCAGGAGCAGGATCAGCGACAGGGCGATGGCGATGTCGAAGTTGCCCTTGCCCGTCTCGAGCACGGTCGCCGTCGTCAGGACGCGCGTCGAGCCGCGGATGTTGCCGCCCACCATCATCGACGCCCCGACCTCGGAGATCACCCCGCCGAAGCCCGCCATGACGGCGGCGAGCATCGGCAGGCGGGCCTCGCGCAGCAGGATGCCGATCATCTGCACGCGCGATGCGCCGAGGCCCAGCATCTGCAGCCGGAACTTCTCAGGCACCTGCTGGATCGCGGCCAGCGTGAGCCCGACCACGATCGGCGCGGCGATCACGAACTGGGCCAGCACCATGGCGGCGGGCGTGTAGAGCAGCTCGAGGGCGCCGAACGCGCCGTTGCGCCAGAGCAGGATGGTGACGAAGAGGCCGACCACGACCGGCGGCAGCCCCATCCCCGTGTTCACGAGGCTCACGATGAGGGCGCGACCCCGGAAACGGGTGAGCGCGAGGACGACGCCGCACGGCACTCCGGCCAGGAGCGAGAGGAGCGTGGCGCTGCCCGACACCTGGAGCGAGAGCAGCGTGATCCGCCAGACCTCGCGATCCCCGGAAAGCAGGAGCCAGAGCGCCTGGACGATCCCGTCCCAGACGAGGCCCATGGCCGCCGCCAGCGACTAGAAGTCCTCGTCCTTCTTGCCCGCGATGGGCACGAAGAGCGCCTGGCCGTACTTGTCGACGCCGAAGGTCTTGATCAGGCCCTGGGTCTCCGGCGCGAGCATGAAGTCCGCGAACGCCTTCCCGCCGGTCGCGTTCACGCGCGGGCCGTTGGCCGGATTGACCTCCATCACCGAGTAGATGTTGAGCAGCGGGCGGTCCTTCTCGACGACGATGGGCAGGGCCACGCGCTTGCCGAACGCGAGCCACGTGCCGCGATCGGTCAACGTGTAGGCCTGCCGATCGTTGGCGATGCCGAGCGTCGCGCCCATCCCCTGGCCCGACTCGATGTACCACGGCGCCTTGGGCTCGACGCCTGCCTGCTTCCACAGCGCCTGCTCGAGGAGGTGCGTGCCCGACTTGTCGCCGCGCGATACGAAGCGCGAGCCGGTCTCGGCGATCCGCTTCAAGGCGTCGACGGCCTTGAGCCCCTTGATCTTCGCGGGATCGGCCTCGGGCCCGACGACGACGAAGTCGTTGTACATGACGAGGCGCCGGTTCCGCATCTTGCCCTCGTCCACGTACTTCTTCTCGAGGCTCGGCGCGTGCGCGAGCGTCACGTCGGCCTCGCCGCGGGAGGCCAGCGCGAGCGCCTGGCCGGTGCCCACCGAAATCGTCTTCACGGTGAGCCCGGTCTGCTTCTCGAACATCGGCACGAGCACGTCGAGCAGCCCCGAGTCCTGCGTGCTCGTGGTCGTCGACAGGATGACGACGGTGGACTGGGCCGCGCCCGGCGCGGCGGCGCCGAGGCACAGGCTCACGGCGATCAGCAGTCGTAGCAGCATCGGGATCCTCCGGAGGTCGTCGCCGAGCGCGACGGGTGTCGAGCGTGCTCCCTCTGGTTTCGGGAGCATACAAGTGCGTTCCGGGCCCGTCAACTTGACTGTGCTCGGTGGAGCATATATCCTCCGACCCGGCGATGTGCGGTATCATCGTCGCCACCTGCTGCGCCACCTCGCTCGGGAGAATGTCCGCGTGCGACGATTCGAGCTGGCCCTGCCCACGAGTGTCGACGAGTGTCTCGAGATCCTGGCCCGCCGCGGGCCCGACGCCAAAGTCGTGGCGGGAGGCACCGATCTCTTGCCGCAACTGAAGAACGGTTTGCTCAAACCCGCCTGGGTGGTCGATCTCTCGGGCGTGGCCGAGCTCCGGACGGTGCGGGACGCCGACGGCGGTGGCCTCACGATCGGCGCCTCGGTGACCGCGCGCGAGCTCGAGCTGGACCCGCGCGTCCGGTCCCGCTTTCCGTCCCTTGCCGAGAGTGCGGCGCTGGTCGGATCCGTGCAGGTCCGCAATCTCGCGACGCTCGGCGGCAACCTGTGCAACGCTGCGCCGTCGGCCGACATGGCGCCGCCGCTGCTCGCGCTCGACGCGGAGGCGATCATCGCGGGGCCTTCGGGACGGCGCCGGGTACCCATGGCGTCGTTCTTCGTGGGCGTACGCCGCACCGTGCTGGGCCCCGGTGAGCTGTTGCTCGAGCTCGCCGTGCCCGCGCCGGCGGCAGCAAGCGGCGGCCAGTACCTCCGTCACACGCCGAGACGCGAGCTCGACATCGCGGTGGTGGGCGTGGCATCCCAGCTCACGCTGGCGGGCGGCCGGTGCGTCAAGGCGCGCATCGCGCTCGCAGCCGTGGCGCCCGTGCCGCTGCGCGCGAGCGAGGCCGAGCGCGCGCTCGAGGGCCAGGCCGTCACGCCCGAGCGGATCGAGCAGGCCGCGGCCCTGGCCGCCGAGGCGACGCGCCCGATCGACGATCATCGGGGCTCGATCGCGTTCCGCCGTCATCTCTCCCGTGTCCTGACTCGCCGAACCCTGACCACCGCGCTCGCCCGCGCGAGCCGCTGATCCCGCCGGAGGACGACGTGCCACGACAAGTCCTGAGCTGCACCGTGAACGACGAACCGGTCGAGGTGCTCGTGCGCCCCTACGACACGCTGCTCGACGCCCTCCGCGAGGACCTCGCGCTCACCGGACCCAAGGAGGGCTGCGGCACGGGCGACTGCGGCGCGTGCACCGTGCACCTCGACGGCAAGCCCGTCACGAGCTGCCTCGTGCTGGCGATGCAGGCGCGCGGCCGCGCGGTCCGCACGATCGAGGGCATCGGGCGGCCCGACGCGCTCACGGCCGTGCAGGCGGCCTTCGTCAAGCGCGGGGTGCCGCAATGCGGGTTCTGCATTCCCGGCGTGCTGATGGCCGCGACGGCGCTGCTCGCCGAGAACCCGCATCCGTCGGAAGAGGAGATCCGCTACGGCATCGCCGGCAATCTCTGCCGGTGCACCGGGTACACGACGATGGTGGCGGCGATCGCGGAAGCGGCGGCCGCGGGGGAGGGTCGATAGCCATGGCGACGACGACGATGAAGACGACGCGAGACGTGAAGGGTGTGGGCCTCGCCATCCCTCGCGCAGACGGCGCCGAGAAGGTCACGGGGCGCGTGCAGTACGTGGCCGACATCCAGCCGCGCGGGCTTCTGCACGCGAAGCTCCTGCGGAGCCCGCACGCCCACGCGCGGATCGTGCGCATCGACGTTGCGAAGGCGCGGGCGCTGCCCGGCGTGCGCGCCGTCCTCACGGCCGCCGACATCCCGCAGCTGAAGAAGAAGGCGCCGACACGGGCGCATGCCGTCCTCGCGATCGACCGCGTGATGTTCGTCGGGCATCCCGTGGCCGCCGTCGCGGCCGACGAGCCCGCCATCGCCGAGGAGGCCCTCGATCTGATCGAGGTCGAGTACGAGGTGCTGCCCGCCGCGGTCGATCCGCTCAAGTCGATGCAGCCCGGCGCGCCGCCCGTCGCCGACCTGGGCACCGAGGCCGACACGAGCGAGGCGATGGCCCACGGCGCCGTCGCCGTGGCGAAGACCGAGGCGCCCGCGCCGGCCAAGGCCGCGAACGTGTCACAGCAGTCACGCCTGAACCGCGGCGACGTGGCGAAGGGATTTGCCGAGTCCGACGTCGTGATCGAGAAGACGTACCGCGTGCCCATGGTGCACCAGGGCTATCTCGAGCCGCACGCCGTCCTCGCCGAGTGGGACACGACGGGCAACCTCACGATCTGGGCCAGCACCCAGGGCTCGTTCAACACCCGGTCGGAGGTGGCCGACGTCCTCGAGATCCCCGAGAACCAGATCAAGGTGATCCCCGTCGAGTGCGGCGGCGGATTCGGCGGCAAGATCCGCGCGCTCTGCGAGCCGATCACCGCCCTGCTCGCCCGCGCCGCCAAGCGGCCGGTGCGCTACGTGATGACCCGCCGCGAGGAGCTGATCGCCGGCATGCCAGCGCCGCAGGTGATCATCCAGCTCAAGGCCGGCGTGAAGCGCGACGGCACGCTCATGGCCCTCGACGCCGACACGGTGCTCGAGACCGGCGCGTTCTCGGGCACGGTCCTCGCCGTGAGCGGAGTGTTCCTGGCCAGCCTCTACAAGTGGCCGGCCTTCGACGTCCGCGGCGTCGAGGTGCTCACCCACAAGCCGAGCGTGGCCGCCTATCGGGCGCCCGTCGCGCCGCAGACCATCTTCGCCATCGACTCGCACATGGAGTTGATCGCGAGGACGCTCGGTCTCGACTCCGCCGAGTTCCGCCAGCGCCACCTCATGCGCGAGGGCGACCCCATGGCCAACGGCCAGCCCTGGCAGAGCAACGGCGCCAACGAGGTGCTGCGCCGGATCTCGGAGCACCCGCTGTGGAAGACCCGCGACGAATGGAAGAAGAGCGGCGGGAAGGACGGGCGGCGGCGCGGCACCGGATTCGCGCTGGGTGGCTGGCTCGGCGGCCTTCAGCCGACGGGCGCGACGGTGAAGCTCAACCCCGACGGCTCGCTGTCGGTGCTCACCGGACAGGTCGATATCGCCGGCACCAACATCGCCCTCGCCCAGATCGCCGCGTCCGCGTACGGCGTCGACTTCGAGAAGGTGAAGATCACCACCGGCGACACGGACACGGCGCCGGTCACCGGCCTGAGCGCGGGCAGCAAGACCATCTACACCGTGGGTGCGGCAGTGCTCGAAGCCGCCAAGGACGCGCGTCGCCAGACCTTCGAGATCGCGGCGCGAGAGCTCGAGGCGGCCGTGCAGGACCTCGAGATCGAGGACGGGCGCGTGACCGTGCGCGGCGTGCCCGATCGCGGGATCACGCTCGCCCAGATCGGCAAGAAAGGGAACCTCTACATGTCGAAGGTCCCGCCGGTCCACGGCGTGAGCCAGCTGGCGTTCAGCCAGCAGGCGCCGGCCTTCGCGGCCGAGCTGGCCCGGATCGAGGTGGACGAGGACACCGGCGAGGTCACGCTCCACGACTTCGTCGTGGTCCAGGACGCCGGCCGCGCCATCAATCCGATGGGCGTGGAAGGCCAGATGCAGGGCGGCTCGGTGCAGAGCCTCGGCATGGCGCTCACCGAAGGGCTCCTGTTCGACGACAGTGGCCGGCTCACCAACCCGAGCCTGCTCGACTACCGAAAGCTGACCGCCGCCGACCTGCCGAGCATCGAGACGATCATCGTCGAGGTGCCGTCGCCGTCCGGGCCCTTCGGCGCTCGCGGCGTCGGCGAGCCGCCCATCGTCCCCGCCCCCGCCGCCCTCGCCAACGCGATCCAGGACGCGGTGGGCGTGCGCATCACCGAGTTGCCGATGACCCCCGAGCGGATCGCGCTCGCGCTGCTTTCCTCGAAGGGGGCCTAGCCCTAATCCGAGCTTCCGCCGAATAGCTGGTCGGCAGAGCGGGCCCTCGAACAGCGAGCGCGCGTCGCTGCCTGCCACGCGGACCTTCAGTCGGCGAGACGGGGCGCTACTTGCCGTCCGCGCGTCGGCGCGTTCTCGATCTCGACGCCGCGGAGCCGTCCGAGCTCCCGGCGCCAGTCCTGAAGGCCTTCCCCCTGAAGGAACGTTCGAACTGGCGCTGGGCGGCGGCATCGAGCCCGCGCTGGAACTTGCGATAGCACGCGAGGAATTCGCGGCCGGGCGCGGTGAGCTGCATGCCCTGGCGGCGGTTGCCCCCGGACGAGCGCTCGACGAACTTGAAGCCGGCCGCCTTTTCCAGCTCGCGCAGATATCCCCACGCGTTGCGATAAGACATGTCGAGCTCCGCGGCGGCCTGACGGAGCGACCCGCGCTCGTCGATCAGCGACAGCAGATGCGCGCGCCCATCGCCGAACTTGAGTTGCGTGCCGAAGACGACCCAGACCCGGAGCTTGGGCTTTACTGGGCCGCCTCCACGATCTTCACCGACTTCATCTTGTCACCGACCTTGATCTTGTCGACGACGTCCATGCCGGAGACGACCTGCCCGAAGATGGTGTACTGCCCGTCCAGGTGTGATTGAGGGGTAAAGCAGATGTAGAACTGGCTCCCCGCCGAGTTGGGGTCCTGGGTCCGCGCCATGGCGAGGGTCCCCCGAAGATGCTTCTGCTTGTTGAACTCGGCCGTGATCTTGTAGCCGGGACCGCCGGTCCCGTCCCCCTTCGGATCACCGCCCTGGGCCATGAATCCGGGAATGACCCGGTGGAACGTGAGGCCGTCGTAGTAGCCCTTCTTGGCGAGCGTCACGAAATTCTCGACGGTCTTCGGCGCGTCGTCCGGATAGAAGTCGATCTTGATCTCTCCGCCCTTCTCCATCGTGATGATCGCTGATTGCTTCACCTTCTTCGCTCCTTGTGACGGCGTGGGAGGCTGCTGGGCGCTGGCCGGCGCGGCGGACCAGAGGCAGAGGCCCAGCGCGGCGAGCGCGATGACCACGGTGACGGCGGCGAATCTTCTCGACCTCACGGGCATTCTCCTCACGGCGACGCGCGCCGTCATCGATGGACAGGGCCGCCCCGGTGGCTCGCGCTCCTCACGGCGACGGTCGCGATGATTGGCGGCGCGGTTGGCCGAGCGCCATTATGCCGTGCTCGCCCGGGGCAGACAAGCGATCGCGCGTCGCGTCATCGTCTGACGCCGTGCTACAGTGAAGACATGCAAGCGCGTCCTGACATCCGAAACGTCGCCATCATCGCCCACGTCGACCACGGCAAGACCACGCTGGTCGACGCCATGCTCTGGCAATCGGGCATCTTCCGCGCCAACGAGCACGTGGTCGAGCGCGTCATGGACTCGATCGACCTCGAGCGGGAGAAGGGCATCACGATCATGGCGAAGAACACGTCCGTGCACTACAAGGGCGTGAAGATCAACATCGTCGACACGCCGGGCCACGCCGACTTCGGCGGCGAGGTCGAGCGGACGTTGACGCTGGTCGACGGGGTGCTCCTGCTGGTGGACGCGGCCGAGGGCCCCCTGCCCCAGACGCGGTTCGTGCTGAAGAAGGCGCTCGAGGCGGCGCTGACGCCGGTCGTGGTGATCAACAAGATCGACCGGCAGGACGCCCGCCCCGCCGAGGTGCTCGACGAGGTCTACGATCTGTTCATCGATCTCGACGCCACGGAGGACCAGCTCGACTTCCCGGTGCTCTACACCGACGCGCGGAAGGGCATCGCGAAGCGCGAGTTGACCGACGACTCGCGGACGCTCGCCCCGCTGTTCGACGCGCTCCTGGCCACGATTCCGGCCCCCAGCTTCGACCCGACCATGGGCCTCCAGCTCCGGGCGGCCTCGCTCGACTGGGACGACTACGTGGGCCGGCTGATCATCGGACGCCTCGTGAATGGCCGCATTCGCCAGTACGACCGCGTCGCGGTGGTGCACCGGGACGGCGGCGTCGACCCCGGCAAGGTCACGGTGCTCTACGGCTACGAGGGGTTGAAGCGCGTGGAGATCGCCGAGGCGTCCGCGGGCGACCTCGTCGCCGTGGCCGGCATCGAGAACATGGAGATCGGCGAGACGATCGCGGACGGCGAGCAGCCGCAGGCGCTCCCCGTGATGCACATCGACGAGCCGACCGTCGCGATGCTCTTCTACTCGTCGGTCTCCCCGTTCGCGGGCCGCGAAGGCAAGTACGTGACCTCGACCCAGCTCCGGGAGCGCCTGTGGAAGGAGCGCCGGAGCAACGTCGGCATTCGCGTCGAGGAGACGGAGTCGCCCGACACGTTCCGCGTGTCCGGGCGCGGGGAGCTCCAGCTCGCCATCCTCATCGAGATGATGCGGCGCGAGGGCTTCGAGCTGGAGGTCGGCAAGCCGCAGATCATCACGCGGCAGGAGGACGGCCGGACGCTCGAGCCGATGGAGCATCTCGTCGTCGACATCCCCGAGGACTTCATCGGTGCGGTGACCCAGAAGCTCGGTCCCCGCAAGGGCCAGATGACGAAGATGGTCAATCATGGGACCGGTCGGGTGCGGCTCGAATACCGGCTGCCCTCTCGCGGTCTCATCGGCTACCGGTCCGAGTTCCTCACCGACACCCGCGGCACCGGGCTGCTCAATCACCTCTTCGACGGCCACGCCGAGTGGCAGGGCGACATCCCGCACCGGGCCAACGGTGCCCTCGTCGCCGACCGCGCGGGCAAGACGACGTCGTACGCCATCAATCATCTGGAGCCACGGGGCGTCCTCTTCCTTGGCCCCGGCGAGGGGGTGTACGAGGGCCAGATCGTCGGCGAGCATTCTCGCGAACACGACCTCGACGTGAACATCACGAAGGAAAAGAAGCTCACCAACGTGCGCTCGTCGACGTCGGACGAGGCGGTGCGCCTCACCCCGCCCCGGATCATGAACCTCGAGCAGTCCCTCGAATGGGTTCGCGAGGACGAGCTGCTCGAGATCACCCCGAAGTCGATCCGCCTGCGCAAGAAGTCGATGGCCGGCCGCCGTCGCTTCTGAGCGTCGCCGCCGCTGACCCACACGCGCCAATCGTGCCAGCAGGCCCCGTGACCGCTCCTCACATGCTCAGAGACAGAGGCGCGACCCGGTGACCGCTCCTCAGGTCCTCTCAGGAAAGGTCGCGGTCATCACGGGGGCGGCGACGGGCATCGGACGGGCCACCGCCCTGCTGTTCGCCCGAGCCGGCGCCCGCCTCGCCCTCGCCGACGTGCGCGCAGCGGAGCTCGACGCGACCGTGGCCGAGGTCGTCGCCGGTGGCGGGCACGCTGCGCCCGTCGTCGCGGATCTCGCGCGTCCGGAGGACTGCGCCGCCGTGATCGACGCGGCCGTCCGCGCGCATGGCCGCCTCGACGTCCTGTTCAACAACGCCGGGGTCGGCACGATGGTCGTGGGCGGCACCGTGGAGACCATCGATCTGGAGCGCTGGGACCTGGCCCAGGACGTCAACGTCCGCTCGATGTACCTCACGAGCCGCGCGGCGATACCTCACCTCCGGGCCGCCGGCGGCGGCGCCATCGTCAACACGGCGTCGGTCGCGGCGTTCACCGGCCGGCCGGAGCGCCCGAGCCACGCCTACGCCGCGTCGAAGGGCGCCGTGCTCGCGTTGACCCGCGCGATGGCGGTCTCCTACGGGCGTGATCGCATTCGCGTGAACGCGATCTGCCCGGGCCTGATCCGAACGCGGCTCACGCGCGACATCGCGGACGCCGCCGAGAAGCGCGCGGCGGACGGCCACGGCATTCCCATCGGGCGCGTCGGCGAGCCGGACGACATCGCGCGATGCGCGCTGTTCCTGGCCTCGGACGACGCGGGGTTCATCACCGGCGCGCACATCGTGGTGGATGGCGGCGCGCTCGCGCTCTCCCCGTAGTCTCCGAAGCGAGCTCAATCAGGGCACCAACGCTCCTTGCGCGCCGCGACGAGACGCCGCTCGGGCCTGCGTTTGGTCGGTATCGGTCAACCGAGAATTTCTCGGACCGTCAGGGTCGCGCCAGGGAACGCCCGCGGCGACACCGTGACCTCGAGATCGACCACTCGATCCTCGCGATAGCCCGTCGGCGTCGGCTCACGGTGGATCTCGACGGTGTTGTCGTTGACGTTCACGAGCCACACCTCGGGCACGCCTCCGCGTGCGTAGATCGGCAGCTTCACTCGCCGGTCGTACCTCACCGACGAGTCCACGACCTCCACGACGAGGAGCGCGTCCTCCGGTTCGACGGGCTTGTGCCGATAGAAATCGGGGCGACGCTTCAGCAACGCGAGGTCGGGCTGGAACTCCGACACCTGGCGAGGGAGCATCAGCGGATTCTGGACCCACACGATGGCCTGCTCGCCCACGCGGGCCCAGAAGAGCTCAGCCACCCGGGCGACGACGCTCGCGTGCGGCCAACCAATCGGAGTCATTTCGACGATCTCGCCCTCGACCAACTCGACGCGCTCGCCTTCGGGGAGGATGCCGCTCTCACCGAGCCGGTGATACTCGTCGAGAGTGAAGCGGCGTCTCTTGCGCGCCACCGCCATATCGCCCGCTCCTTCCTCCACGCTATCCGGACTGGCCATCGCTGTCAGCGTCCAATGTTCGATACATCTTGCGACGAACGTCTGACTACGACCGATCGAGCTCGATCCGATCCACCGCGGATGCGGTCAGGCTAGTCCCCGAAGAATGCCGCGTCAAGGCGGCCCGCCCGGCGCGGCCCTCCGGCCTATACTGTTCGGCGGCCGCCGCGGCGGTGACCCCAGGGCATCGAGTCCCTGCGCGACCCCAAGGAGAACAAGAAGGCCCATGCCTGAGCAGCGTCGGATGCCATCGGTGAACGCGCACTGGGAACGGCCGGGGATCGAGCGCGCGATCCTGGACGCGCTCGCGGCCGCGGGGCGAGACGTCTCGCGATTGACGATCGACGACCTCGCGCCCGCGGATCAGTTCCACGGCGGCGGTAAGCCGGCGACGGAGCGATTGGCGCGGCTGGCCGGCCTCCGCCAGGGCATGCGCGTGCTGGACGTGGGCGGCGGGCTCGGTGGCCCCGCACGCACGCTCGCCGCTCAGTTCGGCTGTGACGTCACGGTGATCGACCTCACGGAATCGTACGTGCGCGCCGGCCGCGCGCTCACCGCCCTCGTGAACCTGGCCGACCGTGTCTCGCATCGGCGCGGCAGCGGGCTCGCGTTGGATACGGCGGGCGGCCCGTTCGACGTCGTGTGGACGCAGAACAGCGGCATGAACATCGCCGACAAGGAACATCTCTACGCGGGCTTCGCTCGAGTGCTCCGACCAGGCGGTCTGCTCGCCATCCAGGAGCCCATGGCTGGTCCAGGAGGACCACCCATCTTTCCGCTGATGTGGGCCCGCGATGCATCGACGAGCTTCCTGCGGGGGCCGGACGACATGCGCGTGGTGATCGAGGCCGCGGGCTTTCGCGCTCGCGCCTGGGAGGACGTCACCGCGGAGACCGCCGGACCCAGCTCGGGCGCGCCCGTCCCGCCGCACGCCATCCAGCGCCTCGTGATGGGAGACGCGCTCGACGAGATCACGCGCGCTGGCCAGCGGAACCGCGACGAGGGTCGGATCGTCTCGATCCAGGCCGTGTTCGAGCGCGCATAGCCGGCCGCGGCGACCCGCGATGGAGTCGGCCGACATCCGCAGGGTCACGCTCGTCAGCTTCGACATCGACGGCACGCTCGAGGTGGGCGATCCGCCGGGCCTCGTCACACTGGCGATGGTGGCGAGCGTGAAGCGCCGGGGCTGGCTGATCGGCAGTGGCTCCGATCGGCCCATCTCGCACCAGGAGGCGATCTGGAAGCGTCTTCGGATCGTGCCCGACTTCACCGTGTTGAAGCATCGGCTCGCCGACGTCCGGCGCCGGTTCAGCGCCCACGCCTACTACCACATCGGCGATACCGACCTCGACCAGCATTTCGCCGAGGGCGCGGGGTTCGAGTTCCTGCGCGCCGACGCCGCGGCTCACGAGGTCTGGGGGCCGCGGCTCTTCGGCACGTGAGCGCGAGCGGCGTCGCATCGAGGGCGAACGCGCGTCGCGCCGACGGAGGTCCGCCGCCCGCCGCTACGCGGCTGACGCGCGCGTCGCGAGCGTCGCCGCCGTCTCCCTGGCGCGCGCCGCGCCCTCCACGGCGAACTGCCGGCAGAGCCCCGTGTAGCGCTCGGGGTCCAGCAGGTCGCTGACCTGCTCGGCCGTGAGGTGGGCGCGCACGTGCGCATCCTCGCCGAGCAGGTCGCGAAATGGCCGTCCATTGGTGACGCTCGCCTGCGCCGCCTCGTACACGACGTCGTGCGCGCGCTGCCGGCCGAGGCGCTTGCCCAGCTCGAGCATCAGCGCCTCCGCCATGATCAAGCCGCCGGAGAGATCGAGGTTCTGTCGCATGCGCTCGGGGAATACCGAGAGACCCGAGAACAGCGCGACGAGGCGTTCGAGGATGTCGCCGGTCAGGATCGCGGCCTCCGTCGTCGCTCGGTCGAACATCACGCTCGTGGTGCGGTCGGCCTCGTGCTCCGTCTGCATCGCCTCGAGCGCGAGCGGCACAAGGGCGCGGACCTGCGCCGCGAACGCCACGATGTCCTGCGACAGCTTGGGGTTGCGCTTCTGCGGCATCGTGCTGCTGCCCACCGTGCCGGGCGGCACCGGCTCCTCCACCTCGCCGAACTCCTGCTTCATGAGCGTGTAGACCTCGCGGGCCATCTTGCTCGCCGTCGACGCGAGCAGACCCAGCAGGCTCACGTACTCGGCCTGATGATCGCCGATCGTCCGCGCCGGCACGGGCATCGGCGTCATGCCGAGGCGCTCGGCCATCTTCGCCTGCACCGTCATCCCGATGGGGCCGAGCGAGGCCATCGTGCCCGCGCCGCCCCCGAGCATCGCGACGAAGACGCGGCGCTCGGCGGCGCGCAGGCGCTCCACGTGCCGGGTGAGCTCGTCGATCCACACGGCCACCTTGAAGCCGAAGGTGGCGGGCAGCGCGTGCTGGCCGTGCGTGCGGCCGGGGAGCAGCATGTCGCTCGTGCGCTCGGCGAGCGCGGCGAGGACGTCGAGCAGCCGGGCGAGCTGGCCGAGGAAGACGTCGTGCGCGCGGCGCACGAGCAGGAGTTGCCCGGTCTGGGTGATGTTCTGCGTCGTCGCGCCCCAGTGCGCATAGCCGCCGGCATCGCCCTCGCACACGCGGTCCAGCTCCCAGATCAGCGGCACCAGCGAGTGCCCGGTGCGCTGGAGGCCCGCCCGGATGGCCTCGCGGTCGAGCAGCTCGACCCGCGCCTTCTTCGCGATCTCGATCGCGGCGTGCGGAGGAATGATGCCCAGCTCGGCCTGCGCCTGGGCCAGCGCGGCCTCGACGTCGAGCCAGGCCTGATAACGGCTGTCCTCGGCGAACAGCGCGCGGACCCCGGGATCAGGGATGCGGTACGCGGTCGGCTCTTCGAGCATGCTCGTCTCCTCGCCGTAGGTATACTGGGCCCTTGAGCCCGATCCCGGCAACGCCCGCCGCCGGCCGTCCCGCCCTCAGAGCAGTCGGGTGGATGGCCGGATCTCTCGCGTCGTTCGTCCTCATGGCCCTGGCCGCCCGCCAGCTCGCGGGACGGATGCCCACGGTCGAGATCCTCTGCCTGAGGAGCGTCGTCGCGCTGGTCATCCTGCTCGCGCTCTGGCCCAGGCTCGGGCCGGGCGCGTACGCGACACGCCGCCTCGGCCTGCACATCGCGCGCAACGTCATCCACTTCTCCGGTCAGTACGCCTGGGTGTGGGGCATCGCGCTCGCTCCGCTCGCCCTCGTCACCGCCATCGAGTTCACGACGCCGGTGTGGGTCGCGCTGCTGGCCGCGGCCCTGCTCGGCGAGCGCCTGTCCCCGGCGCGCTGGGCAGCCATTGCAAGCGGTGTCGCTGGCGTGCTCGTCATCGCGCAACCGGGAACCGCCTCGTTCGGACCTGGCACCGCCATCGTCCTCGCCGGCGCCCTCTGCTACGCGGCCTCCATCCTCCTCGTGAAGCGCCTCGTCGAGACCGATCCCGTGACGGCGATCGTCTTCTACATGAGCCTCATCCAGCTCCCGCTCGGGCTCGCCGGCGCCGTGTTCGTGTGGGTGTGGCCCGCATGGAGCGACGCGCCCTGGGTTCTCGCCATGGGCGTCACGTCGCTCACGGCCCACTACTGCATGGGGCGCGCGCTGTCGCTCGGCGACGCGAGCTTCGTGCTGCCGATCGACTTCCTGCGCCTGCCGTGCATCGCCCTCGCCGCGCTCGTGCTCTACGGCGAGCCGATCGAGCCCAGGACGTTGCTCGGCGCCGCCCTCATCTTCGCCGGCAACTACTGGAGCGTGTGGCGAGAGACGCGCGCCGGGCCCGCTGAGCGACCCCGCCCGCTGAGCGCGCGTCCCTCGACCTGATCAGAACTTCTCGTACTTGAGACGGCGCACCTTGTCCATGTTCCGGCCCTCGATGCGGATGAGGCGCGTGGGGCCGTCGCGCCGGGGCGAGTGGAGATCGCCCTCGTTGTACACGTGCGCCATGCCCGGCGTGAGCGTGTAGGCCCGCACGTGGCGGACCTTCCCGGGCCGGTCCTCCGAGGCGGGCTCGACCATGGCCCAGTCGCTCATCACGGTCTCGCCGCGCGCCTGGCCGTAGATGGCCCACGACGGTCCGTGATCGTGCGGCGGGCTCTCCTTCGCGTCCTTGTAGACGTGGCCGAGGATGCAGAAGCCGAGCGTCGGGTCCTCGTACAGGATGTTCCGCTCGGGGCTGCTATCGGTGAGCACCGACGCCGTGAACGCGTCGTCCCTCAGCACGTCCTCGACGAGCGCGGAGACCTTCTCGCGCCCGGCGGGGCCGGGATCGGCGGTGAGGATGTCCCGGCAGGCCGACGCGAACTGCTCGAGCGTGTATCCCATGGTTCTAGCCTCCCTCGTGCGAAGTTGCCCCAGTGTAGCGCGGGACACGGCCTCCGCGTGAAGTCAGGACGGCGTCTGGAACTCGAAGCTCCGAACTGGAGCCTGGATGCTCTACCATTGACCCGATCAGACGGCGTCAGCCGTCACCCGCTACCACGACGAGGGAACTGGATGGCCGAGCGCTCGCGAGACTGGTTCCGCCAGGCCGTACACGACCTGGATCATGCCCGGAGCGCCAGAGCGAACACGCACCACGACTGGGCGTGCTTCGCGGCTCAGCAAGCGGCAGAGAAGGCGCTGAAGGCACTGGCCGCTCGGCTCGGAGGCGAGGCGTGGGGGCATTCCCTGCTCGCCATGATCACGGAGCTCGCTCGGGCCGACGGCGAGATCGCTTCGCAACGTGAAAACGCCATCCGGCTCGATCGCTATTACATTCCCACTCGGTATCCCAACGGCTTCGATCAGGGCGCGCCGGTGGACTACTTTCTCGACTCGGACTCGCGCGAGGCCATCGCCCATGCCGAGCAGATCATCGAGTTCGTCCGGCATCGAGTTTCTTGATCGGGCGAAGGCCCTGGCCGACGTCCGGCGATCCGTGTTGGCGCTCGTGGCGCGGCGCCCCGGCATCGAGGCTGTCTGGTTGTTCGGCTCCCTGGCGACCAGCCGCGCCACGCCGAGGAGTGACGCCGATCTCTTGATCGTGCTGCGCGAGGATCACCGGCGTCCGATGGATCGAGCGCCGGAGTTCCTGCGGCTCCTCGAGGGGCTCGGGCGCCCGGTCGACGTGATCGTGCTCACGGCCGACGAATGGACGGCGCGCGAGGGGTCGGCGTTCCATCGCGCGGTGACCGGCCAGGGGCTCCGCCTGCATCCGGAGATCTGACCGGACCGCCTCAGGCTCGGCCGCGGGGGGCTGGATGCACGCGGTAGATGCGCGCGTCCGCATCCGCGTGGATCAGCTCGAACAGCTCCGGGTGCCGCCGCGCCCATTCGTCCTCCTTCCCGAACGCACCAGTCGTCAGGTCGGCGGCGCTCCAGAAGACGTCCGGTTTCAGCACATGGATCGCTCTCGTCCACTCGCGTTCCGTCATCGACGAGAACGGGGACAACGTCGTCGAGCCGAGCCCGTAGTAGAGGGCCCGCGTCGTGCCGTCGGCGGGCACGAAGAAGACGGTGTTCTCGAAGCGCCGGCCGTAGAGCGGATACGGCATGTTCTGCGTCGCTGACATCGCGATGCGCATGGGACCGGTCTGCACGCGGTTCCAGGCTTGTCCGTAGCGCCGCCCCGCGATCTTCATCGACGCCCATCGATCGTACTTCTCGCGCTCGTACTCGGGGGCCCGCGCGCAGAGGGCGAGCAAGAGGACCCCCCCGGTGACGGCGAACGCCATCCGGAGACGGCTCAGGCGAGCCCCGACGGTCGTCGCGAACGCCGTGTCGAGGATCCGTCGCTCGCCGACCGCCGCGGCAGCGAGGGGAATCAGGAGCAGCACCGGGAACAGCAGCAACCGGCAGTGACGGTAGGGAACGACGGCGAAGAACGCGATCGCCGACCAGGCCGCCATCGCGAAGAGCCAGAGCGCCGGCGAGCGAAGGAGCCGTCGCCTGCGCGTCGCGCAGTAGATCAGCGCGCCGGTGAGGATCAGCAGGCTCGTCGCGCCGATCTCCGAGAGGTCGGAGGCGGTGCGACACCCTCCGCCGTAGGAGACCCGATAGACGTCGTAGCCGCCGAACGCGGCCATGCTGGCGCGGAGCCCCGGGACGTCGAACGTGGCCGGAAACAGCGCGCTGCCGGTGACGTGCCAGTTGCGCACGTAGGGGAACGCGGCGAGGCCGAGGACACAGACGAGGAGCCAGAGCCCGTGCGCGAACGGCCGTGTCTTCCGGACGAGCCAGAGGTACGACAGCACGAGCGGCGGCGCGTATGCGACGGCCAGGAACTTCGTCCCCAGCGCGAGCGAGATCGCGAGCGGGAACCCTGCCCGCGCCACCCGGGAGCCGGAGCGATGGATGTCCACCAGGAACGCCACCGCGGTCAGCAGGAACCCGGCGAGGATCACGTCGTTGCCCTGCTCTCGATACGCGGCGCGGAGCTGCGGCATCGCGAACAGCGCGAGGATCGCCACGAGCGCCGTTGCGAAGCGACCATCCATGGCGCGGCACAGGGCGAGCGTGGCCGCCGCCACCAGCACGACGAACGGCGCCTGGGTCGATCTCGCCCAGAAGTCCGACCCGGGCAGCGCCAGGTTCCACAGGTAGAGCAGCGAGCTGTTGAGCGGATAGAACGGCGGGGCGATGTCGCCGTAGGCCTGCAAGGGAGGGTCGAGGGTCCCGTTCCTCATCCACTCGACCGCGAACGCCAGGTGGTAGGTGAGCCCGTCGTGATAGGCCGGCGGGTCGAGGTACGTGAGCATCTGGAGAAGAACGACAATCACCGGAATCCAGAGAAGGGCCCGCGCGGGGTCGGGTCGCTCGCCCGGCTCTTGTGAAAAGACCTCATGGGCGCCTGCCTCCAGTGGAGGCACTTCCCGGGCGCGGAGACCAACGGCAGCGCCCGCCCGTGGGATCCGGAACCACCAGAGAAGCGCGCCCTGGATCAGCAGCAGCGCGACAACTCTGAGCGCCAGCCCAGACCGCGCCGGGTTCAACTGGAGCAAGACGACGATCTCGGCGAGGCCGGCGACCGCGGCGAACAGAACGGCTTGAGAGGGAAGCGCCCGCCTATCGATGCGTCTCGCGAGGAGATACGTCTGGATGAACAGCAGCGTCGTGAGCGCGAGAAACGCGAGATGGGCCATCACCAGGCGCAGGCGGCGAATGCCGCTACGCGACCATCTGGTCGATCAGAGCTTTGACGACGTTCAGAAGCTCGGGGTATTCACCCCGCTCAGGGTAGGCGAGGTTCAGACGCCCGAGCAGTCCTCTCGCCTCGATGAGCTGCTCGCGGGCCTCGGAATGCCGGGCCGACAGCGCGAGCGTTTGTCCGAGGCGGACCAGAGCCTTGACGAGATCGTCCAGGACCTGGCGGGAGTCGCCAAGCTGTTCGCGAATGTCGCGGGACATCTGCAAGCTTTCGCGGTACGCGCGCTCCGCGTCGTCCAGCCGCCCCTGCGCGTGCGCCACGTCCCCCACCCGCTCCAGCGCCACGCTCACGTCGCGCAGCGCCCCCGGCGTCTCGCCCCCCAGCTCGAGCGGCCGCCGAGCCACGTCGAGGCTCTCCCGGTACGCGCGCTCCGCCTCCTCCAGCCGCCCCTGCGCGTGCGCCACGTCCCCCACCTCATTCAGCGACACGCCCACGTCGCGCAGCGCCCCCGGCGTCTCGCCCCCTAGCTCGAGCAGCCGCCGAGCCAGGTCGAGGCTCTCCCGGTATGCGCCCTCCGCGTCGTCCAAGCGGCGCAGGGCGTAAGCAGCCTCGCCAAGGCGGCCGAGGGAGACGCTCAACTCGCGAGCTGAGTCCATCGCGCGGAGCGGGCTGTGCCTCTGGCGCGCTCGCGCAACTTCGACCGCTTCCCGCGCGATGCGATGAGCAAGAACTGGATTCCTTGCCTCTTCCGCGTCGTCGGCGGCTTGCCACCCGACGCTGAGAGCAATCCGCTCCGGCTCGATGGTCTTGATTCGATCCCACTCGACCACTGAGGCTGGAAGGTCACCGTCGCGCACCACACGAGGCCCCGGTACGGCATCCGGTCGCCCGATTCGATCGGCCAGTCCGGTGGCATCCGCCACGTAACCCACGTCCCCGACGTCCGCGGAGAACGTCCGCACCGCCCAGAGGTCAGGCGCGATTTCGAGCGCGGTCGGCCGGTACCCGACGGGCAGGACCATCAGGAGCGGGCGCTGGACGTTGCGCTCCACGAGATAGCGGCGCTCGTTCAGCGACGCGAGGATCCGGCCGCGCGCCTCGTTCCACGCGGGATCGTCCGCATGGCGATCGAGCGCGACCCAGACCGGCGCGCCGATCTCGTTCAGGGGGCGCGACGCATCCAGCACCGAGCCGACGACCTCCTCGGGCGCCGCACCGGCGCTGTCCGGCGCGATCTCCTGCAGCGGCAGCGACCTCAACCTGAGGGCGTCGACGAGGCGCTCGCGGATGGCGGCGAGCGCGCGAGGCCGTCCGAACAGGAAGAACAGGGAGAAGCCCTGGGACCACTCCAGGTGCCGCCGCAGCTCGGGCCAGATCTCGTCAACCAGCTTCAGGGCTGGCGGGAGCGACATGGGCCTCCACCTGGGCGCGGAGCAGCGGATGCACGTCGTACCGGTCGCTGCCGTTCCTGTAGTTCAGCACGAGCTTCGTCTCGAAGTACCGGGCCAGCACCGGCAGATCCTTCACCGCGGCCAGCGAGGCCTCCTTGGTCGCGGCGATCCGCTTGAGCCACGCGAGATCCTCCGCGGCGAGCGGCAGCATCTCGTTGCGGACCATCGTCTCGGCGTGATCGAGGACCTTGGTCCCCACGGGGAGGGCCGTGCCGGGCGACGCCGCGCGGGTCAGGCAGATGCGGATGAGCCTGAAGAAGTCCCGCAGGTCTCCGCCGGACGACAGCGCCAGACGGCGGAGGCCGTCGCGGGTGAAGATCGACTTCCAGTCCGGATACCGCTTGTCGATGATCCGCTCCATGACGTCGAGGCCGCCGTCGGCTGGCTCCCGGCTTCGGTTCTTGAACACGTGCACGCTCGGCAGGCTGTACACGGCGGCACCGCCGAGGAACGCGCCGATCCCGGCCGACAGGATGGGCAGGTACGGGGGAATCGTGTACACGACGTGAAGCGTCGGGAACGCGAGCTTGTCGGCGTGACCGGAGAAGAGGTTCTCGACACTCTTGTACACGGCCTCGGCGTCGCCGCCCACGCCGCGAATGCGCTCGACGGAGTCCACGATGAAGATCGCCTTCTTGTTTGGATCGCCCTCCTGCCGGCGGATCAGCGTCACGACGCCGGCCGCGAACTCGCGTGCTTGCCCCACCAGCTTGGCGATGTGTCCACGCACCCCTTCCTGCACGCGACGGCGGAACTCGGGATCTTGCTGGAGCGAGAGCTTCAGCGTGGCGCCGCCGCCCTTCAGATCGATTCCCTCGAGCTTCACCTCGGTGCCGAGGAAGCTCACGATCCGTTCCCAGTAGGACTGATACGTCGGGTCGTGGCCCCAGCGATCTGCCACCTTCTCGGAGAGGGCGCCCATGATCGCGATGAGGAAGTCGCCGATCTCGACGGAGGTCGTCAGGTTCATGTACTCGGCCATGTCGGCCATCAGCGCCACGTGCCCCTGCTTGGCGAGCTCCACGCGCAGGCGTCGCAGCTCGGTGCTCTTTCCGGTCCCCCGCTGGCCGGTGAACGGGTAGACGCCGCCGCCCTCGTTCCAGTCGATCTGCGTCGCGAGGTCGATGATCGGATCGCCGCCCACGTCCTCGATGTGCAGACCGGGCACGTAGTACTTGTCGTCGGGCTCGAGGGGCTCGTCCCGGAGCGCGTTGTAGAAGGTCCTGAGAGCCTTCTGGGCCTGGGCGTCCGCCACCGGATCTCCTCGGGGATGGGATCGGGATGCTGGCCCATGATACTGCGGTCCGCCGCAGCCCCGCGCGCGTTCCTGCTATCATGCGGCCCGTGAAGGTCGCCTTCGGGATCAGCTTCGGCTCCGGCACACCGCTGCTCAGCGGCGCCGACGTGCCGCGGTTCATGGACCTCGTCCGCACGGCCGAAGGCTATGGCGCCCACGCCATCGGCACCTACGACACCGCCTTCATCGGCGGGGACGCCTACGTCCGCCTGACGCTGATGGCGATGGCCTCCTCGCGCGCCCGCATCGGCCTGCGCCCGAGCAACCCGGTGACCCGTGAGCCCCAGATCATGGCGTCGTTCCTGGCCTCGATCGACAGCCTGACCGGCGGCCGCGCGTTCCTCGACATCGCGAGCGGCGACAGCGCCGTCTTCAACATCGGGTACCAGGCGGCATCGCGCGCCCGCATCGAGGACTACGTCACGTGCGTACGCGACTTGCTGGCCCGCGGCGAGGCGCGCTATCAGGGCCGGCCCCAGCGCGTCCGATGGGCCGACACGGTGGTTCGACCGCGCGTCCCGATCTCGATCTGCGCCGAGGGCCCGCGCATGCTGCACCTGGGCGGCCGCATCGGCGACGGCGTCATCGCCGGCACGGGCCTCCTGCCCGAGGTGATCCAGGACACGATCGCGCGTATCCACGCCGGCGCGCGGGAAGCCGGCCGCGACCCGGCGGACGTCGACATCTGGTTCACGACCCGCACCGCGCTCGACGCCGACCGTGACACCGCCATCGAGAACGTGAAGGCCTCGGTCTCGTCGATCCTGAACCACTCCATGCGCTTTGGCCTTGACGGCAAGCTGGTCCCCGACGCCCACCGCGCGAAGATCCAGGAATACGTCGACGGCTACGAGCTCGACGACCACGTGCTGCGCGCCGGCCGCAACCCGAAACGCATGGAGGAGCTGGGGCTCACGGAGTACGGGCTGCGGCGCTTCGCGCTGGCCGGTGCGCCCAGGGATTGGATCGCGCGGATCGAGGAGCTGGCCTCGGCCGGTGCCACGAAGCTCTGGGTGAACCTCGGCGGCCCGGGCCTCGAGCGCCAGGCGTACGAGCTCAGGCTGCTGGGCGAAGAGATCATGCCGCGATTCGTGGCTTGAAGCCGCGCCGACCGCCCACCACCCGTACCACGCCCCGAACACCGCACTGACGTACACATAAGCTGCAAGTCTTTGCACATTGCCCCTTTGGACGATTGACACGCCATTGCCGCGTTCTCTATAGTCGCCGCCACAGTCCGCTCGCAGTCACCGCTCTGTGTCCCCCGGCCCGAGGAGGCGGCGATGTCATACGTTCACATCCGTTCACCGCGCGTCGCGACGCGTTCGAGATTGGTCACCCTGCTGCTCGTCATCGTCCTCGCACCGTCGCCGGCGCTGGCCGGCGTCGTCGACCTGGCCGCGCTCTTCGCCAACAGCGGATTCGAGGACGACCTCTACCACGCGCACTGGGTCTCGACGTACAAGAGCACCAACTACGTCGTGACGGCGCCGGTCGTGAACCCCGTGATCGTCCCGAAGGGCGAGGCCGAGCCCCTCGAGGCGCCGGCGGGCCACAACTTCGTCGGCGTCCTGAACCCCGACGACGCGGACATCAATGGGCGGCTCGTGCACGACGCGACCGCCGGCGTCTTCCCGGCCGGCACCGTGTTCACGCTCACCGCGTTCGCCAACCGCGGGCGGCTCGCCGGCGCGCCGACGGCGCTGTTCGAGAGCACGCCCTCGACGGTGACGTTCCAGCTCTTCGGCTGGCGCGCCGGCGCGCAGCCGGTCGTGAATCCGTACAACGACAACTGGAGCCGGACGCCCGCCGTGACGGTCAACCGCTCGTTCACGAACTGGGGACCGAACGGGGAGTGGGCGTCCCAGACGTTTCAGTTCGTCACCAGCGCCGAGCTCAGATACGTCGCGCTGTCGATCACGGTGAAGAACCACAAGCGCGCCTCGTATGCCGCGTTCGACGTGCTCCAGACGCTCGTCTCGGACCGCTACCCGCGTCTCGCCTCGTCGGGCAGCGCGACGCAGCCATCAGGGACGACCGTGAGCGTCACGGCCTCGCCGACCGCCAGCCGGCGAGATGCTGGCGTCGCCACGCGCAGCGCGACGTCGCTGTCAACGACCTGGACCTGGTAGTCCACCGCGTCGCCGAGGAAGCTCGCGCGCTGCACCACGCCGCGGAACACATTCACGGCTCGCCCTCGGCCTGACGCCTCGTCGGGCGCGCCCAGCGCGATGTCGTGAGGCCTGATCGACACCGTGACGCGCGCGCCGACCGTGAGCCCGGCTGCACCGACCTGGAGACGCAGCGGTCCGTGGGCCACGACGTCCGGCTCCACCGCTATGCCCTCGATCAGGTTCGTGCGTCCGATGAACTCCGCCACGAAGCGTGTCCGCGGGCGCAGGAACACCTCGTCCGCCGTGCCCACCTGCGCCACGCGCCCGCGCTCGAGGACCGCGATGCGGTCGGAGATCACCATGGCCTCCGCCTGGTCGTGGGTGACGTAGAGCGTGGTGATGCCGAACGCCTCGTGGAGCCGCCGGATCTCGAACCGCATCTCCTCGCGCAGGTTGGCGTCGAGGTTCGACAGCGGCTCGTCGAGCAGCAGGATCTCGGGCTCGACCACCAGCGCCCTCGCGACCGCGACCCGCTGCTGCTGGCCGCCCGACAGCTCGCCCGGATAGCGCCCCTCGTACCCGGCGAGCTGCACGACGCGCAGCATCTCCGTCATGCGGCGGTCGCGCTCCGCGCGGCTCACGCCGGACTTGAAGCGCAGGCCGTATCCGACGTTCTGCGCGACGGTCATGTGCGGCCACAGCGCGTAACTTTGGAAGATCATCGCCATGCGCCGCCGCTCGGGCGGCACCACCCGGCCCGGCGCGGAGAGGCGGCGATCGCCCACGCGGATCTCGCCCGACTCCGGCGCGAGAAAGCCGGCGACGAGCCTGAGCGTCGTCGTCTTGCCGCACCCCGAGGGACCCAGCAGCGCGACCAGCTCCCCCGGCTTGACCTCCAGCGAGAGGCGGTCGACGGCGGCGACGTCGCCGTACCGGAGCGTCACCGCCGTGAGGCTCACACCGGGCACGTCAGCTCCCCACTCCGTTCTGGTTCGCGTCCGCATCCGCGCGCCTCGGCCTCGGCGGCGGCTCGCCCTCCCTGACGCCCAGCACGTCGCGCCCCAGCGCCTTCTGCACGAGCAGGACCGTGGCGAACGTCAACGCCAGCATCACGATGCCGAGGACGGCGATCGCGCCGAACTGGCCCTCCTCCTTGAGGTCGAAGATGACCACCGACATCACCCGCGTGGCGGGGCTGAACAGGATGATCGACGCGGACAGCTCGCGGATGACGCCGATGAAGATGAAGCACCAGGCCGCGATGATGCCGCTCCGCGCCAGGGGCGCGGTGACGTCCCAGAGGATGCGCAGGCGGCCGGCGCCCAGGATGCGGCCGGCGTCCTCCAGCTCGGGCGGGATCGCGCGGAACGTCGCCTCGGACTGCGCGTAGCCGACCGGCATCTCCTTGGTCAGATAGGCGACGAACAGGATGGCCAGCGTGCCGTACAGCAGGAACGGCGGCCGCGTGTAGGCGATGAACAGCGCGACGGCCAGCACCACGCCGGGGATGACGATCGGCGCCAGCGCCAGGAACGCCACGAGCTGGTGGCCGAGGACGAGCCTGCGGTTGGTCACGTAGGAGAGCATGGCGACGAGCGCGGCCCCGATGGTGGCCGTCGCGAGCCCCAGCTCGAGCGTGTTGACGATGGCCGCCCGGGTCGCGCTGTACTCGAAGAACGTGAACGCGAAGTTGCCGAGCGTGAGGTTGCTCCACGAGAGCGGCTGCGCCCACGCGCGCGACAGCGCGGCCTTGGCCAGGATGCCGTAAGGCAGGAAGATCGCGCACGCCATCACGGCGAGGCAGCCGAGCAGGGCCGGCCAGCGCCACGGTCCGAGCGGGATCTGCCCCCGCTGGCCTCCCTTGCCGCCGATGGCGGCGTAGCCGCGGCGGCCGAGCAGGCGTTTCTGCACGAGCAGCAGCAGCGCCGTGGCGAGCAGCAACGGCATCGAGATCGCCGCGGCCATCTCGACCTTCGGCGGGTACTGGAACAGCGCCCAGATCTGCGTCGTGATCGTGTGGAAACCGGCGGGCAGCGCCAGGATCGCCGGCGAGCCGAAGAGGGCGAGCGCCTGCAGGACGGCCAGGATGAAGCCGCTCGCGAGCGCGGGCGCCACCATCGGCAGCGTGACGGTGCGCGCCACGGCGAGCCGGCCCGCGCCGAGGATGGCCGCCGCCTCCTCGAGGTCGGAGGCGATCAGCAGGAGCGTGTTGGTGATCATGATGTACACGTACGGGAACGTGTACATCGTCACGACGAAGACGAGCCCCGACATCGTGAAGATGTCGAGCAGCGGGTCGGTGGCGCCCGTCGTGCTGCGCCAGAGCACGTTGAGGAGGCCCGCGTTGGGACCCGCCAGCATCACCCACGCGAATGCGCCGAGGAACGGCGGCGTCACGAACGAGGCGAGGACGAGGCTCCGGATGACGCTCTTGCCGGGCAGGTCGGTCCGCGCCGTCAGCCACGCGAGGGGCGCCCCCACGGCGAGCGAGGCCAGCCCGACCCAGAACGACAGCACCACCGTGTTCCACAGGGCCGCCAGCAGCGCCGGATCCCGCGCGACCTGCGCGTAGTGGCCGAGCGTGGCGCCCGCGGCGCCGCCGACGCTCATCCAGACGAGCCAGCCGAGCGGCAACGCCATCAGCAACACGAGCGCCAGCACCACCGCTGCCCAGACCGGAAGCGCGCGGTCGACGCCGGCCACCCACTGCCGCGCGACCCGCGCCGTCACGCGCCGAAGAATTCCACGAAGCGCTTCTTGATCTCGTCGATGCGCTTCTCGAGCTCCTCGGGCTCGACGCTCCACAGCTTGAGGTCGGAGAGCTTCGGCTTGTCGGTCGGATACTTCACGTCGGGGTGGCCCGTGTAGAGCCCCTCCGAATCGGCCATCACCTGCTGGATCTCGCGGCTGAACGTGAAGTCCGTGAAGACCTTCGCGGCGTTCGGATGGGGCGCGAAGCTCGTGATGGCCGAGGGCGAGATCACGAGCGGCACGCCCTCCTTGGGATAGACGATCTCGAGCGGATTGCCCTTCTTCTTGGTCTGGTAGAACGTGTACTCGCCGCCGTCGACGGCCACGGCCCGCTCGCCCGAAGCCACCACGCCCGAGGGGTCGACCGCCGACTGCACGAGCATCGGGCGGTTCTGCGCGAGTTGCTTCCAGTAGTCCCAGCCGTACTGGTTCACCAGCGCGAGCACGTGCGTCGCGATGACGCCGCTGTAGCCGGGATGCGCCGTCACGAGCTTGCCCTTCCACCGGGGATCGAGCAGGTCCTTCCACGTCTTCGGCGCCTCGGCGGGGGACAGCGCCTTCGTGTTGTACGCGATGACGTTCACGGTGGCGCGCAGGCCGTAGTAGTAGCCGTCCTTGTCCTTGAAGCCGGCGGGGAACCCGTCGACGCCGGGCGGCGTGTACTTCTGGAGCAGGTTCTTGCCCTTCAGGACGACGAAGTGGCCCGCGTCGGAGGTATGCACGACGTCGACGTTCTTGATGCCGGCGCCGAGCTCCTGCATCAGCCGCGACATCACGCGCTCCGAACCGGTCCGATGCACGTCCACCTTGATGCCGGGATGCGCGGCCTCGAACAGCTTGGCGATCTTCTCCGCGCTCGGCAGCGCGAGCGACGTGTACCAGACGACCTTGCCCTCCTTCTTCGCCGCCTCGAGTCGCGCATCCTGGGCCGAGGCGGAGGGAGCGACGGCGAGCGAGGCGATCAGCATGAGCGCGCACACCAGCGTCGGCCGCATTGCCATCTCTCCTATGGAGTCAAGGCGCTGAGCAGGCCGGTGAGCGCCGCGCCATCCGCGAGCCCGTCGACGAGCTGGATCACGCGCTCCACCTTGTCGGCTGGCAAGGCGAGCGCGGCGTTGCCGCGGAACTTCGCCTCGACCTCGGCGCGCGTGAGCGGCGCGTCGGGCCCGCCGTGCGGGCGGTCCTGGCGCTCGCGCAGCGTGCGCCCGTCGGCGAGGGTGACCTCGACGTCGCCCACGAACTGGCGCGGATAGTCGATCGTGGGGTCGAGCTCGTACGTCACGCGCCGCGCGATCTCGAGCACCGCCGGATCGCGCACGGCATCGTCGGCGAACTCCGCGAGTCCCGCCCGGCCGCGGACGAAGACCGTCGCGAGCAGATACGGCAGGCTGAACTTCGCCGCGTACCCGTTGGGCGGCGCGTGCTTGGCCGCGAGCGGCTCCCACAGCCGCGGCACCGGACCCGCCGCCGTGCGGCACCGGATCCCGGCGATGTCTGCTGGTCGCGTCCGCGCGGAGAGACGCATCGCGCAGTCCATGTACGGTTGCGCGATCGAACCGCACGGATAGGGCTTGAGCGTGAGCTGAAGGATCTCCCACGCCGAACCGAGCGTTCCCAGCAGCGCGTCGAGCCGACCCGCGTCGTGGTCGCCGGCAAACGCCGCGTAGAGTCCGTGCGTCCCCTCGAGCACCGTCGCCGGCCCCGTGAATCCCGAGCGTGCGAGCATGGTCGCGACGACGCCGGCGTGCGCGCCCCAGCCGGGATGGAGACGCTTCGTCCACGAGCCGTCGCTCAGGTACTCGATGATGCCGGAGGCCTGGCTGCCGCAGATTCCGAACGCGTGCGCGAGCTGATCCTCCGTCAGCGCGTAGAGCCGTCCCGCCGCGGCGGCGGCGCCGAAGCTCGACGTGATCGACGTGGGATGGAAATGGCGCGCGTGGAGCGCGCCGGGAACCGCGAGCCCCACGCGACACATCACTTCCACGCCCGCGAGCAACGCCTCGAGCACGGCAGGGCCGCTCGCCCCCGTCGCCTCGCCGACCGCGAGCGCGGTCGTGACGGCCACGCAGCCCGTGTGGACGATCGCGTCCTCGCGCGTGTCGTCGAAGTCGAGGCCGTGCGCGAGCGTCGCGTTGGCGAGGACGGCATTGGCCGCCGAGACGCGGGCGCGCCGCCCGAGCAGCGCGCTCTCGGGCGCGCCGCCCAGTCGCTCGGCCACCCCGAGCACCGCGCGGCCGAATTCCTCGCGAGCGGCGGCGAGCGCGTTGCCGAGCGTATCCAGCGCGAGCCGCGACGCCGCCGTTCGCACCTCGGCGGGCACCTCGCTGAGCGACACGCCGGCGACGAAGCGCGCGAGACGTCTGGCGGCGGGCGTGGTCACGGGAGGGATTCTACATCTCCGCGGCGATGACGATGCGCGCGCCACCGATGCTCGCTCGACGCTCGTCGTCACCCGCGCTTGACACGAATTCCGGGCTGTGGTGTAGGTGGGAAGTCGCGCGTTTGCCTTCGTCGCTGTCTTGCCGTGAGGACGAGACGCCCGGGCCGTTGCCCGGGGGAGCGAAGAAGCACATGGGGCGCAGCGGAGCGCAGTCCTCGGAGCCGCGCCTCCCTCGCGCCAGTCGCTCGGTAAAAAGTTCCCTCCCGTTCAAGCTGCCCACTCTCAAGACTGCAGCGCTCGCGCTCATCGTCGTCGTGTTGCTCGGCGCCGTCGCCTTCGCCGTGATGCGCGAGGCGTTCTCGCCGCGCCGCCCGGTCCAGGCCGCCGCGGCGCGACCCGTCGCGCCATCTCGGCCAGCGTTCACCCCGGCCGAGGAGGCCTACATCAAGGCATTGTGGCCGATCCACGGCGACGTCGAGCGAAGCGCCGCGCGCATGGTGCTCGGCCAGATCTTCTACAAGACGAACGACATGGACCGCCCCACGCTGAAGGGACGCGTCGCCGATGCGCTCCTGACCTATCAGCGCTCGGAGAGCCGATTGCAGGCGCTGCAGCCGCCCGCGACGGTCGAGCGCGATCACCAGGAGTATCTCGCCGCGGTCCGTCTGTTCCAGGAGTCCGCCGTCGAGGTGCTCAAGATGTTCGAGGATGGCCGTGACGATCACATGGTCACCGCCTATCCACTGGGGCAGAAGGCGACCGACAAGATCAGAGAAGTCGGGGCGAAGTTCTGGCCCCACGAATTCCCGGCAAACTGAGACCGAGATCCAGGACGCGTCAGCCCGGTGACCGGGCGAGTCGTTCGACGAAGGGGGGGATGCTACCGCAGGCAAGCGGTTCGCTAGGGATCGCGTCGCACGTCCCGAGCCGTTGTGAGGAGGGAAGACCGATGAGGCAGACGCTGAAGCGAACCACGGTGATCATCGGGCTGCTGGCGGTGGCCGGCGCCCTGGGAAGCGCCGGCATGTTGCGCGCAGCGCAGCTCCCGCCCCAGGTGATCAAGAGCGGTTTCGAAAGCACGGACAGCTTGTTGAAGGACGTGGAGCGCGCCGAAGGCGGCCCCCAGTACTCCGCGTGGATCGTCGAGAGCAGCCGGTTCATGAACGTGCCGCACCGGGCCTTCATGCCGGACGTCGGCGAGCCGCCGTTCGTCAACCTGCCGGTGAACGTCGGGATCATCAAGGGCCCGGACGGCGCGATCACGCTGTACGACGCCGGGTGGAAGCAGCTCGCGTACATCTTCGACTGGAACACCTCGTGCTGCTGGCAGGATCTCCGCGTGCAGATGGGCCTCATCGGGCTCTCGCCCGATGACGTGACCAAGATCGTCGTCGGCCACGCGCACTGGGATCACGCGGGCCAGCTCAGCTCGTTCCCGAACGCAACCCTCTACATCCAGAAAGAGGAGCTGAAGCAGATCGACTTCTTCATCAACTACCCGATCGACTTCAACCAGGGCCATATCCGCGCCCTGAACACGATCGTCCCGATCACGAGCGATCTCACGAGGGATCCGATTCAGGTCACGGGCCAGCAGGTCGGGCCGCCAGCGCAGGCCTGCGCGAGAACCCCCGTGTGCGGGTATCCGCCGCAGACGCTCCAGGAGATCTTCGGCAAGATCCTGAGCGGCAAGGCGAAGATCATCGACGGCCGCCATCAGGTCGGGGACGGCATGATCATCCATCCGGCGTTCAGGGGCCACACCTACGGGTCGCAGCTCCTGCAGGTCAACACGCCGCTCGGCCAGCTGGTCTTCGGCAGCGACACGTACTCGTCGTGGACGGGCATCCGGGACTGGCTCGTCGCGAACATCCAGCAGACGGACACCATCCAGCAGTTCCTCGCGTACGAGAAGTGCTACGTCCTGACGTCGACGTCGCGGGGCCGCAGCTTCAACAACTGCATCGCCGCTCACGAGCCCCAGTCCTACTCACCCAGCTATCCCATCACCGCCAACTGGTGGAATCCCGAACCGGGGCACTGCTGGCGTGCCGCCGAGCTGACCCTGGCCAACGGCGAGCGCACGCACGTCCCGGGCAACCCGAACCGGACGCTCTGCGTCGATAACATCGTGCCGCCACACGAGATCAAACCGTAGCGCAGCCTGGGCCGGGTCCTGGCCTGTAGTTGGACGGGTTCGGACCCGGCCCGCCGTGCGGCTGAGAGCAGGTGATCTTCCTTCGAGCCTCGTCGGCCAACCTGTCGCACCGTACGCGGCAGAGCCTGGCACAGCTTCGCGAACGCGCGCTCGTCCGCTCGTGTGCCTCGTGCACGAGGTGGTGGAGAACTCTGGTCCTGGTCGTCTGCATCGCGCTCTCGCCCTCCACGGGCCGCCCCCACGACCCGAGCGCCTGGGGCGGGCTCTTCCGCAGCCGCGACGGCGGCGCGACCTGGCTCGCGGTCGACGCCGGCAGCTTCGTCAGCGGCGCGGTCGGGCTCGCCATCAGCCCCGTGACCTCCACCCATCTCTTGCTGGCCGTCGAAAGCGGCGTGCTCGCATCGGAGAACGGCGGGCGCGACTGGACCGTCCAGGCGCCGGACGTGCTGGTCGGCGCGGCCTTCGCGGCGGCCTACGACGCCGACGGAGCGCGCGCACTCGTCTCGGGGGCCTCGGCGCTCTTCAAGCGCGACGGCGGTCGCTGGCAGCCCGTTCGAGCGCCGGCCGGCGCCACCCCGGCGCGGGCGCTCGCTCGAGGTTCTGTGGCCGGACGCGTCTACCTGGCCGGATGGAGCGGCTTCTATCGCAGCGACGACTGGGGCACATCCTGGGCAGATGCGAGCGACGGATTGGGTCCCGATCCGATCGAGGTCGTGGTCGTCGGCGCAGGGCCACCGGAAGTCGTGTACGCGATCGCCGGCGGCCGACTGTGGGCGAGCGACGACGGCGCCCTGCGCTGGCGGCCGTGCGACACGGGGTCCCCTTCCGCGCGCGCCGTGGCGGTAGCCCTCGATGACGCCGACGGCGCTCGCGTCTGGGCGCTCGCGAACGGCCAGCTCTTCCGAAGCGACGATCGGGGCGCGCGATGGGTGCCGATCGGCCGGCCACTTCCGGATCCCCAGCCGCGCGTGCGCGGCCTGGTCGTCCTGGGTCCCACCGTGCTGCTGACGACCGACCAGGGCCTGTACCGGAGCCCGAACGGCGGCGAACGCTGGGACCTTCACACCGACAACCTGCCCGCGCATCTCGAGGCCGGCCCTCTGGTGCGCGATCCGGCGTTGCCGGCGACCGTCTACGCGGGATTCGCATTCACGCCGTATGCCGAGCTGTGGCGGCGCGCCGCCGAGGGCGGTAGCCCGCTCCTCCGGCTCGATGCGACAGCGCTCGCCGGCGCGGGAGCGTTCCTCGCTCTCCTCGTCCTCTGCTCGGTCGCCGCGATCCGCCGGCTCCGAGCCTCGCACTATCGAACGCCCTTCCTCGCCCCGCCGGCCACCGCCGCCCGGGGCCAGCGAGTCCGGTGATGACGACCGCGGACATCGCTCGCGCCGCTCTCGCTCGATCGAGACGGGGTCCGCGGCTCTGGTTCGCCGCTGGGGCGCTCGTCCTCGTCGCCGTCGCCGTGAGTCTCGGCATGCGCGTGAATCCATGGGCCGACTCCGGATTCGCCGAGCACCGGATGCCGAGCCGGACGGACATTCCGGTCAGCATCGCGGTCACCCGCGACGGGGTCGTGTGGTTCACGATCGAGCTGTCCGACACGATCGGACGGTTCAAGGACGGCCGCATCGAGAAGGTTCCGAAGGGGCGCGAGAACCTCGAGCCGCTGGGGCTCGCTGCCGGCGTCGACGGGTCCGCGTGGTACACGGACTCGCAGTTGCGCGCGATCTCCCAGGTGTCCGGCGACGGCTCCATCCGCTCGTACGACCTGGCGACGCCCGTCGCCAGACTGGGACGTCTGGCCGTCGCCCCGGATGGCGCCGTCTGGTTCGCCGAGCCGACCGCCGCGAGTGTGACCCGCCTGAAGGACGGCGTGTTCACGCGGTATGCCGTCGCGCCGCGCGCGGGAGCTGGAGAAGGCAGTGCCGGGCCCTTCGGGGTCGCCGTGGACGCCCAGGGCAACGTCTGGGCCACGCTCCCTCAGGAGAACACGCTCGTCCGCATCGCCCCGAATGGCGAGATCGCGGCGTTCGAGCCACCGACTCGCCAGAGCAGTCCCGGCGACGTCGCGGTCGACAGCCGCGGCGCGGTCTGGGTGCTGCAGCAGGCGGCGAACAAGGTGGCGCGATTCGCCGGCGGGCGCTTCGAGGAGTTCCCGATTCCCACCCCCAACGCCGGGCTGATGGCGCTCACCGTCGCGCCGGACGGGTCGGCGTGGTTCACCGAGCTGCGCGGTCACAAGCTCGGTCGGGTGCGCGGAGGCGCGATCAAGGAATTCGCGCTCCCTCGCGCGGACGCCCGGCCCGTTGGCATCGCCGCCGACAGGGCGGGCAACGTGTGGTACGCCGACCTCACGGGATGGATCGGGATGCTCCGCGCGGACCGCGCCACGGCCGACTGAGCGACGACGTCCTGCGGGAGGCCCCCCACCCCGTCGATCAGCCAAGCGTGGTGACGACCCTCCACGCGTTGACCGTGAGGACGAGTCCAACGGCTAGGATCACCACCGCCGCGCCGACCTGGACCCAGCGCACCCAGCGGCTGTGAAGCCAGTCGAGCACGAGCCGTCCCACGCCCGCCGCGACCACGCCCACCAGCACCAGGACGAAGGCGAACCCGAGGCTGAAGACGACCACCGTCAGGAGCCCGAGCATCAGTCTGCCGCTCGCGATGGCGGACAGCAGGATCGCGAGCGCGCCCGGATCGGGCAGGAGGCCCCCCGCGATGCCGAGACCGAGCAGCATGGGGAGGCTCGGCCGGGAGCGGGCGAGGGCCTCGATGTCGTGCGTGTGGGCGCGCCCCCACCCGTGGCGATGGAGAAGCGTCTGGCGCTCGAGGGCGTGCGCGTGCTCGTGCGTGTGAGGGCGGGTGTCAGGATCCTCATGGCTGTGCGAATGCTCATGATTGGGCCGGTGCTCGGGAGTGGACGGGTGCTCGTGAGTGTGTGGACCCTCGTGGGCGTGCGAATGCTCGTGCGTGTGCGGAGCCTCGTCCGGGTGCACGGACCCACTCGTGTGCGAATCCTCGTGGCGGCGGCGCCCATGTTCTTGGTTGTGCGAGGCGCCCCGCGCATCCGGATCGTACGCGCGTGAATCCTCGTGCGCGTGCGAGGGTTCGTCGGCGTCCCCCCGCGCCGTCTCGCCGTCCTGAAGCGGGCGCTGACCCGCGGGGACCTCGTCCCGCGTCGATAGCAGCGAGAGCTGCGCGCGCAGCATCCACGCGCCGATCGCGATGACGAGGAGGCCCGTGCCGACTGCCAGGTACGCCTCCACGCGCTGCGGGATCAGCCAGGCCGACCCCAGGCTCGCCAGCACCGCGACCAGGATGATGCCGCTGGTGTGCGACAAGGTGACGAACACTCCGAGGACGAGCGCGTCGACCGGGCGGCCCCGCACCCCGACGATGTACGAGGCGGCAATGGTCTTCCCGTGGCCCGGCGTCGCGGCGTGCGCCGCCCCGAGCCAGAAGCTGGTCATCAGATACAGCAGGCCGTCGAGCATCGCCGCCACCCGCCGCGTTCAGCGCGGTTGCCGCGCCACCGGGAGCTAGCCCGGAGGCGCCGCCGAGGGGAAGCGCGGCGCGCGCTTCTCGCGGAGGGCGCGCACGCCCTCGCGCACGTCCGCGTGCCCGAAGCTCAGGATCTCGAGCGCCAGCGACTGATCGAAGATGGGCCCGGCCTGCCGCAGCCAGTTGTTCAGCGCGCGCTTGGTGTAGCGAATGGCGTGCTGCGCCCCGCCGGCGAGGCGATCCGCCACGTCCCGCGCGCGCGTCA
>Ga0187894_10000456_pt1 | contig 55154 bp, 57 predicted proteins | sample GBC1701081metaG_FD_136650 | JGI IMG/M metagenome (GOLD analysis project Ga0187894, IMG submission 136650) | White microbial mat communities from a lava cave in the Kipuka Kanohina Cave System on the Island of Hawaii, USA - GBC170108-1 metaG ...
ATCCGTGCGCTCGAAGAAGGGACGCCAACGAGGACGAGTTGGGTAGTGTATTTGGGCGAGCGGGAACTCAAGGAGGGGAACACGTGGATACTTCCGGCACGGTCATTCTTACGCAAACTCCACGCGGGCGAAGTACTGACCACAACGTAAAGTATAAGCAACGGAGGAAGATTTTCCCTACAGAAGTACAGAGAAGGCAGGTCTTGCAGTAGCACACGCGAGGCTCAACCTTCACTATTAGTGTTATTAGCAAAGAGGCACGATTGCAAGACCTGATAATCATCTAGCAAGCTCCTCGACCGGGCAATAGAATGACAGCACCATTACCCAACGAGGCCAAACTCACTACCCGAGGGGTAAGGAGGTCAGATCTCGCAATCACGCAGCAAGCGCATGCCGGAATATTAACTCATATGTCGTAATGCAGGACCTGACCCTAAGATCCACTTCCTAGACTAAGGCCGGGACAGTCGTGCGATCCGCACGGACCTTCGTCAGTTCTTCAGGATGATCGAGCAACGCCAGCACGCACACCTGGATCACATTGAGGCCGACGCTGCCACTACCCAAGTCTCAGCCTCCCGTCAACTGTGAGCAGCGACGGCAGTCGTCATGGGTTTTCTCCTTCTTTCTCTCGGTCAACATTACTCTTTGACGGATACGGATTTCTTACACTGTGGGTGATAAGAGACTGTAGTTCATATGCGGTGTTTCCCTTACGGTTACTGAAAGTGCGGCATGACCTCGCGTGCAAGTCTAGATCGGACCACCGAAGAGTGACAAGGCAGGATTGTCACCTTGAGTGAAGCGAAAAATGACATGCTTGCGGGGTCACGGCGTAAAAGGCACGGATGTTCTATGGTCCGATCTGGGACGAACAGAATGAGCTTCTATCTTTTCTCCCTGGTCTACTTCACGATGAGACCGGCGAAATCCCCCTGTTCACGCCATTTGGCGAGCATATCGTAAAAAGCCAGCGCACCATGGGGGTATATAGTCTGAAGGAATCCCTGCCCCTCGTTGGTCCCCTCGCCGTTGTAGTACCCTGGCGTGCAGACGTTTTGGTACTTGGTCATCATGTTCGGCCCAGTCACGAGCTTCACCCACTCCGCCTCAGCCTCGGGGGTTGGCTCGATTGATTTCGCCTTGCGCTTATCGACCAGAGTGATGAGCTGGGCAACGTGCTTGGCCTGATTATCGAGCATGTAGGTGAAGTTCGCCGTCAGGCCGGTCTGCGTGAGCCCCATGTGGAAACAGTTGGGAAACCCGTGACTCAGGAAACCATGGTAAGTTCGCATCCCTTTGGCCCAGGCGGCTGCGAGAGCCACGCCGTTACGGCCGTACATCCCGAACTCGGCGCGGCGCGTGTACGCAGTTCCCACCTCGAACCCCGTGGCGAAGATCAGGCAATCCACTTCGTACTCGACTCCGTCGACCACGACTCCGTGCTCGGTCACGCGATCGACCCCCTTCCCCTTCGTATCTACCAACTTCACGTTCGGCCGGTTGAAGGTGGGCAGATACTCGTCGTTGAAGGTCGGACGTTTGCACCATTGCCCAAACCATGGCTTGAGCGCTTCGGCCGTCGCTAGGTCTTTCACCGTCGAAGAGACGCGCGCGCGAATGTCGTTCATCTTCTGAAAATCGGCGATCTCCGCCAAGAGCGCCTTTTCTTCGCCGGAGAGATCTGAGCTTCTACTGTTGAGCAGATCGCCGAGCTTCTTGAGCGGGCTGGTCCACTTGTCGCCGACCTCATCGCCCTCGACGCGCACCCCGTCTAAGAGGGCAGTGAAATTGCGGTTGCGATAATACTGCCAGCCGGACTTGAGCGTCTTCGCCCATTCCGGGTTGGTGGGCGTGTTGTTGCGTTCGTCCACGGAAGACGGCGTGCGCTGAAAGATATAGAGCTGCTGTGCGTGCTCACCCAGATGCGGAATACACTGGATCGCCGTGGCTCCGGTCCCAATGATGCCTACACGTTTGTCGTGGAGTTTGTGTAATCCCCCGGTGGTATCACCACCAGTATAATTGTAGTCCCAGCGACTGGTGTGGAAGGTATGCCCTTTGAAATTTTCGATCCCTGGAATCCCCGGCAACTTGGGTTTGCTTAGTGGGCCACTCGACATGATCACAAATCGTGCTTTGAACTCATCGCCGCGATCGGTGATGACGGTCCAGCGCCCGGCTTCTTCATCCCAACGGGCTTCGTTGACTTTCGTTTGGAAGCAGGCTCGTTGGTACAGATTGTAGGATTTGCCGATCCGCTGCGCATGGGCAAAGATCTCTGGTGCGAAGGAATAGCGTTCCTTCGGGATATAGCCGAGCTCTTCGAGCAAGGGCAGGTAGAGATACCCTTCAATGTCACATTGCGCGCCGGGATAGCGGTTCCAGTACCAGGTCCCGCCAAAATCCCCCGCTTTCTCGACGATACGAAAGTTCGTGATCCCGACCTCTTGCAGCCGCACTGCCGACAACATACCGCCAAAGCCTCCGCCGACGATCAGCACATCAATTTCTTCGTGCAGCGCGGGGCGCGTAAAGCCCAGCTCGACGTAATGGTCCTCGTTGTAGGGTGCGAACTTGCCAGTGATTTCCTGATATTGGTTGTTCGCGTCGGCGCGCAGACGTTTCGCACGTTCGGCGGCATACTTCTCGCGCAGGGCACCAGGATCAAAGCCGAGTTCTTCAGCGGTCGGTATGCGCTTCGGTTGGGGTTGGGTTGCGGTTTCGCTCATCGTATCAGTCCTCCTTGCCAATTAGAGTAATTGCTTTGCAGAACATTTCAATTGCTTCGTCAATGTGGTTGGATACGTGACGTGTTGACACCTGGCGCTTCCTTACCAGAAGTTTTATCTCAAAAGTCTTTGCCCACGCCAGTAATGCGGCCGGCTGTGATTGCGACATCGCCAGTGAACACTGGCCGTCCAGTTCCGTCGACGACCGTTCCGCCTGTGTTGATGACGTCAGGCATTGCTATGCTTCCTTTCGTTAATCACCCTCAGGTGGGTCAGGTGTTTAGACTACCGCTGCGCGCATCGTCTCAAACCGGAGCGGTAAGGTTTGCACGCCGCGAACAATAATCGAAGCAATCTGTGGCAGGGGCTCTCTGGTACAGGTAAACGGCGGACAGTCGAACAACAGCGACTCCAGAGCAATGCGTCCTTCCAGTCGCGCTAACGGTGCGCCCAGGCAGTAGTGGATACCATAGCCAAACCCGACATGGTCCTGAGGATTGCGCGTCACATCAAAGCGATCCGGTCCAGGAAATTTCCGTTCATCACGGTTAGCCGCGCCTAAGAGCAAGAAGACCGTCGCACCCGCAGGAATCGTCCCGCCTTCCAGTTTCACCTCCCGCGCAGTTTGGCGCGGGAGGAGCTGGACTGGGGATTCATAGCGCAGCACTTCTTCGACGAGCGATGGTACGAGGGTGCGATCGGCCCGGACTTTGGCGAGTTCCGCCGGATGACTCAGCAGGTTTCGCACCGCATTGCCAATCAAGTTGGTGGTGGTTTCGTTCCCTGCCAACAACAGGAGAACCGCCAGCCCCAGGATCTCGGCGGACGTGAGCGTATCGTGTTCTTCTTCAGCGCGAACCAAGGCAGACAGTACATCCTCTCCGGGATCGGTCCGGCGTCGTTCAATCAGCTTCTCGAAGTAGGTGCGTAGCGCCGTGCCACTCTCGCGCACATACGCACGGACGGCTTCATCGGTCGGACGGCTCGTGCCTAAGACGATACCATCTGACCAGCGCTTGAAATCATTGAGCCGATCGTCTTCCACTCCCAACATTTCCGCAATCACGGTGATCGGCAGTGGCCCGGACAAGGCCGGGACCAAATCGCCTTCAGTTTGCTTTCTCAGGGCGGCGATCAACTGCCGGGTAATTTCGTGCACGCGCGGTTCGAGATTGCGGATGATGCGCGGAAGAAACCCTTTATTTACCAACTTGCGCAATCGCGTATGGCCGGGTGGGTTGATGTCGAGAATCCACGGCACTTCCGGAGTCGGGTTGAGATCCCCCAGCGCCTGCGCCGTGAACCCGGACGACGGGAAAATCTGTGGGTTGCGCAAAGCGAAGTCGACATCGGCGTAACGGCTGAGCGCCCACACCTGCAACGGTTCGATCCAATATACTGGAGCATGTTCTCGTAAGTGCGCATAAAACGGATATGGGTTTTCTATCACTTCGGGTAATAGCGGGTTGTAGTCCATAGGACCGATTCTCCTTTGTGGTTTGCTTAGCGCCCAAGCCGCTTCTGCCGCTCGCGGAGGAAGAGAAACAGCGGGAAACCAGCCGCAAACGCCACTAACCATGAGACCGCCACACAAATCCAAAAGTTACGACTGCCCAACGTCCGACCCTCGGTAAACAGCAGTACGTTGAAGGTCGCAAACGCAATTAAGAGGTCAAACAGCACTGACGCGGTTATCGCGCTCTGCATCGGCACGGTGAAGAAGTCGAGCAAGATATTTCCCCCCGCACTCATGTACTGCATGTTGTAATGCATGGGGATGATGACCCCCAGACCAACCAGCACCGCATACACCAGCTCTCGTGCCGTCATGTTCCCTCCTTACTGAAAGCTGATCAGGGTGCGTCACGCTGGCAACATCCCCACAGGGGACTGTTGCAGCTTGCTCGTATCGAGCTTGGTCAACCCTTGCTCGCCGCTGTCGTACAGCGCCACCCATTCTTTCATCCAGGTCGGGTTGGCGACACGCGACGGGTGATGCCACGGCAGCGCATGTCGTAAGATCCCCGGCATCGCAGAGGTAAAGAAGCGAAACGTAAACTTCTTGATCGCCCAGTGGGTCTTCCACTTCCCCCACAATCCATCGGCTTTGAGAAGCACCATGTACGATCCGCGCACCAGCCGAAAAAGATGGAGCAGCGCGGCGAACATGCCATAGACCCGATACCAGTAGTCACCATAGACATGCTGATACACGTCAAAGGCGAGATTTTTATGTTCGATTTCCTCGACGAGATGCCAGAGCCATAATGAAGCGACAGCCGGATCGGCTCCGCGAAGGAGATGCACGCGGTCCGCAATCATGGCATGGGCGGTAGCCAGCGCCAGCGTCTCGAACCCAGCCGTATACGCTATTTGGTACTTGAGCGGACGCTTGCGCAGTTCTCCATACTCGTGTGCGATTTCTTTCTCACGCTCGCGTAATTGGGGGTAGCCGTTAGCTATGAGCACTTCATTGAACCGTCGGTGTTGCATAAAGTGTTGCGATTCCTGACCCATCCAGGCGCGGGCTTCCGCCAGTAGCGCCGGGTCGGTGATGAGTTTGCTTGCCTCACGGATCGCGTCGATGATGAAAGGCTCCATATACGGCAGCAGGATCGAGGTACCGTTAATGAGTTGGCTTAACGCCGGATCATCTGAATGCCAATGCGGTTGAAAGTCTGGCGGAAACTCGAACTGGACTTTCCGCACCTCGATCCCTTGCGCGGTTTTCTGCGCACTCATGTGCAAGCCCCTCCTTTTACGAATGCCGGAAAGTGTTGTATAGCAAAAAGGTTGCATTGTGCAAGCTTTAATAATTTCGCTTACGGACCGAGTTGCGGGTGAAGGTCATTCCCGCTACAGAGAATCCGGCGTGCATCGTGCCAATTCGTTGGAGACAAGGAGACGATTGACCGTATGACAGATACCAGACCGTCGGCTGAGGAAGATCTCGCCGCCGCTTTAATGGGTCTCTTCTTGCCGATTCATTATCGCATCGGGGTTGGCTTCGAGGAGACACTACGCTGCGGTCAGCTCTCTCGTAAACAGGTTGCCATCTTATGGCTCATGCGTGCCGAAGGCGGACCCGAGGGCAGTATGCGCCGCAAAGATATCGAACGTCTGCTCGCGTCCTGGTTTGAAACCAGCAGTTCGACCATCACCCGTTCTCTCGCTGCGCTGGCACGCCCGCCGCTCAAGCTGGTGCGCGTGCGTGAAGATCCGGACTCGGGTCGTGAGAAGCGTGTAATCCTGACGGCGAAAGGCGAGCAGTTTCTGGCCGGCATGACGGCTGAAGGGAGAACGTTTGCCCAGAAGCTCTTGGACGGCATGCCTCGGCAGGAAATCCGCGAGATGGTGCGCCTCATGCAAAAGGCGGTTGATGTCCTCGAGAGGGAGGGAGCGGAAAGACATTCCTCCGTGTTACACCATGCCAACGGCTTGTCCACAGGTTCTTGAGGAGAGAGAGGACCTCGGCGTATAAAGAACGACTATTGTCGTGTCTCCGCCCATGGAGACCATAGAGCATCGCTCGGATGAGCTTCGGGCGCTAAAGACCTAACAGAAACAAAAAGGAGAGATCGACATGCGGGGACTTGAAGGCGTGAAGGTGCTCGAACTCGGGCATATGGTGTCCGCGGCGTATGCAACCAAGCTGATGGCCGACCTGGGCGCCGATGTCATCAAGGTCGAGGAACCTGACGGTGATCGTGCCCGCCAGCGAGGGCCGTTTCCGCAGGGAATCGTTGACCCTGAGCAAAGCGGACTCTTTCTGTACCTGAATAGCAACAAGCGCGGATGTACATTCGACCTCCGCCAGGACCGGGACAAGCTTGCCGACTTGGTAGCCTGGGCTGACCTCCTGATCCACAACTATCCACCCGCCCAGATGGCAGCCCTGGGTATCGACTACCACACCTTTCGCGCGCTCAATCCTCGGTTGGTGATGTGCACGATCACGCCCTTTGGCCTCACCGGACCGTACAAAGATTACAAGGCGTACGAGCTGACCACCGCCCACGGTGGTGGCTGGGGGTGGCTTGGTCCTGGTGGGTCCGATCGCCCAGACCTGCCGCCGCTGAAAGCGGCCGGACATCAGGCCGATTTTCAGGGCGGGTTGGCGGCAGCCACGGCGGCGCTGTCTGCTTATTTCCATGCGCTGCGGACCGGGGAGGGCGAACACATCGATCTTGCCAGCCAGGCGTATATCGCGTCATTTCTGGAACTGAATGTTATTTACTATACCTATCAGGGACTGATTGGCTCACGGCTGGGCAAACGCTTGCTGTATCCGTGGGGTATCTTCGAGTGTCAGGACGGACTCATGTTTCTTGCCGTGGCGGAAGAAGACCAGTGGCAGCGTTTGTTAGCCTTAATGGGCACTCCGGAGTGGAGTACATGGGAGATCTTCCAAGGCGTGGTGAACCGTACCAAAAATCAAGACGTGTTAAAGATGTATCTGACGGAGTGGATGAAGGAGTGGCGGGTAGAAGACCTCTTTCGCGCCGGACAGGAGCAGCGTATCTGTTTTGCGCCGGTTTTTTCCATGGCGGACCTCGCCCGTCAGGACCAGCTACACGCCAGACACTTCTTCGTCGATGTCGCCCACCCTCGTGCCGGGACGCTTAAGCACCTCGGCGCGCCGTACCAGCTCCATGATCCGTGGTGGGCGATTCGTCGTGCCGCTCCTTTGCTGGGTGAACATAATGAAGAGGTCAAGGCGAGTCTCAGACCAGTCAAAGCAAGTCTCAAGCAAGTCAAGACAAGTCCAGAACAAGTCACAACGAGTCCTGCGGGGTCAGAAAGACTCCGGACTCCGGACTCTGGACTCCGGACTGTCAACCCCCGCCTTCCCCTTGCAGGTATTCGCGTCGCGGATTTTAGTTGGGTGTGGGCCGGACCTTTCTGCACGATGCACCTTGCCCATCTCGGCGCCGAGGTGATCAAAATTGAGTCGCACACGCGCCTTGATCTGACCCGTCGGCTACCGTTTTATCCCAAAGATGTAGAGCCAGGAATTAATCGCTGCGCGCTCTTCAACCAGTGGAATCAGGGAAAGAAAAGCGTGCTACTGAATTTGACCAGCGCTCAAGGCATTGCCATTGCCAAAGAATTAGTCACGAAGAGTGATATCATAGTCGAGAATTTTGCTACCGGCGTGATGGACCATCTGGGGTTAGGGTATGAAGAACTGAAAAAGCTCAAACCCGATCTCATCATGGCGTCGATCTCGGGTTATGGCCACACCGGTCCGCGGCGTCACTATCTGGCGTACGGCCCGGCGATTGCACCGCTGACGGGGTTATCGTCGCTCACCGGCTACGTCGGAGGGTCACCACAGGAGGTCGGGATTTCCTATGGAGATCCCAACTCCGGCATTCACGCGGCGGTGGCCGTCTGCGCGGCCTTGGCGGCGCGGCAGCGCACCGGCCGCGGCCAGCACATCGACGTGTCACTCTGGGAGACCATGGAGGCGTTAGTGGCCGAGGGGTGGATGGACTACGTCATGAATGGCGTCCAGCCGCCCCGGCAAGGCAACCGCGATCCGTGGATGGCACCACACGATTGTTTTCGCTGTGCTGGGGAAGATGACTGGGTCACCATTGCCTGCGCTACGGAGGCGGAGTGGCGCGCGTTGTGTCAGGCCATCGGGCAACCACGGCTCGCGGATGATGCGCGGTTTCATACGGCGCGTGCGCGCAAAGCGAACGAGGACGAGTTAGACAAATTGATAACCGAATGGACAGTGCAACGGGACAAATGGGAAGTGACCCGTCTCTTACAAGCTGCAGGGGTGGCGGCGTTTCCGTCTATGACTAGCAGAGATCTGGTAGAAGATGCGCACCTTAACGAGCGTGGGTTTTTCGCCCGGCTCGCCCATCCCGAAGTGGGAGTGCGCACGCACACCGGGATTCCCTGGCTGCTGACGCGCGCGCCGAACGGCGTACGCGCACCTGCTCCCGTGTTAGGGCAGGATACCGATCAGGTGATGCAATACATATTGGGATACTCCGAGGCGCGGATTGCGCAATTGAAGGAAGAGAAGGTGTTGTACTAACCCTTCTACGCGAGGGAAGAAAAAAAAGGAAATAGACGGACACCGGAGTCCCGGGTGCAATACCACCATAGTGAGGAAAACATTGACCGCCGTCTATGAACCGGGTGTGTTCTGTGATGCCCTCCACCCAGCCGTCGCGCTTGATCTCCGCGCGCGTGGGCTGTGCGAGCATCTCATGTGCGCCGACCGGAATCTCAGTGTGATTGCAGGAGCAGAAGGCTTTTCCCGAGGTCTTGGCAAGAGGTGTGGAAATAGAAACAGGTAGCGATATGTTCTTGGATGACAATGGGCTCTTTAGGTTACTTGCGGAAGTCGTAACCTCGGTTGACAGGGACGACACAGAAAGGTGACGATTGGCTGATGTGGGAAGGCTGACCGCTGATAGCCCTTAAGGGCGCTGCGGGTTTCGCGTTCACCAGTGATCCTTGACGAAAATCGCACGTAGCCATTATAGTGGCTATAAGAAAGGATGGAGCAACGCGGGACATCCATAAGTTTGTTCCCATCACCAAGGCCAAAAACAACCTCTTGGAGATCATCCGTCAGGTGGAGCAAGAGGAGAGCACGGTTGCTGTGACAAAAAATGGAGTGCCAACGGCTGTCATCCTCAGCATGGAGAGATTTACCGGCCTCTTAGAGACCTTGGATATCCTGACTGACGAGGAGACGATGAAATCTCTGAGGAGGGCGCTGCGCCAAGCTCGTCAAGGGAAGTGGGTTCGTGAGGAAGAGGTGTTTGGTCGTTGAAGAGCTACCGTATTCGCTTTACCCCCGAAGCTGCCCGACTGATAGCGAAGTTTCCGCAAGCGGCGTAGTCGTCGAAGATAGTGATGACGATGGTCTTGGCTACAGCCGGCGCGGCAAGACCTTCGAGGGCCAGACAACCAGCCAAGGTGAGCAAAAGAAAGGGAACACTGCGAAAACCGGCTTTTTCATATGATCTCCTTTTTGTGGAGTTGAGGGTGTAGGGCAAGCGCTGCTCGCCCTACAGCTGCTCATTGGCGGTGAGGCTGGAGGAGAGATTCCAGATGCCCCTCTCAATCTCCCGTGCCCCTACGAACCCCAGGCGGAGGCGGAGCAGGAAGCGGTGGAATGTTTTCACCAGGCCATCGACATTGCCCGCCACCAGCAAGCCAAGTCGCTGGAACTCCGTGCGACCATGAGCCTCGCTCGTCTGTGGCAACGACAAGGCAAGACAAAACGAGCTCACAAAGTGTTGTCTGAGATCTACAGCTGGTTCACCGAAGGGTTTGATACGAAGGATCTGCAAGAGGCGAAAGCGCTGCTCGACAGCCTCGCGTCCAAGGCCTAGGGGTTAACGCCAAAAGAGATGCAAGGCGCAATGTTGGCAAAACTCTAGCCTCTAGCGCCCGGCACCTAAAGAGGAGAACGGCCATTGCAATAAGGTTTTGATATGCTGCCTTGTGAGGTAAGATTATCCGGATATAATGCCCGCATGAGAGAAATAATCTCACGAGCAATTCAAATACCTGATTTGTCTACACATTCAGTCTTTCTCTGGGGACCTAGAAAGACCGGCAAGAGCTTTTGGATCAGGCAACATCTTCCCGAAGCTCCCATCATCGACCTTCTCAAGACCGATACTCTAACAGAATATGCTGCTCGTCCGGCGCTGCTACGCGAGCGGTTTGGCATGAGTACCTCTCTCCACCAGCGCGGCCCTATTGTGATCGACGAGATTCAAAAAGTCCCCGCCTTGCTTGATGAGGTACATTGGCTGATCGAGAATCGGTCACTGACTTTCCTGCTGACCGGGTCGAGCGCGCGTAAACTCCGTCGCGGGCATGCGAATCTGCTCGCGGGACGGGCCTGGCGGCGGGAGCTGAAGCCGCTCTGTTTTGCGGAAGTAGAGGGCATGGACCTCGAAGGCGTGATGGTGAGCGGCCTCTTGCCGCCACATTTCCTGTCGCTCGATCCGGTAGAAGACCTGCGGGCGTATGTCAGCGACTATCTGCGCGAGGAGATCATTGCTGAGGGACTCGTGTCCAATCTCCCGGCGTTTTCCGAATTCTTGCGGGCCGCTGCACTCACGAGTAGTGAGCTGCTCAATTATACGAACGTGGCCCGCGAAGTGGGGGTCTCCGCGAAGGTCGTGCGCGGCTACTTTGAGATCCTCGAAGACACCTTGCTGGGGTATCGTCTCCGCCCCTGGACTCGGAGCTCACGGCGGAGACTTATCCAAACGGAGAAGTTCTATCTCTTTGATGTCGGCGTCACGAACTATCTCACGCGTCGAACTCCGCGTATCGGAACGCCTGAATTTGGCAAGAGCTTTGAGCACTACATCTTGATGGAGCTCCTTGCTTACCGTGCCTATCGCGCCCCTGAGCTTGATATCCGCTACTGGCGGACGAGCACCGGCCGCGAGGTGGATTTTCTGCTAGATGACAAGGCTCTGGCAATCGAAGTCAAAGCCTCCGCGCGAGTACATGAGGCTGAGTTGAAGTCCCTCACCGCACTCAGCGAAGACACTCCGGTCAAGAAGCGCGTCGTCGTGTCTCTTGAAACTTATCCACGAGAGGTCCAGGATCACTGTGGCCCCGTGGTTATTCTCCCTTGGCGTGATTTTTTAGCGCAACTCTGGTCAAGGGGATTATTGGTTTCGTAGCTCGTCTCGACGGTGAAACATGCAAACAGGCCGGCTAATGACCTTCGGTCCCTATCGCCTCGACCCGCGCACCGGGCAGGTGTGGCGGGGCAAACAGGAAGTGAAGGTGACGCCGAAGGCTGCCGCTGTGCTCTACCAGCTTGTGGCGCGGGCCGGGCAGATGGTGAGCAAAGCCGAGCTTGCTCAATCCCAGACCCATCTGGAACAGGTCATTGCCCTTTACGATCCCCAACAGCATCACTCCCTGACTTTGCTCTGTGCCGGGGAGGACCCCGGGGTAGTGTGCATAACCTTTATGGCCTGGAACTTGTGGCTGCTCGGGTATGCAGAGCAGGCCCTTAGCAGAATTCAACAAGCCCTCGTCTTGGCCCAAGAGGTGTCTTCTCCCTTTGACATAGCTGTTGCCCTTTGGGCTGATGCTGTACTGCATCAATGGCGCGGAGACAGGCAACAGGTACAGGAGCGGGCCGAAGCAATAGTAAGGCTCTCCACCGAGCAGAGGTTTCAATTCTGGCTGGCGTATGGGACCATGCTGCGAGGCTGGGTGCTGACCGAGCAGGGGCAAGTGGAGGAAGGCGTTGCTCAGCTGGAGCAGGGCCTGGCTGCCTGCCGGGCTACGGGGACTGAAGGGGGACCGATACGTTGGCTGCCTTGGCTGGCCGCGGCGTATGCGAAAGCGGGGCAGGCAGAGAAAGGGCTGGCTGCGCTGGCCGAGGCGTTGGCGAGGATAGACAAAACTGGGATGCGCTTCGGCGAGGCCGAGTTGTATCGGCTCAAGGGAACACTGACGCTGCAAAAGTTCGGAGTTCAGGGTTCGGAGTTCGACATCCCCAGCCCCCAGCCCTTAACACCCAGCACCCAAGCGGAGGCGGAGCGTGAGGCAGAGGGGTGTTTTCTGAAGGCCATCGACATTGCCCGTCACCAACAAGCCAAGTCGCTGGAACTTCGCGCCGCCGTGAGCCTCACCCGCTTGTGGCAACGACAGGGTAAGACAAAACGAGCTCACAAAGTGTTGTCTGAGATCTACGGTTGGTTCACCGAAGGGTTTGACACGAAGGACCTGCAAGAAGCCAAAGCGCTGATTGAAGAATTGAGTCATTGAGTCATCGAGCCATTGACTATTGCGTATCAAGGAGAGTGTTCGTCCGTGTTCGGGAATGCTATAGTTCCGGTATGGAATTCGCACTCAAATATCCTTCTCTCTTTTGGGATGTCGACCCTACTCAATTGGAGAGCGAACGTCACGCTACGTTCATCATAGAACGGACGTTAGAACGAGGGGGTATCCAGGCAATTCGCGACCTGTTTTCGCTGTATGGAAAAGCCCGCATTGTTACGGTCATCTGCTCGTCACGTCGCATCACACGAAAAACGGCTCTCTTTTGGAAATCATACCTCAACCTTACGTTGCCAATACAATGTCTCCAATCGGAATCACAGAATCTGCTCTCGCAGCTGTGGGAATAATCCGCCAGAGTGTGGCCCTTAAAGGGTTTTACCTCGCGGGCGGAACTGCCTGTGCTATCCAACTTGGGCAGAGAATTTCAGTTGATTTGGACTTCTTCCAGGCTGCCCAGTTTCACGCCGATGAACTATCCCAGCAACTCGCCCTTGAGGGAATCACCCTCGAAGCGGAAGAGATGAGCCCTGGAACCGTGAAAGGGCAGCTTGCAGGAACTGCGGTCAGTTTTTTTCATTATCCGTATCCGCTCCTCAGTGCCCTTATCGAATGGGAGGGAATACTGCTGGCCAGTCTCATCGATATTGGCCTGATGAAAATTACCGCTATCGCTTCGCGCGGCGCGAAGAAAGATTTTGTTGACCTCTACTACATCCTCCGGCACCTCGGGCCCCAAGCCGTCTTCGCTCGTTTCTCGGAGAAATATCCGATTGCACGCCTTGATCCGTATCACTATCTGAGAAGCTTGACGTATTTCGAGGACGCAGAAAGCGAACCTGATCCGCGCATGCTGGTGCCGTGGAGTTGGGCAGAAACGAAAGACTATTTTCGGACAGTGATTAAGGAATGGCGGTTGCTTCCCGAGCGCTCATGACACAACGCGCGAGCTTGCCTTGTATGATAGGCTCCAGGCTGTCAGCTCGCTGATCGCGAAAGGGAACATTAGAGAAACATTTCTGTAGCCGGCACCTAAGCTCGCCCTCATTCTGTTGTCTCTTCCTGCCTCCTCGCTACTTGACAGAGCACTCACGCACAGTAACAAACTCTACCATCGGCCAGCGCCGCACGCGAAAGGAACAGTCAGCGATGAAGCTCATCGGGGTTGATGTCGGCGGGACCTTTACGGATGTGATCTACACCGATACCGACACGCAGCAGGTGTTGATCCACAAGGTCCCTACCACATCAGCAGACCCATCGGTTGGTGTTATTACCGGCATCGCTGAACTCTGCAAACGCAATGGGATCGAGCTAACCGAGATTCAGCAGCTCTATCATGGGACCACGATAGCGACCAACGCCTTGCTCGAATACAAAGGAGCGCGAGCCGGTGTGATCACCACCAAAGGGTATCGTGACATCCTCCACATCGGTCGTCACCAGCGTCCCCAACACTATTCCATTCAACAGGAAATCCCCTGGCAAGACCGTCCCCTGGCTCGGCGCCGTCACCGCAAGGTGGTGACCGAGCGTCTCATTCCCCCCAAAGGCGAAGTGCTGGTTCCATTGGACGAGGAGGAAGTGCGACAGGCGGCGCGCGCTTTGAAGGCTGAGGGTGTAGAGGCGATCGCGGTCTGTTTTCTCTTTTCCTATCTCAATGCGCGACATGAGGAGCGAGCGCGTGAGATTATCCTCGAAGAATACCCCAAGGTATTTGTCACCACCTCGGCCGCGGTCTCGCCACAATTTCGCGAGTTCGAACGCTTCACCACCGCAGCCATCAATGCCTTTGTTGGTCCGACCGTACACGGTTACATTACGCTGCTGGAGAAACGTTTGCGCGATACCGGTATCCGGGCAGACCTGCACATCATGCGTTCCAACGGCGGTGTCGCCACGCCCGCGATGGTCGCCGAGAAGCCAGTGCTCACACTGCTGTCTGGGCCGGCCGCCGGGGTCCTTGGCGGAGCCTGGTCCGGTACGCTGTCGCAACACCTGCGGCTGATTACCTTTGATATGGGAGGGACGAGCGCCGACATCGGTGTGGTCACTAACGGGACATTGAGTGAGGCAACGGCGCGCGACACCTGGATCGCGGGGTATCCGGCTATGGTGCCGATGATCGACATTCACACCATCGGCGCCGGTGGCGGCAGCATCGCGACGATCGATGCGGGCGGGGCCTTCCGGGTTGGACCCCACAGTGCCGGCTCTCAGCCTGGACCTGCGGCCTATGGGCGCGGGGGAACAGCGCCGACAGTGACGGACGCGAATCTGGTGCTGGGACGGCTCGACAAAGACAATTTCCTCGGCGGCGAGATGCCTCTCGACGACACGGTGGCACGCCGAGTCATTCATGAATTCGCCGAGCGCCTGAGGCTGTCCGCTATCGCGGCAGCGGAAGGGATCATTACCATCGTCAACAACAACATGGCCAACGCCATTCGCTCGCGGACCGTGCAAAAGGGCATCGACCCTCGCGAGTATGCGTTAGTAGCGTTCGGCGGCGCCGGCCCCTTGCACGGGGCTGAGGTTGCTAAGATGCTCAGTATTCCCGTCTGCATCATTCCTCGCTTCCCGGGGCTGACTTCAGCCCTGGGTTTGCTCACCACCGACCTGAAATACGATGCCATCAAGACGGCATTTCAAGTGCATCCTGGACTGGATTATCCGCGGCTCAATGCCGATTTCGCCGAGATGGAGCAAACGCTCCGCCGCCAGTTTGTGGCGGACGGTATCGACCGTGCGAGCGTGACGTGCGAGCGTTTTGCTGACGCGCGATATGTGGGCCAGGGTTATGAACTGCGCGTGGCGATACCAGGTGGATCACTGAACGAAGCCACGATGCAGCCGATGGTCGCGGCCTTCCATCGCCAGCACGAAACCGAGTATGGGCACTGCTTTGTTCACAGCCCGATTGAACTGGTCAACATCCGGGTCACCGGCATTGGTCCAACGCAAAAAATCCACCGTCTGGTCCCGCCGACTGGCGGGTCGCTGCGTGAGGCACGCGTAAAAACCGACCAATGCGTCTTCCGCGTACCAGACGGACTCAAAACCTTTGCGACCGCCTTCTACCGCCGTGAGCAACTTCCTATTAGCCAGATCGTTGACGGTCCCGCGATTATTCTCCAACCTGATAGCACAACCGTCGTCCCGCCGGACTGTCGCGTCCGGGCCGATGAACACGGCAACCTTATCGTCACCATCGGAGGTGCAACATGACGCTGCCAAGCAGCACTCGCACGAAAAACCATAAAAGTCGGGTGATCGACCCTGTCACCGCCAGTGTGATCCTTGGCGCGCTAGAACAGATCGCGGTGGAGATGGGCTATAAGTTGATGCGCATGGCGTACTCGAGTATCATCCGCGAGTCGGAGGATTTCGGCGCGGCATTAGTAAACGCCCACGGGCAGCAACTGTGCGAATCCAAACAGAGCACGCCGCTCCAGTCCGGTCCCATCCCTGGCTATGTCCGTGGCATGCTCCAGCAGCTTGCGGCGCGAGGCGACACGGTGAGACCGGGCGATGTCATCATGCATAACGATCCCTACGGGGGCGCGAGTCACGGTCCTGATGTAGGTTTCTGTGTCCCGGTATTCTATGACAATCAGTTAGTGGGGTTCTCGGTGACTACGGCCCATCACCTCGATATTGGCTCACAGACGCCGGGAAGTACGGGCATTGTCGAAGCGGTGGATGCGTACGCCGAGGGGTTACAGTTCAAAGCCATTAAGGTGATTGACCAGGGCAAGCGCAACGAGGCAGTCTGGCAGCTGTTACGGGATAACATCCGCGTTTCTGACCTGGTCGTCGGTGACATGGAAGCGCAGATTGCCGCCTGTCGCATCGGCGCGGCACGGTTTGTCGAACTGATTGACCGCTACGGTCTCGATACCGTTGAAGCCGCCTGTGCTGAGTTGTTCGACTATTCCGAGCGGTTGATGCGCCAGGCGATTGAGCAAATTCCTGATGGTCGCTACACCGCCACCGGTTACATGGACGGCTACTTAGACGATCCCAGCCCGAGCCGGCGCAATCTTCCTATTGTCGCCACCTTGACGGTCAACGGGAGTGACATGGTCGTCGATCTCACCGGCACGGCTGCGCAAGTCTCCGATCGACCGATCAACATGCCCTTTGTGGGCACCGTCGATGTGGCGGTGTGGCTGGTGCTGCGCTCGGTGCTGCTCGATACCGAGATCTATGGCAGCATCCCACAGAACAGCGGGTTATACCGGCCCATCACCATCGTCGCGCCCGAAGGCACCTTGGCCAATCCGATCTTTCCGGCGCCGACCATCGCGCGCTTCGTCGGCGGCAATGTCCTATGTGACACGTTGATGCGGGCACTGTCGCAAGCCCTACCGCAGCAAGTGTGCGCCGGGATTGGCAACCTCAAGGTTATTGCGGCCAGTGGTTTCCGGAACAAACGACCGTGGGTTCATCTCGAAATCTTTGAAGGGAGCTACGGTGGGCGCTATGGCCGCGACGGCATGGACGCGGTAGACACGCTCTACGCCAATACCCGCAATAATCCGATTGAGGATATCGAGTCTCATGTGCCACTGCGGGTAGAGCGTTACGAACTGCGAGAGGATGCTTGCGCTCCCGGTCGGTGGCGGGGCGGACTCGCGTCGATTAAGACAATTCACTACTTGAGTGATGGCGGTGCCTCGGTCGAAGGCGATGGTTTCGCTTATGGTGCCTGGGGGTACGATGGAGGAGGCACCGGCTCACCCGGCAAACTCATTCAGCAGACCGCAACTGGTGAGGAAATCCCACTACCGTCGAAGGTTGCCTACCGCAGCGTTAAGGCCGGGGACCATTTTATCGCCGTAGGTGCTACCGGCGGCGGCTATGGCGACCCTCTGCAACGCGACCCGCATCAAGTGTTCGAAGATGTTCGTGATGGGTATTACTCTGTTGCTGCTGCCGAACGGGATTATGGGGTGATTATCACAGAGAGTCTGCAACTCGACGAAGGCGCAACCGCGGACTGTCGACGTAAACACAAAGGGGCAATGTCTCACCTAATACAGTTTCCCGTTGATAACTCTCCATAAAATGCGTGCTTCGACAAGCTCAGCACGAACGGATTTCTTACATTCCCTCAAGGGCCAAGCCGTTCACCCTGAGCCTGTCGAAGGGTGACGAGATGGGGTGGACCTTTGGAGAAAGCGTATAAGGACTATGTGAAGAAAAAGGACGTACCCATGCCAATCAACCATCGCCGCTTGCTTGATGATTTGCGCCACCTGGCCACATTTGGCCAGATGGGTAAGGGGGTGAACCGCCTGTCGTTCACCATAGAAGATCAGCAAGCACGACACTGGCTGTTACAGCGGATGACCGAGGCGGGCCTCGACGCTCAGATCGACGGGATTGGCAATGTGTATGGACAAACCACAGGGGTCGCCAAAGCCGTCCTCATCGGGTCCCATACTGATTCGGTGCCGAAAGGGGGATGGCTGGACGGTGCCATGGGTGTCTTGTACGGCTTGGAGATTGCACGGACATACCTCGAAGCTGGTATTCAGGACAATCTCGGCGTCGACGTCATTTCTTTTGCCGATGAAGAAGGGACCTATCGCGCGCTGGTCGGCAGTCTCTCATTCTGCGGACATTTGTCTGAGGCGGAGATTGATGTCGCGAAAAACCAACAAGGCAAGAGTCTGCGCGAGGCTCTGAACGAGGCGGGCTACGCAGGTCGTCCTCGCGTCACGTTGGACCCGGGACGGCATGTCGCGTATCTGGAAGGCCATATTGAGCAGGGTCCGCGTCTGGAGACTGAAGGCAAAAAGATCGGCGTCGTTACGGGCATCGTTGGCATTCGCCGCTGCCACGTGACATGTATCGGACAGGCTGACCATGCTGGCACTACCCCGATGCATCTGCGCAAAGATGCTGGCAGTGCCCTGATCAAGTGTTGTCACGATCTCATCCAACGCTTCGAACAGGTCCGTGGCCCTAACCGCGTATGGAACTTTGGCCATGTCGCGTTCGAGCCGGGAGCTGGCAATGTAGTCCCAAGTACTGCCCGTGCGCTGGTCGAATTCCGCGATGTGTCAGAGGCCACGCTCGACCGCATGCAAGCGGAAATTGATGCGGCAGCTGCCGCTATCAATGGTCACGGAGGAGTCGGCGTCCAGGCAACCGAGTTGATCCGAATCTCACCGGCTGAGATGGATGCCAATCTGGCTGCGATGATCGAAGCTGCTGCCCGCGGTCGCGGGGCGTCGACGTTACGTATGCCCAGTGGTGCGGGTCATGACGCTATGGTGCTGACTCGCCATGTACCGACGGCGATGTTGTTTATCCCCAGTATTGGCGGCCGCAGTCACGATATTAGCGAAAACACGAACGAGGCAGATATTTGTCTTGGGATTGACGTGCTGGCTGATACCGTGCAGGCACTAGCCGAAAGGAAGTGAGCGTATGAAGATACACATCATCAACCCGAACACCTCGCTGGCCATGACCGAGTCGATCGGTGTTGCCGCGCGCTCGGTGGCGCGAGCAGGAACCGAGATCGTTTCGGTCTGCCCGACCTTTGGGCCGGCGTCGATCGAATCATACTACGACGAATATCTATGCATCCCCGGCCTCCTCGACGAGATCTGCAAGGGCGAGGCGAACAAGGCCGATGCGTACATCATCGCCTGTTACGGTGACCCGGGTTTGTCCGCGGCTCGTGAAGTCACTGCGAAGCCAGTGATCGGTATTGCCGAAGCCTCGCTGTACATCGCATCGATTCTGGCGGCGCGGTTTTCGATCGTCACCGTCGTTCCTCGCGTGCAGACGATGCTGGAGGAGATGGTCGCCCGCTATGGATTCCGCGACCGAATGGTCAGTATTCGTACCACGCCACTCTACGTCCTCGATGTAGAAAAAGATCCCGCCAGGGCATTGCGTATGCTGGGCGCCGAAGCGCGGAAAGCCAAAGACGAAGATGACGCGGAAGCGATTCTGCTGGGCTGCGCGGGCTTTGCCCAGTTCGCTCAGGAGCTTGAAGAGGAGCTGCAGATCCCGGTACTTGATGGAGTGGTGTGTGCCGTGAAAATGGCTGAGGCGATTGTCGAGCTGGGAAAGACCACCAGTAAACACAAGACCTACCGTCCCCCAGAGAGGAAGGCGTTTACGGGTATGTTCGCGAAGTTCGCTAGGACGTAGGAGCAAAAATTCAATTCTACAACCAGCGCTTTCGCCTGCGGTCTCGGTCTCGTTGATCTTACTCCCATAGTCGTCCGAAATTTCCGAGTTTGCCATGTATACACCTGAGTTTGACAGCATGCGGGGAATGGTATTAGAAGCATGCGTCGGTCTGATTCAAGCTTCCCGGGGGACACGCGTATGAAAACTCCTATTTGTGACATGCTAGGCATTGATTTTCCGTTGGTGGCGTTTAGCCACTGTCGTGATGTGATCGCCTCTGTGAGCCGCACTGGCGGCTTTGGCGTGCTAGGCGTAACGGGATTTACGCCGGACCAGCTAGAGATGGAATTGAAGTGGGTCGACGATCACATTGAAGGAAAGCCATATGGGGTTGATGTGCTCATCCCGGAGAACGTGTCGATCAAGGAGGAGAAAGGGATCACCATTGGTGCTTTGGCAGAACGTATCCCGCAAACCCATAAAGACTTCGTGCGTCGTCTGCTGGCGAAGCATGACGTTGAACCGCCGCGGCAGCTTGAAGGCGGACCGTTTGGACATCCGGACGCACAGTCTTCGCTGCAACAGGACGCGGCTTTACATTTATTAGAAGTTGCCTTTCGTCACCCGATTAAGTTGATCGCCAATGCCTTAGGTGTTCCCCCACAATCGATGCTGGATATGGGCCATGCTCATGGCGTACCGGTGGCCGCGTTGGTGGGAGCCAAAGAACACGCGGTCCGTCAGGTACAGGCCGGAGTCGATATCATCGTTGCTCAAGGTGGCGAGGCTGGTGGCCACACTGGTGAGGTTTCGACACTCGTCTTGATTCCCGAAGTCGTTCGCGCCGTCAAACCGATCCGCAACGTGCCGGTGTTAGCTGCGGGTGGCATCATGACCGGCCGTCAGATGGCAGCATGCATGGCGCTTGGGGCTGCAGGCGTGTGGACGGGATCGGTCTGGTTAGCTACGACCGAATCGGAGACCACAGAAATATTCCGCCAAAAGATGATCGCGGCGAGATCACGTGACACCGTTCGTTCCAAATGCCGCACCGGCAAATATACGCGCCAGCTCCGTTCGGCGTGGACTGATGCGTGGGAGGGGCCAGAGGGTATCAAGGCGTTGCCTATGCCGTTGCAAGGTCTGATTAGTGAGCCGGCGCTGCATGCGGCGCAGCGAGCCGCCGAGAGAGGCAACGAGAAGGCGCGCGAACTCGTCACCTATTTCGTCGGCCAAGGTGTGGGACTAGTCGACAGCGTGAAATCCAGCCGCGTTGTCGTGCGAGAATTCATGGAAGAGTTTGCCGAAGCGCTGGCTGATATGCATACCCTAGAGGAAGAGTAGATACCGACATCAGGCTCTGACGGTCCTCCGCAGAGGGATATCAGAGCCTATCTGAAAAGCTCACTATGAGAGATTTTTCTACTCTCGGTAAACGCAAAGCCGTGCTGGGGATGATCCATTTGCAACCGCTGCCCGGCACCCTGTTTTACAAAGACGGCAGTTTCACCCAGACCCTTGATATTGCCGTCCAATCGGCACGCGCCCTCTACGACGGCGGGGCGGACGGCTGTTTGGTCCAGACGGTTGATCGCATTTACAGTGTGAAAGACGAATCCGACCCGGCGCGCACGACCGCCATGGGCTTAATCGTGCAAGCCATCACCCAAGTGACGGGCGAAGAGTTTCAAATCGGCGTGCAATTGATGCGCAACGCGCTGAAAGCTTCGTTGGCAGTGGCGAAAGTGGCGGGAGGAACCTTTATTCGCGCCGGCGCAGTAGTGGGCATGACCCTCACCACGCACGGCATGGTCGAAGCCAATCCGCTTGAGGTGATGGAGTATCGCAACAAGATTCACGCATGGGATGTCAAAGTTATCGCCGAGGTGGACTCGATGCACTTCAAATGGTTCGGCGAAGCGAAGCCCACAGCGGAGGTGGCGCGAAGCGCGAAACACGTGGGGGCTGATGCCGTGTCGTTGGGCGATCCTGACGAAAGGAAAACGCTGGAGATGATTGCCTCGGTGCGGAAAGCCGTGTCGGGACTACCGATTATTTTGGCGGGCTACACCAACCACGACAACGCGGCGCGGCTGATGGCGGCGGCGGACGGGGCGTTTGTCGGAACCTGCCTTGAACGCGGCGGTTGGGGCGGACAAATTGATGTCGAGCGGGTGAAGGCGTATGTCGACATCGTGCGTGGGCTGGAACGATAACGCATGTGAAAGGACATGACGATGGAGTCGCTCAAACCGGAGGTGATGATCGAACAGGTTGAAGGACTGGCGGGCGATTTGCGCGCATTGACACACCCGTTTGCTCAGCAGGTTCGCACCGTGCTTACCCCGTCGGAATGGCGGGCGGTGAACAAAGTGTACCTGACCGGGGATGGAGATTCCTACCACGCCTCGTGTGCCGCCGAAATGGCCTTTGCGGCGATTGCCGACATTGCCTGCGCGCCGATGAGCGCGCAACGTTTTCTCGACTATGGCACGGCCTGGATGCGTCAGTCTGCACCGCATCAGACTTTGGTGATTGCGACCTCCGCCTCGGGCGGCACCAAGCGCGTAGTGCAAGCCATTGAACGAGCTAAAGAGCACGGCGCGTTGACCATCGCCCTCACCGGCACGCCTGACAGCGCGGTGACCCAAGTGGCGGATCGTACCATCGTGGTCGAATTGCCGCAAAAACAACGGTCCCCAGGGATTCGCACCTATCAGGCCAGCCTGATGGGGATGCTGTTGGTCGCGATTCAGTTGGGTGAAATGCTCAGCACTTATCATCAAGAAGAAGCGAACGGCTTGCGCCAAGAGCTTGCTTTACTCGCTGACATCGTGGATGCCACCACTGACGCCATTAAGGGACAGTGCCGTGAGGTGGCGGATATGATTGCCGACACTCCCACGATGGTCATGGTGGGCAGTGGGCCGAGTTATGGCACCGCCCTCTTCAGCGCGGCCAAGGTAGTCGAGGCTGCGGGCATTTTTGCCACTGGTCAAGATTTAGAAGAGTGGTGGCACGTCGAACGGTTTGCCTATCCCATCGATATGCCCATGTTCGTGATTGCCCCGCCGGGTCGCTCCTATTGGCGGGCGGGAGACTTGGCGGCAACGGCGCGCGCATTAGGGAGACGGGTCATCGCCGTGACGCACGAAAACGATACCGAGGTAGCCCGCCACGCTCACACCGTGTTACCAGTGCACGGCGAAGTGCGCGAAGAATTTTCCCCGTTACTCTATCATCTTTTTGCCGGCTATGTGGCTTCCTACGTCGCGACACGGTTGGGGCGGGCATTGTTCCAAACCGACCGTCCCGAATTGCTCCAGTCGGTCAACGAATACTACGCCAGCCTACGACCAGACGCGGCGCACTAGGCGAGCCTGGCCTTGTCAACGCAGATTGATATGTTCATAGAGCAACAAAGAGCGTCCATGAAATCCTTCAATTGGCAAGACTTCTTGCGAAATCATTCCATCTTTTCGAGTCTCAATGAGGAAGAAATTGCCAATCTTCTCCGGGACGAGGTCTCGCAAGAGCGAAGTTACTCCAAAGACACGGTTATCTTGAGAGGAGGAGAAGTTGGCGACTCAATTTTTCTGATCAGCTCAGGATCAGTTCAGGTCACGTTAGGAGAAACAAGGGGACCTCTCGTTCCACTTGCCATCTTACAAGCAGGCGAGATCTTCGGGGAGATGGCCGTCTTGGAACGCAGGCCGAGATCGGCGACTGTGTTAGCCAAGGAGAATTGTCTGCTATTAGAGGTTGCGGGAGAGGAGATCCGCAAACTTCTGGCAGCACATCTGGAGATGCAGGTCAAAATGTACACAATAATACGTGACCGACTGAGGCAAGCGAGTCAGCAATAAGAGGAGTGAGTCCTGGATTGCGCTCCGCTCCATCCAGGCTACGGAACTGTCCTGCTCGAGAAGCTCAATACTTCCCACCCAGCTTCGTATGATCCCAACTCGCGACTTTTTCAGGCGTGATTTTGAGGATTACCCGTTTTGACGCGCTCAAGATCGCTTCCCGCGGCGTCTCCGTTTTTCCGCTTTGCTTTTCTTGCAACGTATGAATGGTCGCCGCCACCAGCGCCGGGTCCTCAATGATTTCGCAATGACCGCGAATCATCAGTCCACGGAAATCTCCATAGTTTTTCCCAGTCTCAATCATCAGACCGACTTTGGGATTACGCCTAATATTGAGGACTTTTTGCGCTTTGACGTAGGAGGTCATGTAGATCGCGCCGTCCTTCGCCAGGAACCCCATCGCCACAACGTGGGGAAATCCGTCTTTATCTAGCGTAGCTAACGCAGCTTTGTGGCCTTCTTGCAGGAAAGCGACTTGCTCCTTGGGCGTGAGCTGAATCTGACGTTGCTTATTCATTGTGCACTCCTTGTTTTGAGTTGTGAGGACTTCTCCAGAAGATTCGGTTTCTCCTGTATGAAAATCCGATAAGCATGTATACCAAGGAAGAAGAATCTCCCAAAGGACGTTTTGGAGTCAAGTCTTTACTTTGGCACGGAAAGGGAGGAAGGCATGTCCACCGTCAGTTTGACTCTGGATACCCAGGAGCTTGCGCATCACTACGAACAAGTCAGCGCCGCACACCAGTTCGAGGCGGGGAAGATCCTGATCGGAGAGCTTGCCGTTGTACCAGGGGAAAAGGTCCTCGATGTAGGTTGTGGCACTGGGCTCCTGGCGGAGTATGTGGCCGGACTCGTCGGCCCCACGGGTTCTGTTGTCGGGATCGACCCGCTGCCGTTGCGGATTGCACTCGCGCAGCAGAAAGGGCGGGCGAACCTCAGTTTCAAAGTTGGCACCGCCTACGATTTGCACGAATTTCCCGCAGCAAGCTTCGATGTCGTGTATCTCAACGCGGTGTTGCATTGGCTGCCGGACAAGCTAGAGCCGCTACGAGAGATCTACCGCGTGCTGAAGAAGGGGGGCCGGCTTGGCATTTCGAGCGGACCTAAGGATCACCCCCTATTGGCACTCAAGACGCTCGTACTCGCACGCGAACCCTACTGCCGTTACGCCGAAGCCTCGGGTGGCCGGACGTATCGCGTCAGCGCGGCTGACCTCGAGAGTCTCTTAGGGCAGACTGGGTTTACGGTACAGAAAATGGCAGTGCGGCCCCAGGTGCATCATCACCCGACGCCAGAGGCGGCCATCGAGTTCGCGGAAGCGAGCTCGTTCGGCAATTTCCTCGGCCACCTGCCGGCAACGCTGCGTGCGGCAGCCCGTGAAGAGATCATGCGTGAACTGGAGCAGTACCGCACGCTTGAGGGCATACGTCGGGACGGCGCCCGTATCATTGCGGTGGCTCTCAAACCGTAAAGTTTTCGAGGGCAGGCCTTAAAATACAAGGTTTGTGACAGGAGGGGAGAGACAAAGCCAACCGCCTCACATCTAGTGCGAGGCGGTCTCTGTGAGACAGATCGACTTACTTCATGCAGATGGCATTGAGCTTATTGCCGTCCAGATCACGGAAATAGCCAATGTATGGTCCTTTATCTCCCCCACGCCGACCTGGCGCCCCCTCATCAGTGCCGCCCAACTCCAGCGCCTTTTTGTAAATGGCGTCGACTTTCGCAGGACTGTCAGCGGCGAACGCGACCATGACCCCATTGCCGACGGTCGCGGCCTTGCCATCGTATGGTGTGGCAACGGCGAGACTCGGAGCGCCGGGCTTGCCCCACAGTTTAATTCTGCCCGCATCCATCAGGACCTTAATCCCAGGATCGACTTCAGCCAGCAGGGCATTATAAAACTTCGTCGCCCGTTCCATGGTGTTGGTGCCGATCGTAACATAAGCAATCATCGCAGATCTCCTTTCTTTCTCTTCCGCCAGTGTGCTGTGTCTTGCCGTAACAGAGATAGAGAGAGGAGGCAAGCTATGGCTCAATTCGGTAGTGGTACAGTTTGCTCACCGTTGATCCCTCACTTTACGATTGCGCAATGTTGCCGTAGGGGCGTCTCGCGATACGCCCCTACAAGGACGAAACTGCACCACTACTCTCAAGTCGGTAGGTAGGGCGGGTCATAACCCGCCCTAGCAGGCTCTCCGCAGCTTTTCGAACAAGAAGTGCGCCTCTGATTGACGCTAAGAGAGTGTGCGCATAGAATCATGCTCACTAAAGTGTACAGGTGAATAAAAATGGACCGATACTTAAACGTCACTGAAGCGCGTAAAGAGCTGCTGGACTTGGTGGAACAACTCCAGGGGAATGACCGCCTCGTTATCACCAAACGGGGACAGCCCCGGGCCGTGCTAGTGAATTTCGAGCGTTACGCCTTGCTCGAAGATCTTGCCTGGGTGCTGCAAGACCCGGGACGCCGCGCCGCGCTCCATAAAGCCTGGGATGAATTGCAAACGGATACGCTCATCCGGCCACGAAAACCAACCGCGCCGACGGTTGCCTCCTTGCGCGGGTTGGCGCGCCAGTCTTCCCGTCAAAAGGCAAGAGTTTGAGACGCTACACACTCACGCCGCAATTCCTGCGGGATTTCCAAGCCTTGGAGCCCGATATGAGTCTCGCGGACGGCGCCATCGTTGATGCCTTGCTTGCCGCTATCCTCAGTGATCCACAGCGCATACGGCGAGTGCAAAGCTTTTATGATCCTCAACGTCCCAGTTGGCTGTCTCGCTCGGGCCCGTTTGTTGTTCACTATGCCTACGATGTCACTGCGGGTGAGATCATTTTCCTGAACCTCTTTCGGCGGGCATAGCGGAAGGTGAAAGCCACTGGCAAGCCGGTTCCGGCCTGTTCCGCTTGGATCGAACATAGCGCTCAGTTAATGCGCATGAGCACGAGCACCGGGATCTGCCGGGTGGTCTTTTTCTGATACTCGGTAAAAATCGGCATCTGTGCGGCTTGGCGATCGAACAGCCGCTGGCGCTCCTCACCAGATGTTACCGCCGCTCTGACCCGAAGGCGTTCGCTGCCCAGTTCGACCGTCGCCTCGGGGTTAGCGACTAAATTGTTATACCAGGCTGGACTCTTGGGAGCGCCCGCGAACGAGGCGACCACGACGATGCGATCGCCATCGGTGGTGTACACCAGTGGCTTGGTGATAGTCCGGCCACTCTTGGCACCGGTCATAGTCAGGAGCAGCACGGGCATATTGGCGAGCTGACCGCCAACCTTTCCTTGATTTGCACGAAACTCCTTAATCACTTGTTGATTGAAATCATTCAGTTCTGACATATCTCCTCCATGCTATATCGCTTCACGTCGTCTGACCTTAGCAGATCGGCTGGTTGCGACAAGGGGAACGCCGCCGATTGGGTTTTCTCTGTTCTAGAGAAGATTCGCTTCCCCCTATATGAAAATCCGCGCCGCATGTATACCAAAGAGGAAGAATTTCCCAAAGGAGGGGCTATGGGGCAACCATTACTATTGAGGAACGCGCGACTGATCGACGGGATCGCCAATCAACCCCAAGGTGGCATGTCAATCCTCGTCACCGGTGAACGCATCAGCGAGGTCGGACGTGGCGAGATTCCTACTCCCCCGAACGCCCAGATTATTGACTTAGGAGGGAAGACGGTCCTCCCAGGCTTAATCGACACGCATGTCCATTCCACGCTGATGGACCGGGAATCATTGCCGCTCTTTCTCGCGGCTGGAGTCACCAGCGCTCGCGACGTGGGCGCAAAATTGGAGAAAGCCCAAGCCCTCAAGGCCGATATCAATAACGGCGTGCAACTCGGCCCTCGCTTGTTCATCTGCGGTCCTCTGCTCGATGGCGTAGAGCCGAGTTTCCCGAGAGGGCCGTTAACGGAGATGCTGGAGAGCGTGCCCTCGGTGGACGCGGTGCCACAACAGATTGGTCGTCTCCTCGCCGCTGGTGTTGATGGCGTCAAGCTGTATTTCACTCTGCCTCCGGATACCGCCAAGGCAATCATCGAATTTGTTGATAAACGCGTACCCATCACCGGACACTTGGGCTATACGCATTCCCTTGACGTCATCAAAGCTGGTATCGACGGGTTAGAGCACGTGTGGATCTCGCCGTACAATGACTTCTGCGCGTTGGACATGCAGTTTGGTCCCGGCAAGAAGGTCAGCGCCATGATGAACCGCCACTTTGCTCCACTCACGTTCAAAGGCTGGGAAGAAGCGGACCTGCAGAGCCAAAAAGCAAAGACCTGGTTTGGCTCCATGGTTGAGAAGCAAGTGAACATGGGCACTACGCTTGATCTGCTGTGGATCTCCAAGTGTGGACAAGATGCGGCGATGCAGGACCCGGACCGCCGCTATATTCCACCGATGGCACTCAGCCGCCAGCGAGCACTAGCGGCGCACATTGGCGAGCGACCGGACTGGGACATGTTTCCCGGGTTCGATCCCGCGATCGGCTCTAAAGCGCTGGAGAAGCATCAAGAGGTGACCCGGATCTTGCACGAGTCTGGAGGATTGGTTGTTGGCGGCACTGACTGCGGTGGCATCTCGTACCCTCCTCCCGGTTATGCCTTGTGGCGTGAGATCGAACTGTTGGCTGAAGCCATTGGCGGCATGGCGGCCTTTAAAGCGGTCACTTCCGTCGCGGCTCGTTATCTGCGGCAGCAGGATAACATTGGCAGTATTGCGCCGGGACGGTACGCGGACTTACTGATTGTGGATGGAGACCCCCTCCGCGACACTCGAGAACTGCGCAAGCTCACCGCGGTGTATCGTGGAGGTAGGGCATACGATCCGCAGACACTGTTGGCCGACGTACCGAAATCAGAGGTGGGTCAGGCACGCTAAAAGAGGACGCCATTCCTGCAAAAGGGGGATGGTATCGCTTGGTGGTCTACGCGGCAGGAAAGAGGTCGCGCATTTCCGGGATGACCCGCCAGGGTGCTTGGCCGCGGGCGACACGTTCGATATTGGCATAACCATTTCGGAATTCGCTCATCACGCGTTGGGTGAAGTCATTCAGTTCTGACATAGCTCCTCCTTGCCTTCACTGCGCAGCTGAGATTTTCCGCTCGCACCCTCTCACAGTCAGGTGCAGGTTGTCAATTTGTCCGAGATCAGATCGATAATAAGAAGAGAAGGAAGCAGGGAAGCGACGGCCAGGTCTGACAATCACACATGGTAACTTTACACAGTGCCAGGGACGAGATCTCAGCATACTTGATAGCGTGGCGTGGGCCGTTACAATTGCTGAGGCCAGTGGTGAGCTGGGAAAGGCCACCAGCGGCATGCGCCGGAGATTATTCACGACCATGGGTCTCAAACTCAATAAGTCAACGGTTCATAAGGCGTTGCAAATGGCCCGGCAGCGAGTTCGCTGGCTCTTTCGTCCGCCCCACGTGACACACGCTCCTCCACGCATGTTCCCAGGAGGAGGACGACTCGACCACGAGGAAGAGGAGGCCGTGGTTGCAGCCGTGCGCGAGGTGATGCGCGCGAAAAAACTCTTCCGCTTCTTCGGAGTGTCGTCCAGCCTATTTCAGGCGTCGCGGGTTCGCGACTTCGAGCGGGCGTTTTCGGCGCACATGGGAATTGAGTATGCCCTGGCGGTCAATTCAGGAACTAGTGCGCTGGTCTGCGCGCTGATCGGCCTTGGTATAGGCCCAGAGGACGAAGTCATTGTACCCGCCTACACCTGGGTTTCGACGGCTAGTGCTGTACTCACTGTTGGTGCTGTCCCCATCATTGCGGAGGTGGACGAATCTCTCAACCTCGACCCCGTGGATGTGCGAAAGAGGTTGTCACCCTACACCAAAGCCATTATTCCTGTGCACATGCGTGGGGCGCCCGCCCGTATGGACCAACTCATGGCGTTAGCCAACGAGAAAAACCTGCACGTCCTCGAAGACGCGGCTCAAGCAGCGGGAGCAAGTTTTCGGGGGCAGGCTGTAGGCAGCATTGGTCATGCCGGAGCCTACAGCTTCCACATGAGCAAAATCATGACTGCGGGAGAAGGTGGCATGCTCACGACTAACGATGCCAGGATTTACCGCCGGGCGACGATGTACCACGACAGCGCCGTCTGTCCGCACCTGGGGATCTCGACCGAGGAATGGCTCCCAGGTGTGAATCTCCGCATGTCCGAATTGCATGCCGCGGTGGCCTTAGTCCAGTTGCGTCGCTTGCCTGCCATCGTGCAGGACATGCGAGCACGCAAGGCGAGGCTCAAGGAGATGGTGAGCGCTGATCTGGCAAAAAAGGGCGTGACCTGGCGGACGATTCACGATGCAGATGGAGATGCCGCCATCGCCTTGATCTTCTTCCTTCCCGACCAAAGCCGGGTCAAACAGGTTGCCTCAGCCCTGGGGGACGAAAACATTCCGGCTTCTCGCTTGTATCAAGACCTGGAGTATCTCCCGCATGATCACATTGACCTGCATGCGTTTCCCGCCTGGACCCCGATCGTTCATCAGCGCACCTGGTCGACTCGTGGCGGTCCCTGGCGTTGGCATCCGCGAGAGATCGAGTATAACGAGGCGACGTGCCCGACGACCATGGATCTGCTGCGGCGTGCGATTCATATTGACATCAGCCCCGAACTGACACCCCTCCAGGTGGAGCAGATGGCAACTGGAATCCTTCGAGTGATAGGCAAGCAGATGTGACCTCACGGTGCGCTGTGTTGGAGCGAGAATCCTATGATGTCATTGTGGTCGGTTCCGGAGCTGCTGGCGGATGGGCAGCCAAGGAACTGACCGAGCAGGGCCTGACAGTCTTGCTGCTGGAAGCAGGTCGGACGGTCACCTCCGAGGCGGACTTTCCTCTGCCACCACCGCCTGATCGTCGGCTCCTCTCGCGGGCGGTGGGAATGCTGACAGGACAGCACATTCAAACGCGCTACGCGGGCTTTAACGAAAGAACGCGCGACTTCTTCGTCAACGATCGCGAGAATCCCTACACGACTCCTGCTCAGACGCCCTTCAACTGGTTCCGCGGCCGGCAGATTGGCGGGCGGCTCCATACCTGGGCACGTATGGTGCTGCGCCTGTCGGACGCGGACTTCAACAGCGCTAGCCGGGATGGTTATGGCGTGGACTGGCCTCTCTCGTACGCAGACCTTGCTCCCTACTACGACAAGGTAGAGACCTTGCTCGGAGTGTACGGTTCTCCTGCTGGTCTGGCGGCTGTGCCAGATGGCAAGTACCTCGGCCCGCGTACCCTCACGCCTGCCGAAGAAACATTTAAGGGTGCGATAGAGCGGCAGTTTCCTGACCGCCGGGTGATCAGCGCTCGCGTGGTGAAACACCGTAGTGACAGAGTCCCGCTCACCATCCGCGCAGCCGAGAAAACTGGACGTCTGACGCTACGCAGTAACGCTGTGGTGTCGCGTGTGTCGATCGATCCTAGAACTGGGAAGGCGACCGGCGTCTGTTTCATCGACCGGCTTACGAAAGAACCCAAGACAGCCCGCAGCAACATCGTAGTACTGTGCGCCAGCACTATTGAGACGCTGCGCATCCTGCTCAATTCTGTGTGTTCCCGTCATCCTCAGGGTCTGGGGAATTCCTCGGGTAGGTTGGGTCATTACTTCATGGATCTCGTTCTTACTGGTCTGGGAGGTCCTCTGCCTGAGCACGCAATTCCTCTCCAGGAGGACGAAGATGTTGACCCGTACGATTTCGGTAGAGCGAATGGCTTCTATATTCCGAAGTTTCGCAACCTCGATCGCCGTCACCCGACTTTCCTGCGCGGCTATGGGGTCCAAGGGGCGATCGGTAGGGGCGCGCCAACCTGGTACTTCCTCGCCCAGGGAGAAATGCTGCCGCGCTTTGAGAATCGTGTGACGTTAGACCCGCACCGGAAGGATGCTTGGGACATCCCGGTGGCGCGGATCAACTGCAGCTTCGGGCCGAACGAAATGGCGATGGCGGCAGATCAAATCAAGAGCATGAAAGAGATGGCTTCGGCGGCGGGCTTCACCGTCCGCATGCCCCCCTCTGGCAACTTCTTTGAGCGCATTGTTTTTAGGATGTGGCGAAAGCTACTCTTCTCTCCGTCGGGAGCATTCTTGCCCGGGACCGCAATTCACGAGATGGGGGGCGCGGGCATGGGCAACGACCCGAAAAAGTTTGTCCTTACTCGCTTCAATCAATGCTGGGACGCACCTAACGTTTTTGTCACGGACGGCGCGTGCTTCGTGTCAGGCTGCTGTCAGAATACAACCCTGACTATTATGGCTTTGACCGCGCGAGCCTGTGATTATATCGTGCAAGAGTACAGTGCTGGGAGACTCTAGACGAGTCGAGTTCGCAGTGACAGGGACGCGCGTATGGCTTTGCAAGAGAATCAGCATCTGATCGCCGAATTTGCAACGCAAGGCTATATCCTTTGCCGGAAGTTTTTTTCGGAATCAGAGATCGTAGAGCTGCGCGATGAAATCACCAGAGTGGGCAGGTCGCTGGCGAAGGCGGATTACCTGAATAAAGATAAGATGATTTTTTATAGTAATGTTTTTCTTAAGAGCGAGTACGTGCAGTCCTTTATCTCGCAAAAGAAAGTCGTTGAATTGTTGCGACAGTTCACCGGGCCCGACTTCTGGGTGAGGTGGGACCAGTGCGTGGTAAAAGGTCCCGGTGCTCCAGTATTCCCTTGGCATCAAGACAATGCCTACAGCAGGCTCCGGGATACGCACTGTCAGTTATGGATTGGGCTCACGGCAATGGACGAGAAGAACGGAGGGTTATGGCTGCAGCCGGGAAGCCATAAGTCTGGTCTTCTGCCGCATCGTCGCGTAGCCAATCACCTCGAGTGCAAAAGCAAACCCGGAAAAGAAGTTCTCATCTCGACGGAAAAGGGTGATATTGTTCTCTTTTCGTCCTTTATGCTGCACTACACCGGACCCAATGAATCTTCTGCGGAGCGTGGGGCCTACGTTGTCGAGTACCTCTCGCTCGACTACTATGATCCGCTCATCACCCCTCCGTATTTCATCGTTGCGGAAGGCGGTATGCCCGCGCCGAGATTTGCCAGGTCCCATCGAGGAAGCGCAAGCTTCAAGAACAGGATGAAATACCTCCCGCTGCAAACGAAAGAGCGATGCAAAGACCTCATGCGAGGCTTGGTGGTCCAGAGGTCGTATGACTAGGGTAGAGAACTCCCTGCCAGGCTAGCTGATCGAGAGAGGAATATTGGCGACTATGGGGTGTGTTTTCTCGCCGCACTCGGGGAACGGTCCCACCGTCTCAATGGAGATCTCAACGTCACCGAGGAGCTTGCGAAGATGCCGCAGAATAACATCCCTGCTCCGGGCCTCTGTTTGTTCATGTCCGTGGGTTTCGTCCGCCAGCGTCGCAGCGCGGGACAATTCCAGCCGAAACCGACCGGTTATTTCTTGATGCAGGCGGTACTCATTTAGACGCAGAACACCGGCTAGGTGATCGACAATCGCTCGGGTCGTGAGGATTTGGCCGTCGTTGAGCAGAATCGAGGTGCGCAGTCGGCCTTCAATCGATGCTAGTCGTGGCAGGGGTCGGCCGCAAGGGCACGGCCCGGTCGCGGCAATGGCAAGGTCACCGGTATCATAGCGCAGGAACGGCATCGTTCGATTGCGCAGGTCAGTCACCACAACCTTGCCCAACTGATTAGGCCGCGCGGCGCCACCGTCGCGTACGATCTCAACCAGATGCGTGTCAGCATTCACATGGAGGCCTTCCCGTCGCTCGCACTGCCAGGCGACGTAGCCAACCTCGGTCAGCGTATACAGGTCGACCGGCGTACTCCCAAAGACACACTCGATCGTCTTGCGGGTTTCTGCATCGAGAAGCTCACCTTGACAGATAACGGCGCGCGGCTGCTTAAAACGTCCTCCAGTCGCCATGAGGGCCTTGATCAGACGGCGCAGGACGGTAGGAGTAGCGATCACCCAATCGGCCTTGGTCTCAAGAAAAATTTTCCGCTGCTCCTCAGTGGGAAGTTCCGGCGAAATCCAGGTTGTCCGCGAAATTCCCATACGCTGTAAGAAATGTGAGACTCCGGGTTGTGTGGCAAACTGTACCTTCTTGTGATGCCAGCGGAAGCCGTGCTCAAAGTACGTACGCAATCCCCCAGCCTGCCACAGCCGTACCTCTTCCGCCCTTCTGCAAACTGCCAGCGGGAACCCCGACGAGCCAGTCGTATAGAGAAAATTATGGGATGCCGCCTCTCCGTTTCGTGCCACAAACTCCCCACGCTCTGTGGCTTCTCGAACGATTCGGCTGTTAATAATCGGGATGCGTGCAAGATCCTGGATGCCCTGAACGCTGCGTGCGTCAAAACCCTGCGCATCCCAGAAGCGGCGGTAGAAGGGTACATTTTCATAGGCGTGAATGACCGCAGTCTGAAGGAGTGTGTCCTGAAGCAACCGCAGTCTTGTGGGTGAGAGGTTGACACTAGAGCGCAACTGTCGCAGCAGAGTCCAGGTACGTACAGTCTCGATCATCGCCTCACCTCCACAATCTGGAATCTCACACGATTGGCACAAGATTCTCTCAACCGTTAGACCGACGATTCCCAAGCAAGCTGTTGGCAAATACTTTCCCACCGGGCCGGCATGCTTTTCTCGAAAAGGAACGGAACGTATCCTAGCGTCAGGTAGAGTTTGATGGCCGGCAATCGGTGGTCATCCGTGGTGAGGTAGATGCGATGGTATCCGGCTGCAATCAGACGACGCGTTACCGCAGCGCAGGTGGCGTTGCCGAAACCTCTGCCCCGATAGTCGGGATCTACAGCCACCCACGCCAGCTCCCCACCGAATGGATGGAGCAGGGAAGGATGATGGGAGGCCAATGTGGTTGCAACCCGGCGATTCGTGTCCTTCTCGATGATGAGAAAATATCCATCCGGCAAGGCGCGCGGTAGCCATACCTTCAGGTCAGCAGGGCCCCACCCGGAGAAACCAGCTCGGTTCATGAGCTGAAAAAGTGGTCGATCATCTTCGGGCTGATAGGTGCGCAGCTCAAATCCATCCGGGACGGCAATGGACGGCGGACTCTGCAGTCTCGACTCAGGCCAGAGCATCTGGAGTTGTGGTCGAAGCTTCACAGGTCGGCCCATGAGCTGTCTGCATGCGTTGAGAATCGTTCCGATGGGAAGCTTCACCGCCATCTGAACCTCTCATGCCATTCCGTCCTGTTCACCATGGGAGGCCACACAGGTCGATTGCTCCTCGTGGCCACGCCTTGCCTCCACATGACAGGACCATCGTAAGTCTGGAATGGGTCATCTTTCCCGCGGGTTGTTGGAAGATCGTTGGGCCTGCCACGCATTTCCAGCCGAACCGAGCGTACAACGGGGCGACCTCCTCCCGGCAGAGGAGCAAGCAAAACTCTGCTGCCAACTCGTTGGTGATGAACCTCACCGCTTGTTCTAGGGTGGCACTCGCGATGCCACGGCCACGCCACGCCGGATGGGTTATCATACCGCCGAGACCTGACAACGGGATAGGCTGTCCATCGATAGTCGCCACGCGTCGCTCGACAATGCTCAGGTGACTGGTCAGCGCATCCTCGACGTAAGCCAGGACGTGCCAATCTGGCGTTGTCCGCTGATACGACATATTCCCCAATTGGTTTTGCATCCACCCCTGGCAGTGTTGCAAGAATGGCCAAAACTTTTGGGTCTTCGACCATTGACGAAAAACCGCCCCAACTACCAAGCCTCTCAGAAGGTTGACTTTGTCCCTCTTCGCGCCACCCCGCCACCATTCCTCAATCGCTTGCCATTGTTCTGGTGCGACATCGCTTCCTGGATGAATCTCTATTCTCGGCTTCATCGCCTGCGCCCCAGAGAAGCACGTGTTCTACGGTGCAGAGTCCTTTAGCAGAACAATATACTTGTCCTCCAGAGCCGGAACCTCGTGCTCAATGTCATGGTACCGTTCTATGTGTTGCCGGCCGGCCCGCCCCATCGGTTCCCACCGCTCTGGGTGGTCGAGAAGGGTGCGCAAAGTCTGGGCTAAAGTTTTGCTATCTCTCTCAGGCACGAGGAGCGCACTTTCTCCCGGAACCGTCACGTTGGGAATATCACAGTGATAGGTCGAAACTACCGGTAGTCCTAGGGCTTGCGCCTCAAGAATGGTTGTCGGCGCTCCTCCTTCGCTGACTCCGTTCTCACCCACAATACTGGGGTGCAAGAAAATATCCGCTTGCTGCATCTCTCGCACATAGTCCGCGTGGTTCAGGAAACCGAGCAACCGCACACAGTCTTGCAGTTGATGGTTGCGAATATAGGCATAGATGCGGGCGGCGTATGTTCCATCCGTCAGTTTTTCATCGCCGATCAGGCGAAACTCAATGTCACGTCGAGTCTGCCAAACCTCATGAACCGCCTCCAGAGCGTACAAGAGCCCTTTTTGTTCGCAAAAGCGGCCAGCGAAAATGATGACCACCTTCTCATGCGGTCGCGGTAGCTGGGGGCGAAAGGGCATCTGCTGCACCGGGATGGCAATGCGCTGAACCTGCACCTTCTCCGGGTCACAGCCAAAATCGATCAGACGTTGCCGCAAAAACGGCCCTTCGACAAGGCATAAGTCTGCTTCTTCCAAGAGTTCCCGCAGACGGGCGGGCCAGTCTGGTTTTTCTGAGCCGGATTGAATCCACCACCACCACCAGGGGTCAAGCGTCGTAGCAATCTCATCGCCCAAGAAAGTCACAATGAGTGGCAATCGCAGTTTCCGCTTCAAGGCGAGCGCCCTCCAGCCCACTGGACCGAAATACGCATGAATGAGGCGAACGTCCCGCTGCCGCAAGATTCCTTCGGCCCACTCGAGGAAACGACGGGAATTGGCTTCAGGCCGCAGTCGAGGAATGATTCGCCGGTGGAGATTGTTCAAAATGGGTTCTGCCAGCCGTGGCGGCACGCGGGCGAGGAGGTGTCGGAGAGTGAGACCCGAGAGCCAAAGCAGCCCTTTGAGAGAGTCTGCGTCTGGCTGTTGGCCATATAAGTAAAAATCCTTGGCGAGCGAGGACGGAAGCTCATGCTTCACGGTTGGGGATTCGGGCGTGCGTGTGAGACAAATCGGGTGAACACGCCGGAAACGTGAGAGAAAGAAATAAATGAATGACTGGGTGGAGTGAAAGAAAAGGTAATTAACGTGCGCTACGACGCAGGTCTCTGTGTTCGTACTCGCCGTCTGTGCGTTGGCCTCGAAGGGATTAATGTGAACCTCCCATTCTTTGCTGTCCTTTTCACCATAGGAGGCCACAAAGGTCAATTGATTCTATTGGCTATTCTTTCCCTCCACATGATGGGACCATCGTGATCGTCTCAGGCATCCGCTCTGCCAATACTTGCCATAAGGATGTTCTTCTTTCCGTACTGATCCCTGTGCGTGCATACTCACCGCAAGTTCGTGGCCCCAACTTCGCAACTGCTAGAGGCAATGTCAAGTTAAGCCATAGCTGCATGTGATAAATTTATTCTGGTCCTAAAACCCAATTCGTCTCTCTTTCGGTGAGTCTTCCGGCTTCATGAGCTGGCGAATCGCGTCAAAGACGATCTTGAATTGGCGGGTGTAGTGCTTTTCCAGAGCTTCAAGTTTCTCAGCAAGGTCTTTGTGAGTGGCGAGCAGTTCGCGTAGCTTCACGAACGCACGCATGATGGTGATGTTGACCTGAACGGCCCGCTTACTATTATATGTAGCCGTGTGGCTATGGCTACATATAGCTGCATAGAGCTGGCTGCCTGTAGACCGTTCTGTCTATCCATGGGAACAGGTTTCTGTTAATAGCCCGGATGAAAGCCGTTCAATAATGAGCCCGCTTTCGCCACCGGCAGCGATGGACACATTCAGCGTCGGACAAGACCAATAGAGGGGAACTTGCCATGAAGCTCGCGCTTTATCTACCTAATCTCCGCGACAAGATCATCGTCAGCGAAATCGTTGACCTGGCACGTGAAGCGGAGGCGCTCGAATTCGACTCGGTGTGGTCGCTGGACCGCATCGTGGTGCCCGAAGCCTCGGACCGACAGGAACTCGCGAAGCCGTTTGGCTTCATGCCGGAATTTCCCAAGGCGCTTCCCGTCAGCGCACGGGCGGAGTTCCTGCATGGCTTGCCGCTCATTCCGTATCTGGCGGCAATGACGCAGCGCGTGCGGTTGGGGGTCAGCATCATTGTCACGCCTTATCGCGCCCCCGGCGTGCTGGCCGCCGAAATCGCCACTTGGGATCACCTCTCGGGCGGGCGCATCAACGTTGGCGTGGGCTCAGGCTGGATGCCGGAGGAGTTCGCCGCGGCAAGCGCTGCTCACCTCTACAAGAAACGCAACAAGCATGTGAGAGAAACGATCGAGGTGATGCAGGGGATTTGGACCAACGAGTTGTTCGAGTACCACGGGGAATTCGCCGACTTTCCGAAATGTGGCTTCGGCGTGAAGCCGGTCCAGAAGCCACGGCCACCGATGTTTTTCGGGGGCTTAGGCAAGCCCGAGATCGCGGCGGCGCGTGTCGCCAAGTACGGCCTCGAAGGCTGGATCGGGATCATGGACACGCCGGAAGCGATCACCACCTGGCGCGCAGCCATCAAGGGCGAGTTCGCGAAGATGGGGAGCAAGCAGTCCATCGCCGAGTTCGAAATTGCGAGCATGCTGCCGTTCGAGATCACGCGCGACAAAACTGATCAGACGCCACGCGGCAAGCTCACGCCAACGCTGGTCGGCACCGCCGACCAGATCACTGACAATCTCAAGCGGTATCGGGATGCCGGGCTGACAATGCCATTGCTGTGGCCGCCGTTCAGCGGGACTCCAACCGCGAAGACCATCGTGGACATGCGGCGGCTCGTGCACGACATTCTGCCTAAGATCTAGGACTGGCTCGGAGGTCCTATGGAGTTGACTCGACTCGTCTGCTCAACCTTGAGCGTTAAGCTGCAAAGAATTGTCCAAAAAAGAGAAGAAGTGGCCGTTCGAAAAAGTAAGATTTTCCGGACGGCCAGTAGAAGCTGTCTACCAGGAACGAATTGCTGTTCCTTGGTTCTTCTCTCTCGTGCGGTTGGTGAAGCTCCAGCGCGGCCCTCACGCAATCCGCGTAAGCACGAGGACCGAGATCTCCCGGGTGGTCTTTTGCTGATACTCGGTAAAAATCGACATCTGTCCGGCTTGGCGGTTGTACAGCCGTTGGTGCTCATCACCAGTTGTTATTTTCGCTCTGACCCTAAAACGCTCGCTCCCCAACTCGACTGTCCCCTCCGAGTTAGCGACTAACGGGCGCGCGCGCGACTATTTAGTCCAGAAGATTGCGCGCCCTCAACCAATCCAAGCAACAATCAGTTGCTTCCTTGAGCAATTCTGGCTGTCCCTGATAGTAGTGCCTCGCTCCTCTAATGACCTTCCTCGTCTTGTCTTTGCTTGCGGCCGCTGTATAGATCTTGCCCGGATCGGAGGCCGGGCAAGCTTCATCGGCTGAATTTTCGATGACTAGAAGTGGCACCGTGATAGATGCCGCACCGCGTACACCACTGACGTTGGAGTCGTCGATCGACCATTGCGAAAGCCAGGAACGCAGGGTCGAATATCGGGCCAGTCCTGCGGGGCCTGAGTTAGCGGACTCGGGCTCACCCATCACGCAAGTGCGCGGCGGGCGGTCGTTCGGGTCGACGTTCACGTCAAGATAACGCAGATCGGCGAGGGTCCGGTGGGTGAGCATGCCACGCTCGACTTCATTGCCGCCCCGCTTGTTCAATCGCTCCAGTGTCTCTTTCACCCAGGCAGTGCGGCACAGTGCTCGCGCAATTCCTCCACAGCGCCCGGAAATTGGCAGTCGTAGTGTGGGTACTCAGATGCCCACATCAGGTACCCCTCTACGCCGCGGCCGAGAGCTCGGCGTCCTTGATCGCGACAAAGCCGATAGCGATGGACGGGAAAAGCACGGAAACGTCTATGCCCTCCGAGTCCATGTCCTGGAGGCGGGCATGCGGGTCATAGCTGCCAGGGCGCAGGTCGGTCGCCTGGATGAGTTCCGCTCCTAATCCGACACACACCCCATTGATCGCCGCAATGATCGGTTTGTAGAGCGGCACCTCACGCAGCATAACCCGTTCCCGTAGCTGGTGGTCCTGCACGACCCGGCGGTCCCACTCGTCTTGCGGTTGGCGAGCGCCACTGAGTAGCGGGATCAGGGTCCCTAAGTCAGCACCTGCGCGAGAATATCCGACGGCATCTCGATCCCTTGGGCAAAGACAATGATCTGCTCAGCCATATGCCGTTCCCCTCCCGCGTCGTCCTGCTACTGACAACCTTTTGATAAAACTATGCTACCAGTAGCATCAAATATGGTGTAGTTTAAGGTCAGTTCCTTTGCCTTGTAGGGATTATTAACATAAAAGATGCCTCGGAACTTAACCGTCTTCGAGCCGTCTTCGTGAGTTAGATGGCCATTATATATCCAGTTAAATTTTGTCGTTTGATCACCGTAGGATACTTGACCGTCGTATAATGATGGACCACCGCCATAAGGTATAGATCCAGTATCCACTATAGCTACGTATATACCAGCCGTCCCGCAGTTTTCACCCCACCAAGCTGTATTCTCAGTAATCGTTGTTTTTACTAATATTTTGTTATCGGGTGCTGCTTCCTGGTAGGGCTTTTCTGGCGGTTTCACCATATCAGGCGATTTCTTTGGCCTGGTCTGGAACATACCGCCTGATTGGGCGAAGCCAGCACTGGGCGTCGTGATAGCTAAAATGATCGCCATTCGTACTACTATTGATTTCATTTTCATTCCTCCTATTCTTTTTCTCAGCTGACCTCGGATTACTTGCCGACCCAATATGATTCACTCATTGTGAAATTCAATACGTCTGACCTGCCTGCCGTCGGTGCGCTTCCTAGCGATTCGTCAGTCTGCTCGGTATACCCAGCCGTCCGCACACGGCCAGAAAATCCTGTTCGCCCCCCCGGCGCAGTGTGAAGGCGACGGGCGAGAGGGTGTCGGGGTGAGCGCCAACCATCCTTGTGATTTCCTTGCCGGTCTCGTCTCGCTGAGTGCTGATGGAGTAGTTATACGTATCAGAGCGAAGCGTAGTCGTCAGACGTACGGTATCCCCGTTCCATTCGCCTTCTAATTCACCTAGCCGGAGTTCGAGAGGCTGCTCGGTCATTTTTCTTGTTTTCATTTGAAACTTTGTCCCCCTCCAATTCTCCGGATCGCCCCATATTTCATACTTTTGCAGGCTCCCTTGCCCGTCGCACGATTGGGCCGTGCCGGTAATGTCGGGGCAATTGTTGCACCCGTAACCAGGCGACTCGATTGTTATGTGAACGACCTGCTTTCTTCCCGTAGGCGTTTGCATCTCGCCGTACCACTCGCCGACCAGTATCGGACCGCCCGTCAGCGAACGCGCCCAGGGGGTGAGCACGGCCTCTAGCAGCATGAGCAAGCCAAACCCAACGAGAGCGATGCTCACGAAGATGGCAATGGAGTGCAGGAAGCTGGATTTCCGTCTCTCCGTCCCTGCCAAGCGGTTGGCGGTGAGCAGATGATAAAGTACGCGCATGAAGCTGGGCTTGCGATTCTCCATCGCCATCTTCTCGCTAATCGCGGCTAACGAAGAGAAGTTTATATGACCGCTTCATGATTCACCTCCATCGGCGGATGCCCGCCGTGCGTAAAGGGATCGCAATCACGGCTCCGGGTAAGTGATCGTGATGTGTCCATAGACCTCGAACATCAAATCGCCCTGGCTGCCGCCGCTAGCGGGCTTCGAGACCAGCGTGAAAGGCATTGTCGCGCCGGCCCCGAAGAGCCTCAGGTCGAACTCACCGGTGGCCACGTTCTGCTCTCCATCACCGGAGTCGTGCGGGCGGGCAACCGGAGCGGGCTCACTGGGCTCAAACAGGTCCGACCCAGCATAATCGTCCTTATCGTTGTCATGACCGCTGACTGCGAGCGACAGCACATTCGGCGCGTTCTCAATGACAAGTCTCCGGTTGATGTCGTACACGTGATCGGTACACGCTTTCACAGGGGCTCCCCTGGTGAGGTTTTTGATCATCAAGAATTGCGCGCTGGGCTGACCGTAGTTAGCCCAGAACCAGAGATCAATCTCGCCACAATCCGGGGGAAGAGGGGGAGGAGGATCTGGGTCGCCGTCGTTGACGATCTTGACCCTTTCGAACACCACTTTGACGAGATGGGTGAACGTGGTGAACTTTCCCTCGTAGCGCCAAAAAGTCCCGTCCGGCGCTTTGGCGGTGATCACATAGTGGTAAGTGGTGTCGGATTCCAGAAGCTCGCGAAGCGCGGGCCGCAGCGTTACCTGGTGCTGCGTCTTCACTCCACTCGCGCCGGGCAGCGTAAAAGCCACCAGCTTGGTGTACGGCGGAAAGGCCGCTTCGAGTTTCTGGCCGGGAGGAACTTTGACCGGCGTATTGCGATTAGGCCGCTCCTTGCTGACCTCGATGAAGAACTCCGTCGGCTCCGCCGTCTCAAACGAAAAGCTGACCGATTCATTACGCTCGACCTGCGTCTGTACGTTGCTAAAGAATTGGATGGCTATATCCTTCGCTCCCCCCGGCGCGACAATGATGCCCTCCTGAGAGCCGGCGGGTGTGGGGGCTTGCACATCAGGCAGCTCCTGCCTGGTGACCGGCGGTTCCGAAGCTGGAGGTGCTTGGATCGGGGCGTCCTTCCTCCTGATCACCTGTGCCTGCGCGCTCGTTACACCGCAAGCCAACAGCAGCACGCTCAGAGCGGCTGACGCTCTTTTCCTGACCTTCTCCATGCCATTCGTCCTCGTCATCATCGGACAGCAATCTGACCACTCAAGGCTACGGCATCCGTTCGAGAACTTTGCGCGCGACCCGAATAATTTTTTCTCTGTTATCCGCGCGCCATTGCGCAACGGAAAAACGCAAACGAAGGTCCCCCTTACGCACGTAAAGACGGTCCACGGTCTGGACGCTAGGATCAAAGAGGGGCCGGTCCGCAGCCCCGTAATGCGCCATACGATTCTCTCTTTCACGCTCTGTCATGTCTACTAGGAACAAGGCTTCGTCGCCGAGACCGTTGACGACCTCCAACACCTCCTTCTCCTTCGGGTCGATGATCAGATGGCCTTGCTTGGCGTATTCGTCGTTGAAATGAATCGAAAAGAAGACGGCATCAAGGTGAGCCCTTTCCGGGTACGGATCGTCGGCATCAGGAGGGTAGAGCGGGTTCACAAACTTCAGATCATAGCTGCACAAAAGCAAAGAAGAGTCTTTTGCCCAATCCGGTTCCTTTAGCCACCTCGGCTTGTCCGCGGTCACAAGCGCACGGTTATTGGGAACTTTCATGATCTCTTCGACTTCGTCGGCAGTAATGAGCGCACAAGGGTCGGCACGCAGCAGCAACTGGTGGCTCGCGGGGCGGCTACCCGGGCCTGTCACCGCCAGATCGGGCTGGCGCTGTTCTTGTCCGCCGCCGGGCGGAACGGTGGGGGCCGGGGGGGCTTGGATCGGGGCGTCTTTCCTCCTGATCACTTGCGCTTGCACGCTTAACGTGGCGCACGACAGCAACAACAAACTGCCCAAGGCAACGAGAAGAAATCGGTGGGTGCGGCTTATCATGCTTCGTACCTCCAGTTTATTGACTTCCATTGGTGAATGACTGCCGCGCAACGGTTCGGTGTCATAAGCGTAAGCTGCTTTCAAACTGAAATGAGCTTTGCCGGCCGATTTTCATGGCCATCACCCTCACTGCTTGTGGCGCCTCAGGGGTCGATTCTGATAGGCCCGGTCTCGATTGGCTCGGCCGCCGGTCGCGGCCTCGTAACCTCGATGCGTCCGGTAAGTTCAAATTGCAGACAGCCCGGCCGTTCTTGGTCATCAGTTTCGGGCGAGCCAAGTGTGAAGGGGATTGTTCTGTTGTAACCAGAGAATTCCGTCAAGTCATATTGTGCTGCAATACTGTTGATAGACTTGCAGGGATACCAATCCTGGGACCAAGAGAGACTCTCTGCTTTAACCTCAATGCCCAGAAGAGGGAGCGCGTCGTTAATAGTGAACCACATGTTCAAGGCCGCGGGCACCCCTTCATATCCTGTATACCTCTTATCCAAGACGTCAGTCTGATCTTTGCTCGTGAACTTGTTCTTGCTCTTAATATCGAACCAGAGACGACCGATGGGGTCCGGGGCGCGGAGCGTTTCAAAGACGATCTTGACCGTCACACGCGTTGGTGCCGGTACCGTGGCGTCCTCGTTCGGCTTAGTTTCAAAAGCCAAAGGGGGCTCACGAGTATCAATACTCGCCTCGTTCGGCTTGGTTTTCAACATCCAAGGAGGCTCATGCGCCTCAATGTCCACCTCTTTGCTTGGCGCGGGCGCGGCTTCCGCTTGATAATCCCAGCGCTGGTGCATCTTAGCCTCAAAGTAGTGGGGGTTGGTGTTGACCACAAAAAAACTCCAATAGCTGTTCTGCTGCTTCAGGTGGTTTATATGCTCGACCTGCTCTCTGAAGTCGTTGATTATGTACCGAATGTCCGTTGGTTCGTCGCGAGCGAAAGGTCTGTCAATCCAAGAGCAAGTTCCCGGTGTAAGGCCCCTCCCATCGGCACCGGCCGCGCCCGAGCTAGGAATGAAACTGAAAAGCAGGGTGTTGCTCTTAACGTTTGGATTCGTATCCCAGTCCTCAATCTGGGAGTCGTTTACGGGCCCACGACAACGTATTTCATGGGTGCCCGGTGGCGGCTGCTGGATGCCGGTCTCTTTCGCGCTGTGGTCAAGCGGTACCGGAGAGGTCAGGGGCGCTTGTATGGGGGCATCTTTCTTCCTTATCACTTGCGCCTGTGCGCTTATGGCTGCGCATAAGAACAACGAGAAAACGGACAGTGCTATCGGCAAAGATGTGTTTCTCCGCTGCGACATGATTCGTACCGTACCTCGTAATTTCAATTCACTCCCGCCCTCATTGTTACTTACTCTCAGGGCATCGGCCGCCGCTTAATTCACCACTTTAGCTACGGTTCAAGCACGATGTCGAAGTATACTCGGTAAATCCCCCCATGGCCGCGATGCTCCGTGAAAAAGTTGTAAGTAATGCCCTGCGCATCGGAAGACGGCTGGTTAGCCATGCTCTTCATCTCCTCGGCCGTGATCAGACGGGTCGCCGTGCCAATCTCATCGTCCCCCGGTTCGAGCGCTTGTTGTACCGCCGTAGAGATATCGAGCATGGCGCCAGCCAGCTCGGCGCCAGTCACTAGATCGCCCAGTAGCAGCGGCGGGTGACTGAGCGTTAATGCCCCATAGGCTCCCACGACGACGCCGTTAACTGCGTCCCTATACTCGTATGATTGCCCCTCGTCGTGCTCCATCAGGGTGACGGTCAGGAGCAGGTTCTGCGCTCCACCTTGGTAGACATTTCTTCCGGGATCGCCATGGACGTCGCCGTTACCAACATCTTCAACTATCACGTGTGGATGTGTTGCGGTGACGGTTGCGGGGCGGCCACGAGGATCGGCAAAGCTAGCGGAAACAATTGCGTAGATCTCGTCGGCGCCCGGCCCATCGGTCGTTTCCTGGCAAATGAAGCCTCGATAACGCACGACGAACGATCCCAACTGTGAGAACTTGCCGGTAACCTGGTCTCTGGTGCCGTCGTCCTTCCGGGCGCTGATGATGTAGTAGTACGTAGTCCCAGGTTCTAGCTGTTGGTTCATGTCAACGGTGTACTCGCCCTTGGCTTTATCGCCACCCGCCGGCCGAGTGACTGACCCGGAATCGGGGGGAAAGCCCCAATGTCCGTCCGCCCCGACTTTGGGCTTCACAGTGCCCAGCTCAACCAGCGGCACCGTGTTGGGAAAGGCCTTAAACGAGATGGTCACACTCTGAGCGCTGGGGGCGACGCGCACGTCACGGATTACTGACTCGACCATCGCTTCCCGCTCGGCAGGTGGAGGCAGACGCTTATAAGGTTCCTCCGCAGGCTGAGTCACCGGCTCGGACGGCTTTCGTGGCCTCACCATCTGAGCGCCTGCGGTAGCGCAGAACAGCAGCACGAGGCCGACCGCGCAAAGTGTTTGGCACGAAAGTGTGAGGTGTTTCATGGTTAAATTCTTTTTCGGCAGAAGTCTCACATACAGCGTAGGATCAAAGGGCAATGTCGAACCTCGCAGTCACCTCATCTTAACGGGTTCGGCATGATTGTCTTCGTGTCTCATCTTACTGCTGCGAGCGCGTGACCTCCCAATGGCCGTAGACCTCGAAGGACAAGTCGCCTTTGTTGCCGCCGTTGGGCATGGAAACCAACTTGAACTCTTGTCGGTAGGTCTCACCCGGCGCGGTCGGGAAGCGGGTCAGGTCCCATTCGTCTTTGGCCACGTTCTCCTCTGTAAGACCGGAATCCTTCGGGCCGTCGAGAGGAGCGGGGACGGAACGGCCGCTATATATTGTATGCATCCCGTCATGGTCTAGACCGCTGACCGAGAGTGTCAGGATTCTCGGCGCATTTTCGATGACGAACTCTTTCTTGAGGTCGTAGAAGTGATCCGTCAACGCGCTGTTGTCATTGAACTTATTGATGGCGTGGCCTATGGCGCTGGGGCTGCCGTGATTGATCCAGAACCAGAGGTCAATCTCGCCGGCGTCCGGGATGTCGGGGGGCGGCGGGAAAACGTCGTCGAAATCGGGATCGCTGTCGTTGACGATCTTAACGGTATCGAAGAAGACCTTGATAGTTTGTGAGAGAGTGGTGAAATTGCCGGTCGTTTGGTTGTAGCCCGAGCCGTCCTCCTTAGGAACGCTGATGATGTAGTGATACGACGTGCCCGGCTCCAGGGAGCTGATATTGGCCTGGGTCGAGTCAAACGTGTAGAACGTGTTCGCGCTCGTCCCGATCTTTCGGCTTAGTGGGCCCGTCCGCTGGGACGCCAGCGCCGTGCCCTGTCCGAGCAACTGCTCGGCGGGGAAGATCCAACGATCGCCTGCTTGCACTGGGCGGGCCTGACCGATCTCTACCACCGGTGTCACGTGCGGCGAGGTCCAGAATGTGACCGTCACGGCGCCGCCTCTGGATGTGGCTTGCGCGTCCGTAATGTAAGCGACGTACGTAGTCGTATCGCCCGGTGTCGTGCGTTCCACCGGACCAGGGGCAATCATGGAGCCGGGACGGCTGGGGCGCAGAATGACGCCTACGCCGCCGCCCCCCCCGCCCGGCGGCGTAGGGGCCGGCTCATTCTTGGCAGTGACGGTGACCGAGGCCAAAAGTTCGCCCGCATCGGAGAGCTTGAAGATGTAAGTCTTGCCCACCTCGACCGTCATCTGCCGGGTGCCTTTGCCACTCTCGACCACGAAGGTCTCGGCATTGTTGTCCACCTGCTGCCATATCTCCGCGTACGGGTGTTCGCCCCCGCCATCCCAACTCAGCGTCGTGGTGCCGCTGGCCTGCCCGGCGGGCACCAGGGCAGGGTTGGGGGCAGCCGTGATCGAAGGCACTTGCGCCTGGGCGGGCAGAGCCAGGACTGTGATCGTCAGCGTTGCGAGAATGGGGATCGTTCGTGCCAATCGGACGATGGCAACCGCCAGCCGCTTCTGTCGCGTCATGACGGGTCTCATAGTTGTCTCCTTCGAAAATCAAAATGCGGTCAGCCTTAAATTCATATGAGGTGAAAGGATGCACATCGTGGTTGCCTCCCAGCGTCCCGCTGGCAGAAAAGCTGCCGTTTCAGTCTAAATCAGAGCACATAAGACTGGTACACTTCCTCAAGGACGGTGACAGTTGGTTCAGCCGGAGGCTGCGGTGGCAGCGTCGGCTCAGTCCCAGCGCCACCAATCGGCGGCGGCTCATCCACTTTGACAATTCCGCCCCTCTTCTTGACTTCAACGCCGACCGACGCCGGCTTAGGAGGCGGTCGGCAGATCGGGCCAAGCGCATCGACGAAAAGGCCCGAGCGGCCGTGAATCCCGACCACTGCCTCGCCGGGAGGACAATGCTTCTCAAGCGGCTTTAACAAGGGATCCCCACCAAAAATCGGAACATCGGGCGTCCCTCTCTACCGACCCAGCAGCCCTTTCCGGTTTCAAGGCAGACACGCACCGGGCTGCCGCCCACCACTGGCGTGCAGGTCATCTCGACGAAATTGAGAAACTTATTGTCGTTTCCTTCGCGTGTGTAACCATGAGTGATGCCGCTGAAATAGGTGTTGTTGGAACAGGTGCCTTCCACCCCAAGTGCTCCGCCATTGCCGCCATGATACGGCTTGTCTCGCGGGGGCGTGTTGAAAGTCCCCGACTTCGGGTTGAAGCTCGAGCATTTCATGCCTATCGCATCGACCCAGGCACCCGACCTGAAATAGAGGCCGACGGCGTATTCCTCGGAACAGTCGTCGCGGAAGTAACCGCCACCCGGGCCGCCTTCGACCGGCAGGTCTGTCGCCAGCACGGGTTGCGTCAGCAGCAGAGTTGAAGCAAAGACAACGGCCGACCGAATTGCAGCGATGCGCATGGGAGTATTCCTCCTTTAGCGGTGTATGAACTTATCGTGGACGTGAGCACTCCGAGAGGTTTGAAGTGAAGCAAGCTGTCAGGGACTCTTCAGTATTCTGTCCCGGTATTTGAGCTTTTCTTGGAAGAGGCCGCCTGAATCAGGCTTCACGATGGTATCAGTGGGGACTTTGGTGTCCGCCGGAGATCCTTCGGCCTGCGGGGCCGGGGTCTTACTCGCGCAGGTGCCGGAATTGACAACGTAGGTCCCCATATCAGTCTGCGGCTGAAGACTCTTGTCAGCGACCTGGCCGCCGATGCCGACGCCGATTTCTTTGATGGAAGCATCGAGAATGGCCTCCCGGTGGCCGGACGTGCTGATGTTCATCCACCAGTTGACGGCGCCAATAGGCGTCGCTTGATCCCCGGCCCAGGTATAGGCGATCTCGCCGGTGCGGTTTGGATTGCCGCCGCAATAGCCGGCCGCCTTGATGCGACTGTCGATGGTCGAACCTGTCTCCGGATTGACGTGCGGGTCTGCACCCTTCGTCCACCATTTCAGCTGCTGGGCCGCGTCGGCGTGGCCCTGGGCAGAGTTATAGAGTGTGCTGATCGGGGTCAGGGCCGGGAGCTGCCGAGTGGCGCGCTCGGCGTTGATCAGGCAGATCATGGCCTCGCGCAGATCTGACATCGACGAGGCGCTCACGGTTGAAGGGGCGCGATTGACATAGTCGCCGCAGCTGTTCGCGCCTGCCACCGGCATGGCCTCGGTGGGAGCCATGTCACCACGCGAAGGCAGCTGTTGCGTGAAAGGACCGGTCCTGCGCTTCGGCACATAGGGCTCCTTGGCTTGATCAGGCGGCGGCGCGCTCTCATCGGGTTTCGCGATGATCGGCCCTTTCTCAAGTTCGGTCCCCTGGATTGGCCCAGGGGCGACGATAGGGCCGCCACGCGGCTTGGTTTCCACGCCGACGCCGGTGTAGCCCTCTAGCGTGTATGCTCTGGTGTGGGGAGTCGACATCGTCAGCACGCAACGAATGTCCAGCCAGTGCTGGAAATGATGATAGTACCGCGAGTTGTAGAAGAATTTGTCCTTTGTATCGTCGAATAGGACGCTTGGATCCTTTTGGACTGCCTTAACCGCCTTCAATATGATGTTACCTTCACCTTCGCATTTGCCTTTGCCGTACTCATCCGGGGGCCAAAGATTGAGAATGCCAGAAAAAGTGTCGGCGCTTTTGTTGTCCCACGTGTTCCATTTTTTCTTCCCCCTCTTGGCTGTGCAATCCAGCAGCAGGTTATGGCGCGCCTTTAGCTCGCTGGCCAACTGCTCGGGCGTCGCCTCGTCTGTACACCAATTGAAATGCGCTGCTTTGTCATTACTCCAGCGCGGCCCCTCAGCACCAGAGCACCCATCACCGGTTCCCCCATTCTTCTTTCCTATTGCTATATCGACCTGGAGCAGCGTGATCCTGCTGTATACTTGACAGTCCTTCGTCGCCTCATCGTCGTCCGCCGCGGCCCCGCCTCCGCCCAGCGGCTTGAGGGCAGGGACTGGCTCATTCTTGGCGGTGACGGTGACCGAGGCCAAGATCTCGCCCGCGTCGGAGAGCTTGAAGGTGTAAGTCTTGCCCACCTCGACCGTCATCTGCCGGGTGCCTTTGCCACTCTCGACCACGAAGGTCTCGTCATTGTTGTCCACCTGTTGCCACACCTCCGCGTACGGGTGATCGCCCCCGCCATCCCAACTCAGTGTCGTCGTGCCGCTGGTCTGTCCGGCGGGTGCCAGGGCAGGGTTAGGGGCAGCCGTGATCGAAGGTACTTGCGCCTGGGCAGGCAGAGCCAGAAATGCGAATATCAGAGCGACGAGAACACCGGTTGCCTGCGCCAACCGGACGGCCGCGACTGCCAACAGCTTCCCTCGCGTCATGATTGGTCTCATGGTCATCTCTTTACTTCAGGGCTGTTGGAAGAGTCGATTTCTCGCAGGGGGCGGACGCACTAAGTCGCCCACCTGGACGTATACCATCTCGAAGGAGAGCGAGGCGCGCGGTTCACTCTCGGTCAGCGTCACGGCTCTCCTCCCATCCTGGATCTGGCGCTGCCAGCCCGATGGGGTTGGCGAGTTGGGCTCACCTAAGCCTGCGTTAACCGTGATCTCCTGGTTGGGCGGCAACCCGGGGATGAGGAAGTCACACACGTAGTAGCCGCCTGACTCACGCATATTGGGTTCCCTGACGACGGGGATAAGCACCCCCGAGGGTGGGGGTATGTTCATTGTGAAATCGACGGTGAACGCCTCGCACGAAGTCGGCCCCGCCCCGGCGGAGGTCCCCGATGCGGATTGCCGGATTTCCACGCGGACGGAGTTGAGCGGCTGTGTGGCCGCTTCACGAGGTTGCCGCGGGCGCCGCCGCTCCTCATCCGGCTGCTGTGGGGGTGGCGCTGCTCCAGGTGCCGGCTGGGCCTGGGCGCTCCTTACACAGCAGACGAGCAACAGCAACCCACTCAGGACGGCGAACAGCTTGTGATTGATCTTCTTCATGGCTCTTCTCCTCTCTTCAGTGGTTTATACAATAAACGAACTGACATTATCAACGACTCGGACGTTGGTCCGCGCACTTATTCTGCGAGACAGCATTACTGAGAAAGCACGGGTCGAAGTTGAAGTAGTTTCCGGTCCGTCCTTGAGGCCATCCATACGAAAGTACGCCTGATCGGTTTCACCATTGGCGAGCCGGATGCGTGCCTCACAGTAACGCGATTTAGGGAGCCAGGTTGTCCCGGCAGCAAACGAGAAGATGTTGCTCTTTTGCCTCTCTTCATTAGAGGATATGTAGGCAAGATGAAGGAGGTTCATTATGGCAGGATTGGTTCAAGGAAAAATCGCGTTGGTCACCGGTGGCGGGTCGGGCATCGGCCGCGCCACGGCGCTCGCCCTCGCTAAAGAAGGGGCGAAAGTGGCGGTATCTGACATCGTCGTGGCCGGTGGGGAAGAAACGGTGCGGCTGATTAAGGCTGCCGGCGGAGAGGCCACATTCATTAAAGCCGACGTGGCGAAAGCCACCGAGGTCGAGGCGCTGGTCAAACAGGTCGTTGAGACCTACGGTCGCTTGGATTGCGCCTTCAATAATGCGGGTATTGAAGGCGTCATGACCTCGACCACCGACTGTAGCGAGGAGAACTTTGACCGTACCATCGCCATCAATCTGAAAGGGGTGTGGCTGTGCATGAAGCACGAGATTCCTCAGATGCTCAAGCAGGGAGGTGGTGCGATTGTCAACACGGCGTCAGTGGCCGGTCTGGTCGGGTTCCAGGGGCTTCCTGCGTACGTCGCGAGTAAACACGGGGTGAATGGGCTCACCAAGACGGCGGCACTGGAGTACGCCAAACAGGGCATTCGCGTGAACGCCGTGTGTCCGGGTGTCATTCACACTCCGATGCTGGATCGGCTCTTTAGCAGTCAGCCGGGTGTGGGCGAGACCATCGCCGCGCTGGAGCCGGTGGGACGGCTGGGCAAACCGGAAGAGATTGCCGCCGCTGTGGTCTGGCTCTGTTCGGATGCGGCCTCTTTCGTGACCGGCTTACCGATGGCTGTCGATGGCGGGCTGGTTGCGCAGTAACCAGGCTGGGACGATTGAAGGTCTGTGCGAGGCGGTAGTGAGCAGCAGTTCTCATTATGGATAGAAATAAGCCAGTACCGTAGGCCGGGATAAGGCCGCAGGCCGTTCCCGGCACTCAGTGAGCCGGAAACGCTTCGCTTATTCCGGCCTACCCGCTGATCCTAAAAGGGAAATAAGGAGGAGAAAACTGTGGCCATCAGCGAAATTCATCACGTTGCTCTCGCGGTCAGTAACATGGAACGGTCGATCGCGTTTTACCGCGATATTCTTGGCTTCCGCAAAACCCTGGATATGCCGCTAGGTAGCCCGAGCCTGGACCGACTGTTGCGCATGCGACCTGGAACGACCGGGCGATCCGTCATTCTGCAGCAGGGGATGAGCACGGTTGGGGAGGTCGAGTTAGTACAATTTTCCCCGGCGCCCTCCACCCCGACGCCGGCCAAGGGAGCTGGCGGCCTCGGCGCGTTCTTACTATCGTTCGCGGTCAGAGACGAGGAACTGGCTGCCGTCTATCAGCGATTGTTGGAGAAGGGCATCGCCTGCTATTCAGAACCGCAAGTCCTGGAGCTGCCGGGGTACGGCGCGACGCGAGCCGTGGTGTTTGAGGACCCCGACGGCCAAATGATTGAGTTGATTCAGCTCCCGTCGGCGGACGAGATTCAGCGCATGCAGGAAGCGCGTCACGCCAAGAAAGGAGAGCGCAATGGCTGAACAGACGTTACTGACAGGATATAAGGTGCTGGATTTCACCCACGCCTTTGCCGGCCCCACGACCACACGGTTGATGGCTGAGATGGGCGCAGAGGTCATCAAGGTCGAACAAGCTCCCAACGGAGACCCAGCCCGGCTGGTGCCCGGTCATTCAACGCAAGCGCAGTGCCTATTTTGTGCAGCATAACCTGGGCAAGCAGGGTATATGTGTCAATCTCAAGACTGAGGCTGGACGTGAGATCATACGCGCGCTCGTCCCGCATATGGATGTCGTGGTGGAAAACTACAGTCCTGGAGTGATGGGCCGCATGGGATTCGCATATGAGGACCTGAAGCGACTGAACCCGCGCTTGGTCATGTGTTCGATCTCGGTGTTGGGGCAAACGGGACCACTGGCTCATTTGCCAGGCTTCGATTATATCGCGCAAGCGTATGCCGGCATCACCGAGATGATCGGCGAGCCGACGCAATCTCCTGTGATCCCCACGGCTGCGATGGGCGATGTCAGCACCGGCGTCCATGCCCTGGCGGCGATTGCCTGTGCACTGTTGCATCGGGAACGCACGGGAGAAGGGCAGTCCATCGATGTGTCGCTGCTCGACGCCTATCCACACGCACGACGCGAACCTCGAACTATATGAGGCCAGTCACGGCCAAATCGTGCCTACGCGCGGTGGCGCGCATCACACCGTGGTGGCGCCCTGTGGCGTGTTTCGGGCTGCGCAGGGCTACGTCTTGCTCATTGCGATTCTCGATCATCATTGGCGTGGCTTGACCCAGGTGATGGGTCGGCCCGAGCTGTACCAAGATCCACGGTTTCGCACCATGACTGACCGTGTACAGCATAAAGATGCCCTTGTCGCTGAAATTGAGAGGTGGTTGCAATCTTTGCCTGACCGTGACACCGCATTGGCGGCCTTGGAGCGGGAGCATGTCCCGGTTGCTCCCGTGCTGACGATTCCCGAGGTCGTGCAACAGCCGCATTTCCTGGAGCGAGGTGCGGTGCGGTCGGTATCTGATCGGGTGTTCGGAACCCTGCGGCTGCCCGGCTTTCCCTTTCGTTTCTCCGCCAAGCGCGATTCACGTCCACTGATCGCCCCTGACCTGGGGGAACACAACGAAACGGTGCTGACGCAGTATTTGGGCTACGATGCAGCCCGCGTTGCTCACCTGACCGCTACGGGCGTGTTAGCGTCTCGACGGTCAGGGGAGTAGTACACGCCTGCGGTGATCATGTGAGGCCCCGTGGGCTGCGGGTGTGTGACAACCTACAACTTGAGGACACCACATGGCGGTTTTCAAGAATCGTTCAAACTAACGCCATTGGTTAGAAGGTAGGCCGGAATAAGCGGAGCGTTTCCGGCATGGACGAGCGCGCCGGGAACGGCCTGCGGCCTGATCCCGGCCTACGACTGAGAAAACGGTATGTCTCCTCGCTCAAATGAAAACCGCTGTAGAACAGCGGATCCCCTGATTCCAGCCCCAGCAGCACCCCTGTGTTTACTGTAGCGTATCGAACTCTTTCTGAAAGGCACTTTTTGTGAAGACTTTCTACGTCGTGGTTCGCAAATGGCCCGAAACTTCTCAAATTGTTGTCACCTCCCGATAGGGCTCGGAGAGGTGTGGTCTTGTTTTCGCCTTTCATATCTGACAACGCCTATCGATATGAGTACGCCACACGAAACCTTCTTCGCCCCGTGCCCCCGTGGACTGGAGACGGTGCTGAGTGCTGAGCTAGAGCCGTTGGGCGCGCAAGACGTGACCGCCCTCCCTGGTGGGGTGTCCTTCACCGGCCCGTTTGCCCTCTGCTACGCAGTCAATCTCCACAGCCGGATCGCCAGCCGGGTTTTGTGGCGCGTCTTTCACGGCGCCTACCGCGACGAGCACGATATTTTTCAGGCCGCGCGGGTGCTGCCCTGGCATGAATGGTTTCCCGTCAACCGCACGATCAAGGTAAAGGTCAGTGCCCAACAATGTCGGCTGAACAGCCTGGATTTTGTCACCCTCAGGATCAAGGACGCGGTCTGCGATTGCTTCCGCGTGGCCACCGGCGTTCGTCCCAATGTGGCCACGAGCCGGCCGGATATCCGCATTGACGCGTTTCTGGACCGTCAGACCGTGACGCTCTACCTCGATACATCGGGTGAGGCACTCTTCAAACGCGGGCTCCGCACTGCTGGCACCGAGGCGCCCGTGCGTGAGAATCTCGCGGCGGGCATTCTGCGGTTGGTGGGCTGGACCGTGCAGCAACCGTTGCTCGACCCGATGTGCGGGGGCGGCACGTTCCTGCTGGAAGCTGCGTTGATAGCGCGGAACATCCCACCCGGATTGGGGCGGCGCTTTGCGTTCGAGAAGCTGAGCACCTTTGACACTCGTGAGTGGCGGGCGCTGTGCGAGGCCGGCAAGGCGCGGCAAATGCCGCAGGCGCCCTGTGCCCTCTACGGGAGCGACATCCACGGGACCGCGATCCAGGCGGCGCGGGCTAATCTCAAGGCCGCCGGACTGGACGATGCGGTGGCACTCAAGCAGGCCGACATACTGGACGTAAAGCCGCCCCCTGGAGAGGGGATGCTGGTCGCGAACCCGCCCTATGGGGTCCGCCTCGGTGATAAGGAGCAGCTGGCCGCGTTCTATCCACGTCTCGGCGACAGTCTGAAGCGGCACTTCGCTGGCTGGGGTGCGTACCTCTTCACGGCGGACCTACGTCTGCCCAAGCTGATCGGTCTGGCGGCCAGCCGTCGCACGCCCCTCTTCAACGGCCCCCTCGAATGCCGGCTCTTCGAA
>Ga0187894_10000457_pt1 | contig 55122 bp, 48 predicted proteins | sample GBC1701081metaG_FD_136650 | JGI IMG/M metagenome (GOLD analysis project Ga0187894, IMG submission 136650) | White microbial mat communities from a lava cave in the Kipuka Kanohina Cave System on the Island of Hawaii, USA - GBC170108-1 metaG ...
GCTGTTTAGTAAACAATGTGACAACGGGTTGCTCGAAAATGGCGCTGTTTAGTGAATTATGTGAAGATTTGCCCGAAATGGATTGCACCGGGTAAGCGCTGTAGTTGCGAGAGTTGCCTGAAAAGCGTCCTCTATGTCCCACTATGCCCCATTTAGCAAACGATGTGAAGATTTACATTATTGCCCGCGCCAATGCGATTTGACAACGGCTATTTTCTTCTGCAAGCTGTCAGGTGTTTATTGGGAAGATTCTATGTGTGCTTGGAAGCTGACAATTGAATATGACGGAACGCGCTATCACGGCTGGCAGGAGCAGAAGAATGCCCGGACGATTGCCAGAGAGATTCGTCAAGCTGCCGAAGACCTTTTTCACTCTCGCGTCGAGATTGGCGGCGCGGGTCGCACCGATGCCGGAGTCCACGCTTTGGCTCAGGTTGCTCGGCTCAGAGTGAGTAAGCCGATTCATGCATCGGTTTTGCTTCGGGAATTGAATAACCGTCTACCGGCAGACATCAACATCTTGCAGGCTGAAGAGGTGCGCCATTCGTTCAATGCCCGTCACGACGCTACAGCGCGGTACTACCTTTATCAGATTTCCACACGCCGTTCCGCCTTTGCAAAAAAATATGTCTGGTGGATTCGGGATAGCCTCGATGTTGAAAAGATGCAAGCAGCAGCCCAACTGCTCATCGGCAGACATGACTATTCGGCTTTTGCCGATAAGCGCAGCGACGAACAAAGTTCAGTCGTTGTGGTAGAGAAGAGTGAGATAATGCAGGAAGGCGATTTGCTTCTTTTCCGCATCGGCGCATCGCATTTTCTCTGGAAGATGGTGCGGCGTGTTGTCGGCGCACTCGTTGAAGTCGGACGCGGCAAGTTATCGCTTGCAGACTTCGCTAAACTTTTAGAGTCCTCTCGAAATAAAGCGCTGAAAGTATTTGATGTTGCGGCGCATACAGCCCCGCCATCAGGTCTGTTTCTGGAGCGCGTCCGTTATGAGGATGAGAAACAGAATGACATAGAGCGCACCTTACCATTGACTCCTCTGACTCCTCATCTGATAGGTTCTATCGAGAAGGAGAGAGCCGAGTCCGATAAAGATTTTACAAGTAAACGACATTGACACTAGACAGCAATGGTCAGTTTGTTGAGGCGCGAGGCTTGCAATTCATCAAGTCAGTAGAACCTCGGAATCTGAGCGTCGGCAATTCTATTGATGGACAATGCGCCCGCCAACAATGGTATAGACTACTTTTGTCTTTTCTATCTCGGTTGGCTTTATCTGAAATAGGTCATGCGACAGAACGACAATATCGGCGAGTTTCCCTGCCTCAAGCGTACCTTTCTCCTTTTCAGCAAATTCAGCGTAGGCAGACGATGAAGTATAAGCGCGAACCGCTTCTTCAACGCTAATCTTCTGTTCAGGAACCCAGCCACCGGGATTTTTCCCATCTAATGTCTGCCGGGTCACGGCTGCGTGAATACCCAAGATTGGCGATAGCGGAGCAACAAACCAATCGGAGCCAAAGGTCAATTTCGCTCCGGCATCAAGCAGAGAACGGAAGGCATAAGTTGTTTTGATGCGTTGTCCGCCGATACGTTTTTCAGCCCATCGCCCATCATCGGCGGCGTGATAAGGTTGCATGGAAGGGATAACCCCAAGTTTAGCGAAGCGTGAAATATCAGCCGGTTGAAGGTGCTGCGCGTGTTCAATGCGAAAGCGGCGGTCACGCTTGCCATTCTCTTTGGCAACCGCTTCAAAGTAATTCAGTAATAAATAATTGGCTTTGTCGCCAATCGCATGAACGGAACATTGCAAGCCGGCTTTGTCGGCTTCCTTCATGGTCTCTTGCAATCTTCCTTCGGGGAGATTGTCGTCTACCATCAATCCCGAAGTGTTTGGTGTATCAGTAAATGGCTCAAAGAATAACGCTGTCGTTGAACCGAGCGAACCATCCATAAAGGCTTTTAAGCCGCCAAGCCGTAGCCAGTTATCGCCGACGCCTTGTTTTTTGACAAGTTCGGCTTGCCTGTGCCAGTCGCGCATCGGGGTTCGCGCATAAACGCGAACCGTCAGCCGATGCGCGTTTTTGAACTTTTTGTAAATCTCGTAATCGCGCCAGCCGGTAATGTCCTGAATCGAAGTCACGCCAACGCTGGCGGCGTACTTTAGCGCCGCTTGCAGCGCCTCTTCGTACTCTGCATCGGATTGGTCGGGCATCACTTTATACATCAAACTCATGGCATCGTCTTTCAAGACGCCGGTTGGCTCGCCGGTTTTTGCATCTTTGACAATTGTGCCGCCCGCCGGTGATTTCGTTTCTTTGGTTATCCCCGCTAGTTTTAAGGCGGCGCTATTCGCCAACCCCATGTGACCATCGAGCCGGGTGACAAAAACAGGAGTTTCGGCAGTAAACCGATCAATCAACTCCGTCGTCGGCAGTGGCGCATTGTGCCACCTTTCATGATCCCAATCGCCGCCGCGAAGCCATCGTCCCTTCGGCAACTTTGCCGCGTGATTTTTGATGCGTTCAGCAAATTCTTCCGGTGATGCAGCATCGCGCAAATCCACAGAGAGTAAATGGAAACCGCCTTCGATAAAATGGGTATGGTCATCTATGAAACCGGGAAGCGCGAGCTTGCCTTGCAAATCCATGATGCGTGTTTTACTGTGCGCGAACTTTCTAATGTCGGTATTAGCGCCTACTGCCAGAAGGCGTTCGCCGTTTATGGCTATTGCTTCTGCCCAAGGCTTTGACGGGTTTCCTGTCCAGATGCGCCCGTTAATGAGAATCAGTTCAGCAGTCGTTTGCATAGATTTCCCTCCCGATGCCAGTGAAGAAGCAGGCAAGCAGACAGTTAAAAGAGATAGAAAGCAGATGAAAAAGCGGACATAGAGACGCGGGGTATTCTTCATAGCAGCCTCATAGATTAGATTTGCGTAGACGAGTTTTCCTTAAAGCAGCGGTTTGCGCAAGTCAAAGTTTATCGAATGTCGTATTCCAATTCTCGCGTACTCAGTTTTTCCTCTCCCGGTTGTTCGCCTGCAAAAGCCCATTTAATCAACGGCGGAGCAATGAGGGTGGTTGCCACAGCCATAAACAAAACCACGGCATACATCGCATCGCTTACGGCAGATAACGATAAGCCAATTTGAGCAACCACAATGCCGACTTCGCCACGCGGAATCATGCCAACGCCAACCTGAATAGCACGACGCTTGCCCGATTGATAGACGGGAATGCCGCAGCCGATAAATTTTGCAATGACCGCCAGCACGGTGACAACGGTGGCAAGAAGAAGAATTTGCGTTGAGGCAAAGACCGCAAGGTTTAACTTCAAGCCGATATTGACGAGGAAGAAGGGCGTGGTAAATTCCGTCAGCGTGTGGGCGCGATGATGCAAGTCGGTTTCGTCTGAGGCTTCCGAAAGCGCGACTCCGGCGAGAAATGCGCCAATGATTCCGGCAATGCCAATCAGATTGGCTACGGCTGCTAGTCCAAAGCAGAGAATCAACGAGAAGATGAAGAGCGAGTGTTGGATTTGCAAGGCTTCGATCTTCTCTTTCATTCGATTGACGGTGCGTGCGCCAAGCCAGATGATGAAGATTGTAAAGCCGATGGCTAAGACCGCCGTGAAAATGATATGCAGATAATTGATGCTGCCGGAGGCGAGGCTGCTGACCACAGCCAACACCAGAAGCCCAATAACATCATCAATCACGGCGGCAGCTAAAATGATGCGACTGGCATCGGCGCTGATTAAACCCATGGAAGAGAGAACCCGCGCCGTGATGCCAACTGAAGTAGCGACCATTGCCGCGCCTGTAAAGATGGCTTCAATTCCCGAATACCCGCCCCAAAGCGCCACTATCCCCCAACCGGCGAGGAAGGGAAGCGCCGCACCCATGAAGGCAACCAGGGTTGCTATTTTACCGACTTTGAAAATATCGCTTGGGCGAGTTTCCAGCCCAACGGTAAAGAGCAGGAAGATAACGCCGATCTCAGCCAAGGAATCAATGACAATGCCAACGGTTGCGGCTTCGCCTGATGGCGTAACCGTCTGAATCAGGTTGAGGGCGCTTGCGCCAATTAAAACGCCGGCAAGAATTTCACCGACAACGGCAGGTTGTTTTAGACGCTCAAAAATTTCCGCAAAGAGTTTTGCTGCAACCAAAACAATAAAGATTGCCAATAATATCTTCGCGCCTTCGCTGCCGCTTGCAAAGAACGCCAACGGTTGTGAAGTGAAAAGAAGCATAAGCGTCGCTCAAGGACTAGCTGTTGCTGGCGGAGTTTTCAGGTAATGGTTTTTCCGAACTATAACGACTGCGTAAAAATTCGATGATTGCCGGTAGTAGGGAGATGAAAATGATGGCAAGCACGGCAATCGAAAAATTCTTTTTAACGATGGCAATGTTGCCAAAAAAGTAACCGCCAAATAGGCAAATCAATGTCCACAACAGAGTGCCGCAAATACTATAGCTGATGAAGCGCAGGTAGCCCATCTTACCGATGCCGGCAACAAAGGGCGAGAAGGTGCGGACGATGGGAACGAATCGCGCTATGATAATCGTCTTGCCGCCATACTTATCATAAAATTTTTGTGTACGAAGCAGATATTCCTTCTTGAAAAAACGCGAATGCTCCTGCTTAAAGACCTTCGGACCTAGATACGAACCGATAAAATAGTTTGTTGTATCGCCTAGCGTTGCCGCAATAACAATAATCGCAAAGAGAATGCCGATGTTGAGCGGACTGCCTTCGGTTGCTGCCAGCGCCCCAAAGGCAAACAACAAAGAATCCCCCGGTAAAAACGGCGTGATAACCAGTCCGGTTTCACAGAAGATCACGGCGAACAGGATTAAATAAGTCCAGGTTCCGTAATTGCCAATAATTTCGTTGAGGTATCTGTCGAGATGAAGAAAGATGTCAATGATTGATTTGAGCAGTTCCATAAAACTCCATGATTACAAATAACAGCAAAAATGTGCTTGGAATGAAGCCTTTAGATAAAAAGTTGGATTGTTGACGTAGCGCCTTCTATTTTCTACTTTTGCCAGCCGTGTCGTCCAATGAGTTTTACAAAGACGCACGATCCATGTTCTTCGTATATGACATTATTTTCCGTCTTTATCACCCGCACCAGTATTTGCTTCTCCGGTGCCTTGCCAACGGGAATAACCAGTCGTCCGCCAATTGCCAGTTGAGCAATAAGCGGCGCGGGAACCTCCGGGCTTCCCGCCGCTACCAGAATCGCCTCATAGGGCGCAAATTCACTCCATCCCATAGTACCATCAAAACATTTAATTGTCGCATTATAGCAACCCAACTTTCTGATGTTTGCTTGCCCGAATCGTGCCAGTTCGGCAATTCTTTCCAGAGCATAAACGCGCCTCGCCAGCGCCGAGAGTACCGCCGTTTGATAACCGGAGCCAGCGCCAATCTCAAGAACTGTTGATTCTTTATGGACTTCGAGAAGTTCTGTCATCAACGCTACCATAAACGGTTGTGAGATGGTTTGCATCTCCCCGATAGGCAAGGCATGGTCGCCGTAGGATGAGGCGGCTAGGGCTTCCGGGACAAACAGATGACGAGGAATTTTCGACATTACTTGCAATACTTTTTCGTCACGAATGCCTCGTTGCCGTAATAACGCAACCATGTTTTCACGTTGCGACTGATAGAGATTCGCGCCCGGGACATCTGTGTAGTATTGATTGGGTCTCATTTCAAAAGTTCTTCAGGGGCAACGGCAAATTTACCCGCTTTCAGCGCCTCAAGAGTGCGATAATCGGTCAAATCATTGCGTAGCGGGGTGATGGTAGCAAAGCCCTGTCGGGCTGCTTCATAATCGGTTCCGTGTTCTTCATTCCAGGTAAAGCGTTCTTCGCCAATCCAGAAATAAGTGCGACTGCGCGGGTCTGTTCCTTCAACAACTATCGGTCTGATGTTCTTGGAACCTTGACGAGTAATGCGAATCCCGATAATCGGTCCCGGCGGCACATTAACATTTAGCAAAGTTCCCGGCGGCAGTCCGTTTTGAATGATGCGAGGGGCGATTTCGCTTGCCAACGTCGCCGCATAAGTAAAATCGAACTCCCCACGCTGCAGCAGACTCATAGCTACACCGGGCAGACCATACATCGTGCCTTCAAGTGCGCCTGCCACGGTTCCCGAATAGGTAACATCGTCACCAAGATTGCCGCCTTTATTGATGCCGGAAAACACCAGGTCGGGCGGCGTATCAAGTAGTATCTTGTTCATTGCCAGCGTTACACAATCCGCCGGTGTGCCATCAACGGCGAAATGATGGTCGTCAATTTTATCAATGCGAAGAGGGCGAGTTAAAGTGAGCGAGCGCGACGCGGCGCTCATTTCATGCGCCGGGGCGACGACAAAGACTTCGCCAATCTTTTCGAGAGCTTCGGCAAGGGCGATGATGCCAGTTGAATGAATGCCATCGTCATTGGTAACTAAAATTCTTGGCATAAAAAGAAAACTCAGGACGAATTGCTTGTCCTGAGCCTGCGTACAATAATCCGAAATAGCCGTTTTCTATGATAGTATCGGGACGACTGGATTTGAACCAGCGACCTCTTCCACCCCAAGGAAGCGCGCTACCGGGCTGCGCCACGTCCCGTATGCCAACCCGTTATTGGGTTGAATGTTTGATGCTAGCATTCGAGTTCAACAGTGTCAATAACTCCTCAAGATTGTGTTTCAAGACGCGGATGGCGCGTTGGGTCTTTACTGAGGCGACCGGCTCAGGTCCTGTTGAAGATAAAGCAACTTCTGATGAAACTGAATTTGAGAGTGATGTAGAAGGAACGGGTAGGGCAGAGGCAGTCTGAGCCGGTGGATGCTCAAGGGGTCTCTCTTCTGACAACTTTTCGTTTGCCTCGCTGGTTGATGGCTCAATATCCGTTGCTGCCTCACGGGCAGTCATTTTTATTCGCGGCGCACCACCTTTGCGTAATTCTTCGGCTATCTTCTTTCTTGCCCCGGCAATAGTGAACTTCTCTTCATAAAGTAGATTACGGATTCGCAAGACCATCTCGACATCTTTGCGCCGATAAACTCGCTGACCAGCACGATTCTTCTGAGGTGAAAGCATGGGAAATTCGGTCTCCCAATAGCGCAGAACATGAGGTTGTACTTTAATTAAATCGCAAACCTCGCCAATTCTAAAGAAAAGCTTTTGCGGGATACTTGTTGCCGCTTCCATCATCGTCCTCCTGATGAAATAAGGAATCATTATACTTGCAAGTATTGGTTCATCTGGCTCAACACCAGGTTATGATATTCCTTTAAGAGAATTGTGTCAATCCTTAGTATTGAAGTAGTAAGAAGCTCTGGCTAAATGAAATTAATTACTTGAAGTTATTTCATCCGTTGGTGAAACAAGAGGGATTCGACAGTGGAAGACGGTGCCGCTTGCATCGCTACGTTCCACGGAGACATCGCCGCCGTGAGCCACTATAATTTTTTGGACAATTGCCAGTCCAATGCCATAGCCTCTTGATTTTGTGGTATAGAAAGGAATAAAGATATTGGGCAAGGATTCAGTAGGGATGCCACAACCAGTATCTATCACACGAATATGGGCATAGAGATGGCCGCTGCCTGAGTCTACGGAACCCTTGATTTTGATAGATCTTTGTTTGGCATCGGACTCAATTGCTTCGGCTGCATTTCTGATTAAATTAACAAAAACCCGCCGCAAAAAGGTTTCATCGGCGGCTAAAGATACAAAAGAGCCTTCAAGCAAAATACTAATTCCTTCCTTTTCAAGTTGCGGGCGTACTTCTTCTATACAATCATTTAATAAGTGTTGTAGGCTGACTTCCCCTGTATTTAGTCGTTGCGGGCGAGCAAAATTAAGAAAGTCTGTTACCAGACGAGACAATAAAGCCACCTCTTTCAACATACCAGTAAGAGCGATGCTGTTTTGCTTCGTTGGCGACGTAGCTTCAGTGGGGATTGGGAGTTGATTATTAGCCTCTAATAGCTGGGCATATCCTTGAATGGTAGCGAGTGAATTTTTGAATTCGTGCGCTAGCCCGGCAGCCATCTCACCGAGATTTGCCAGCGTCTCCTGTAATTTAATGCGTTCCCGTAATTCCGTCACTTCGGTAATATCGGTCATCATACACAAAGCGCCTTCGATTCGTTGTTGGGCATCAACGATGGGCGAAATGCTCATTCCCAGCTTCCGAAAGCGTCCATCCGTTTGCGCGACCTCAACCTCTTCGCGTTTGAACGCTGTGCCAGTTGCGAGACAATCGGCAATCATTGTAATAATTCTGGGCGCTTCCTGAAAAAACTTCTGATACGAGAGAGCGGCGGAAGTAAATTCCAAGTCGCCCGTTTGCCTTGAACCAACACCTATCGCGGCGGTAGTCAGCAGATTCTTACTATAACCATTCAAGGTCGTTATCATTCCCCGTGAATCAACCGCAACCAGACCGCTTGGTATGTTAGCAATTAGCCGTTCACTGAAGCGTTCTGATTTTTCCGCACGACGTTTTTCCAAAGCGTGCAACCGTGCCAATTCCGCTTCCTTGCTTTGCAACTGCTCAATTAACGCCTGAAAGGTTTCAACCACAAACTCGCTTTCACTTCTGGCGGCAGCTGCCCGAATCGGGCTGTCCTGTGCTGCATTTACCATGCGACGGTAAGGACTTAGCAACCAGCGAACAAGAAAATAGATGAGTAACAGACCACAAATCAAAGCAACGATTTGATAGCTAAAGATATAAAAAGCATAACGTGTAGAATTCGTTTCGATGGGCTTTATAAGCAATAAGATTCGTGAGCCGCTTAACCATGCTTGAGCAATATAGAAGCCATTTTGACTGTGGATATAGACTCGCTGTTCTGTTTTTAGCAATGGCTCAGGAGTCCGAAGTTGATCTGGCAATGGCGCGGGTGAGATCGCCACCCCGGTTGTTGCTTTTAGCAAAACGGTTCCTTCTGAGGAACGAATTTCCGCTTGCCCGGAGATGCCATGGCGCACAAGACTATCTTTCAAACCTTCTTCGGTTACTGGCTGCTGAGATTGGCTGAGAAGGGAAGTGAGCAACTGTGCTTCCAGTTTGAATTGTGTCAGCCGCTGCGCTGCTATTTCCTGTTGTGACTGGGCATATAGACTAAGACTCAAACCGATAGCGAAGATCAACGCCAGAATAAAGAGGGCAATTGCCAGCCGTGCTTTATTTTCAACTCGGATTTGCATGGTAGATGGAAGCGTAATCCTTGGGGCTAGACTTAAAAGACATCACCAAAAACCTCTTTGAAAGCGAGTAGTAATTCAGGACGAGTGACTTTTATCCTGCCATTCATTAGATCCATTATCGTCGGGGTAAATGTTCCTTTAATCGTCCCTAGAAAAATCTCTGCTGAAGTTTTGAGATAACAATCTGCCTGTCCTGCCAAGACGCCTTCTTCAACAGTGCAATGTTCTGAAGACAGCCTGACTGTCCAGGGCGTTCCTTCAATATCAAGGTGATAGACGACATTTTTTGTTGTCTTCCCACGGCGGAATTTTGCCGGCATCATTTGGAAGATTTTTTGTACCTCGGCACTCTTTGAATTTTCCATCCGCACTCGCTTTCTATAAAGATTTCTTGGTGTAAGCTCTTCGTTTTATTATTGTTCGCATTGATCTGATGCCTGAGAATGCTTGTCTTAAATGTTTACGGTGCAGGCTTTCTCTATCAAGAAGAACCTTTACGATATGCCTTAATCATCTCTTGGGCAATAATCAATTTTTGTACTTCAGAGGTTCCCGCCCCCAAGGTTGATAATCGGGTATCGCGGTAAAACCGTTCCACCGGGTAATCCTGGATATAACCATAGCCCCCGAAAATTTGCACCGCATCATAGGCGACTCGCTGCGCGGCTTCTGTTGTCCACAGCTTACAAATAGCCGCCTCCATCATGGCGGGGCTGCCCTGCTGTTTCAACCACGCGACTCGGTAAACCAGAAGTCGTGCGCCTTCAATGGCAACTTTCATATCAGCAAGTTTATGTTGAATTGCCTGAAAGTTGGCAATTGGCTGCCCGAATTGCTGCCGTTCTTTAGCGTAATCGGTGCAGACCTTCAACATATACTCCATGCCGCCGACCACAGGAGCAATCATGCAACTGCGCTCCCATTCCAAGGTTTCCTTACCGACAGCCAGAAAACCGGCATCAATCGCGCCTAAGAGATTCGCTTCCGGCACTTCGCAATCATCGAAAACAATTTCGGCGGTAGCAGATGTCCGGTTGCCCATTTTTACAAGGTCTGCGCCGACCGAGAAGCCCGGGAAATCCCTTTCAATTATAAAAGCAGTGATACCGCGCTTCCGCGCTTCCCGATTGGTTGCTGCGAAGACAATAAAAAGATTGGCAATCGGCGCATTCGTAATAAACATCTTGGAGCCGTTCAGAATCCACTTATCGCCCTTTTTGACGGCAGTTGTTTTCATTGCCGCCGCATCAGAGCCGCTGCCCGGTTCCGTCAATCCGAACGCTCCAACCCATTCACCGGAACAGATTTTCGGCAGATAGGTTTGCCGTTGTTCTTCTGTGCCGAGCAGCCAGATCGGTACGCCGCATAAAATGGTATGTGCGCCCCAAGCCAGATTGGTTCCGGCATCAACGCCTGCCGCACTCATCGCTTCCATAGCCATACAGGTTGCCAGGGGGGAAGCATCGCTGCCGCCATATTTTTCTGGAAAAGGTAATCCAAGCAACCCCATCTTTGCTATTTCCTGCCAACTCTCCCAACTAAATTTGCCGTGCGCTTCGAGTTGTTGGGCGCGAGGCGCAAGGCGTTCTTCGGCAAATTGCCGAATGGCATTTCGGAAATCAATGTATTCTTGCGGAATCGTAAAATTCAAACTAAAAGCTCCTTCATTGCTTTAGTTAAGCGCATTCCTGTAGGTAATACATAAAGTGTCGTTGCGCCGACCTTTTACCCTCTACTTTAAGTGTAACCGTCGCCTTTGGCTTGGCTTGGCGGACAAATAGTAGTTGGTTCATGGCATCCGGTCAATAGAGCATAAAAATTCTCCGGCTTTTTCAGCAGACCTCAAACCATTCATGATAGAATCAAGCCTGACAATCCCCTGAATCAAAGTGATCACTATGTATATTAGTCGGGTGGAACTGGAAAATATCAAGAGTTACGAAAGTGCTGATTATCATTTTGAGCGCGGCATAACGGCAATCAGCGGTCCAAACGGCGCTGGCAAAACCACGATAATTGAAGCCATTGCTTATGCCCTTTTTGATTCGATTGAATATAGTAAAGCCGATTTTCTCAAACGCGGAACCAAAAAAGGCAGCGTTCGCGTCACCTTTGTCTCCAGCGTAGATGCCCGCGAGTATACCGTATATCGGGATACCGCCAATGGCTTTTATGTTTATGATCCGATAACCAGGATGCGGGTTGTCGAGCAAAAAAATCAAGTCCTCAAATGGATCGGCGAGCATCTTGGGGTTGATGCCGGAGTGGACCTAAATACCCTCTTTTCATCAACGATTGGCGTTCCACAAGGAACATTTACGGTTGATTTTGCTGAGTCACCCCAAAAACGCAAAACCGGATTTGATAAAGTGCTGCGTGTTGAAGAGTACAGTTCAGCCGCTGAAAAGCTACGTCTGCTCATTAAACTGCTCGAAGAAAAAGGCGGCGGACTTAGAGAAGAGATGGCTCGCCTCGAAGGTGAAATTGCCAAACTTGATGAAATAATGGCTGAAGATGTCAGGCTCGAAAATACCATTAAGCAGTTACAAAATGAAAAGACCGCAACGGAAACCGAACTACTGCAAATCCGCGCCGAAGTTGAACGCCTTGATTCTCTGAAACAACGCCTCGAAATGTTAAATGCCGAATCCATTTCAAGCGCCATCAGGCTTCAGGAATTGCAGAAAAAACGACATGGAGCTTTACAATTAGTAGAGCAGTCAAGACGTGCTGATGAGATGGTCAGGAATTCACAGGCAGGATTCGCCTTATATGGTCAGGCGACTTCAAAATTAACGGCGTTAGAGCCGCAAATTCAACAACGTGATGACTTGCGTAGTAAAGAGCGACAGAAAGATCGGCAGAAAATAAAAGTAGAGGCTTTACTACAAACTAAACAGGAGCTTTTGGATGCTCTGGCTGCTGAAAAAGCAGAAGCCGAACGCTTACAGCCTTTTGTTAAAGAACAACTTGAACTCGAAAAGCGTCAGCTAGAGCTAGAGAAACGCTTGACGGAACTAACCATTCTTGCAAGAAAAGCTGCTAAAGACGAACAAGAGCTTCATCTCTTACGTGAAGAGTATCAAGAAATAAAACAAAAAATTCAAGAGGCTGAGTCTCTAAAAGACCTGGCAGAATCGGTTGATGGACTTGAGGAACAACGTAAGCAATGTGAAGAAGCCTTGCGAGAGGTTCAGGTCACGCTTGAAGGATTGAGGATAAAAAGAATTGAGCAACAACGATTAAAAGATAATCTGGCAAAGCTAAAAGGGGAAATCAAAACTTTGGCATCCGGACTTGCTGACCTCGCGTTGATTCAACAACGAGCCGAATTACTGGGTGAACTTGAAGCGAATGATACAACTCTTAGTCGGTCGGTGATTGAACTGCGATTGCAGATAACCCGTGAGCAGCAATTTGTCGCAGAGGTTCAAAATGGCTTATGCCCGCTTCTTTCGCAACGCTGTTTGAATATGAAAGAAGGACAGACCTTAGATGCTCATTTCAAAGTGCAGCTAGCCGATGAAACAAAACGGCTTCGACAGTTAGAGTCTAAACAGACTGAAAACACTGAACGGTTATCGGAGTCGAGAATCGCAAGTCGGAAATTATCGGGTTTGCTAGAGCAAGGCGTCTCTCTTGAACGTCGAAAACAAGAGTTCGATCTGGAGAAGCGGAATTTAATGAAACTGGAGAAAGAGATTGACAGGCTGGCATCCGGCGAAGCCCAACTTGAAACTCTCCTGGAAAAACGCTCCACTTTATTAAGTAAATTGCAAACGGCGCAGTCAGCCAGAATTAGTTATAAAGGTCTTGAGCCGCTAAGAAATCATCTGCACAAATTGAAAGAGGATGGGCAGGAACGGCGCAATGCTTTTCATTTGTTACAAGCAGAACTAGCGGAAAAGCCGGAGCTTGATAATAACGTACAAGAAATTGCCACTCACCTCATGACTCTCGCCGACCCGAAAAGTCGTTTCTATACTATCGAAAAAGATTTAGCCAAGGAACCTGGATTACAGGCAGATTTAGCCGCTTTATCGAAAGAAGCAAAAAGCCTGCAAACGGAAATTGACCTTATCCTGAATGAACTCAACGGCTTCGCCGAACTTGATGAAACGCTTTTTCGATTGCGTGAACAACGTGAGGTAAACAGCGGACATTATCAGCTTTATATTGAGCATCAACCAATTGCTGCCCTCTTACAAATACGGGAAGAAGAATGGACTGAACTTGATAAAGAACTTCAACAGCAGGAGAGTAAATTGTTGGAAATCAACGAGATTATCGCGGTTACATCTTTAGATTATGACGCCGCTTTGCTTATCACTCTAAAAGAAAAACTTGAATGGTTGATTGGTAAGTCTTCGGCGCTTGGGTCTGAGCTAACGCTTGCCCGGAAGAGAAGTCAAGAGGTAAAGGAGGTTATAGAAAAACTCCTTGAGGTCAGAGAGCAGATCGTTGCCTTACAGCGAGAAAAGTCAACTCAGGAGCAGCTTACCGAAACCAGTGATTTTATGCGCGATCTTTTGAAAAAGGCGGGTCCGTTTATTACGGAAGCGCATTTGCAATCTATCTCAATGGAAGCAAATCAACTCTATAGGGATGTGACAGGCAATCCGATAGTTTCATTACGCTGGGACTTGGGTTATGAAATTATTATTGAAGAGGATGGACATGAAAGACCTTTCATCAGCCTTTCCGGGGGCGAGAAGATGTCTGCCGCGTTATCGGTGCGTCTGGCTTTGCTAAAAGAATTGTCCGATATACGGATTGCTTTTTTTGATGAACCAACTGCCAATATGGATGAGGAGCGACGGCGCAACCTGGCGCAGCAGATCGGCGCAATAAAGGACTTCAATCAGCTATTTGTTGTTAGTCATGATGATACCTTTGAAGGATTTACAGATAGAGTAATCAATGTGAGCCGGGAAGCGTAGGCGTAGATATCGGCATCTGATAATAATTATTATTGCGTCTGTAAGTATTCTTTTATTTGGCGAAATCATCAAGGCAACAATTAGTTGAGATTTATCGTCACAATAGGTCGAAGTGTCGCTAAACTACAGATCGCAACTTTGGAGGTCAGTATGAAGATAGAAAAAGGTTTGCTGAGAAGCGTTGGCTTGGCGCTACTGGTCAGCGCCATTGTTCTGAATGCCTCGCCAATCGCCTTTTCACAGCGTAATGGCTCGCAACAACGACAGCCTTCGCAAACACAACGCAGCGATGTAATTCCAGAAGATACGGTTATCAGCGTCAGGATAAACGATTACCTCAGTTCCAGAACTTCCAGAGTTGGCGATAAATTCACCGCTACCGTTGCCACACCCGTTTACGTCGCCGGACAAATAGCGATACCGGCAGGTTCAATTATCGAAGGGCGAGTTACGCAGGTTATTACCGCCAGAAGGATGAATAAACCGGGCGCAATTGCTGTTGATTTCGATTCGATTACCTTACCAAATGGCTTAACGACACAGATTGTCGGGGCGCTGACTTCTGACAGCCCGGAGATTCAAGATCAGATAGATGACGAGAATCGGATGTCCGGTGGCAAAGGGAGAGATACTGCCGTTTTCATTGGCAGTAGCGGCGCGATTGGCGCAGTGCTGGGAGCCATTTCAGGAGGCGCGAAAGGGGCGGCAGTTGGTGGCGCAGTTGGCGCGGGCATCGGGCTTGCCAGTGTCATGCTGAAAAAAGGTGAAGAAGCCTCTGTTCCTGCCGGTACGCAATTTGGGATTAAATTAAAGCAGGCGTTACCCGCGCCCACGGATGCGGGAAATGTTGGCGCAGTGGATACTGGCAATCGCTCAACAGGTGACAATGTAAGCGCAGATTCATCGGCAGAAACCAGAGCGCAAGCAGGTGCCCCTTCGGCTCCTGAGCGAAGACCATCTATGCCGGAAAGTAGACCTTCTTCGCAGCCTGAACCGGAAAACCGGGAATCGGCAAGAGTCGCAGATACCGGAGTTGAACCGACGCCTCCTGCTAGTGAGGAAACTGAGAATAACGAAACAAATTTATCGCTTTCTTCACCTGAAATGATTCGTCGCGCCCAAGCCGCCTTAAATGAAGAAGGGTACTACGAAGGTGAAATCAATGGTGAGATGAATGCCAGAACTTCTGCTGCTCTCAAGACTTATCAGCGTGAAAAGAGTCTTCCTGAAAGCGGCGCTCTTGATGAAGTGACAGCAAAGAGCCTGAAAATTTATGGCGTTAAGTCTGCTGCCAGTCGCCCGATTCGCAATAATGAAACTCTGCCTGGTTCGGGCGAGCGTGGCAATGTGCGACCTGCTTCAACTCCAACAAGCAGCACAGTCAAGGCTGAGCCGCCGCCAGCAAGTTTGCCCGGAAATCCTTCAAGCGTTCAAACGTCGGCGGGAACTCGCAACGCTGCCTCTCTTCTCAAACAATCTCAGGATTTACTTGCCGAGTATCAACGCTTAATCGGTGTACGATTGACCGGGGCGGGCATTGAGAGTGACGGGAAAACCGTCTATACAGATGATGATATTGACCTGCTTTTTGCTCTCGACTCATTTGCCAATCGGGTGCAATTGTATCATCGTTTGCTGCCATCGCTGCAAAGCCAGCAGGGAATTCGCAGCGCAACCCTATCAATGGCAAAAGAAGCGCGACGCACAGACCGCATCTTTACTACCTCATCAAGCCGGTGGATTAACAGCTTGAATCCGCGCTGGGATGCCATCCGCCAGGATGTCCTCAAGTTGATGTATGGTTATGGAATCTCAACGGCTGAAATCGAAAATTGAAAACTCTCAAGCCAGTATGCTTTACGGATAATAGCGACTGGCTTGTTAAAACCGTGACAAGTTTTTCTCTTCAGGATAACATCTTCTCTTCGCCTCTTTTTGCTTTTTCGTTTCATAATCGCCCGATTTCAGAGAGGCTTGCAAGCCATGAGTCAGTTAAAAGAAAAGGCTAAAGCAATATGGCTACAGGCGCTGCAAGCCGTTGATGTGACATCCAGAGTACAGGAAAAAATAAGAACTGATGGAGAGATGCTGATTTTTGGCACCGAAATCATTGAGCTTACTCAATATGATGAAATTGTGCTGATTGGCATGGGCAAAGCGAGTCTCGAAATGGGGGCGGCTGTGGAAGCCATACTTGAGCCTTATAAGCTAAAAGGTTTAGTAGTTACCAATCGCCGCCAGAGTAAACCGATCAAATCAGAAATTATCGTCGCCGGTCATCCGCTGCCCAATCAAGCCAGCATGGAAGCGGCTCGCAAAATTATTCAATTGTTGCAGACCACAACAAGTAACTCGTTAGTTATTTTTTTAATCTCAGGCGGTGGTTCTGCGCTCGTTGAAATGCCTGCTGATGGCATTAGTCTGGAAGAGCTTCAAGAGGCGAATCATATTCTGGTCAACTGCGGCGCTACTATTGGAGAAATCAATCTTATAAGAAAAGTTATTTCAAAGATTAAAGGCGGGAATCTCAAGCAATATATTAAAGGTAAGGCTTTTGCTATTTATCTTTCTGACGTCAAGACCGACGACTTAGGCTCGATTGCTTCCGGTCCTCTTATAGATGCAGAATTGTCCTCATGGATGATGTTACAGATTATTGAGAAGTATGATTTATTCACACGACTGCCCGCATCCATAACGGTTCATCTACGTTCTCAACTATCTACTGAACCCAACTCTTCAGTAATAAGAACAACCATCCCGCATCTTTTATTGATGGATAATTTGAGCATTGTTCAAGCAGCGGCTGATATTGCTCGTAAAGAAGGGATTGTTGTTGAAGAATGCGTTGAGCAGATAGATGGTAATTATCGGGATGTAGCTGGTCTGTTACTGGAAAAACTTCAGAATGTGGTTGAGCGATTCCCCGGCAAACTTGTCGGTTTGATTTCCGGCGGTGAAGTTACCTGTCTTGTTAAAGGAAGGGGAATTGGCGGCAGAAACATAGAGTTTGCACTCTATTCTGCAATACAGGCTGCCAATTTTCCCTTGAACGTAGAAGTAGCCATCTTGTCATCTGGTTCCGATGGTATTGACGGCAGCAGTTGTGCGGCGGGAGCGATTGCTAGCTCGAATGACTTTCAGATAGCCTTTCCGAAAGGATTGGATGAAAGTCTTTTTCTCGCCAATAATGACACGCATTCCTTCTTGCAGCAGACCGGCGGCTTGTTGTTTAGCGGACCAACCGGCAATAATATCCGCGATCTCAGAATAATGTTAGCCTATTCCAAGTAGATATAGGCAAAAAATAAAGCGTTAGGATTAGAGAAAAAGATGAACAAAACGAGCCTATCTTTACTTATTATTGATGATGAAGAATCAGCCAGATATGGAATGCGAAAAGCTCTCGAAAAGGTGGGCTATGTCATTCACGAAGCCGGTAGTATAGAGACAGCAGAGCATACTATCGAGCGCGTTGAGCCGGAAGTAATTATTCTCGATGTAAAATTAGGCGCTGAATCAGGTTTAGACTTTCTTCCTTCTGTTGTATCGCGTCCATCTGCTCCTTTAGTCATTATGGTAACGGCGCATGGTTCTGAGCGGCTGGCGGTCGAGGCTATCAAAAAAGGCGCTTATAATTATTTGTCTAAACCTTTTGACTTGGAAGATTTACGCCTGCAAGTTCATAATGCCTTTGAAACCATCCGGCTGCGAAAAGAGAATTCAGCCCTCAGGGAGAGATTAGCCGGGGAAGAGAAATTCGGACAACTCATTGGCTCTTCTCCGGCAATGAAGCAGGTCTATGCCGTCATAGATAAAGTGGCGCAAACCAATGCCAGCGTACTGATTTTAGGCGAATCCGGCACTGGAAAAGAACTGGTAGCCAGAGAGATTCATGCCAGAAGCGACAATCGCCAAGGGCAATTCGTGGCGCTTAATTGTGCGGCAATGCCCGATCAATTAGTTGAATCGGAATTGTTCGGACACGAAAAGGGATCCTTTACAGGGGCAAGTCACAGGCGAATCGGCAAATTTGAAGTTGCCAATCACGGCACTCTCTTTCTCGATGAAATCGGTGATATGAATCCCGGCACACAAGCAAAGCTGTTACGAGTTTTAGAGGATAGAGTATTTGAAAGAGTTGGCAGTAATGAAAGTATTTTCTCAGATGTTCGTCTTATCAGTGCGACAAATAAAGACTTAGAGCAGGAAATCAAACTTCAGCGTTTCCGTGAAGACCTTTATTACAGGCTTTGTGTGGTAACCATTCAAATCCCGCCCCTCAGAGAACGCAAAGATGATCTTTTAGGTCTCTCGCAAAAATTTTGTTCAACCTATTCCTTACTGTATAAAAAAGATGTCCTCAGACTTTCGCCTGATGCTGTTCAGGTTTTACTTGAGTATACGTGGCCCGGGAATGTCCGGCAACTGAAGAACTCTATTGAAAGAGGAGTGGTATTAGCCGAAGGTCAGGAGCTAACCGTAAATGTGTTACCTGCGGAAATCACAGGTAAATTCAAGAAAGAAAAAGAAAACTTACAGTCTGATTCTGCTGGTTCTTTACTTGACCTGGAGTTTCAAGAGGCTAAGAAAGAATTTGAACGTAGATATATTAAACAGTGTTTAGAAAGGACATCGGGAAATATCACCCAAGCAGCGGCGATGTTAGGAATGCATCGGCAGAGCCTCCAGCATAAATTAAAAGAATTGAAGATTGCCAAAAAATTTCTTTTAGAGGATTGACAATCTTCCTGAAGATTAAGTGTACAAATCAGAAGGGAATGTCATCGTCAGATATGTTATCCGGCGGACTGGGAGCCGCAGGACGTGGCGCTGCTTGCGGCGCTGGCTGATATTCTCTTGTTTGAGTGCCACCTTGAGAACTACCCGCTTCATCGCCGCGAGCGCCAATAAATTGAAGCTCGGACGCGGTTACTTCTAAGGAAGTTCGCGTATTGCCATCTTTGTCTTGGTACTCATGTAGTGAAAGTCGCCCTTCAATATAAACCTGTTTGCCTTTGCTCAAATACTGATTGGCAACTTCAGCTTGCCTTCGCCAAGTCGTAACCCGAAACCAGGTTGTCGAATCCTGATATTCTCCCGCTTTGTCTTTCTTTCTTTCCGTAGTGGCTACTGAAAATGTACAAACCGGCGTGCCATCTGCGGTATATTTGATTTCCGGGTCACGACCAAGATGACCAATGATGATGATTTTATTGAACGAAGCCATTTTCTTTTCCTCTCTTTCTCAAGTATTCCTTGCTCTCGCTTCCCTAACTTTACATCTTGTAATCACTTGCATCATCCATCAATTCATCGGGCCAGTCATCGTCATCCTGAGCAATATCTTCGATGATGGTAGATGCAGAACTATTCAGAACCGTTTCATTGACATAAATCGGACAATCCACCCGTAAAGCCAGCGCAATCGCATCGCTTGGGCGGGAGTCTATCACCAAGACTTCGCCATCCTTGAGTAATTCAATCATGGCGTAAAAGGTATTTTTGATTAGGTCAGTGATAACAATGCGCCTCACCGTATAGCCAAATTCAACAATGATATTTTTAATGAGGTCGTGCGTCATCGGGCGTTGCTGTGGTAATTTCTCAATCTCCAGCGCAATCGCATTTGCTTCAAACGCCCCTACCCATATCGGTAACATTGCCTCGCCATTGACATCCTTCAAAATGACGATAGGAGTATTCGCGGTCGGGTCCATCATCAAGCCTCTGATTTTCATCTCTATTTCCATGAATATCTCCTTGAAATCATGTGGATTAAAACACAAATCACCCATCAACAGCAATTTGAAATCAACAGATTTCGGTTATCATCGAAATTTAATCGTAACTGTTGAAAATAATATGGTTTTAAGAGGCAGTAGCAGCCATGCATTGTTTCATATATAGCAACTTTGTAGCCCAAAAAGAAGAAAATGCTAGCAGACCACGCACTTGACAGTCGTTGTCACAAGCGATTAGGATGCAAACGCTTATTCATTCGGAGGATTGAGCAGGATGATCATTTCGATAGCGAACCAGAAAGGCGGAGTAGGGAAGACAACGACCTCAATAAACCTATCGGCTGCTCTGGCAATTGCGGGAAAAAAAGTGCTTCTCATAGACCTTGACCCGCAAGGCAATAGCTCCATTACTTTTCTTCAACAGGAGAGGATTGAACATTCCATTTACGATTTTTTAACCGAAAATAATGTTGAATTTGACAAGGTGATACACAAGACGGCGGTTGCCGGACTTGATATTTTGCCTTCTCGCATCAATCTTGCGAAATTTGAAAGTAAGCTCTTAGGTGAATTCGATGCGCCTTTCCGGCTGAAAGACCGTTTGGAAGGGGTGATGAAAACCTACGATTATATCATCATAGATACGCCGCCAACCTTAGGTTTAATTACTGTTAATGCCCTTGTTGCTTCCAATTTTCTGATTATTCCGATTCAACCTTCCTATTTTGCTTTGGAAGGCACTGATGATCTATTGGAAACCGTTGATAAAATTAAAAGCCGCCCAAACCCCAATCTTAGTATTCTGGGCGTGGTGATTACACTGATGGATAAAAGAACGACCTTGAGCCGCGACATCAATGAACAGATTAAGCAGGTATTCGGCGATAAAGTGTTCGGGACGGTAATCAGTAAATCAGTCCGCCTTGAAGAAAGCCCTGCCTACAAAGAAACCATTTTTAGTTTTGCGCCGCATTCCAGCGGAGCCATCGAATATAATAAATTGTGTCAGGAGGTAATCAACCGTGTCTAAAAGAGGTTTGCCGACAAATTTCAAACTCCGCCATGATGCTCACTATGTCGAGTTATTGACCAGTAAGAGCGCTGGAGCGCCGATTGGGCGTATGATACCGATAGAAAAACTGATGCCGAACCCCAATCAGCCGCGTGTTGAAATTGGCGATTTAACCGATTTGGTGGCGTCCATCCGGGAAAAAGGCGTTTTAGAGCCGCTTCTTGTTCGTCCGAGTGAAGTTGGACGGTTTATGATTATTAGCGGTGAACGGCGCTACCGGGCAAGCGTTGAAGTGGGGCTTGGTGAATTGCCTTGTATTGAGATGGATGTAGATGACCGCGCCGTTGCCGAAATCTCGTTAATTGAAAATCTGCAACGCAAAGACCTGAATTGTTTTGAAGAAGCAGATGGGTTGAAGGCGCTCGCCGAAAGGTTCGGCTATAAACACGAACAGATTGCTAAAAAAATCGGCAAGTCGCGCACCTCAATCACCGAATCGCTGGCATTGGCAGCCATTCCAGCCGATATTCGGGAACTATGTCGGCGAGCCGACATTAGCTCTAAGTCTACGCTTTTACAAGTAGTTAGACAACCAACGATAGAAGAAATGCGGGATTTTGTCGGGCGTATTCAAGCCGGCGGACTAACCCGCGATGAGGCTCGTCTTGCCCGCAAAAAGAAGTTAGGACAACCTGTTAGAAGCAAAAATTTCGTCTATAAATTTGCCGGCAAAGGCAAAGCATTTAACCTGACCATCAACTTCCGCAAGAATGAAGTTGATAAAGGGGAAATTCGAGCGATTCTCGAAGAGGCATTGGCAAGCCTTGAAGAGTAATCAGCGTTTCTGCTTCTGCAACTCCTGTTTGTACTTATTTGCCAGCCTTTTCGCCAATTTATCAAGATAAGGCTTAAAGGGTTTTAATAATCGCACTCGCAGCCCTCCCTGTTTCTCTCGCCATTGCTCAAACATTTTTTCCGTATAAGTGCGACAGGCAACATCCAATTGATTCTTTTTGATTCCTTTGGCTAAGGTAAAGTAGTAATGCTGCGCTGCCAGGGAAAAGGCTATCTGCGCCAAATTCGATTTTAAGGTTAAAAGCGTTAGTAAATTCTTTGGGAATCGTTTTTTTGGTTTAACGACAGACATGGCGATCTCTGCCCACGCCAATTGTCCGCCAACTTTTGGGTGATAAAGCGCCGGTAGACTCGCCCGTTGTGCTGCCGGAATACGCGGCTCAGTGATAGCATCCACAAAAACAACCTTCGTCAATCCGCGTAAATGTTCGGCAGGAACCAAATCAAATGCCTTTTCCAAATTGGCTTCATATTTTGCTGTGTCTATACTCGCCTTATGCTCTACTTTAATATTCATATAGTGATTTAATTGCTTTCTTTAGAAAGATTATCTTGCTTCATGTTAGGTGATACATTGAATGTGGATTCCATATCCTCTAATCGTTTCTCAAGGTTCCTAACTGTCTTAACCAAATCCGGCAGGCGAGCAAAAACCGCCGATGATTTAAGCCACTGGCGGTTTTCGATGGCTGGATAACCGGAGATGACTTTACCTTGCTCTACGGAATTTGGAATGCCTGTTTGCGCCGTCGCCGTCACATTATCGCCGATGGTTAAATGTCCGGCGACGCCGACCTGCCCCGCCAGAATGACGTTATTGCCAATGATACTTGATCCGGCAAGTCCAACCTGGGAACACAACAAACTGTTGTTGCCAACGCTTGAGCCATGACCAATCTGCACCAAATTATCTAGCTTCGCCCCTTTTCTGACGATTGTTGCTCCCAACGTCGCTCTGTCAATCGTCGTGCCTGCGCCGATTTCAACCTCATCTTCAATGATTACCGTTCCGGTCTGGCGAATTTTATACCATGAGCCATCATCCTGTTTGGCATAACCAAAACCGTCTGAGCCAACAACACAGTTGCTATGAATAATGCAGCGATTACCAATGATGACTCCTTCCCTAATGACACAACCAGCCAAGATTATTGACGCTGCACCAATGCGGGCGTTTTGAAGAATTGTGCAATGAGGCTCAATCATGACTGCATCACTTAGAATTACATCATCACCTATAAAAGAATAAGCGCCGATGGTTACGCCTTTACCTATCGTTGCTTTATCTGAAATGATAGCCGATGGATGGATTTGAGGAGCAGGAGCCGCTTCAGGATAGAATAATTCTAAAGCCTTCGCAAAGGTCAAATAGGGATTCGGGCTTTTCAGAAGAGGAATCGGTAAGCTCTGCTGATCGCCGCTGACGATGATTGCCGATGCTTTAGTTTCCATTGCATTCGGGAGATATTTTGCATTCGTGAGAAAGCTGAGATGTCCAGGTTGCGCTTCCTGTAAGGTGGCGATGCCGTGAATATCAATCTCGCCATCCCCTTCTAGCTGGCAACAAAGTTTATCGGCAATTTCGACTAATCTCATGAATTTTCGCTCTCAATGAAGTTGGCGGTCAGCGCCTGACCTGCTCTTAACAAACTATCAGCAAATCGGCTTTAATAGCAAAACAGAAAATATGTCAAGAGTTGCTCATAGAGTCAACTGTGGAACGGAGGAATTGCAATGAGGCATGATATTGACGGACGGTTTCTAAACTACCTGCGCGTCGAAAAAGGGCTGTCAAAAAATACCATTACCGCTTATCAGTCCGATTTGGAAAAACTAAAACGCTTTGCACAAACACAGGAAAAGGACTTGGAAACCTTAGAGAGTCAGGATATTAAATCTTTCATCAAGCATCTTCACGAATCAGGGCTGGAAATGAAAAGTATTGCCAGAACTTTGGTGACGGTGCGTAATTTCTATAAATTCCTGCTTCTTGATGGGTACTTGAAGCGTGACCCCAGTGAAAATATCGAATCCCCGAAATCGTGGCAATCCTTACCAAAGTTTCTTATCAAAGAAGAGGTCGAGAAATTACTGGACAGTCCTGATACGACACAGGAAACCGGACTGCGAGATAAAGTAATGCTTGAAGTATTATATGCCACAGGATTGCGGGTTTCTGAGTTAATTCACGTAAAGTTGAACGATATAAATCTTGATGTAGGGGTTCTAACAACTCTTGGAAAAGGCAGTAAGGAGAGAACCATTCCTATAGGAAAGAGCGCCATTGAATGGATACGAAAATATCTTCCTGTAAGACATAAACTGCTGCGCGACGCAACTACCGCTTATCTGTTCACCACGACCAAGGGACAGCCCTTGACCAGACAAGCCTTTTGGAAACTCATCGTTGAATACGGCAAACAGGCAAAGCTAGGTCACATCACCCCGCATCTGCTCAGACATAGTTTTGCCACGCATCTGCTTGAAAATGGCGCGGATTTGCGCTCCGTGCAGATGATGTTGGGGCATCAGGATATTAGCACTACACAGATTTATACCCATGTCACCAATGAACGCTTAAAGGTGATTTATAAAAAGTTTCACCCGCGAGCTTGAGCGTCCGGTCATAAAATCAGTTGCTATCAATTTTCTGCTTTGGTTGTGCAAAAGCAGGATGAATTGACAAAAGGACTATGCCTAACTAGCATTGGAATCCAGAATTAAGATGCTTTTCTATGGAGATAAATGATAATGAGAGTACAAACCGAAGAAATAATAAATCAATTGAAAAATATAAAGTTACCGGGAATGAAACGCGATATTGTTGCTGCAAAAATGCTTGAAGGTGTTGAAGTTGCCGGCGATAAACTAACCGTAAATCTAAGCATTCCCACTCATTCACCGCTGATTAAGAAACAGCTTGAAGAGGAAATCGGTAAAGCCTTACAAAAATTTCAGATAGGTTCAATCAATGTAGATAGTAAAAGCTCTATTCCTTATGGAAAAGGCGCCGAAGGCAAGCAGTCTGTTCCCGGTGTTCGCAACATTATTGCCGTTAGCTCCGGGAAAGGCGGAGTCGGAAAATCTACGGTTGCGGTCAACCTCGCTGTGCAATTGGCGCAATGGGGCGCGAAGGTTGGCTTGCTGGATACGGATGTCTACGGTCCGAATGTGCCGATTATGATGGGCATAGCAGGGGAACCACAGGTTAAAGGAGAAAAATTGCTGCCTCTGGAAAACTATGGGGTAAAGGTAATGTCCATTGGGTTCTTGAATCCCGGCGATAGACCTGTAGTGTGGCGGGGACCGATGCTGCACACCGCCGTTCGACAATTCCTTTATGACGTTCTCTGGGGCGAACTGGACTATTTGATCGTTGATATGCCGCCGGGGACGGGCGATGCTCAACTCAGCCTCGCCCAATTGGTTCCGGTGCAGGGCGCGGTTCTCGTAACCACGCCGCAGGAAGTGGCGATGGCGGACGTGCGGAAGGCCTTGAATATGTTTGAACAGGTGCATATTCCGGTTCTGGGGATTGTTGAAAATATGAGCTATTTTGTTTGCACGAATTGTTCACAGCCGCATTATATTTTTGGTTCCGGTGGTGGGGCAGAATTAGCCCAGCGATTTCAGACACAGTTGCTTGGACGCCTTCCTCTGGCAACCAATGTGAGGGAAGGCGGAGACGCCGGTATTCCGATAATTATCAGTGATTCTGCGGGGCTACAGGGACAAGCGTTTGCCGAGATTGCCGGAAGAATTAGCATCGAGATTGCTCAGGGAGCAATGCAGTCTCCCGGGTTGCCGGTAATTAATTTGGGCGATAATCGCGGCGATAGTTTCGCTGTGTGAGACGGGCAGTTGAAAACTTACCGAATGCCGATTATAATTGGATTCTCAGTTTTATTATGAGGGCGAAGGCTCTGGGAATAGTACAAGATTTTGAAAAGAGGGATAAATTTTTATGATGACTGCTACGCTTGAAATGGATGTTATGCTAACAGACGCCGCGGCGAACGAGGTGAGAAAGTTTATGGAAGCCGAGAATGCCGGAACGGAAGCTGGTTTGCGAATCAGAGTCGTACCGGGTGGGTGCAGCGGCTTCTCCTACTCCATGCAGATCGAAGACGCGCCGCGACCGGGCGATGATGTTATTGAGAAACAGGGCTTAAAGGTCTTTATTGACAAATTCTCCCGGCAGTATCTTGAGGGGGTAGAAGTGGATTTCGTAAATTCGGTTATGGGTTCCGGTTTTACGTTTAATAATCCCAATGCCACTGGTTCCTGCGGTTGTGGAAGTTCTTTCTCTGTATAATGCTTTTTCGGCAGAGGAAACCTCGCTACTAAATCTTGTTTTGCCAAGCAGTGATTCCTGTCCACTTGCTTTGGCATACAAGTATCGAATTTCAAGAAAGCCTGAGTTGCCGCTCAGGCTTTCTTTTTGAATCCTGGTGAATAGTTGAAGTATCTCCATACAGCATTGCTGAACTTGAGATTTTACTTGATCTTTTTATTTTCAGGTCTGTATATCGTTGAAATAGCACTACTTTTAGCTATGAGTTAAAGCGAATCTTCAAATGTCTGCCCGCAGATATTTGAAGCTTTGAGGAATTATGGAAGAAATAAAAGGCGAATTGAAAAGAAGCGATTTGTACGAAGTAACGGCACAATCGGGCGCTGGTTTTCAAGATTGTTGGGGTTGGGAGATGGCAGCTTCCTTTGGCGATGTTACTGCTGAAGTAAAAGGCGTTCGGCAAAATGTCGGAATGATTGATATATCGTCTCATGGAGCCATACGGGTTGGCGGCAAAGAAGCTATACAATTTTTGCAAGGATTAGTGACTAATGATGTGAAAAGCCTTGCTCAAGGACAAGGTATGCAGGCGGCATTTCTTACTGGTCACGGTAAGGTCAAAGCCTTCTGTTACATTCTCCGTATGGGCGACGAGTTTCTCATTATCAATGACCCGCAGACCCACGAAAAAGTTTTCACTTATGTTTTTCCGTTCTCTTATGCCGGTGACTTTAAGCCGGAAGATGTTTCTAATGAGTGCAAGATAATTGCGGTGCAGGGTCCAAAATCCTATATGGTGATGAAAGAGGTCTGTTTTGAGCCGGTGCCGGAATTGAATGAATATGGTTGGATTGAAACGATTATTGCCGGACATCGGGTATTGGTCGTTAAACACTCTCGCACAGGCGAATTGGGATTCGACATCTTGGCATCGCAAAGCAGCTTGCAAGATATATGGGACTTTCTTGCCTTAAAAGGGAAGTTTCATTCGATTTTACCCTTCGGCATGGCGGCGCTGGAAATCCTGCGAATTGAAGCCGGAATCCCTGTCTATGGTGCTGACATCACCGAAACGAATATGATGTTGGAAGCCGCTTTAGATAATGCTGTCAGCCTGACAAAAGGTTGCTATACCGGACAGGAAGCCGTGGCAATGGCAACCTATCGCGGTCATGTAAGTAAGCGGTTTGCCGGATTATGGTTTGACAATGATGCGCCAATAAAAGTGAGCGATAAAATTTTTAAGGGCGAAAAAGAGATAGGCTTTATTTCCAGCGCGGTTTATTCACCTGTGCTTGGCAAACGAATCGCCCTCAGTTGTCTCAAGTATGGTTATTTTGCCGCCAATACGCTTGTTGAAATAAAATCTGATGATAAAATGTATCAGGCAGAGGTCGTTAATCTTCCTTTTGTCAACAATAATCACTAAAACCTTAAGTAAAAACTTCACCGAAACTCGCTGCCGGTAACCTTTCAAAATAGGGAAGGCTGTTTAATCAGAGTTGCTGGAGAGATAGTCGGAAGATTGAGCAGACTTTTGAACAGGTTGCTGCTGGCGGGAGAGTGTCCCTGAAAGTGATTATTGAAATAGCCAAAAATTTTGCTGGTCTTGTCAGATAAATTTCTAAGCGCCTCCTGCCATTGATGCAGTTCTTTGGTTCGATCAATCTGGATGCGGCTGAAGTCGGTCAATTCCCGCGGACCTAGCCAACGCACATAAGCAAAAGAAGATTGTAAGAATTCGACTGCCTGAAAACTTAACTCTCGACCTATCCATTTTCCGTCCGTTAGCGCCAGCGTGACATGATGCGCTTGCAATTCATCTATCAGAGACTTAGTAATCCATTTAGCCTGCCGAAACTCAATTGCGAAATGAACATCATTAGGAAGTAGTTTTAGAAATTGAGAAAGAGCAGAATGCTCACTTGGCGAGAAATCGGGCGGCATTTGAATCAAAATCACTGCCAGTTTATGGTGCAATTGCCGCATTCTTTCTACAAAAGCAACGAGCAGGGATTCACTGTTTCTGAGGCGGGTTTTGTGGGTGATTTCCGATAATAATTTAACTGAGAAGGTGAAATGGTCAGGAGTACGGCGAAACCAGTTGGCTACGGCATTTTCAGGTGGAATGGCATAAAAAGTGGAATCAATCTCAACCGTATCAAAAATCTGCGCGTAGAGATGCAGCGTTTCTTTAACGGCTGTTTTGGCTGGATAGAAAGAGCCTATCCAGCCCTCATAGTTCCAGCCTTGCGTTCCAATATGTATTTCAGCCGCCATCGGTCTGCCTTTAGGATTAATTTTACTGGCGCGAGCAACCTGCTCGATCAATGCACCGTTCAACCACGTCCTTCCCAGCCAATCTGCTTCAATTTGCCATTCTCAACGATGACCGGAACTGTCGGATCGCCATCTGAATAAGCAAACATCTCTTTGCGGTAGTGGAGATTATCCTGAGCATTGCGATCATCAAAGGCAATGCCTTGTTGGGTATAATGCTCAAGGGCTTTGGCGCAATGCGGACATCCCGGCTTGGTATAAATAATCACACTCATCTTGAAATCACCTCATCTTGAAAGTAATCTTCACAGTAGAAAGTGTAACAAAACGACTTTCTTTGTGCCAAGTTCAGAGATTTTCTTCAATATGAATTTGAACCAACAGGCGTTCGGTGGTATGGTTTGCGACAACTCGCGTGCAGAATTATTTTCAGTGAAAGGCAAAACACTATGAGTACCAATCGGGATGAATTGAAAAAACGCGCCGGTATCCGTGCTGTTGATTATGTTGAAGATGGCAACTTCGTTGGTCTAGGCACTGGTTCAACCACGCACTTTGCTATTTTAGAGATTGGCAGGCGGGTACAGGAAGGCTTGCGGGTAACGGGTGTGCCGACCTCAGTGAAAAGCCAAAAGCTGGCTATTGAACTGGGCATTCCCTTGACGGACTTAAATTCTGTAGACCATCTCGATGTCGTTATAGATGGCGCAGATGAAATTGACCCGGCTTTCAATATGATAAAAGGCGGCGGCGGGGCCTTAACTCGTGAAAAACTGGTTGCTTTATCAGCGACACGCGGCGTTTTTGTCGTAGACCCTCCCAAACTGGTTGAGAAGTTGGGCGGCGTCTACCCGCTTCCGGTTGAAGTGTTGCCTTTCGCTTGGCAACTATCAGCCAGAAAATTGCAGGAATTGGGTTGTACTTTACAGGTACGCGAAGCCGACGGCAAAATCTATGAGACTGATAACGGTAATTATATCCTTGATTGCCGCTTTGGTTTGATAGACAATCCGCCGGAGTTGGAGCAGCAGATTAACTTGCTGCCCGGTGTCGTTGAGTGCGGACTCTTTATTGGCATTGCCCAAACGCTGATTATCGGTTTTGAAGATGGGGTTGATGTGCGCCATCGCCCGTAAGTCAGTGAGTTTGGCTTAAATCGTTCACTAACAAATTGCGTGATTACGTTGCCCCCAAACCGGACAATTCCTCACTTTCTATTTGGAGCGTAATCTGTGGGAGATAATTCGTGGCGGGAAGGGCTTTTTGAACCCTTCGATAAACTTGTAGACATTGATATTTGCAATCACAAAGTAACCGTACCGGAAAATAACAAACTGCTGCGCTGTTTTCAGTATGTCAAGACCGAAAGCATTTCGCTTGGGGAATATTGCTGGAATGGCGATTGTGTCAATTGTCAGGTCTGGTACAAAGCCGCCGAAGGCGAAATTAAAAGCGCCCTTGCCTGTCGAATGTATGTTAAGAGTGGCTTAATCATCACCGACCTGAGCGAGCATCTGCGCGATGATTTAATCGAATAGCTTTCAATCCTGAGAAACTCTTGGCTTAAAAAGATAGCTGTGAATCATATCGGTCAAGGCGTCAATGGCTCGCTCTTTCTCAAAATCACAAAAGCCGGTGACGTAATCAACCGATAGATTGAAGACGACGCGATGCACAATAAAAGCTGCCGCATCAGGGTCAATATCACGGGTTAAGCCATCCTTTTTTGACTGTGTGATTAATTCGCGGATTCTGGAAATCGAGCGTCGCATAATCGCTCGCCTGCGTTCGGCAAATTCCGGGTCTTTCACCACCATTTCATGAATTGCCCGTTGCAACCCCAGATAGATTCCTTTATCGTCGAGAGCCGTGGCAATCGAATGCCGGATATTGGCACGGACATCATTATCGAAAAGATGCTGATATTCGATGCTCTCAAAGATATTTTTTGAAAATTCATCCGCCAGACGGTCAAAGATAACCAGTAATAATTGCCGTTTATCTACAAAGTAGGTGTAAAAGGAACCGACGCTAACCCCGGCTTCGGCGGCAATATCGTTTGATGACGTTTTTTCGTATCCGCGTTCCTGAATTAGCTTGATTGCTGCTTGAATGATCTTCTCGCGGGTCTGTTTACTTCTTTCCTGTTTCGGCTCAGGCGGTGAAGCAACCGCTACTGATTCAGCCATGCTCTCCTCCACTGAAATTGTACGAAACATACTATACCACTTACGAGCTATAGCGTCACGCTATAGGCGGAGAGCCGACAATATACTCTCGTGAGAGCGTATTCACTTATTCAACCAGCATCGCAGGGTGAGAAATTACCCCTACACATTGACAGGTGACTGAAGCACTGGCAGGGAATGAGGTGTCGGCTTTATGGCTTCTACTCCAGCATCTCTCGTTATGGCGTTGTAAGTCGTGTCGCGTTCCACAGGGATTCGACCCGCTCCTTTAATCAATTCTTCAATGCCGGATTTAGTAAGAAAATTCATATTCCCTTCTGCCAGATAAGATTCCATTAAAGAACCACCATCGTTGATCGTGCCATCGAGATCATCGGCTCCGAATCGCAGGGCAATTTGCGCTGTGTGTCTGCCAAGCATCACCCAATAGGCTTTGATGTGCGGAATGTTATCCAGCATCAAGCGAGAAATAGCAATGGTCTTTAAGCTGTCAATCGCGGAAGGTCCCGGCAGATGCGCGAGGTCAGTGCCTTCAGGGTGAAATGCCAGAGGGATAAAGCACATAAAGCCATTCGTCTTATCCTGCAAGCCACGCAATTTTACGAGATGGTCTATGCGGTCTTCGTAAGACTCAATATGCCCATAAAGCATGGTCGCATTGGTTTTGACTCCCAGGTTATGAACCTTTTCAGAAAGTTCCAGCCAGCGATTGCCGGAAGTTTTGTGAGCGCATATTTTACTTCTTGTCGGTTCACCTAAAATCTCAGCCCCACCACCCGGACAACTGTCAAGTCCCGCTTCAATCAATCCTTCAATCACCTGTTCATCGGTCAGGCGGCAAATTCGCGTCAGATGGTCGAGTTCGACCATCGTAAAAGCCTTCAAGTGCATATCCGGGAAATTGGTTTTCAATTCCTTTAGAAGTGAGGTGTAATAGTCAAACTTTAAGCGCGGATGCAAACCGCCAACGATATGTAATTCTCGCGCCCCTTCTTCATAGGCTTTACGGGCAATCTCCACACATTCCTGTACTGTCCATTCATAGGCTTCCGGGTGTCTGACGCGGCGATAGAAGCCACAGAAAGCGCAATCCGAAATGCAGACATTCGTGTAATTCATATGGCGATTAACATTGTAATAGGTGAAATTACCATTGATTCTTTCACCTACCAGATTAGCCATAGCGCCTAGCGAAATCAGGTCATCGCTTGCAAATAATTTCACCCCATCGTCAAATGACAGCCTTTCGCTACGCTCTACCTTATCGGCTATGGATTTCAACTCGCTTGAAAAGAGATTCGCTTGCATTGTCTCACCCTTACTTGATGTTGACCTACGCCATCTTGCCCTTGCTGCTTTTTGAGTATACAAAGTGTAAACTCTTCCGCCAACTCTCACCAAGCTGTATTACTAGTTGCTGACGGATGCAAGAATGGCAATGATAGCGACAATGGCGATAATTGATAAGACGAAAAAGAATATCTTCCAGAAACTGTAGGGGCGTTCGCCTGTTACCAAGCCGGTTCGCGCATTGATCATAACCTGATAAGACTTTTGATTAAAGCGATACGCGCCAAGATATACCGGCAACAGTATATGTTTGAAGGTGATGCCCGAATAGTGCGTTTGAATATCAGAAACCCGCTGCTCATCGCCGCCGATGTCCTGCCGCGCATCTCCATCAATTATCGGAGCCATCAAGTGTTTTGCGCCTGCAAATCCTTCTGCCAGTTCCACTTCATAGCGTTGCGCTTTGAAACCCGACAGATAAGCCGGGTCGTAGGGGCGCAATAAATTCAAATCCCAAGGTTCCAGAGAGTTTAGCTTGCCTGGGTCAATAGAACGGGTTGCCGGTAATAACAGGTCATCAAACCACCGTTGTACCTGCCCAGAAGCCGAATACCAACGAGTATGTTGCACTTGCCGCGACTTCTGCACCGTGTTTCCCTGTGCATCTGTCTCCGTGTAATACTCCGTCACGTAATAATGTTCTCCCCTTTCGCCTCTGTAATAGCTCAAAGTGTGAGCGTCATAAGTCCAATAAGGCAGATACATCCCGCCAACCGCTTCCCGATAAGCCAGTCGTTTCAGGGCATTCGGCGCAAACCAGCGAGACGACAGCCAATCCTTCAACGCCACATCTGCCTGTTGTTGGTGGATATGAAAAGGCAAAATCGCTTCAGGCGCGACAAGCGGATCGGCTATTTTCGGTTGCGCGACGATTGGCGTACCGCAAAAGGGACAATCCCCGGCAACCTGTGGCGGCGTAAATTCAACGGTTGCGCCGCAATTCTGACACTTTACTTCTAAAGCATTTTCCGCGAGCCTGCCCATTTTATTGGCGGGCGCGTGGAGATATTCTTCATACGAGCGTTCTTCAATCTGTTCCGCGCTTTGCGGAATCGCTTCCTGATAACCACAATAGGGGCAGGAAAGGCAAGTATTTTTCGGGTCAAAGATGAGATCGGCGCTACAAGTCGGACAAGGAAAACGGCGCAATTTTTCAGGGGATTGGACGGTTACAGACATTCCTGACCTCAAAAGATTGAGTTATGTGGTAAGGTTCAGAGTACAGCCTTCAGGCTGCGTCTTCTAACCAGCAGCCTGAAGGCTGTACTCCGAACTCTTCCGGCTATTTTCCAACTGATTATATCCTGCTTTACGTTGCTCACAAACTTTAGAGAGGCAAGCGCACAAAAGCCTGATGCAAAACCGGAATTTCGCACCAGGCTTTGATTATCAAGGACGAGAACAACAATTTATTGCTCGTTATGCTCGACAATACTCTTCAGTTCAGAACGCAAACGCTCAATCTCTTCAATTTTCTGAGAGATACTGTCAAAGAGAGACGATTGCGCTTTAATTCCTTCACCAATCAGAAAAGCGGCGGCTTCAGAGCGACTTTTGAAGATGCCGGACTGCACCAGAGCATCCAGTTTACGCAGTGCATCATCATTGACCCGCACCATTACCACATGGTCGCGGGCTGAAAGCGCCGATTCAATCGCTTTGCTGATGGACTCGGTGGCTTTGTTGACCACTTCGCCGGTTCGTTGTGCGCCTTCTTTTACGAAGTCTTTCACCGATGAAGCAATCTCATCAAACGAGTTTGTGGCTCTGGGATTTTCATTTTCCATCTTTCTCACCATGATTTCATCTTTATCAGAGGATTTCTCTTCGATAATTACATCTCCGGGGGTATTCATATAATCGTTACTCCTTTCAAAAAACTTACAACATATAACGTATCAGGGTTACGAGCCTCTTTTCAATGAAGTTTCCGACTCCGCGAAAAAAAAATCATTTTGCAATACTTTCTGAAATTTCCCGATTGCGGTAGAGTGGAATTTAATTGCTGACAACAGGAAATCTGCTTAACCCTAACTCAAATCATCAATAGAGCATTGGGTGATAGAGGATCAGGCTAGTCATGGAAAGATTTGATAAACAAGGACTGAATATAGAAGTAACGGTTGCCTTAGTGAGAAAACTACTGCATCGCGGGGCGCGGGCAGCCATCGCCAAAATACTCGCCAAAGCCTATCCGGTTGATGTAGCGCGGATGCTTGCCATGTTAAAGGGCTATGAACGAGTGCAGACGTTTTCGATTTTGTTGAATGATTGCCAGTCTTCGCAGACTGCCGCCGTCATCAGCGAAATGGAAACCAGTGATAGTGTTCCCCTGCTCGAAAATCTTGAACCGCAACAGATTGCCCAATTAGTAAGCGAAATGCCTGCCGATGATGCGACGTTATTGACCTCCCGATTGCCGGATGAGTTGGCAACAAAGGTGATGGCTTTGATGGCAACCGAGACGGCTGCTGATGTGCGGGAATTATTGGAGCATGAGGAACGCACCGCCGGACGCATCATGACGCCTGATTTCTTTGCCCTTGAAGAAGAAGTTACGGTTTCGGAAGCCATTACCGCTTTGCAAAGACGCTCAGACGAGCTTGAGATGATTCTTTATGTTTATGTGGTAGATAAGCGAAATCATTTAATTGGCGTTGTTAGCTTACGAAGATTATTAACTACACCTTCATCAACGCAGTTAAAGAAAATCATGACCCCGAAAACCCTCAGCGCCAGAACCGATACGGCACAGCAGGAAGTGGCGCGTCTGGTAGCGGAATACAATCTCCTTGCCCTGCCCATTGTTGACAATGAAGGGAAACTGGTCGGCATGGTAACAGTGGATGACGTTCTTGATGTAGTGCAGGAAGAAGCTACCGAAGACCTCTTGGCGCTCGCGGGCGTGGCTGCGGAAGAACAGATGTCAACATCAGCCAAGCGTTCTTTACAACTTCGCGCTCCGTGGCTAATGATGAACCTCGGCACTGCTTTTATCGCTTCGTTCGTAATCAGCCGTTTTGATGCGACGATAACTGCCTTACCGCTGCTGTCGTTCTTTATGTGTGTGCCGATGGGCATGGGCGGCAATGCCGCCACTCAAGCAGTGACCATTGTGGTCAGAGGACTGGCTCTAAATCAATTGACGACTCTGAGCCGTGCGATAAGGAAAGAGCTAGCGGTTGGTTTAGGCATAGGGATAATCAATGGCATCCTTGCCGGAATCATTGTCGCTTTCTTCTCAAGAAAGATGCTGCTTGGCATTGTGATTACACTTTCTATGATTATCAATTTAGTGGTTGCCGGATTAGCGGGATTACTAATTCCGGTGGCGTTGAAGCGCATTGGCGCTGACCCGGCGCTCTCTTCTTCAGTATTTGTTACGACTTGTACCGATGTCGTTGGTTCCGCCTCTTTCTTAGGGATTGCGACCTTATTACTGAAATACTTGATGTAATGCTGATAAGGGATTAATGGGGGAGAAAAGTTCAGCGTCCAGCCTTTAGGCTGCAATTTTGAAGCAGCAGCCTAAAGGCTGGGCGCTGAACTTTCCCTCGCTGAACTGCGCCACTGCGTAACACTTTTTCCGAGACGGCTCAAAGCGTTTTGCATGAATAATCGCCTCAGCAGGCAAAGGCGAATGTAAGCGGCGATGATTAACGCAATCGCCTGAAGAGGTTGAACCCGATGACCAATTTGCTTGGCGGCAGCGCAAAGGTGCTTGAGTTGTAGCGACTGGTAGTTGTGCCTTGCGTATTGGAGAAGGTCAGCGAGAAGGCATGGCGTCCCATACGTTTTTCGATGCCAAAGCCAATTTCAGCTTCCGAGTTATTTTTGAAACCAATGACATTGAAATTTTGATCAAAGAGCGGGTCAACTCTGCCTTGCTTAAACCCGACTCGCGGCGTGTACTCAAATAAGAGTGAGGTACTGGGTCTGATGCGCCCACTAATGCCAAAACCGAATGAGCCGGTATGTTGACCTTGTTTGAAATTCTGGGCAATTTGTTCCGCGCCGGGAAAATTGGCGGGAGCCGGATTGAAGCGACCATTGCCATTAGAATTGAGATGTACTGCCGGCGAAAAGAAAAGATTGACGTAGTTGGTGACGCTGCGAGCGACCATTGCCTGAATGTTGAAGGTGTAACTTTCCGTGAAATTAAACTCACCTTCGACACTTGTATATGCTGATAAAGCGACGGGCGATTTTCCCGCTTCATCGAGCAGATGAAATCCCAGTCCCAGTTCAATCGTTTTGCAAAGTCCGGTTCCGGCACAAATCGGCGAGCGATATGCCCTGCCATAGATTCTGTCGGTAAATCCATAAGTGAACCCTAATGAAGATACGGAAAAACTGTCCAAGCCGAAGAGTTCCTGAATGCCATTGTCGTTAATTGGGGCAGAGAAGCGATGGGCGAACTGCACATTCAGGCTGTGCTTGGGAACTCGCTTTGGCGTTGGCACGTTGATTAACTGATAATCGTAAGGCTCACTTGCCCGATATGGCTCTCGTTCTTTGGCGACAGCTTGGGTATCGGCGGCTCTGGTAGGCTCGGTTTCCCCTTTGGTTTCAACGCGAGAAAAAGATTTTGCATTGGTGTCTATCTTGATTCGTTCGCCGTTTACTTCAACGTAAGCAATGCCGGATTCATTCGGGTCAAAGGAAACTTTGACGGAAGATGGCGGTTTTGCATCATTGGCGCTGTTGTTGACGACCAATTCGCCTACCATTTCCGGGTGTCCATCACCGCAAAAAATCGAACAAACGAAGTCAAATTTTCCCTCTTTGTCAGCAACAAACTCAATAACTTCAGTAGCGCCTTTTTTCACCTTTCGGTCAATGCCATACTCGCTGATGCCGATGCCATGATCTACATCGGTTGAGGTGACGAGTAAGCGAACGGTATCGCCTTTTCGCACCGAAATTTTATTTGGCTCGAAGGTGAACTTTTTTGCCGTGATTTTTATTTCGACAATGGGAGCCGTCTCCGGTTGTCGCGCCGGATGATGTGCGCCATGAAGTTTGGGATCATCGGCAAAGACATTGCCGGAAAAAAAGCATAGGATGGCAATGGTAAAGCAGGCTGTCAGCATAACCTTATTGTTTTTCATCTACCCTTCTCCTGATTGAGCATTTTTATAGTGCGATACGTTAGACTGGTTTGCACCGCAAGAAGTCTTAAATGGTTTCAGGACGATGTGCAAGCCGATTCCATAAATTCACCAATTACAAAATTCCCCAAAGTATAGCGCTGAGTTGCTTGACCATCGTTCGATAAATTCCACATAATTTGCCCCCGTTGTGCATAGACTAAAACCTCACATCGCTAAAATACTTCTGAGCGCAATCTTTCTCGTTTTTTCGATAGCGACAATCAACTGGACGCTTACGGATAAAACACCGCCTGCCTGGGACCCGGCAGACCATATTTCTGCTGGGTATGACTATTATGCGCCGCTCGCTCGCTTCAGTCTTTCAGGCTTCGCCCGCGAGTTATTTGTCGAGCCACATTTTTACGCCCCGTTTGTTCATCTCATTACGGCGTTCTTCTTTCTCCTTTTTGGCGCTTCACGACTGGCAGGGATTGGCGTCAACCTCGCTTCTCTCGCCATCCTCCTTTTTTCTGTTTATTGGATAAGTAAACGACTCTATGGCAATCAAGCAACTTCTCGCTTTGCGGAACAGCAAGCGGATGGCGCAGAAAAAGTCGACGGTCAATCGCCACCGTATTTTTCTGTAATGCTCATGGGGGTTCTGGCAGCTTTGCTGGCTTCGTCTTATCACTTTTCTGCCTGGCTGCTCCACGATAACTTTTTAGACTATCCGCTAATGGCATTGGTGGCGGCGGGCTTTGCCGCCTTGATTCATGCCGATAATTTTCAAAACCGTCGTGCCGCCCTGCTCTTCGGTGTGATTGCCGGTTGCGGAATGCTGACGAAGCAGACCTACGGCTTTTTCTTTCTGCTGCCAGCGATTTACGTCAGTCTACGGGTTTTGCTGAGTCGTGATTGGCGAGCTATCGTCAATCTGTTGCTGGCGGCGGGTGTGTTGGCGCTCGTCACGGCAATCTGGTATGTGCCGCATCTTTGCGAGGTTTTAACCATCTTCAAAATTAACAATGAAGCGGCGCAAGCAGAAAATGAAGCGCCGCTGTTCAGCCTCAAGTCGAATCTTTTTTATCTGCACGCTCTTTTCAGTCATCAACTGCAATTGCCCTTTGCCATGCTTTTTCTCCTTGGGCTTATCTTCTCGCTAGTTCGCTACCGGCGGCAAAGCGTTCTTCTCTATCTCTGGCTCATCAGTGGCATTGGCGTTTTTACGATGTTACCGAATAAGGACATCCGCTATACCGTGCCGGCGCTACCGGCGGTGGCGCTGCTTTCGGTTTGCTGGGTGGGGAGGCTGACGATCAACTGGGCAAAACCGCGCCTCGCTCTTTTGAAGATTTTGCCGCTAGCGGGCATTGCTCTTTGGGCAGTTATGAGCTTCTTTAATGCCCAGTATCCAGCCGAAGGGCTAGGCGTATTTATAGACTCACCGGGTTTTCGCTGGATGGTTTATGCGCGAAATTATTTCGGTTTCGATCATCGTCCTTTTAGTCAGGACTGGGGAGTGCCTGATTCAGTCGTCGCAATTGAAAACGATTGGCGGGAACACCGTCCGCCGGTTGAAAAGCTGGTGAGAAAATCTTTGCACCCGACGTGCGCCAAAGAACCCGATGCGCCGTTACCGAAGGAATTCTATGAAAAGCCGGTGGTTGGCGTTGTCGTCAATCTGCCTTTTCTGAATCCGTCAAATATCAGTCTTTATAGCAGACTGTTAAACCGGAAGCGAGGAGATATACCACTTGTGCTGGTTGACTGGCTTACCTCTGAGACCCTGAAAAATCACCTTGAAGATTGTGATTATATCATTATCCGCACCGTGATAGATAAAGGCGGTCTGACGGCTCCGCTTGAGCCTTACGCGAGAGAATGGATAAAGGCAAATGAGCAGCAATTGACACAGATTGCGGCATTTCCGATTCCTATTGAAGGAGCCGAAACGGTGGTTTATCGGAGAATACGATAATTACTCGGTCTTACCGCCACTCCAAACAATGCCTATTGCGCCAATCAAATTGAAGAGCGTATGAATCGCCACGCACGGGTAAATTGATTTGGTTTTCGCACGGGTAATCGTCAACGCCAGACTCAACAGCAATAAGCCGGTCAAGGATGCCCACGCTCCCCAGTATTGCGGAACATGGACAATGGCAAACAGCAAGGTTGGAATTGTTACAGCCCCGACAATGCCTACGGCTGGTTTTAGCGGGGAATATAGTAATCCTCGATAGACCAACTCTTCCGTGAGCGGGGCGGTCAGAACTGCCATCACTGCCATCGCATAGCGTACTGCTGCTGAACTTTTCAATATCTCCTGAAACGGCGTCTCGGTCGTTTCGGGAATAAACTTTGGAAGGAACTGCAGGAGTAGGACAGCGCCGAGTACGACGCCAACGACAACACCAACTTTTACGAACTTGCTGGCATTCCATTCCCAGCCTATCGCTTCCCGGAAGGAATACTTGCCAAATTTTGTGGCAACTGCCCAGCACAACGCAATTGTAAGCAGATGGGCAATAAATGTTCCCCCAACGTGAACTACCAGTACTACAGGTGGCGACATTCCCCATTTTGTTATGGCTGCTTTCCCCGCCTCATAGTCTGTAGTATCCGGTACTGCTGGCAGCGGGTGAACAACATACATAATTGCCAACGCAATAAGACTAATCAGGAATAGAAGAACAACACTACCAATCCAAGTACCAATGCCGCCAAAGACATTCCAACGCGGATTGTCCGGGTCTACCTGTTCCACCGAAGCAGCGTAGTCGTAAGCCGGAACCCTTTGTAGATTCTCTAGCGGGAGATTTTCCAATGGTACATTTTCCATAAGAAAGCCATTTTAGCCGACGCCTCGCAAACAAGCGAGATATTTCTGACTCACGGTACGCCAAACATCGGCAACAGGCGCATCTTGGGGAGCGGGGGTTAGAGTTCAACCTTCAGGTTGGTCGTAGCTTCAAAAGCAAATCCTTAACGAGTACGACGACTATGAACCAGAAGCTGGGTAGCGCGAGGTTCGCTGGAAATCTTCACTTTCGCCTACTCCAGCTACGACCAACCTGAAGGTTGAACTCTAACCCCCGCTCCTGATGGTTGTCGCTGGCTCCTCTTTGCTGCCGAACGTAAGTTTCTCATTCTCGACAGCAAGAAGGTTATTGTGTGGCATAACTTCTACGTCGGGCTTCGATGCCTTTGAGCAACGGCTCATTGATGGCGTTATAGATTGCCGCTATCAGTTCTGGCAATTGTTTCTCTGAATAAAGCGTCGTTTCAATCGGTTTGCCGATGATGACATCCACTCTTCCCGGTCTTGGCGCGAGCGAGCCTTTCGGCAGCAATTTACTTGTGCCGATTATCGAAATTGGCACAATAGGAACACCCGCCCGCATCGCTATTTTGAACGTCCCCTGCTTGAATTCCTGCAACCTGCCATCGGGTGAGCGTGTGCCTTCCGGGAAGACTGCCAGCGACTTCCCGCCGCGAATCCCCTCAATCACCCTTTTCAAACTCTTCGCTGTCTTGCGGGCATCGCTCTGGTCTATAGCGAAGTTTCCGGCTGTCCATAGATGCCAACCCATGAACGGCACATAAAAGAGATGCTTTTTTGCCATTATGCGAAATTGATACGGCAGATAAGCAAACAGGGCTGGCGTGTCAATCAAACTCGAATGATTTGCCATATAGACATAGGCTTTATCCGCTTCCAGATTTTCCGTTCCATGAACATGAATGTTGGAAAAGATGGTCCACGCAATCAGCCTGCACCACCATCTGGCGCACCAGTGTTGCAGCTTTCCGGTCTTATCAAAAGGGTGGAGAATGAGCGAAAGGGTTGCCATCACGATGGTATAGAAGTACCAGAGCAAATTGGCAACAGGCGCCCATAAGTAAATGAGGATGGTCTTTACGGTATTCACAGAGTCTACAGTATTCAATCAGCGGATGATATTCGCAACCGTGAGCAAGGTAATGATGCTCTTGGCGTCATCTATTTCACCTGACTGCACTTTCGCCAACGCTTCAGCAAATGGCAGCCGCACAACTTCTATCTCTTCGTCGTCGTCAAGGTGTTGCGCCGCTTCTTCCAAATCGGTCGCCAGATAGGTATAGATGCGCTCTTCGCAATAACCGGGCGCAACCAGAAATTCGCTGATTTTTTGAATGGTATTGGCGCGATAACCAACTTCTTCTTCAAGTTCACGGCGGGCGGCTTCTTCGGGCGTCTGCCCCGGTTCTATACGTCCGGCGGCGATTTCAAGCGAATAGCGGTTGATGGAATAGCGCCATTGCCGCACCAACGCCACGCTTCCATCGGCAAACATCGGCAATGCGCCCGCGCCGCCGTTGTGATGAACAATCTCCAGCGTCGCTTCGCCCTTGTCTGCGGTGTTGAATGTGCTTAATGAAAAGTCTAAAACTCTGCCGCGATGAATGTACTCACGCTTTATCAGTTCATGTGCCATAAATAATTCGAGAGCCTTACCTTCAAGTCTGCATCAACTGTTTGACTGCGCCTACCAGATAGAGCGACCCGGCAACACAAATCAGCCCATCCTTTGGGATAATGTCTCGCGCCTTTGCCATCGCCTCGCTGACTCGATCCGCAAAGAAAATTCTAGCTGCGCTTCCCTGTGCTGCCTCTCTCAAACGGTCTAACGTCGCGGCGCGTGGTTCATCAACTCTGGTAAAGACAATCGCCTCAGGGAGCGAAAAGAGTTCTGCCGCCATACCTTCTATATCCTTGTCGCTCATTGCGCCAAAAATGAGCGTCAAGGGGCGTTCCCATACTTCGCTCAAATAATTGCCTAGAGTTCGTGCGCCGGCGGGATTATGCGAACCATCAAAGAGATAGGACGGACTCCCCGGCATAAATTCCAGCCGCCCGGCCCATTTGACTTCACGCAGACCCTTAATAATCGCCTCACGCGGAATGTGAAAAAATCTTTCCGAAATAAATTCGACAACCTCAATAGCTGCTGCGGCATTGTCTGCTTGATGACGACCGCGCAGCCCGCACCGGACATTGGCGTAAGACTCATTTGCTGACAGGTAATTGAAGGTCGGCTGACCGAAATTAGCGAGACTGATTTCCGTTGGGCGGTTTACAAAAATTGGCGCTTCACCGATGTCGTAACTGCGCTGATTCAACACCTCTAAGGCTTCTTTATGCACCTGTCTGCCAATAATTGGCTGCGCTCCTTTGACAAAAATCCCGGCTTTTTCACCGGCAATTTGTTCGATGCTATGACCGAGAATATCTTCGTGGTCATAGTCAATTGACGTGACCACAGAAACCAGCCGAGTCACGGCATTGGTAGCATCAAGCCTGCCTCCCAAACCGACTTCCAGAATCGCCAGTCCAACCCCACGCTCGCAGAAATAGGACAGGGCGATTGCCGTAACTTGCTCAAAAAATGTTGGCACAGTTTCTAACTTCTTTTCATTGACTAGGGTTTCTGAAACCTCGCGTATCATGGTTGCCAAACGGGCAAAATCTTCGGGTGAAATTTTCTGCCCACTGGTTTGAATGCGCTCTTCAATCGAAATCAAATGCGGCGAGGTATAAAGCGCAGTACGGTGTCCGGCATGGCGGGCAATGAATTCAATCATCGCCGAAACTGAGCCTTTGCCATTCGTACCGGCAACGAGAATGGAATGAAATGTCTGTTCGGGGTGTCCCAGCCGTTCGAGAAGTATTGTTATATTGGTCAAATCAAACTTGGCGGCGAGAACCTCATGACCTAAGCTGTAAAGATAATTTATGGATTGCGTATAGTCCATTCAGGTCGTCTACTACTTTACCTACTGATGAAATTACCCGTAATCATCCCTTATTCGTAACCATAAACTCCAAAGAATTGGCGATAAAACTCTTCAACTCTTTGCGTTCAACGACAGCGTCAAGCATTCCATGGTCAAGCAAAAATTCTGAGCGTTGAAAACCTTGCGGCAGTTTTTGTCTGATGGTTTGTTCAATTACTCGCGGTCCGGCAAAGCCAATCTGGGCGCCCGGTTCGGCGATATTCAAATCACCCAGCATGGCGAAACTTGCGGTTACGCCGCCAGTAGTCGGGTCGGTCAAAACGGAGATGAAGGGCAGCCCTAAAGCATCCATCTTAGCAAGACCGGCGGATATTTTTGCCATCTGCATCAGCGAAATCGCGCCTTCCTGCATCCTTGCTCCGCCTGAGGCAGAAAAGATAAGCAGCGCCAAGCGATTGGCAATCACTCTTTCGATAGCTCGCGCTATTTTTTCGCCGACGACGGAGCCGAGCGAACCGCCAACGAAATTCAATTCCATTGAACAGATGACTGCCGGATAGCCCCCAACTTTGCCCTCGCCGGTTAGCAAAGCATCCATCAACCCTGTGCTTTGCTGCATTGCTGTCAGCCTCTCGGCATAAGGCTTTTTATCAACAAATTGTAAGGGGTCATTGGAAAAGAGTGTGGCGTCATGTTCAATCCAGTTTTCATCATCAAAGGTCAGGCGTAAGCGTTCACGCGCCCCTACCCGACCATGAAAGCCACATTTCGGGCAAACATGATAATTATCTTCAAATTCACGAATAAAGAGCGAGAACGAACAACCATCGCACTTGGTAAATAGTCCTTCAGTTCGCACCGTGCGCTCTTCATTTGGCGCTGGTGGTAAGGACTTATCTTCTTTGCGTCTAAACCATGCCATTTTTTGCTTATCTTCTTTTTTTGCTGAAGTTTGCCATCTCTTCTTTAGCTCCCAAACGCTTGTTGACGACGCGGGCTACAATAAAGAGCAGATCGGAGAGCCGGTTTAAGTATACGATAGTGAAATTATTAATTTCTTCTTCGGCAGAAAGCGCCACGACTTTGCGCTCGGCTCGACGCGCTACCGTTCGCGCCAGATGTACCATCGCTCCGGTCTCACTTCCGCCCGGCAGGATAAATTCTTTCAATGGCTCAAGTTCAGCTAAAAAATTATCAGACAGATTTTCTAGCGATTTCACAAATACGGCTGGGATGCGCGGAACTTCAAAATCGGCAGGGCTGGCAAGATCAGCCCCCAGCGTGAACAAGTCATTTTGAATCTGCGCTAAGGCGGCATCTATTTCGGCATCTTCAAGAAGCGAACGCACCACGCCAATTACCGAATTCAGTTCATCAACATCACCGTAAGCATCAACGCGCAGACTCGCTTTGCTGACGCGCTTGCCATTGACAAGGGAGGTTTCCCCGCCATCGCCGGTTCTGGTTATGACTTTCGATATTCTCATGCGTTGCCTCCGCAAACAGAGGAGCATTGTAGGCATCACGGTTGCGCTTGTCAAAGTTGCCTTTCCGTCGGTATTGACGAAAGTATCGGCAAGGTGCGGTGAGTTGTATGCATAGAAGCCTTGACAAAAGCCCTGCTGAACCTTTCTTCTATCCTCTTGCTTTGCTGTTTGCGTGGGCTATTATGGTGTAAGCTGAGGAGATAAATGGCGAAAACGAACATTGGCATTATCGGTCTTGGAACCGTCGGCACGGGAGTTGTAAAGTTACTTGCCAACGACAAACGGTTCAAAATTAAATGGGCGGCGGTGCGCGATTTAACCAAGCCCCGCCCCGTTGACCTGTCGGCTACTACCGTAACGGATAAACCTTTTGAAGTTATCAATGATCCTGAAGTCGAAATTGTCGTTGAGGTTGCCGGCGGCGTTGAACCATTTTATGTGTTGACGAAAAAAGCCATCGCGCAAGGAAAACACATTGTCACCGCCAATAAAGAGTTGATTGCCAAACATGGAGCGGAGATTTTCGATTTAGCCACTAAGCATAATGTAACGGTGATGTTTGAAGCGGCGGTCGGCGGCGGCATTCCGTTAATTTCAACCCTGCAACGCGGGCTACAGGCAAACGAGATTTCCAGCGTCGCCGGAATCCTCAATGGCACAACCAATTATATTCTGACGGCGATGCAACAGAAGGGGCAGAGTTTTCAAGAGGCGCTTGCTGAGGCACAGGCGCTCGGATACGCCGAAGCCGATCCCACCAATGATGTGAAAGGCTTTGACGTAGCCTATAAAATCAGTATTCTGGCGTCGCTTGCCTTCGGACGTTTTGTTGACCCCTTAGCGGTTTATCGGCAGGGCATCACCCGTATAACCGACACGGATATAAAGACGGCACAGGATTTTGGCTATCGCATTAAGATGATTGGCGTTGCCAGACGCAAAGGCAATCATCTGGAAATGCGAGCGCATCCCATGTTAGTTCCGGTATCCCACCTGCTGGCGTCGGTTGAAGGCGCGAACAATGCCATCTTTATTAGCGGCAGCGCCGTCGGCGAGGTGATGTTGGTTGGACAAGGGGCAGGGCAGATGCCGACGGCCAGCGCCGTCGTTGGTGATGTCATCAACATTGCCAGCGCCTTAAAACTGCCTGATTTTGCGCCTTATTTCCAGCCGTTTCTGGATGCCAACCAATTACAACTGAACCCGATTGAAGAGGGCGAAAGCGGCTTTTACATCCGTTTGGAGACTGCCGACAGTCCCGGTGTCATCGGCAATGTGGGACACGCGCTTGGCGGTCATAACGTCAGTTTGCACAGTCTGGTGCAGCGCGGCACAACAAGAGACGGCAACGCCACAATAATTTTTCTTACTCACAAAGCGAGCGAATCGAGTGTGTCTCATGCTCTGAAAGAGATTGAAGCGCAGGCGACCACCAAACAGATAGGCATCGCCCTTAGAGTTTTTGAATAACTTTGTCTGAATGCTTGAAATTGAATGGCAGGAAGATTGGTCAACCACGAATTATGATTGTCTTGAAATTTGGCGGCACTTCGGTTAAGTCCGCCGCCAGAATTAAAAATGTAGCGACTATCATTGCTAAAGCCGCCGAAACCGATTCGGTGTTGGCAGTAGTTTCGGCAATGGGCGATACGACCGATTATCTGGTTAAACTTGGTCAGCAGATTAGCCGGACGCCGAATCGTCGGGAACTGGATATGTTGCTTTCGACCGGCGAACAGATTTCCATTGCCTTGGTAGCGATGGCGCTCAATGAAGCGGGCAAAAAAGCCATATCTATGACCGGCGCACAACTTGGCATTCTCACAGAGAATGTCCATGCGGCAGCGCGGATTGTTGATATTAAGACCGAGCGCATTCAGCAATATCTGAATGATGGTTATAGTATCATTGCCGCCGGTTTTCAGGGCGTAACTGTAGAAGGCGATGTAACAACGCTGGGGCGCGGCGGTTCCGATACTACGGCGGTAGCTTTGGCGGCGGCGTTGCAAGCGCGGGTCTGTGATATTTATACCGATGTGAGCGGCGTTTACACGGCAGACCCGAATCTGGTGCCGACGGCGCGGTTATTAAAAGAGGTGGCTTACGAAGAGATGTTGGAGTTGGCGCGGGTCGGAGCGCAAGTGCTTCATCCGCGAGCCGTCGAATTGGCAAGAAAGCATAAAATACCTGTGCGGGTGCGAAATACCTTTTCCCCTGACGCCGAGGGAACGATTTTAAGAGGAGCGGATGATATGGAAATTTATCGCCCGGTAAGTGGCGTTACTGTAGATAAAAATCAGGCTCGCATCGCTATCTTGAAAGTGCCTGACCAACCGGGAATTGCCGGCAAAGTCTTCGGCGCTCTCGCCGAACATCACATCAGCGTTGATATGATTATTCAGGCATTCCATCAGGATCGTTCGGTTAATGATATTACCTTTACGATTAAGAGTGACAATCTGGAAAGCTCACGCACGATTATAGAGGAGATTGCCCAAGCGATTGGCGCGGAAGGCGTTTTAGCTGATGAAGACGTAGCGAAAATTTCTATCGTTGGCGCAAAATTGATGGACACGCCGGAACCGGCGGCAAAGATGTTTGCGGAATTGGGCAAGCAGGGCATTAATATCAAGATGATTTCCACCTCGGACATCAGAATTAGCTGCGCCATTAGCAATCTGGATGCGGAACGTGCCGTGCGAGCCGTTCATGACTTGTTTCATCTGGATGAAGAGGAATAAAGTAGGCAGGACATGAAAATCGCAGCAATTGATATTGGCTCCAATTCAACTCACATGGTCATCGTGCGGGCGGTTGCCGGACAACATCTGGAAATCATTGACCGTGAGAAAGAGGTGACGCGACTCGGAGCCGGGTTACATGATCACCGTTTGGCAAAAGAGGCGGCAGACCGCACCGTTACGACCTTGCGGCGGTTCAAGCAGATTGCCGAAGCGAACCGTGTTGAATTGATTATGACGACCGCTACGGCGGCAGTGCGCGAAGCCCAGAACGGCGATAAGTTTATTGAACGGGTTCGCAAAGAGGTCGGGCTGGAAGTGCAACTGCTCCCCGGTGTTGAAGAAGCCCGACTTGTAGCCATGGCGGTTTCGGAAGTGACCGAGTTTACTAATCGGCGGGCGCTGATTATTGATATTGGCGGCGGCTCTACGGAGTTTATTATTACTTCTGGGGGAGAACCCGATCTGCTGATGTCCGTTAAACTGGGCGCGGTTCGACTCACGGAAAAATTTATCACCAAAGACCCGCCTTCAAAAACCGAACGCGAACAATTGATTTCTTATATTCGGGCAACGATGAGCCGTGCTGTCGTTGAAATCAAGCAAAAAGGCTTCGACTTTGTTATCGGCACCTCAGGAACCGTCTTGAATCTCACCGATGCGATTGTCCAGTCTGAAGCCGCGGAAGCCGGCGATGAATCGGAATTTGAAGCATTTTCTCAGGCAATAACCCTTGAGCAGATCGCTAAAATAAATGACCGGCTGGCAAAACTGGATATTCATGACCGGCGGTTTGTTCCCGGTCTTGAAGAAAAACGTGCTGACATCATCATTGCCGGCGGCTTGCTGCTGGAAACGATTCTCGCGGAATTGGGAGTCAGAGAGATAACTCAATGTGAGTGGTCGCTTAGGGAAGGGACAGTCTTAAACTTCCTGCGTAAAAAAGACGAAGCGCAAAGCGATGCCAGACTTTCATCTGGGCTGTTTATCAAGACTGCGCCGCACTCCACCGCCTTAAAACTTGATGTGCGAACTCGCTCAATTCTCTCCGTCGCCAGACATTTTGAGTACGACGCTCCGCATTCTCACCATATTGCTGAATTGGCCTCGCTTATTTTTGAGGGTACGCGGAATCTACATGGGCTGGGTGACGCCGAGTTGAAGCTATTACAGTATGCCGCGCTACTCCATGATATTGGTTATCGAATCGCCCATAATGACCATCACCGGCATGGGCTTTACCTGATTAAAAATTCCGAGATGCCGGGATTTACGGCAAACGAAATTGCTATGATTGCTACAGTTGTGCGCTATCACCGAGGCGTGATGCCGAAAAAATCGAAGAATAAACGGGAAAAACGCGAACACGAAGATTACTATGCTCTGAAACGTCAGCAACGCGCCACCGTCTTAAAGCTGGCAGCCATTTTGCAAATCGCTGATGGCTTGGATCGCTCTTATAACCAAAAAGTAAAAACGCTGCGCTGCGAAGTGGGCAAAGACAAACTGAGAATTATTTGTCAATCTGATGAGGATTGCGATTTAGAAATATGGGCGGCAGAGAGAAAAGCGAAATGGTTTAAGGATTTATTCCGCGCCGCCGTAAAAATTCAGGTTGATAAGGCGACACCCGCCGCCGAACCTGAGAGCGCCATCACAACCGTAGCAGAGCCTTTGCCGCCGCAACCGGAAAGCCGCTTTAGCGTCTCAGCCGATTGAATCGTGGTGTACTTGTCCGCGTCGAAAAACAAGCGATGCAGGTCACAGTGGAAAACGAACCTGCACCGCATAAAGAATAATGCCGCGTCTGGCATCAGCGTTTATAGGTAAACGGCTTCGATTCCTTGTCATCCCGATTGGTAATGATGAAAGTAAACTCCTGTTCCGCAGGAAAATCTTTCTTACCGCGTTCAAGGGTAATTTCATTGCCCGGTTTTTCAGGGTTGCGGTTAGCGATGCCAATATCTACGCCATTGATTTTCAACTTCGCGCCGGAAAGGAAATTCGCGCCTTTGATGATGGTCTGCTTCTTCTTCACTTGAATACTGCTTATGATTGGTGTGGTGCTGACATCAGCCAGTATCAATTTGTTGCTGCCATTCGTACAGGCGATGAGTCCTTGTGATTCGATTAGACTAATATAGAAAAGCCGATTGGCAACCTTCTGGTCATTGACAATTTCGCCCGTCAGCGTGTCAAACGTGAATATCCTGCCGTTGCCCGCAGCAACAAATCCCATAACACCTGATTTCGAGATCACGATGTTATTAACAAAATAAATCAGGTTGAGCGAGGAATCATCTGCACTTTGTTCAGGAATTTCTATCGTTGATGTACGGCTAAGAGCGCCATTTGCAGAAAGCGTGATGATGTCTGTCAAACGACTTCCGCTTGAAATCAGCTTAAATACCTTCTCTGTATTTTTGACCCGTACCTGAAGTGGTACAAACAGACTATCAGAGTTTTTATGAGCCGTCAGATTCTGGCTCAAGGCTGCAAATTTCCCAGCTACGAAAAATTCCTGTGCGCTTTTGCTTTCCAAATCATAAGAGGCATAATAAGTTTTCGTATTTGGTGGATTATCCAGAGAAAAGCCCCCATAAGTCACAAGAAAGCGCCCATTGTGACTGATGAACTGTCCGCCACCGCCGACTAAATTCAAACTGGGTTGAATCGCAAAATCAATTTCAAGACGGTCTTCATCCGGCTTAATCGCATAGAGATAATTGCCGGATAACGCGATGGCTTGATTCCGCACCTTATTGAATAAGACAGATAGACCGGAATCATTGCCGGGTAGATTCAACCTGGAAAGCGCCTCTCCGGTTGTTGAATCAAGTAAAGCGAGATTTTGAAGACCGTCTACATCATAATGTAGATAATAAATTCGTGAGGCATCCAGATTGAAAGCTACCTGCGCTTCAAAATTTTCGAGAAAGGGATCGGGTGGAAAAACTTTGAGCCAGAGTTTCCTCATTTGTCCATCTTTATTGAAACTTAAATTAGCAATCTTTTGGATATTATTTGAGTCTACGCCCCATACGGTTAGCGTACTTGTCTGATTGACAAGACGTAAGGTTGTCAGCGGCGCAGCCGTCCCCTGTATCACTCCGAAATCTGGCGCTAAGTCAAAGGTGTCAATTACTTTGCCTTCGCTCACCGAAAAAGAAAAAAGTTTTGGCGATGCGGGTTCTTTACCGAAAGCAATGGCAAAACCTAATCTTCCATCCGCCGTGAAAGCAACGGGTGTGTAGGCGCTACTAATTTCTCCATCAATCGGAAAAATGATTTCCCGTTGTTCTGCTGATGCGCTCCATAAACAAATAAAAAAAATTATTGTTGCGCTGAAAAGTTTCTTAGCATGTTTCATTCTAATTTCCTTTCGCACGGGCTGAATGCCACTCCGGTGTAGGAGTGGCATTCAGGCAAACCTCCGATAGGTTTAACAATAGTCAAAGGTCAAGATCAGGTTTGCAAGAAGCAACCGTCCTCTCAGCTATCCGTTCCATCATCTGGGGCATCAACCAGATAAGCTGTCACATTCACTTCTTCTGCCGAGCTACAGGAAGTATCAGGAGGGCAAGGAGGCAGATCAATCATTAGCACGCCGGTTTTTCTTCTTGGGACCCCTGGGTAACTGGTTAAGGCATTTTCATGAAATCTGACCTTGAACCCCAAATTAAAACGGTAGTATTGACCTGATATGGGTGTCAATACATTGAAAATCCCATTACATCCGCCCCCGCTTATCGCGGTTATATTAGAGGATATAAGAGGCTTATAAGAGAATTTGTCATTGTTGCAGGAAACAAAATCACAGAATACAACGTGAGGAGACCTAGCTCTAAAAGTCACAATATAGTTGTTAAAGCCTGCTCTTACTACTCCCGCTGTAATTATACTTTGAATCGTAAGTGATGATACAGGTCTGCAATCGCCCTGAGCCGCAACTGGTTGTGAGATGCTTGGGCAAATGACCAAACCGCTAATCATCACGCCTATCGCCAAAAGCCATGCAATCGCAGCCTTGCGATTGCGTTTCATAGTTTTTTCGCCTACACTTTTCATTGCAATCTCCTTTCGAGGTTGTGTTTAGAGCAAGGCAGACATTGGCGACCAACCTATTAGCTGTCTTGCTCTTGTAAATTTTTCAGAAGTCGCGTGAGGTGGTCCTGTTTTCGCGGACACCAGTCTGACTTAAGTTTTATCCTTTCCGTTGATTTTTTGTCAACGCTTCCTGCTGCTTTGAAAAATACCTTCGCTCATATTCGGCGGGGATCAGGTAGCCAAGTGCCGAATGCCTTCTCACGCGATTGTAATAGCCTTCGATTACATCGAAGGTTTCCATCCGCGCTTGATGCCCAGGTGTTGGGCGGTCGAGCGCACCGACTGACCATTGTCAATCATCTTGAGGGCTTGCAGTTTGAACTGCTCATCGTACTGGCGACGAACCCGAGTGGCTTTTTCTTTCTTCATAACCTTTCATTGTTTAAGTCATACTCGTGTCCGTCAAATTAGGACCATCTCAATTTGCTTGACCCTGGCTATTATCAGCCCACCGTCAAATCCAGAACATGATCACTTCTTACAACCTTGCGCATAACAAGCTTACCCGTCAAACGATCTTGACATCAGGCTACGAGCTAGCAATAGTATCAGGGATTGTGCCTAGGGTTCCGCTCCGATCCACTAACATCTCGGGTCGGAGGTCGGCGACCGAGCGGCACCATCGTGGTCATCTCCTTTCGAGATCGACCGCGACACAACTAACGGCACAAAAGGCCTGAGGTAAACATTTCATGTGCGGCCATGCGCGAGCGCGGTCGCAGCAATGGGAGGTATATCTTGGGACTCGTCAAATCTTTCAACTCCGTAATTCAAGTGAACGGGCGCAGATATCGTTGGCCGCAGAAACCGCTGGTCGTCGTGTGCCTCGATGGCTCGCCGTTCGATTATCTTTATGAAGCGATTGCCGCCGGCGTGGCGCCTTATCTCAATTCGTTGATGGCATCCGGGTTCACCCAGGTTGTCGAGGCCGCGATGCCCACATTCACAAACCCGAACAACCTATCGATTGTGACCGGCGTGCCGCCTTCTCGTCACGGTATTAGTGGGAATTACTTCCTCGACCGTGAGAGCGGACACGCCGTCATGATGAACGACCCATCCTTTCTTCGCGCCGAGACCATTCCCGCCGCATTTTCTCGCGCCGGCGCCAAAGTCGTGATCATTACCGCGAAAGACAAACTCAGAGAACTCCTGGGCAGCGGGCTTGACGGTACGTGCCTGTCGGCGGAGCGCGAGGGGCAGCCGGTCTACAGCCCTCTCCTGAGTGAGTATGTGCTCAGGAGAGGAGTGGAGATTATGAAATCCGTTTGCCCGGATATTCTGTATCTCTCGACTAGCGACTACGTACAACACCTGCACCCGCCCGGCTCGCGCGAAGCCAACGAGTTCTATGCCGTTATCGACCACCACCTATCGGAGCTCGATCGGTCAGGCGCAAGGCTCGTGGTCACGGCGGATCACGGGATGAGCGCCAAAACGGACGAGCAAGGATTGCCGCGAATTATCTTCCTTCAGACATTACTGCACGAATGGCTCGGGGACGGTAAAGCGACGGTGATTCTTCCGATAACCGACCCGTATGTGACACACCATGGAGCGCTCGGGTCGTTTGCAACCGTTTACCTGAATGGCGATGCCGACGTTTCAAACGTCGTCCGGCGACTGCGCGCGCTACCTGGCGTCGAAGTAGCGCTGCAACGCACCGCCGCTTGTCGCCGCTTCCAGCTTCCAGCTGATCGCACAGGAGACATTGTGGTCTGTGCCAGTGGCGACACTGTGCTCGGAACCCAGCCAAAAGATCACGATTTATCCAAGCTTCGCGCCCCCTTACGCTCTCATGGAGGACTTGCCGAACGCGCGGTGCCGATGCTGGTCAACCAGTCGATTTCTCTTGACAAAAATATCAGGCGGTTGAGGAGCTATGACGCATTCTGGATTGGTCTGAATGCGGGTGGCTAGACGCTTATCTGTCCGGCTTGGCGAATCTTGATATTCAGCAAGCCGGACAACTATGCTGAGACGCGGAAGGCAGCCTCTTTTCAACAAGCAGATCCGCAACAAATAGCAACTGGAGGTTGTGTTTAGAGCAAGGCAGACATTGGCGACCAACCTATTAGCTGTCTTGCTCTTGTAAATTTTTCAGAAGTCGCGTTCTTTCAACACCATACTTCCAACTACTCTACAACGATTTCTGTGAGGAATTTTGTATCAGTATCTTTGGCGCTCATTTGCACGGAGTGTGAACTGTCGAATGAAATTCAGCAGAGGATTCTTGGATAAACATCTACCTGAATATTCATATTTTCCCAACATTAGAAAGCGATAAAGATAATAAATCATCTACTTTTGTTTGTCAAAAAAAAATCACAAGCAAATTGTTGTAATTTTCTTGCGACATGGTATTGTTGCAATACCGTTTTCTGTAATAGTAAAATGTTGATTCAGCCTGTCAGCGAGTCAATGTTTCCCCACATGTAAGCTGGACACCCTGGAGGATTACGACACTGGTTCCGGTCCGGCAAATCCGCCAAATCACGACACCTCGTTCAGCAAGACCTACACGACGCGCGGCAATGTCACGCAGGTCAGGCGCTACAAAGACATTGCCGGCAGTCAGCACATTACGACGACGACGCGCTATGACATCTTCGGCAATGTCGTCAAAGCCGATGTCAACTGTTGCAATCAACAGACCGAAAGCCGCAACGATGACAACTACTGGTCAGCCGCCATCGTCATCACCCAAGGCAGCGGCTCCGGCGGCTTAACCACGGCGGTCGTCTACGACTTCAATACCTCGCAGCCAACGGTGGTGACCAATCCCGGCAATCTCGATACCAGTTACCTCTACGACAGCATCGGGCGGACAACCGCAGTCGAAGCGCCAAGCGGGGCGACCACGACACTGAGTTACGATGCAACGAATCTCAAGACCACCACGACAGCCAGCTTCACCGACAACGGCAGCAGTCGGAGTTTTTCAACCGCGCAGAAAGTCAACGGCTGGGGTCAGGTGATAGAAGCCGTCAACCAGCACGGCGGGCAAGTCAACATCAGCTATGACTCAATGGGCAGAGTGTCGAGTCAGACCAACCCGTTTCAAGCGGGCGGCACACCGTCGAGCCACACTGTCAGCAACACTTATGACGCCCTCGGACGAGTGACGACGACGACCTTGCAGGACGGCAACACCGTGCAGGTGAGCTACGGCGGGCATATCGTGACCGTTACCGATCAGGTAAACCGCAAACTGAAACATGAAACGGACGGCTTAGGGCGTTTGATTACCGCCACCGAGCAGAACAGTTCTGCCAGCCTGTCGCAGCATACCTATTACAGTTATGACCTGCGGGATAAGCTGCTGGAAGTGAATCAGGGCAGCCAGTACCGCAAATGGAAGTATGACGATTTGGCGCGGATGACTTACGAGAAAATCCCCGAACAGACCGCCAGCATCAATGACGGCACGGGAACCTACTGGACAACCAAGTACACCTGGAACGACAATGATCTGGTGACGGAGCGTAAGGACGCCAGAGGGGTAATTACCAGTTACACCTACGACGCGCTGAACCGGCTTACCGACATCAGCTACAACGTCGGCAGCACCGGCGTTCCGGCGACCGATGCCGTCTATTTCAACTATGCCTTTGCGACGACGAGTAATAATGTCGGCAAACCGCAGTATGTGACGGTTGGCAATTTCCGCGAGGATTATATCTACGACAGCAATCAACGCTTGTCCTCGAGCGCGCGGAGCGGCACAGGCTTCGGCAGTTATACGACCAGTTATGAGTACAACACCTTGAGCGAGGTGACGAAAGTGACCTATCCCGGCGGCAGACAGGTGAAGACGACGCACGACAATAGCGGCAGACTGGCGACGGTGGCGCATGACAATGCCACCGGCGGCTGGGCGAGCAACGATTACCTCAACAGCACAAGCTATAATTATGCCGGACAGTTGAGCGGCTGGACGTTAGGAACAAAGTTAGCCGAAAGCTATGGCTACAACTCGCGCTTGCAGTTAAGCAGTCAGACGGCGGCGTTAAAC